>Ga0207711_10003227_pt1 | contig 14209 bp, 11 predicted proteins | sample KBSS34metaG_FD_184401 | JGI IMG/M metagenome (GOLD analysis project Ga0207711, IMG submission 184401) | Switchgrass rhizosphere microbial communities from Kellogg Biological Station, Michigan, USA - KBS S3-4 metaG (SPAdes) (version 2) | ecosystem: Host-associated > Plants > Roots > Rhizosphere...
TTCTCCAGGATCGCCTGTTCAAGCATCCGAAGATCAACGTGATCTGGGATTCGGTGCTGCACGACGTGCTCGGCAACGAAAGCCCGCTTAAGGTCCGCGGCGTCGCGCTAAAGAACCTCAAGACCGGCGCGATCCAGGAGATGAACGCCGACGGCGTGTTCATTGCCATCGGCCACTCGCCCTCGACCGAGCTCGTCGCCGGCAAGATCAAGATGAAGCCGAACGGCTACGTCTGGACCGCACCCTATTCGACCGCGACTTCGGTGCCGGGCTTGTTCGCCGCGGGCGACGTGACCGATGACATCTACCGCCAGGCGGTGACCGCCGCCGGGCTCGGCTGCATGGCCGCGCTGGAGGCCGAGCGGTTCCTCGCTCATCACGGCGTGCAGCAGCAGCACGCTGCGGAATAGAAAGCGCCTCATGGCGAATGGAAACAAAGGAATGGACTGGGACAAGTTGAAAGTGTTCCACGCCGCGGCGGAAGCCGGCAGCTTCACCCATGCCGGCGAGCAGCTCGGCCTGTCACAATCCGCCGTGTCGCGGCAGGTGAGCGCGCTCGAGCAGGAGCTGTCGGTCTCGCTGTTCCATCGCCATGCCCGCGGCCTGATCCTGACCGAGCAGGGCGAGTTGCTCTACCGCACCGCCCATGACGTGTTCATGAAGCTTGAGGCAGCGCGCGCCAAGCTCACCGACAGCCGCGAAAAACCCCATGGCGAGCTAAAGGTGACGACCACCCCCGGCATGGGCATCCATTGGCTGACGCCGCGGCTTGGCGAATTCATGGACCTGTTCCCCGACATCCGCATTACCCTGATTACCACCGACGAAGAGCTCGACCTCGCCATGCGTGAAGCCGACGTGGCGATCCGGCTCCGCCAGCCGACCCAGCCCGACCTGATCCAGCGCAAACTGTTCTCGGTGCACTTCCACGCTTACGCCTCGACCGAATACCTCAAGCGCGCCGGCACGCCCCGCTCGCTGGACGAGCTCGACAACCACCGCATCATCCAGCTCGGCGGATCGACGGTGCCTGCATACCTGCAAAACCGCAATTGGCTCACCGAGGTGTCACGCAACGGCAAAGGACCGCGAACCGCCCGCCTGGTCATCAACAACATCATGGGCGTGTTGCGAGCGTGCCAGCGCGGCCTCGGCATCGCGCTTCTGCCGGACTATCTGGTCGAGGAAAACGTCGGCCTGGTGCAATTGTTCGGCGAAGAGGAAGGCCCGGCGCTCGATGCGTATTTCGTCTATCCGGAAGAGCTCAAATCGGTGGCGCGGGTGCAGGCGTTTCGCGACTTCCTGGTGAGCAACGCGCAGCGCTGGAGCTTCTGATCGCGCGTGCGCTTGCGTTTCGCGCGATATAAACTTTCCGGAATCAACGGATTCGCTTTCAAAACATTCTTCAGCTTGCACGGTTCGCATGGCTGGCATGCTGCTGACCGCTTTTTGCGACGGTCGCATGGCTGGCATGCGGCGCTTTGCGTTGTACACGCGCACGCCACGCCGCATTATTTCGTTGTGCTGTCGGCGCTGGGTTGTCGCATCCCCCCAGATTAGCCAGCCCGGTTGCCGGCAGCTTGTTCCCCTCTGGAAGGTGATTGTCGGCCGTCCCGCGCCGACATGACTGAGCCGGGCCCTTTTTGGGCCCGGCTTTTATTTTGGCTCACAAAAGTTTTGTGACAGGTCGGCGCAGCCGTCACACCCACAGCCGCTCTTTGTCGTCGAGACCCTTGTAGAGTCCCGCAACATATTCGCCGTAGCCGTTGAACAAGAGCGTCGGCCGCCGCTCGCCGGTGCCGATCAGCTCTTCGGTCGCCTGGCTCCAGCGCGGATGCGGCACCTCCGGATTGACGTTGGCCCAGAAGCCGTACTCCGACGACTGCAGGTCTTCCCAATAGCTCTTCGGCCGCTTGTCGGTAAACGACACCCGCACGATCGACTTGATGTGCTTGAAGCCGTACTTCCACGGCACCGCCAGGCGAATCGGTGCGCCGTGCTGCTTGGCGATCGGCTTGCCGTAGGCGCCGGTGGCGAGGAAGGCGAGCTCGTTGGTCGCTTCCGCCATAGTGAGGCCCTCGACATAGGGCCACGGAAACCAGGACTGCTTCTGTCCCGGCGCGATCGACTTGTCGAGAAAGGTCTCCATGCGGACGTAGGTCGCCGACGACAGCGGCTTCGCCAGCTCGACCAGCTTCGCCATCGGAAAGCCGGACCACGGCACCGCCATCGACCAGGCTTCGACGCAGCGATGACGATAGAGCCGCTCCTCGATGCTGAACTTGCGGACCAGATCGTCGATGCCGACCTCGATCGGCTTTTCCACCATGCCGTCGATCTTGATGGTCCACGGCCGGATCTTCAGCGCCTGCGCCTGCTTGGCGACGTTCTTGCTCGAATTGAATTCGTAGAAATTGTTGTAGTTGCCGTTGATCTTCTCGTCGGTGATCGGGCGATCGAGCGTGAAAATCTCGTTTCGCTTGCCGGGATAAAGATCGATGCTGGGATCGGGTTGGTCGGTGATGCGTTGCGCGAGCACGATGCTCGGGGCAAGTCCGGTCGCAGCAGCGCCTGCGGCCGCGCCGAGAAACGAACGGCGGTTGAAGAACAGATGCTCTGGCGTGGCGCGGCTTTCGGGCATCTCCCAGCCGCGGCGGCGAATGACGTTCATGGACCGTATCCCTCCAGAATGGCTGCGGAAGGAGTACGGCCGCCACGGATCACAGGCAAGTCACGGATGCGGGAGTTCTCCATAGCCGGCGAGTATTGAGGTGCCCTCGCTGTCCGATCTCCTCCGAGGGCACCCGGCGGCGGACAACGCTCACTCCGCCGCGCGTCTTGCCGCGACAATCTGGTCTGCGGTCTTGCCGGTCAATTCGGCCATGTGGTCGAACTTGAAGGTGAACGACCCGACCCCGGCCGTCGCCGAACGCACTTCGATGATGAGATCGCCGATCTCCGATTCGGGCATCTTGGCGCGCACCACGTCCCAGCCGTTCCAGCCATCGCGAGTGTCGAAGCCGAGAATTTGCCCGCGCCGGCCCGACAAGATGGCGTTCATCTTAGCAGTGGCATCGGTCGGGCAGACGATCTCGACCAGGTAAATCGGCTCGAGCAGCACCGGCTGGCATTGCGGCAGGCCTTCGACGATGCCGATGCGGGCCGCGGTCTGGAACGCCATGTCGGAGGAATCGACGGTGTGATACGAGCCGTCGACCAGCGCCACCGCGACGTCCACCACCTGGAAGCCGAGCGGACCGTGCTTGAGCGCGTTGATGACGCCCTCCTCCACCGACGGAATGTAATTGCGCGGCACCACGCCGCCGGTGATCTTGTCCTCGAACTTGAAGCCGGTGCTCCTCGGCAACGGCTTGATGTCGAGCACCACGTCGCCAAACTGGCCGTGGCCGCCGGACTGCTTCTTGTGCCGGCCGCGCTGCTGGATCGGTTTCTTGATGGTCTCGTTGTAGCCAACCGACGGCCGCCCCGTGCTGATAGCGACGCCGAAATGGCCGGCGAGCTTCTCCGACGCGACACGCAGATGCATTTCGCCCTGGCCCCACATCACCACCTCGTGGGTTTCCGGGTTGTGAACGAGATGGATCGACGGGTCCTCGTCGACGAGCTTGTGCAGCGCTTGGCCGAGCTTGACGTCGTCCTTGCGCTCTTTCGCCGAGACCGAGATCGCCAGCACCGCGGGTTGCGGCTCGACTTTGACCAGCGCCGCATGGGCCTGCTTGCCGGCCGACAGCGTGTCGCCGGTCTTGGCGTATTCGAGCTTGCCCAGCGCCACCGTCTCGCCGGCACTCGTAGGGCCGCGCTTCTCGGTGGTCTGGCCGAGCAGCTTGAAGGTCCCGGACACCCGGCCGGCCTCGCGTTCCGGCGACAACAGCGTGACGCCGTCGCCGATCTGGCCAGACAGCACGCGGACAATCGACATCTTGCCGGCGTGGCCGCTGCTCAGCGTCTTCAGCACATAGGCGAGCGGATCGTTGCCCTTGACGCCGAGGCGGTTGGCGGTCGCTTGCACGTTGGGCGCCTCGTGGCGGAGCGCCTTCAGAAGCCGCAGCACGCCGTTGGTCCGCGTCGCGACGCCCATCAGCACCGGCACCACCAGACTATCGCGCAATTCCTTGGCGAGGTCGTCGAACACCTTGTCGCGTGGCGGCGGAATGTCCGCCAGCAATTGCTCCATCAACTCGTCGTCGTGATCGGCCAGCTTCTCCAGCATGGAGAAGCGCGCGTCCTTGGCGCGGTCAAGATTTTCGCCCTCCAATGGAATGACCTCGGATGGGGCGTGCTCTTTGTAGACATGGACGCGCTCCAACGCGAGGTCGACAAAGCCGGTGACGATGTCGTTCTGCCGGATCGGCAGCTGCCGCATCACCAGGGGCTTGCGCGACGCCGGCTGCAGGATCGCCAGCGCCTCCATCACCTTGGCCTCGGCCTTGTCGATCTTGTTGAGGAATAGAAAGCGCGGAATGTTGAGGGCTTCGAGCTCGCGCATGATCAATTGCAGCTGCGGCATCTTCTTCTCGTCGGCCTCGCAGACCACGACCGCGGCGTCGACCGCGGGCAGTGCTGCGCGCATGTCATGAAGGAATTCGACGGAGCCGGGGCAATCGATGAAGGTGTAGCTGTCGTCCATGAAGGTGGTGGTGGCGACGGTGAGCTCGACACTCATCTTGTGATGGCGGGCTTCCTTGGTGGCGTCGCCCACGCTCGTGCCGGCCTCTACGGTGCCCTGCCGCTGGATCGCGCCGGTCCGCGCCAATATCGCTTCGAGAAGCGTGGTCTTGCCGGATTGAAAGGGGCCCACCAGCGCGATGCACCGGGGACCCTGGGCTCTTGTGCCGACATTGCCGTTGCTTGCAGCCGCCATCGACGCCTCCCTATGGCGCCCGTCGCACGGCCGGATCGATCCGGCCGCAAGTCCTGACGCCGGAATCTGATCGTCTCAGGGGAATGTGGCGCTGGCAAGAGGCCGGACGGTGCCAAATCGTCCCGATACACCGGAACTACAGCGCAGGGCTTTGAACGTCGCCTATTCGATGACCTCGTCCGCCCGCAACAAAAGTCCAGGAGCGATGGTTAAATCCAATGCCTTCGCCGTTTTCAAATTCAGAACCAGCTCAAATTTGCTGGGTCGCTCAATTGGCAGGTCTCCGGGCTTGGCCCCCTGGATGATCTTGCCGCTCATGACACCCACCTGGCGAATCAGGTCCAGGAGATTGGGTCCGTATGCCAACAGTCCTCCGACACGCGCAAAGTCTGGAAAAAGCGTGACGGCCGCCACACGATAACGCAGCGCCAATTCCGAAAGCGTTTGCACGTTGCCGGGAATTAACGGCGACGACAGGACAATCATGGCTCGGATGCCGCGCTGGTCGGCAGTCGAGAACGCCTTCTCAAAATCCGACGAGCGCCGCGCTTCGAAGACGTCCAAGTCAACTTTCAGCGCGGAAGCTGCCCGCTTGACGGCGTCGAGTTGAACCGGCCCGATCGTCGGATCCCACAGGATCGCCACACGAGAGAGGCCCGTACTGGTCTCTGCCAATAATTGCAGAAACTTCGGGGTGAAGTCCGGGAAGTCCATGAAAATGCCGGTCGTGTTGCCGCCGGGATGCGCCAGGCTTTGCGCGATTCCGCCTTCCAATGGTTCCGATTCCAAATCAATTGCAACGATCGGAATGGTTGGAGATTTTGCGCGGGCAGCCCGTAACGCGGCGGGGCCGACCGCAATAAACACATTCACTTTGCTCGCGATGACTTCGTCAATCAGCGGCACAATGCGACTTGGATCGCCGTCCGTCGCGCGAATGATAAACTCGACCTGGAGGGGCGCAGGGAGGCCCGATTCACGTAAGCCACGGCTGATCGCTTCGATACGAGATGCGACAACAGATTTCGGTCCCGTGTAGACGAAGCCAATGCGAGGAGAGGTCTCTTGGGCTCGCGCCGCGATGGGCCATGCAGCCCATGCGCTCGCGAGCCCACTCAAAAATCGACGCCGCCTCATACCCGATCCCCGCCTTCTGAGGGCGACACAGTATGGGTCGGCTTGGTGTTCTGGAAGGGGCCTTCGGCCGCCTATGAGTCCACACCCTAGCCAAAGGCCGGCATGACTTCGCGGGCGAAGCGGCGCAACTGCTCCTTGCCGCCCATGAGCGTCAGGATGACGTATTCGACGCCGGCCGCTTGCAGCTTGCCGAGCGTTTCGCCGATCTCCTGTGGCGTGCCGTAAAGCGCGTTGGCCTCGGTCCCCTGCGGGGTCGCCGCGTAGGCCAGGACATGGGAGCCAGTTTTGCCGTCCGGCGCGCGTGAAACGTCAACGGTCCGCTTGGTCCACGCCGCCAGCTTTTGCAGGGCCGCTTCGGCGTCGGCGCGATCGTTGGCGACATAGGCTTGGCGGGCGACGGCGATCTTGCCGTTAGGCATCCCGGCGGCGCGATAAAGCGCGATGCGCTGGCCCAGTTGCTCCGGCGAGGCGTACTGGTCGAGGATCAGGTTGAAGCCGCGCTCGGCGGCTTTGCGGATTGAGGCCTCGCTACCGGCCGCCACCCAGAACGGCGGATGCGGCTGCTGCGACGGCGGCGGCTCGACCACGATGTCGTCGAACTGCCAGAATTTTCCCCGGTGCGAAAAACGTCGGCGCGACATGAACGCCTTGGTCATGACCTCGACCGACTCGTCGAACCGCGGCTCGGCCTCCTCTTGCGGGACGCAGAAGCCCGCAAATTCGTTGTGCCGATAGCCCTTGCCGATGCCGAAATCGAGCCGCCCGCCGGAGATCAAATCGAGCGTCGCCGCCTGCTCCGCCAGCAGCACCGGATTGTGCCAGGGCAGCACGATCACCGCGGTGCCGAGCCGCAGGGTGGTGGTGCGCATGGCGAGCGCGGTTTGCAGCATCAAGGTGGCGGACACCTGGTTCCAGCCGGTGAAATGATGCTCGACCAGAAAGCTCGACCGATAGCCGAGCGCCTCGGCTTCGACCGCGTAGTCGAGATAATCGCGAAAACCCTGCCCGGTTTCCGGGCCGAGGTCCTGGGTGCTCGCCTGCGCCGAGCCGAAGATTCCAAATTGCATCTTGAGAGCCTACCAACAAAATCCGGCCAGAACGCCTCAGGGCGAGCCGGCCTTCTGAGGGCCGATTACGATCGAAGGCACGCTCGCGGGACCGGGCCGCCATGCGCGCAACAGCCTCTCTGACTCCGCCAACTGCGCCGGGGTCAACAATGCTGCCGCCTGATCGCGATTCCTCGTTCCGACCGGATCGCCCAGCGCGACCGAAAGGCTGAACCACATGTGAGCCTGCACGTAATTCTGGGGAACGCCCTGGCCCATAGCGTACATGGTGCCGAGATTGTTCTGTGCCTGGGCGTTGCCCTGATCGGCGGCGTGGCGGTAAAGCCGCACTGCCTCGACGTCGTCCTGCGGCAGACCCAAGCCCTTGTGATACATAGTGGCGAGATTGTTCATCGCCGGAGCAAAGTACTGGCTGATCGCCAGCTGATAGAGCCGTGCTGCCTCGGCATAATCTTGCGGAACACCCAGACCTTGCTGGTACAGAATACCGAGGTTGTATTGCCCTTCGGTGTAATCGCGATCGGCTGCGCGGCGGTACCACTTCGCGGCCTCGGCGTAGTCCTGCGGAACGCCCCAGCCATTCCCGATCATGACTCCCAGATTGTTCTGCGCCGGTCCGAAGCCTTTCTCGGCGGCGACCCGGTACCACTTCAAAGCTTCGGCGTAGTCCTGCGCCACGCCCAATCCATTTTGGTACATGACGCCAAGCCGGCTCTGCGCGGCGGTGTGATTCTCTGCGGCGAGCGAACGAAACAGCTTCAACGCCACCGTATAATCGCCGCGCGACAGCGCCGCGTCACCGTCCTCGAACGCTCCTGCGAGCGCGATCGCGGCCGTGGCCGCCCATGCCAGCGCTGCCGCCAGCAACACACCACGCGCTGTCGCTACGGCTGCCACGCTTAGAATCGCGGGATATCCGGAAACGGCACCCGGCCCGCATGTACGTGCAGGCGACCAAGCTCGGCGCAACGGTGTAAGGTCGGAAACACCTTGCCGGGGTTGAGCAGGCCCTCGGCGTCGAAGGCGCATTTGAGCCGCTGCTGCTGGTTCAAGTCGATCTCGTTAAACATCGCCGGCATCAGGTCGCGCTTCTCGACGCCGACGCCGTGCTCACCGGTCAAGACGCCGCCCACTTCGACGCAAAGCTTCAAAATTTCGGCGCCGAACTCCTCGGTCTTCTCAAGCTCGCCCGGGGTGTTGGCGTCGTACAGGATCAGCGGATGCAGGTTGCCGTCGCCGGCATGGAACACGTTGGCGACGCGGAGCCCATAATGCACGGACAATTCGCGGATGCGCTTCAGCACCAAGGGCAGCTTGGCCCGCGGGATGGTGCCATCCATGCAATAGTAATCCGGCGAGATGCGGCCGACCGCCGGGAACGCCGCCTTGCGGCCGGCCCAGAACAGCACCCGCTCATCCTCGGAGTTCGACACCCGCAGCGTGCTGGAGCGGCATGCCTTGGCGATCTCGGCGACGCGCTCGATCAGATGATCGACCTCGGCCATCGGCCCGTCGAGCTCGACGATCAGCAACGCCTCGACGTCGAGCGGATAGCCGGCATGGACGAACTCCTCGGTGGCGTGGATCGCCGGCTTGTCCATCATCTCCATTCCGCCGGGGATGATGCCGGCACCAATGATGCGCGAGACGCATTCGCCGGCATCTTCGGCGCTTGGGAATCCCACCAGCACCGCGCGAGCGGTTTCCGGCTTCTTCAGGAGCCGCACGGTCACCTCGGTGACGACGCCCAAGAGCCCCTCCGAGCCGGTGACGATGCCGATCAGATCGTAGCCGCCGGCATCGAGATGCTTGCCACCGAGACGCAATACCTCGCCATTCATCAGCACCATCTCGAGGCCGAGGATGTTGTTGGTGGTCATGCCGTATTTCAGGCAATGCACGCCGCCGGAGTTTTCCGCGACGTTGCCGCCGATGGTGCAGGCGATCTGCGATGACGGATCGGGGGCATAATAGAAGCCTTCGCCCTGCACCGCTGTGCTGATGGCGAGATTGGTGACGCCGGGCTCGACCACGGCGACGCGGTTGGCGAAGTCGATCTCGCGGATGCGGTTGAACTTGCTCATGCCGAGCAGCACGCCATCAACGAGCGGCAAGGCGCCCCCGGAGAGCGAGGTGCCCGCCCCGCGCGGCACCACGCGAATGCCGTTGTCGAGGCAATAGCGCAGGACGCTCGCAACCTGGTCGGTGGTCTCGGGCAGCACCACAACCATCGGCAGTTGCTTGTAAGCGGTCAGCCCGTCGGATTCGTAAGGGCGCATGGCGCGCTCGGTGGCAATCACCCCCTCGCCCGGCACGATCTCCTGGAGATCGGCGACGATCTGCGCGCGGCGGGCGAGTACAGCCTGATCGGCTGCGGGCATGACGACGGACATCGGCGACCCAAATCGGCTTTCACGCGTTGAACGGTGGCAGGGGTGACTGTACAACCGCCCGATCCGTGCCGAAAATGGTTTCGGGGCTTCTCAGGGAGAATAGCATTATGAAATTGGTGATTTTGGCTTCGTTGACGATTGCCGCGACGATGGGAATGGCGAACGCGCAGGATCTCGCCGCCGGCGAGCAATCCTTCCGCAAATGCAGCCCCTGCCATTCGGTCGGCGAGGACGCACGCAACAAGGTCGGCCCGGAGCTCAACGGCCTCGATGGGCGCAAGTCTGGCACCGTTGCGGACTACAGCTACAGCGAAGCCAACAAGAAAGCGGATATCACCTGGAACGAAGCGGCCTTCAAGGACTACATTCAGAACCCGATGACCAAAGTGCCCGGCACCAAGATGGCCTTCGCCGGCATCAAGAACGAGAAGGAAATCGGCGATCTTTGGGCCTATCTGAAGCAGTTCAAGGCCGACGGCAGCAAATAACTGTTTTTGTTCAGTAGTTTACGAAGAGCCGCGCGCCGCGTTGCGCGCGGAACTTTTTGGCCGCTGAAGCGTCATTGCGGGGCACAGTCCCCGGCCATCATGCCGGGGAAATGTGACGCATTGGGCTAATCCCGGAGGGTGTCATGCTTCGCTCTCCAGACGATCCGAAATTCAGGCTGAGTTCACGCGTACCGGCGGAGACACATCGGAGGCGACCCGAGGTGGCGATGAAGGACGCATTCACCATCGGCATCGAGGAAGAGTACTTCCTGGTTGACGCGGCCACCAAGCAGGTGATGCGCGACATGCCCAAGACTTTTTTGGACATCGCCAAGAAGGTCACCAACGGGCAGGCGATGGGCGAATTCCTGCAGTCGCAGTGCGAGGTCGCGACCTTGCCGCACCACGATATGCGCACCGCTCACGCCGAGCTTCGGCATCTGCGCCAAACCGTGGCCAAGATAGCGGCTGACCACGGCCTCGCCATCCTCGCTGCCGGCACCCACCCGACCGCCGACTGGGGCCGCTCGCAGCAATCCGAGGGCGAACGCTACGACACGGTGATGGACGATCTGCAGATGATCGGCCAGCGCAACATGCTGTGCGGGCTGCACGTGCATGTCGAACTGCCGGACCCCGATGACCGAGTCGACGTGATGACCCGGATGCTGCCCTATCTGCCGTTGTTCATTGCGCTCGCCACCTCGTCGCCGTTCTGGCGCTCGCGGCCGACCGGGCTCAAGGGCTATCGGCTGGCGGCCTACGACGAGCTCCCGCGGACCGGCGTGCCCGAGCTGCTGCGCAACAAAGAGGAGTTCGACGCCTACGTGGACGCGCTGGTGCGGGCCGGCGTCATGCAGGACGCAAGCTACATCTGGTGGTCGATGCGGCCGTCGCTGAAGCATCCGACCCTGGAGCTCCGCGCGCCGGACTGCCCAACACTTGTCGACGATTCAATCGCCATCGCAGCGCTGTGGCGCGCGCTGGCGCGGCGGCTCACTCGCAACCCGGCGCTCAACCGCGACATCACCGCAGTGACGCGCGCCATCGTGGTCGAGAACAAATGGCGGGCCCAGCGCTACGGCGTGCACGGCAGCTTTGTCGCCGACAACGGCGCCATCACGGTCGCGGATTTCGTCGATCAGGTGGTGGATGAGACCTCGGCTGACGCCGAGGCACTCGGCTGCCTCGTGGAGATGCAGCGCTGCCGCACCATCGTCGGCTCCGGCACCTCGGCCGACGCCCAGATGGCGGTATATGAGAAATTCGGCAAGACCGAAGGTCGAGCCCGGGCGCTCAACGCGGTCACCGACTGGCTTGTGGCGACAACCCTGCAGTAATCAGGTTTCGTCCGGGAGAGCGGTCTGCACCACGAGGCCGCGGGCGCGAGCGTCAATGACGCCTAGTCCGCGCAGCGCGAACAGCGTCAGCGTCTGCACCGCCTGGCGCGAACGCGCCGGGTCGTCCATGCCGCCCGGCGCGAGCGGCCCGATCAGTCCCTCCAGCAACGCGCCGACAAGCGCCGACGCAGCCAGGCTCGCGTCCTGGTCCGGCAGATGGCCGCCGGCGATCGCCGCCCGGATGCGCGTCTCGATCTCGGCCGAAAGATCGCGGCGATATTGCTGGCGCACCGTATCGGTGTCGGTGTCGACCGGCTCGGCGATCACCGCCCAGGCGAGCTTCCTATTGCGCAATGCGCGGGCGCCGAAGGTGGCGACGGCTGCGGCGACCGCCGACAGCGGACCGGGCGCGGCATCGGCCGCCTTCCGCACCGCCTCGATCTCGCGCTCGGCCACGCTTTCGACGAGCGCCCCGACCAGCTCGATCTTGCCGGGGAAATAGCGATAGACGGTGCCGGCGGCGACCCCGGCCCGCTCTGCGACCGGCGCGATCTGGATTGCCGCCATGCCGCCCGCGGTCGCGGCATCGCGCGCCGCATCGACAATGGCGTCGTGGCGGGCGTTCAGCCGGCGAAGCACGTTGGCGGTGCGGCGATAGGCCATCGGTAAAGACTGAACAGTGATTCACAGCAAAAACGCAAGGCGAAAGGCCAAAAGTTACCGGCCGGCCGGCCCGGCGCTTTACCACTCGTGCCGTTCTGGGGCGGTGCTAGTCTTCACGCACGACGATCCTTTGGGGAGGACATGATGCGCTCGTTGAAAATCGCGCTGCCGCTGATCGCCGCCGTGCTCGCCGCAGGCGCAGCGCAGGCCGACCCGGTCAAGATCCGCCTGAGCTACGTCATCGCGCCGTCGGACTGGGCGCCGCTCTTGCCGGAGAAGCCGGACCTGCTCAAGCACAACGGCAAGTCCTACCAGCTCGAAGTGGTGCGCGTGGTTGGCACGCCGGCGCTGGTACAGGCGATGGCGAACAACGAGATCGAGATCGGCAACCATTCGTATTCGTCGCTCGGCATCGCGATCCAGAACGCCGGCATGGACGACCTTCGGGTCATCTCCGACCAGTTCCAGGACGGCGTGCCCGGCAAGTCGACCACGCAATATTACGTGCTCAAGGACGGCCCGATCCAGAAGGTCGAGGACCTCAAAGGCAAGGTGGTGTCGAGCAACGCCGCCGGCAGCGCCGTCGACGTTGCGATGCGCGCAATGCTGAAAAAGCACGGCCTTGAGGACAAGCGCGACTACACCTTCATCGAGGCAGCCTTGCCGGCACAGAAGGCGATGCTGCTCGACAAGAAGAGCGATCTCATTCCGAGCGTAGTGCCGTTCCAGTACGATCCGGAGCTGAAGGCCAAGGGCCGCATCCTGTTCACCCAGCGCGACGTGTTCGGCATCACGCAGATGATCGTGCTGACCGCGCGCAAGAGCTTCATCGACAAAAACCGCGCCGCCCTGGTCGATTTCATGGAGGACAATCTGCGGGTCGTGCGCTGGTATCTCGACCCGGCGAACCAGAATGAGGCGGCGCAGATCGCCTCCAAGCTCACCAAAATCCCGGCCGAGCGCTTCTCCTGGCTGTTTACCGAGCAGGACTACGCGCGGAACGGCAACCTGATGCCGGACATGAAGGCGCTGCAGGCCAATGTCGACGCGACCCAGCAGCTTGGCTTCATCAAGAGCAAACTCGACGTGCAGAAGTACACTGACCTGAGTCTAATCCAGGAGGCGGCCGCGAGGCTGAAATAGCCGCGGCCGCAGCGCCCCCGCTTTGAAGCAGCAGGCGCCGCGGCCCGGCACTACGTTCATTCGGCCGCCACACGGAACGGCACGCGGCCAAACGCCTCAATCGGATCGATCTGCGGGGGTGCCGCTGCTGTCTCATCCTCCCGCACGCGGAACCACAAGGCGTAGAGCGCGGGGACCACAAGCAGCGTGAGCACCGTGGCAACCAAAAGCCCGCCCATGATGGTGATCGCCATCGGGCCCCAGAACAGGCTGCCGCCGAGCGGGATCATGCCGAGCACTGCGGCGAGCGCCGTGAGCACGACCGGACGCGCGCGGCGGACGGTCGCGTCGATCACCGCCCGGTGCCGGCCGTGTCCCTCCGCGATGTCGTGATCGATCTGATCGACCAGAATGACCGTGTTTCGCATGATCATGCCGGCGAGCGCGATCATGCCGAGCAACGCGACGAAGCCGAACGGCCGACTCGAGATCAGCAGCGCCGCGGTGCCGCCGATGATACCGAGCGGCGCGGTCGCAAACACCAGCAGCAGCCGCGAGAAGCTCTGCAACTGGATCATCAGGATCGCCAGCATTGCGACCGCCATGACCGGGAACACTGCCGCAAGCGACGCATTCGCCTTGGCGCTTTCCTCGATCGCGCCGCCGGTCTCGATGCGATAGCCGTAGGGCAGCGCATCCTCGATCGGCTTGAGTTTCGGTTCCACCTCGTTGCTGACGTCGGGAGCCTGCACACCGTCGATGATGTCGCCGCGCACGGTCAGCACCAGGTCGCGGTTCCGCCGCCAGAGAATCGGCTCCTCGTACTGGTATTTGATGCGCGCGATCTGCGACAGCGGCACGACGACGCCGTTGCGAGTGGAGATCGTGAGACTTGGCAACCGGCCGAGGTCGAGCCGCTCGTCGGGCACTGCGCGCGCCACCACGTCGATGCTCTCGATGCCCTCGCGATACTGCGTCACGGTGAAGCCGATGAGCAGCGTCTGCAAGGTCTGGGCGACGTCCTGTGGGGTCAGACCGATGGCGCGGGCGCGGTCCTGATCGACCTCGAGCTTGATCGACTTCGCCTGCTCGCCCCAGTCGAGATGCGGGTCGATCA
>Ga0207711_10003233_pt1 | contig 14202 bp, 15 predicted proteins | sample KBSS34metaG_FD_184401 | JGI IMG/M metagenome (GOLD analysis project Ga0207711, IMG submission 184401) | Switchgrass rhizosphere microbial communities from Kellogg Biological Station, Michigan, USA - KBS S3-4 metaG (SPAdes) (version 2) | ecosystem: Host-associated > Plants > Roots > Rhizosphere...
AGATCCCCAGCGTCCTACTAACCCACGGGCTCCGGAACGCGCCAAGGCGGCACGACGTCAGCCAGACGATCCACAGACAGTTTTCACCCGATCAGGGTGCGCCGTCAGGCGCACGGACTACTAACCCGGCCGAGGCGGGGTAATGCGCGGGTATGACGACAGTCGACCCGTTGTCGGATTCACGGCCACCTGAGACGAACACCCCGCCCGCGATGCCGCAGCACGTCGTGCGCCCCACCCGACTGAGCCGAGCCTGGTCCGCGATCATCTTCTTCGCGGTTGTCCTGGTGCTGCTCCTGATCTTCATCCTGCAGAACGGCCAGCGGGTCAAGGTGTCGTTCCTGGGTGCGCACGGCCATCTGCCGCTCGCGGTCGCGATGCTGTTCGCCGCGATCGCGGGTGCGCTGCTGGTCGCGATCCCGGGGATCGGCCGCATGGTCCAGCTGCGCCGGGTCGCGCGCCGCCACCGCGTCGCCGACGCGCAGGCGCCCGTGCCCGTCGCGCCGTCGTCGGCTCCCGCCACCCCGACGGACCCGTATGCGCCGCCGCCGACGGCCGGGCCTGCGCCGACGGTGCCCGGGCCGGCCGCCGCGCCGGTGCGGATCGAGTAGCGCCGCGGCGACCAGGTACTCCCGCCGGGCGCCGCGACGTCGGGCTGGCGCCAGGTACTGAGATGGCGTGCTGCCACCGCCCGATGCCACCGGGCGTTGCCAGCGCGTGCTTTCGTCGGGCGCCGCAGCGGCCTGCTGCTACCGCGTGCTGCTACGGCGTGCCGTCACCGGGTGCTGCCATCGCCGCGCGCCCATCGCCGCCGCCGCACCTGATCTCCGGTTGTTCCCCCTGGTGGTTGTGAAACCGCAATTTTCACGACCACCAGAGGACACAACGAGCGATCTTGCTGCCAGTGGCGGCTGGGTCCGGGCTTGACCTTGACCCTGCGTCAGGGTCCGACCATGACCGCATGACCGCTACCAAGCCCGCGATCGAGGTCTGCGGGCTCACCAAGTCCTTCGGCGACCACGCCGTGCTGGCCGGCGTCGACCTGACCGTCCCGGCGGGCACCGTCTACGCGCTGCTCGGACCGAACGGCGCCGGCAAGACCACGATCGTCAACATCCTCGCGACCCTGCTGGCGCCCGGCGACGGCGAGATCCGGGTGGCCGGCTTCGACGTCCGCCGCGAGCCGGCCGGGGTGCGCGCCGCGATCGGCGTCACCGGCCAGTTCTCGGCGATCGACGAGCTGCTCACCGGCCGGGAGAACCTGCGGCTGATGGCCGACCTGGCGCATCTCGACCGCCGGCCCGCGACCGGCGCCGTCACCGCGCTGCTGGACCGCTTCGACCTCGTCGACGCCGCCGACCGGCGGGCCCAGACCTACTCGGGCGGCATGAAGCGGCGCCTCGACCTCGCGATGACGCTCATCGCCCGGCCCCGGCTCATCTTCCTCGACGAGCCGACGACCGGGCTCGACCCGCGCAGCCGCCGCGAGCTGTGGGCGATCGTGCGGGAGCTGGTCACGGCCGGCGTGACGGTGCTGCTGACGACGCAGTACCTCGACGAGGCCGACCAGCTGGCCGACCGGATCGGCGTCCTCGACGGCGGCCGGCTGGTCGCCGAGGGCACGGCCGCCGAGCTGAAGCGGCGCGTGCCCGGCGGCCACGTCGCCGTGCAGTTCACCGGCGCCCCCGCGCTGGCCGCGGCCGCGGCGGCACATCCGGGAGCGCGGCCCGACGCCGACGCGCTCACCCTGCACGTGCCGCACGACGGCAGCGTCGCCGGCCTGCGTCGGGTGCTCGACAGCCTCGACGATGACGAGGTCGCCGGCGTGACGGTCGAGTCCGCCGATCTCGACGACGTGTTCCTCGCGCTCACCGGCCACGCGGCCGAGACGCCCACCACCACCACGCCCACCACCACCACGTCCACCGCCACCGCCACCGCCACCACCGCGCCCAATACCACCGCGTCTGCCGTCACCGCGCCCACGACCGAGGAGATCTCCGCATGAGTGCCACCTACACCGTCCGGGACTCGGCGACGATGCTGCGCCGCAACCTGCTGCACATCCGCCGCTACCCGTCGCTGTCGATCATGCTGATCGCGCAGCCGATCCTCTTCCTGCTGCTGTTCGTCTACGTGTTCGGCGGGACGCTGGGCGCGGGCCTGCCCGGCCAGCGGGGCGGCGGCGACCGGACCGACTACCTCGTGTACATCACGCCGGGCATCCTGTTCATGACCGTCGCCAGCGTCGCGCTCGGCACCGCGATCGCGACCGCGTCCGACATGACCACCGGGATCATCGCCCGCTTCCGCACGATGAACATCGCCCGGGTGTCGGTGCTCACCGGCCACGTGCTGGGCGCCGTTCTCAGGACCGGGGGCGCCGTGGTGATCGTGACCGCGTTCGCGTTCCTGCTCGGGTTCCGCTCCGACGCCGGCCCGCTCGACTGGCTCGGCGCGGTCGGGCTGCTGGTCCTCATCGCGTTCGCGCTGACCTGGCTGACGGTCGGCATGGGCCTGGCGGCGGACAGCGTCGAGACGGCCAGCAACACCCCGCTGTTCCTGATGATCCTCCCGTTCGTCAGCAGCAGCTTCGTCCCGACCGACGCGATGCCGGCCGGCCTGCGCCAGTTCGCCGAGCACCAGCCGTTCACGCCGATGATCAACACGCTGCGGGCGCTGGTCACCGGCGCGGGGACGGATTCCGACCTGTGGCTCGCGATCGGCTGGTGCGTGCTGATCGCCCTGCTCGGCTTCCTCTGGTCGCGCCGGCTGTTCCTGCGGGTGCCGACGAAATAATGATCCAGGGACAGCGGCAACCGGGGGCGCGAACGAAGGAGACAGGCGCGATGCTCACGATCGGCCAGCTGGCGTCCTACGCCGGCGTCACCGTCCGCGCGGTGCGGCACTACCACGCGAAGGGCCTCCTGCCCGAGCCGGAACGCGACCGCTCCGGCTACCGGAGCTACGACGCCCAGGCCGTCATCGAGCTCATCAGGATCCGGACGCTCGCCGAGGCCGGCGTGCCGCTCGCGCGGGTCCGCGAGCTGCTCGCGGCGGAGCCCGCCGAGTTCGACGCCGCCGTCGCCGACATCGACCGGCGACTGCGCGCGGAGATCGCCGAGCGACAGCGGCACCGCCAGCGGATCGCGCGGCTCGCGGCCGGGGACAGCCTCGCCCTGCCGCCGGAGGCGGTCGACTACCTGCGGCGGATGCGCGAGCTCGGCCTGTCGCGGCTGATGATCGACGGCGAGCGGGACTCGTGGATCCTGGTGGCGGCCCAGCTTCCGGAGCACATGCCGCTCTACATGAAGCTCAAGCAGCAGCAGCTCGACGATCCGGCGACGCTCCAGCTCTACCGCGATCTCGACGAGGCGATCACCTGGGACGCGGACGACCCACGGGTGCCGGCCATCGGCGACCGGCTCGTCGCCCTCATCGAGACCGGGGCCGACGACTGGGACGGCACCGACGACATGATGCCCGACGAGCTCGCGCGGCTGCTCGACTCCATCTTCCTCGACATGGTGCCGATGGCTCGTCGGCTCCTGGACCTGCTCGAGGAACGCGGCTGGCGCGGCTGGACCAAGCTCGAACGGATCCGCTAGCGGGCGCGCTGCACCCGGCGCTCATCCCAGACCGGCTCGGTCGTCTCGCGGACCTTCCCGTCCGTGCCGAACACCAGGAAGCGGTCGAACGACCGGGCGAACCAGCGGTCGTGGGTGACCGCCAGCGTCGTTCCCTCGTACGCCTCGAGACCCTTCTGCAGAGCCTCGGCGGAGGCCAGGTCGAGGTTGTCGGTCGGCTCGTCCAGCAGCAGCGCCGTCGCCCCGCCGATCTCCAGCAGGAGGATCTGGAAACGGGCCTGCTGGCCGCCGGAGAGCCGGTCGAACGGCCGGTCGCCGCTGCCGTCGAGCTCGTAGCGCCGCAGCGCGTTCATCGCCGCCCCCCGGCTTTTCGCGTGGTCGGCCCAGAGGATGTCGACCGGCGTGCGCCCCTGCAGCTCCGGCCGGGCGTGCGTCTGCGCGAAGTGCCCCGGCACGACGCGGGCCCCGAGCGTCCACGCACCCTCGTGGGCCACGACGCCGCCCGCCAGCAGCCGCAGGAAGTGCGACTTGCCCGAACCGTTCGAGCCCAGCACCGCGACCCGTTCGCCGTAGAAGACCTCCAGGTCGAACGGCTGCATGAGACCGGTCAGCTCCAGCCCCTTGCAGGTGATGGCCCGCACGCCGGTGCGCCCGCCCCGCAGCCGCATGGTGATCTTCTGTTCGCGCGGCGGCTCCTGCGGCGGGCCGGCCTCCTCGAACTTGCGCAGCCGCGTCTGGGCCGCGCTGTATCGGGAGGCCATGTCGGCGCTGCGCGCCGCGTACTGCTGCAGGTCCAGCACGAGCTTCTTCAGCTGCGCGTGCTTCTCGTCCCAGCGCCGGCGCAGCTCCTCGAACCGCTCGAACCGCTCGGCGCGCGCCTGGTGGTAGGTGGCGAAGCCGCCGCCGTGCACCCATACGACGCTGCCCGCCGGCCCCGGCTCGACGCTGACGATCCGCTGCGCCGCCCGGACGAGCAGCTCGCGGTCGTGCGAGACGAACAGCACCGTCTTGCGGGTGGCGCGCAGCTGCTCCTCCAGCCACTGCTTGCCCGGCACGTCCAGGTAGTTGTCCGGCTCGTCGAGCAGCAGGACCCCGTCCGGGCCGCGCAGCAGCGCCTCCAGCACCAGCCGCTTCTGCTCGCCGCCGGACAGCGTCCGTACGGCCCGCCACTGCGCCTTCTCGTAGGGCACGCCGAGCGCCGCCATCGTGCACATGTCCCAGACGGTCTCGGCCTCGTAGCCGCGGGCGTCCGCCCAGTCGGCCAGCGCCTGGGCGTAAGCCATCTGCGCGGCCTCGTCGTCGCGTTCGACCAGCGCCACCTCGGCCTTGTCGACGGCGAGCGCGGCCTGCCGGATGAGCGGCACCGCGACGGAGACCAGCAGGTCGCGCACGGTCCGATCGTCGCGCACCGAGCCGACGAACTGCGGCATGACGCCGAGGCCCCCGCTGACCGTCACCGTGCCGGCATGCGGCGCGAGCTCGCCGGCGATCATCCGCAGCAGCGTCGTCTTGCCGGCGCCGTTGGCCCCGACCAGCGCGGCGACCGCGCCGTCCGCCACCCGGAACGACGCGTCGTCGAGCAGCACCTGCCCGTCCGGCAGGTGGTATTCGACGTGCGCGACCTCTATGTGGCCCATCGGTCCCATCCAAACGCGCGGGGACCTGCCCCGAGTCGGCCGGTTGGCGACCGCGCCGTCAGGATATCCGGTCGGCTGTGTTGGACCGTTCGATCATGCGGATGGCGGCCTCGCCGTCCCAGGTGTAGCGGGCCAGGCCCTGCTGGAGCTGCATGCCGCCGCCCGCCTCGGGCGGCATCACCATGAAGGTCGAGAGAACCGTCTCCCCGCCGATCTCGATCGGGCGGCCCTTCGCCGTTTCCAGCGTGACCGAGACGTCCTGGCCGCTGGCCGAACTCGCCCATTCCCGCCCTTGTTTCAGCTGGGCGGAATGGCGCAGCGGGAGTGGGCGCGCTGGTGAGACACCGACGCGCGGGAGACACGGCAATGGCAGGGAGACGTGCTCCCTGCCATTTTCAATATATAGCACACCGGGGGGCTTGCCGCAAGACCCGGGTGGTGCCGCAGAATCGGCTGCCGAAAGCGAGAACTGCGAAAATCGGAGTCGCTGAATGCGGGTGTTGCTGACGACGTGGGGATCGCGCGGGGACGTCGAACCGGTGGTCGGGCTCGCGGTGGCGCTGCAGGGGCTCGGGGCGGAAGTCGAGGTGTGCGCGCCGCCGGACGACGACTTCGTGGCGCTGCTGGCTCGGGCCGGGGTGCCGCTCACTCCGCTGGGCCCGACGGTGCGCTCGGTGGTCGCCGGCACGAAGCCGCCGACGGCCGAGGACGCGTTCAGGCTCGCTCCGGAGCTGGTCGCGGCGCGGTTCGAGACGCTCGGCGCGGCGGCGCAGGAATGCGACGTGCTGCTGGCCACCGGCCTGATGCCGGCCGGCGCCCGCGATGTTGCCGAGAAGCTCGGCATCCCCTACGTGTTCGCGTGCTTCCAGCCCTACGGCCTGCCGTCGCGGCATCGCCGGCCGGGGGCGCGGCCCGGTGCGCCGCTGCCGCCGGGCGAGACCGACAACCGGGTGCTGTGGGAGCAGGACGCCCAACGCGTCTACGCCCTGTACGGCGTGGCGGTCAACGGCCATCGGGCGGCGATCGGGCTGCCACGGGTGGACGACGTCCGCGACTACGTCCTCACCGGCCGGCCGTGGCTCGCGGCGGACGCCACGCTCTGTCCGTCGGGGGACGTGACGGACCTCGACCTCGTGCGGACCGGCGCGTGGATCCTGGCCGACGACCGCCCGCTCCCGGCCGACCTGGCGGCGTTCCTGGACGCGGGTGCGCCACCCGTGTACGTCGGATTCGGCAGCATGGCGGCATACGTGCAGAAGGACCTCGCCCGGGTGGCCATCGAGGCGGTCCGCGCGTGCGGCCGCCGGGTCGTGCTCGCCCGCGGCTGGGCCGGCCTGGCCGCGGTGGACGCCGGCGCCGACTGCCTCGTCGTCGGCGAGGTCAACCAGCAGGCGCTGTTTCGCCGGGTGGCCGCCGTCGTGCACCACGGCGGTGCCGGCACCACGACGACGACGGCCCTGGCCGGTGCGCCCCAGGTGGTGGTCCCGCAGATCGCGGACCAGCCGTACTGGGCCGCCCGGGTGGCCGACCTGGGCATCGGCGTGGCCCACGCCGGCCCGACCCCGACCGCCGCGTCCCTGTCGGGCGCGCTCGAGGCGGCGCTGGCCCCGCGGATCGCCGAGCGGGCTTCCGCCGTGGCCGCCGCGATGCGGACCGACGGGGCGGCCGTGGCCGCGAAGATGCTCCTCGACGAGGCCGCGCGCTCGCGACTCAGGCCGGCGAAGCCGCCGACCCGAGCCGGTTGAGGATCGTCGCGAGCGCGGGGGCGTCCGTCACGGCCGGGATGTGGCCGGTGTCCAGGTCGACGACCGTGACGAGGCCCTGGTCCGGCAGCCGGGCGATCATCTCGTCCTGCAGCGCCAGGGGCGTGACCGGATCGCGCAGCTGGCGGATCGCGGTGACCGGGACGGCGGCGGCGCGGCTCCAGTGCACCGGCTGGAGGTAGATGTTCACCGAGTCCCCCACGCGGGTGACGGCCTTCGGGCGGATCGGGCCGCCTGGCCAGCAGGTCTGGCGAGATCGCTCGCGTATACTCAATCCGAAAGACGAGTGGTCGCGCGCCCGGGTGCGCGCCCCCGACGGTTGGTGAAGGAGCGCACGATAGCCACCACCCGGCGCCCGGCGAAGGCGAGCTCCTACGGCGCGGGTTCGCGGGCACCCGGGCTGGACCGTCGCACCAGTGGAACCCAGGTCGCGGAGTACATCCGTGCCCAGATTTTCAGTGGCAACTTCCGCCACGGTGAGCACATCCCGCAGGACGAGATCGCCGACCGCCTGGGCGTGAGCCGGATCCCGGTTCGGGAGGCCATCATCGCGCTGGAGCGGGAGGGCTGGCTGACGAACGAGCCCCACCGGGGCGCCTTCGTCCACGGCCTGGACGCCAACTCCGTGCGCGACCACTACACGATGATCGGGATGCTCTACGGGCTGACCGCGCAGCGTGTCACGGAGCGGGCCACGGACGAGGGGATCGACCGGCTGCGCGAGGCCGAGCGGGCGCTGCAGGCCACCTCGGACGCGGACGCCATGAGTTCCGCGAACGCCGTCTTCCTGCGCCGCCTGTTCGAACTGGCCGAGTCGCCGCAGCTCATGGTGCTCGGTCGGCTGATGACGGGGATCGTCCCGGGGAACTCCTTCGAGCTGATCCCGGGGACGATCGGTCTGCAGAAGAAGGGCATCGCGGCGGTGGTCCGCGCGATCCGCGCGCGGGACGGTCAGCGGGCGGCGGACGAGCTGCTCGCGCTGATGGAGGCCCATGCCGACCGGGTCATCGCGCTGCTGCGCGGGCGCGGCGTCCTGTGGATCCCGCAGGAGCCGGCCGCCGCGTCGGGCTGAGCCGGCCGCGCGCTCGACTGCCGCCGGGCGCCGACTACTCGACCCGTCGCGGTCGAGGGCTCGTGGTCACCTCGACCCCGTCCCGCGCCGGCCGGCCCGCGCCCGGCCACGCAACGTCAGCAGCCCCTCCAGTAACCCGGCCGCGCCCTGCTCGCCGACCCGACCGGCGAGCCGCCACAGGTGTCCGCCGCCCGGGTGAATGCCCACATCCAGGAAGCGTGGATCGAACCGGGCCGCCGGAGTCGCGATGACCACGTCGCAGGCGAGCGGCGGGTTGACTCCGGCGCCCACGGCCGGCCCGCCGACCGGCCACCGTCGGCACCGGTGCGTCGGCCAGCGCGCCGCAGGCCCGCGTAGGCCTCCGCCAGCCCGGATGGTCTCGGATGAGGTCGGACGGAGTCGGACGGGGTCGGACGGCTCCCTCGACGCCGTGGCGCGGCGGCGTTCCAGGAAGCGGCCGCGGCGCGGGAGCGGTCAGTGCGGCTTGTGCAGCAGGAGCCTGGCATGCGTGAAGCGTTCGTCTTCGGCGGGGACGCGAACCAGACGAGCGGTCTCGGTGAGTCCGGTGGCGGTCAGGACGGCGCCGAGGGCGTCGGGGTGCCACCGGTACGCGGTAGTGACCTTGTGATCGAAGTCGGGCGGTTGCGGCGACGGGTCGTCGGCGGCGAAGAAGCCGACGAGGAGGTGCCCGCCGGGCCGGAGCACCCGGTGGAGCTCCGCCGCGATCGCGGGCAGATCGGCGGGCGGGACGTGAATGGTCGAGTACCAGACGAGGGCGCCGCCGAGCGCGCCGTCGACGATGTTCAGGTTGGCCAGGGATCCCTCGTCGAAACGCAGCTGTGGATGTGTCCGGCGGGCGTAGGCGATCATCGCCGGGGACAGGTCGACGCCGACGGTGTCCAGTCCGAGGTCGTGCAGGAGTGCGGTGAGATGGCCGGGGCCGCAGCCGAGGTCCGCGACCGGCCCGCCGGCGGCGCGAATCATCTCGGCAAAGGCCACGATCAGGCCGCGATCAAGCGGAACGACCGTGGACACGTCGGCGAATCTCGCCGCGTAGACATCGGTGACCGCGTCGTAGGCCGTTCGGATCTCGTCCAGGTGTCGGGGCCGCGTCATGTCCGACGACCGTAACGGGCCGGTCCGACCGGCTCAGGACAGGTCGTCGGCGTCCTCGCCGTCCCAGTCCCGGTTGCGCTGGTCCAGGCGCTTCCGCCAGTTCGCGGCGTCGGCTGCGCTCTCGTACGGGCCGAGACGGCGGTGGCCGGGGACGTCGGGCGGGTTCTCCGGGCGCTCATGGTCCATGCACCACCACCAGCCGGTCAGTAACTGCTGTAACCCGAAGAGTCGCGACAACGAGGTGGTGGGGCGGGATCCCGGGAGGTCAGTCCGTCATGCGCTACTCCCCTCGGCTCGGGTGTGCGAAAGGGCTGGCAACGCGCGTGGATGTTCAGGTGGGATGATCGGGGGTGGGCGACGGGGTGTCCGGCGGTGGGGCGCGGACGTGGGATTTCTTCGTGTCCTATACGGGTGCGGATCGTCGATGGGCTGAGTGGGTGGCCTGGCAATTGGAAGACGCCGGCTATCGGGTGTTGATTCAGGCGTGGGATTTTGTCCCCGGCTCTGACTGGATGTTGGGCATGGATCAGGGCGTCAGGTACGCGCGGAAGATGATCGCCCTACTGTCGCCGGCCTATCTGACGTCGGTCTACGGCGGGCAGGAGTGGCGGACAGCCCGGGCCGTCGATCCCGAGGGCTTCGCCCGGAAGTTGTTGCCGGTGCGGATCGAAGAATGTGAGCGGCCGGATTTGCTGCTGACCGTGGTCGGGTTTGATCTGTTCGGTTTGACGCCGGAGGCGGCCCGCGCACATCTGCTTGAGCAGGTGGGACACAGTCTGTCGGGTCGGGCGAAACCGGCTACCGCCCCGGAGTTCCCGGTACCGGTCCGGCCGGCGCCCCCGGTCGATGAACCCGAGTTCCCACCCGTGCAAGATCCAAGGTCGTCGCGCGTCGTGTTCGGCGCCAAATTGACCACCCTCACCGGCCACGCCGCCCCGGCGTCGTGTGTGGCGTTCTCGCTAGACGGCACCCTGCTCGCCACCGCCTCCAAGGATGGGACGGCCCGCCTGTGGGACGTGCCGAGCGGCCGGGAACACGCCACCCTCACCGGCCACACCCGCGCGGTGTGGTGGTTGGCGTTCTCGCCGGACGGCGCCCTGCTCGCCACCGCCTCCGCCGATGGGACGGCACGGCTGTGGGATGTGCCCAGCGGCCGGAAACGCGCCACCCTCACCGGCCACACCGACCCGGTGTCGTATGTGGCGTTCTCTCCGGACGGCACCCTGATCGCCAGCTCCTCCAAGGATGGGACGGTCCAGCTCTGGGATGCGTGGAACGGCCGGGAACGCGCCACCCTCACCGGCCACACTGCCCCGGTCTATTGGGTGGAGTTCTCCCCGGACGGCACCCTGCTCGCGACCGCCTCCGGCGATGAGACGGTCCGGCTGTGGGCGATCACCTGATCTCAACGGCCATCCTGTGGTCGCCCGGGCCCGACGAGATCACTCGATGAGCGCCGGTAAGGCCATCGCGAACCCAAGAGACCGTGTGTACAACCCGACTTGAACCGGTTAGTAACTGTTGCTACACGAGGAGTCTCGGCAACTCGGCGGCTGGTGCGGGGCGGGAAGGTCCCGGGAGAGGATCACGGCGATCATCGGTGACGACGTCCTCGACCTCTTGCAGGGAACGGATCTTTCCGTGCTGGAACGGTCGGGGACGCTGTCGTCCCTCGACGGGATCATCTCAGCCAACGCCTATCTGGGGATGGACGGGATCCTGGACGCCCTCGCCGCGGACGCGGACGTCATCGTCGCCGGTCGTGTCGCCGATCCGTTGCTGTTCCTCGCCCCGCTCGTGCACCGCGTGCCGCCGTCATCGCGCGGGCAACGGCGCCACCGTGACGGTGGCACTCCCGCTGCTCGTCGCTCTCGCGCTGGGGGGAGGGCAGGGCCAGCCATGGTTGCCACCCGGACCGGCGGGCGTAGGCAAGCGAGCCTGTACCTGGTACTCGCGTCGTCCACGCTGACAAGCACGCCAGGGCCCGTGCGTGACCCCTCGGTGGGCGGGAGTGGGTTCCCGCCTCATGCCAGCTGACGACGAGATCTTCGTTGTCGCGGCGGTGTTCGCGCAGGTGGGCGCCGTCCGGGGTCCCGGATATCCAGGCGGCATTGGTGGGATGGATGCTGGGGTGTAACCGCGTGGGGGGTGCCGGACATAAACAGGGTGACGCCCCGCGGAAGGACTGTCCCTGTGCCTGTCAGTTCGGCCATGCCCTCGTTCGATGTGCTATTCCGAGAGCACCGCGGGGCGGTGCTGCGGTTCGCGCAGCGGCGCCTTGGTAGTGACGAGGCTGCGTGGGACGTTGTCTCGGAGACCTTCCTCGCGGCCTGGCGGCAGTGGCAGCGCCGACCCGCCGCGTCGGAGGAGACCCGGGCGTGGCTGTACGGCATCGCCGGCCATGTCGTGCGTAACCAGCGCCGCGCGGGCATCCGGCGGCTCCGGCTCGAAGCGCGGATGGCCGGGTTCGGGCTGGCCACGGACCCGAGCGTCCTGACCGATGAGGACGTCGCGGACGAGGCGGTCCGCAGAGACCTTGCCTGGCAGGCGTTGGAGCGACTTTCTCCGGATGACCGGGAGATCCTGCGACTCGCCGGTTGGGAGGGGCTGGACCTTCGCGGCTTGTCGATTGCTCTGGCGGTGTCCACCTCCACGGCGAAGGTGCGTCTGCACCGCGCCCGGCGCCGTCTCGAGGCGGCGCTGGCGGCAGCGGCCTCGACCTCGACCTCGACCTCGACCATCACTGAACCCCCCGCCTCGCTCACTATCAAGGAAGGGTCATGATGTCCGACCGCGACGACCGTGGCGACGTCGACGATCTTGTCGTTGTGCGCGCGCTCCTGAGCGCCTCCAACCCGGTGGCGGACGACCCCCTTAATGCCATCGAGCAGCAGCGAGCGGAGCAGCTGCTCGCCCTCCTGCACGCCGACACGTCCGCCCAGTCCCACCGGCCCGGGTGGAAACCTGGTCGAGGCGCCGTCCCGCGCCGCCGTCATGTCCTGATGGCAGCGGCCACGATCGTGGTGCTCGCGGCTGCGCTCGTGGGGTTCACGACGCTACGAACACATGATCGGGCCACGGCCACGCCCCTGCTGCCGGAACCGCTCCTCACCGCGACTACGGGTGATCACGACCGTGCCGTGGCGGCGTTGTCGGACGCCGCCCGCTGGCAGCGGAACAGCGCACAGGCTGGAACGGGTCCCGTGCTCTACGCCCGCATCCAGGACTACGGGCTCGATGTCGCCGTCGCCGACCGCAAGTCAACGACCACCGCCCGAACGACGATCACAGACGTGTGGCGTGCCGGTGATGGGACGGTGCGCACCGACCAATACTTCCAGCAGATCGACCGCGCCGGCGCGGACATCGGCGGCCCGACCCCCAACTACGACCGATTCGAGGGCAGACCCGACCATCCACCGCTGCCCCCCGAGTCTGATCCGGCCCTGACTCCCACCGACTCCGCGCAGATTCTGGCGAGGCTGAAGGCCTATGCCATAGCGTCCGGTTACCCCGTCAACCTTACGGTCGCGCACGCTGTCCTCGGCACCCTGCGCACTGGCCTGACAAGCCCGGCACAGAACGCCGCGCTCTATGAGGTCCTCGCGCAGATCCCCGGCGTCTTCGACGCGGGGCCGACCCGTGACCATGCTGGCCGGCCTGCTCATGCGGTGGGCCTGGTGGTCTCTGACAAGTCCAGCCTCAGTCTCGCCGTCGAGTATGTGATCTTCTCTGATACTGGTGCGCCGCTGACCATCGAAGAGGTCGACACACCACCGCCTCCCGGACTGCACCTTCCCGATGTCCCGACCGTCGGGAGCTACACCGAACTCATCACGACCCGGTGTGTTCCCACCGTCGGCGCTACCACGTGACGTCCGTCGGCGCGCATTCGCTGACAACGATGACAGCACGGAGGGCAGCAAGAACAGAACCGAACGCGGCTGTCAGGGGAACCGCGCTGTTCATGAGCTATCCCACCCTCCGTGCCATCAGCCTGCTACATATAGCTGCTACGCGTGGTCATTCTGTTCTAGCAGCCAGGCGCCGGAGGGTTCGAGGGCTTCTGCAGGAAGATCTGATCCGCCAACGGATAAGGAGCAGAAAAGTAGATCGTGCCGGTGCCTGGAGCTATGTAGTGACAGGCTCCACCGGCGTTGCGGAAGTACGACTTGCAGGTGTTGAACTCGTTGGACCACGATGTGACGGCAGCCGGGACGGGGATCCACTGGACCAGGTTCTGCCAGTAACCCCAGTCGCGAAACTGCAGGTGATGGCCGCCGGCGTTCAAATAGGTCCAGTCGGAACAGTCGTACCCTTGGGTGCTGGCTGGAGCCGCCTGTGCTTGCTCGGACGTGAACGCTCTTGACTCAGCCACAGTGTCGAAGCAGTAGACGTCGGTCGCCGAAACTACGGCGCAGCTCGTCGCCCCGTTCCAGGTTTCCTTGTCCCAGGGAAGGAGCTTGCCATTGTAATGCTGAGTAATCTTCGGGGCGTCCGCTGCCGACGCGGGGGAGGCTATGACGTTCCCGCCGAGAAAGACAGCGGCTAGGACGGTGATACCTAGGGTCAGGATGAGGCGTGCAGTCTTGCCGATCAAATCTAAGACCATTCCCTTCTGGCGCATGAATCCCTGACAGGAAGGAGACACTGCCCCAAAAGAGGCGTCCTGGGTAGCAGCGTAGCGTGAACAGGACCTAGGCCCTTTCTGTGGAAAATGCTTCCCTTGCGGCTAGCTATCCGTACACGTCCAGCGTGCGGACCTAGACCACCGGTCTTCTGGTGTCGAAGCGAGGCACAAGGGATGCTTCAAAGCCATGAGCTGTGTTTGGCATGCCCAAATTCAAGTAGCCCAGACATCCTCAAGCGTTGTACTTGCCGAGAAGTACGTCCGGACAGGTCAGTGATCATGCCGGCTTGCGCCGGCACCCTGTCCTGATGAGGATGTTGGTGCCGTCCGGTCCGACGTCGTGGCGCCTTGGTGCTGTGAGCCCGTAGGTCAGTGTGGCGCGGAGGTCCTGAGGAAT
>Ga0207711_10003234_pt1 | contig 14200 bp, 17 predicted proteins | sample KBSS34metaG_FD_184401 | JGI IMG/M metagenome (GOLD analysis project Ga0207711, IMG submission 184401) | Switchgrass rhizosphere microbial communities from Kellogg Biological Station, Michigan, USA - KBS S3-4 metaG (SPAdes) (version 2) | ecosystem: Host-associated > Plants > Roots > Rhizosphere...
ACCTGCTGTGGATGCCAGGGGCGAGCGACATCTATCCGCAAGGCTTTGCGACCACGGTCCACGTCGCCGGCATCTCCGAGCGATGGGAAGGCGAGGCACGACCGGGCCATTTCGACGGCGTCGCCACCGTGGTCGCCAAACTGCTGCTGGCCGTGCGTCCAGACGTCGCAATGTTCGGCGAGAAGGATTTCCAGCAGCTGGCAGTGATCCGCCGGATGGTCACCGACCTCGGGATCGGGGTCGAGATCCGCGGCGCGCCGACGGTGCGCGATGCCGACGGGTTGGCGCTGTCATCGCGCAACGCGCTCCTATCTGCCGAACAACGGAAGGCGGCTGTCGCCTTGCCGCGCGCGCTCGACGCAGCGCGCAACTCGATTGCGGGTGGAACGGACGTCAGCCAGGCGCTGGACTCGGCCAAGCAAGCGCTCAGCGACGCGGGTTTTTCGCGGATCGATTATTTTGCGCTGGTCGATGCATCCACATTGGAGCCGCTCGATCAGGCCCACAACGCTGCGCGCCTCCTTGCTGCGGCGGTCATCGGGACGACGCGGTTGATCGACAACATTGCCATCTGAAATGGAGATATTTCGAAACAGGGTTGAAGCGCGTTAACCATTTCTTCGTGATCCGCTGGTGAATTGGCCCCCAACAGGGTTGAGGGGAAAGCAAATGGGCGCGATTAGTCAAAAGGGTGCGGAATTCCTGATCAGGAGCCGGCTCGCCGACGCCGAGGCCGGCGATGTCGATGCCTTGTTCGAGCTTGGAATTACCTATTCGACCGGACGCGGCGGGGCGCCGGTGGACCTGATCGAAGCCCATAAGTGGTTCAATCTTGCGGCCCTTTCGGGCTGCACGCGCGGCCAGGAATGCCGCGCCGAGATCGCGGTCGAGATGACCGCCCGTGAAATCGCCGAAGCACAGCGCCAGGCGCGCGCGTGGCTCGCGATCACCGGCGATCACCGCCGCGCTGCGTAGGAACTAGCGAACCAATATTGTGACGGCGCGCCGATTGAGCGCCAGAGCCTCGGGCGCCGTGCCCATTACCGCCACATGCTCCTTGCCCCAGCTGACGGTCGACAATTGGGCGGCCGGAACGCCGAGCAACACCAGATAATCGCGCACTTCCTCGGCCCGGCGTGCGCCGACCGCCAGAGCATGGTCGCGCGTGTCGCTGGGGTCGGCATGTCCTTCGATCCGCACCACCAATTCGGGATGACGGCGCAGCCATTGCGCCTGCGCGGCGAGGGTCGCTTTGGCTTGCGGGGTCAGGACTGCGCTGTCGCCGCCGAAGTAAACCATGGCGCTGCCGGATTGGGCGACGAACTCGCCGCGCAATGCGTCGATGCCGAGCACGAGCGGCGGCGGCGGGACCGGGTCGCGTTTCCGCAAGCCGGGCAGTTGCGCCGAAGCTGCGGTGCCGACCAGAGCGAGCAGGAGCAGGGCGCGGCGCATCAGTCGAGCGCTCCCGACCAATCGGGATCCGACGCATCCTGCGGGGTCGCGACACGGCGCGCATCCCCGCCCGCCAGCGTGATCTTGTACAGCGCCGGGCGCCCGTCCGGCCCGGTCCGCTGGAACAGCAACTCGTGGCTGCTGGCCGCCCAGCTCGGCCCCTCGTCGAACGCTGCGTCGGTCAGCAATTTCTCGCCGCTGCCGTCGGGCTTGACGATACCGATGCGCGATCCGGCGCCGGGGATGCGGCGCGCGAAGGCGATCCACTCGCCATCCGGGCTCCACACCGGTGCGGCGTACCAGCCGCCGCCAAAGCTGATCCGGCGCTGGCCGCTGCCGTCCGCATTCATCACATAGAGCTGCTGCGTCCCCGAGCGGTCGCTCTCGAAGGCGATCTTGCTCCCGTCGGGTGAAAAGCTCGGGTCGGTGTCGATCCCCGGCGCGGCAGTCAGTCGCTGCGGCGCGCCGCCGTTCGAGTCGGCGACGTAGACGTCGGTGTTCGCCCCGGCCTGCATCGAGAAAGCGATGCGCTTGCCATCGGGCGAAAAGCGCGGCGCGAAGCTCATGGCGCCGGTTTGCACGAGGGGTCGCTGCTCGCCCGAACCAAGATTGGCAATTCGCACCTGCGCCTGGCCGCCTACATAACTGACGAAGGCGAGCATCTCCGCCTTGGGCGACAGGCGGGGGGTCAGGACGATGGTGTCGCCGGCGGTTACGAAGCTTTGATTGTTGCCGTCGCTGTCCATGATCGCGACACGCTTTACGTGATTACTGACGGGTCCGCTTTCCGCGACATAAGCGATGCGAGTGTCGAAGCCGCCCGGGGCGCCGGTCGCGGCAGTGTAAGCGATACCCGAACATTTGTGCGCAGCGCGGCGCCACTCGTCGGGTGCGACGACAAAGCCGGTCCGGCCGAGCTCGGTGCCCTTGACCGTGTCATAGACGTAGCAACCGACGGTCAGCCGCCCATCCGGGCGCGAGCGGACGAAGCCGGTCAGGACGAACTTGGCGCCCTTCGCCCGCCACCGCGAAAAGGTCGGGGCGGTAACTTCCGGATAGGAATAATAATCCTTCTGGTCGGGGCCGACCGGGACCAGTTCGGCGGTCGTGCGGAGATCGGACGCGATGAGCTGTGACGCCTGCCAGGCAATCGCGCCGGGACTGCCCGCGCCGGTGTCTTTTTCGTCGGGGGTAGTCAGCGGAGGGATGGCGATGACCGCCGCCTGATCCTGCGCGGCCACGGGCGCGGACAGGAAGGCGAGACCGAGAAGCAGCGACGCAGGGCGAGCAATCATGCGGATTTCGTGATGTCCCTGAACCTCTCGACCCAATCCTTCGGCTGGCGCCGGGGCCTGCCCTCGCCATCGAGGAACGCGGCGATGACGCGAGCCGTGGTCAGTATTTCGGCTCCGCGCATGACTCGCTGCTGAATATGGACCGAAGCCGCGTTGACTGCCTCGACCGTGCTCACCACCAGCAAGTCGTCGCCGAGCCGGCCCGGCTTGCGGTAGCGAATGTCGACCTCGACCACCGCATAGGCGCTGCCCGAGGCGCGGAGTTCCGCTCCCTGATCGACGCCGACGGCGCGGATCATGTCCGACCGGGCGCGCTCCATGAACTTCAGATAATTCGCATAATAGACGATGCCGTAGGCGTCGGTGTCCTCGAAATAGACCGACAGGGCGAAATGATGCTCGGCGCCCGTGAAGCCGCCGCGGTATGGAGTGTCGAGATCAGCGCCCATGGTCGACGCTGTAGCGGGCGCGGACTCGCGCCGCAAAGGCCGCTTGACTCGAATGTAACGCTAAGGTTACATGTAACCCATACGTTACAAAGGAGTTGGGGGATGAAGGCATTTCTGATTGGCTTGCTGATGGGGTTCGGCGCGGTCCTGGCGATTGCGGTGGTCATGAAGGTGCGGCAGCGCAATATGCCGATGAGTGTCGCCGAAAAGGCGGATTATTTGAGCACGCGCAGGGCGCGGATGCTGCCCGCGCTCGCGGTCATTTTCCTATCGCAGCAGGCGACGTTCCTCTCGACGATCAGTTCGTCGGCGCCTCATTCCGCTGATGGGGCGAAGATCTCGGCCTGGCTTGCGCTATCGATCATCCTCTTGTTCGCCCTTTCAACCAAAGGGTTCTGGTTTGAGCGGAAGGAAGTTCGCGACCTCCTCGACGATGAGAACACGCGCTCTAATCGTAATGATGGAATGCGCTGGGGCTTCCTGTCCTCGATGGCCGCCGCAATCGCGGTCTACGCGCTGACCTTGTTCGACGCGATGGTGACGGCGCGGGATGCTGTCCATATCGTCATGACGGCGGGCATCGCGGTCGCGCTGATCCGCTGGGGCTTGCTGGAAAGGCGCGCGCTCCGCGATGCCTGAACGGCTCGCCAATCGCATCAAGGACCGCCGGACCGAGCTCGGCCTCACCCAGGCCGAACTCGCCGAACGCGTCGGGGTGACGCGCAAGACCGTGAACACCGTCGAGAATAACGTGTTCACGCCGTCCGCAACCCTGGCAATCAAGCTCGCGCACGCGCTCGGACTTGCGGTCGAACAACTGTTCTGGATCGAAAGCTAGGGCTTGAGGTCGCCGACCTGCCGGATGAGATCGCCCTGTGCCTCGGACATGTCGGCGAGGTGCATCCCCCAGCCGGGCAGGAACATACCCATCACCGCGACTTCGCCACCGATGCGGTCGGTGCGCTTGTCCTTGGGATCGGCATTGGTCCGGATCCATAAATAGCCGCGCGAGCCATCGTTGATGCATTTGGCCGAGACCAGGCCTTCGGTGCGCAGATAGGGCGATGGCGGATCGCCTTCCGTCGACCAGGTGATCGGGCCGCCCGGCACCGAATAGCTCGAGCGCGCATACCAGTAGCTGTCGAGCGGCACCCAATCGCGCGACCCGGGCCTGGCGGGATTGACGCAGCCGACGGTCATCCCGGGCTGGTCGGAGATGCCGAAGATCGCGCCCACCGGCGGGACATTCTTCTCACGGAAACTAGTCCAGCTGATGACGCAGCCGGTTTCACCCTCGCGGCTGCACAGCGGCGTCTTCTTGAACGTACCGCCGACCAGTTTGCCCTGGGGCACGATCAGGTCGAATCCGGGAAGGATCGCCAGCTTCATGCGGGCGGCGACGGCCGGATTCTTCTCGATCACGTTGGCGATCAGCAACTGCAGCATCAGGCTGCCCTGGCTGTGGCCGATCAGCACGAACGGCCGGCCATTGTTGCGCGTGGCGAGATAATTCTTCCACGCGGCAAGGACGTCGCCGAACGCGATCGCCGAGGGCTGGCGAAGATCCGCGCCGGTGGTGAAAGCGACGACCGCGGACACGGTCATCTGGCGGTACAACGGGGCGAAGGTCCGGCACACGGAAGCAAAGCGTGCGAGCTGTGCCTGGGCGGTCACGATTTCTTCGGACGGATTGAGGTCGCTGTTCATGCCCTCGTCGCGGGACACCGTGGGATAAACGTAGAAGCAGTCGACGCCCGGATCCTTGGCGACCGTGCTCTTGCCGGTCGAACCGTAACCATTGGGATTGAGCGCGGTCGTGGCCAGCGGGGTGGAACAGACATCGGCGCGGCCAGGCAGGCACAGCCACGTCGAATCCTTCGCATAATCGGGTGCGGCCGGAGCAGCTTGAGCAAGCGCGGCCGCGAGCAGCAAGGTCATCATTTGGCGGAAGCTCCTGGGTCGAACAGGCCGGCCTGACTGCCTTGCGGCTGGGGCAGGCCAAGATGGGTGTAGCCGCGTCCATTGAGGCAGCGCCCGCGGGCGGTGCGGGCGACGAGGCCGAGCTGGATGAGGAACGGTTCGATCACGTCCTCGATCGTGTCGCGTGGCTCGCTGAGGCCAGCGGCAAGGGTTTCAATACCGACCGGGCCACCGCCGTAGAGATCGGCGATCATCGTCAGATAGCGGCGGTCCATCGCGTCGAGGCCGAGCGCATCGATCTCGAGCCGCGACAAGGCGCGATCGGCGACCTCAGCGTCGATATTGTCGGAGCCCGCGGCGTGGGCAAAATCGCGTACGCGGCGAAGGAGGCGGCCGGCGATTCGCGGCGTCCCGCGCGAGCGGCGGGCGATTTCGCGGCTGCCGTCGTCGGTCAACGCGACCCCGAGCAATCGCGCGGCCCGGCGGACGACCTGCTCGAGCTCCTCGACAGTGTAGAAATTGAGCCGGACCGGAATGCCGAACCGGTCGCGCAGCGGCGTTGTCAGCAATCCCTGGCGGGTGGTCGCCCCGATCAAGGTGAAGCGCGGCAGGTCGATCCGGACCGATCGCGCCGACGGGCCTTCGCCGATCATCAGGTCGAGCGCGCGATCCTCCATCGCCGGATAGAGCACTTCCTCGACCGCTGGATTGAGGCGGTGGATCTCGTCGATGAACAGGACGTCGCCATCCTCGAGATTGGTCAGCAGCGCCGCGAGGTCGCCCGACTTGGCGATCACCGGGCCGGAGGTGGCGCGGAAGCCGACGCCCATCTCGCGCGCGAGGATTCCGGCCAGCGTCGTCTTGCCGAGGCCCGGCGGTCCGTGGAGCAAGACGTGATCGAGCGCTTCACCACGGCTCTTTGCCGCCTGGACGAACACGCGCAGGTTCTCGCGCGCCGCCTGCTGCCCGATGAACTCGTCGAGCGTCTTCGGGCGCAGCGCCAGATCGGCGTCTTCCGCGGTGCGCTCGGGCGTCGTGATGCGGGCAGGGTCGGTTGCCATCCCCGGTTGATTCGCAGATGCATGGCCGCACGACAAGCGCGGAACGGGGAATGGGCATGGAAGTCGATCGCAGGACAATGATGGCGGGCGCGGCGATTGGCGTGCTGGCGACAAGTACGGTTGGCCGTGCAGCGCCGAAAACTCCCAGCTGGTACCGCCAGGCGATCGTCATCGATGCGCTCGGCGGGATGGGCGATCCCTATTCGCCGGAGGAGCAGCTGCGGCTCGGCGATCGCGCCTGGGCGGAGATGGTCGCGACCGGCGTCACCTTGTTGCGCGATACCGTCTTTCCGGTCGGCAATGTGACCGATCCGTGGGGCGACTATCAAAAGGACATCGCGGCCAAGCAGAACCTCCTCAACGCCAACCCCGACCGTTTGCTGCTGGTGCGCAGCGCTGCCGACATCCTCAAGGCCAAGCGCGAGAAGAAATTCGCCTGGCTGTGGGGAACGCAGGACTCGGCGATGGTCAGCCCCGACCTTGATCGGCTGGCGCAGCTTAAAAAGGACGGGGTGATGACCGTCCAGCTGACCTACAATAACGGTAATCTTGCAGGGGACGGCTCGCTCGAGCCGCGCGACGGCGGGCTGACCAAGCTTGGCAAGGCGACGATCGAGCGGATCGAGAAGGAAAAACTGCTGCTCGATCTCGCCCATGGCGGGGCGCGGACGATGGCCGAGGCGACCGCCTTCGCCAAGCGGCCGCTGGTCATCAGCCATACCGGCGCGCGGGCGCTGACCGATCACCCGCGCAACACCAGCGACGAGACGATCAAGGCCGTCGCCGACAAGGGCGGCGTGGTTGGCGTCTATTTCATGCCGTTCCTGACACTCGACAGCCATCCCAAGGGCGAAGACCTGCTCCGCCATGTCGAGCATATCGCCAACGTCGCGGGTGAAGACCACATCGGGATCGGCACCGACAATGGCGTGCTCCCGACGACGCTCGACGCGGAGACCAAGAAGAAGCTCGAAAAGTGGCAGCTCGACCGGATCAAGGCCGGGATTGCGGCGCCGGGCGAGGCCGTCGGCGTTTATCCAATGGTCGAGGATTACAACAGCGTCGACCGCTACGAGCGCTTCGCCAGCGACCTCGCCAAGCGCGGCTGGAGCCAGGCGCGGCTGGAGAAATTGATGGGGGGCAATTTCCTGCGCGTCTATCGCGACGCCTGGGGCGGCTAGACCTCGCGTTTCTCGCTGCGTTTGCGCTGCCACGGCCAGCGGCCCTCGATTTCTAGCTCAAGGCTGAAGCTGAGGAAGGTCCGGATCGCGACGATGCCGGCGAGCACGGCGACGCTCATCAGCGTCGGGGTGACCGCGACGGTATTGATGATGTCGGCGGCGATCAGGAACTCGAGGCCAAGCAGGATCGCGCGTCCGAGGCTCGACCGGAAGGCAGCGATGGCGGTTGGGGCATCCTTGTCGCGCACCAACTGGCGGACGAATTGGATCAGGGTGAGGATTGCGCCGAAGGCGATGATCGCAACGCCGGCCAGCTCGAGGATCCGGCTTACGTCATGGGCAATCTCGGTCGCGAGCGGGTCCATCGCGTCCGTCTAATCCAAATGCTCGATGCCGTCGCCGGCAATGTCGACCCACTTGTGCTTGCGCTTTTCCCACACAGAATAGGCCGGGCTGGCGAAATACGGATCGTCGAACGCCCCCAGCGGAATGGCGACGAGGCCGTCGAACTTGCCATCGATCGTGTAATGCACATCGGATCCGCAATCCGGGCAAAAGTGGAACGTGGCCTGGTTGCCGCTGTCGGCGGTGCCGATCCAAGTCTTCGAATGCCCTTCGACAGCCACCCGATCGGCCGGCCAGCGCGCCTGCACGGCGAAGGCGCTGCCCGAGCGCTTCTGGCAATTGAGGCAGTGGCAAACCGACAGGCGGACGGGATCGCCGGACGTCGTCGCTTGAAGCTGCCCGCAGCGGCATGAGGCGATGTGCGTGGTCATTTCGCGGCCTTCCTCAGGGCTAGGCGGACCAAAGCGTCGAGGTCGGCGTCGGGCCCGAGATCGTCCTGTGCCGCATTGACCGCGGCGCTGGCATCGGCCGGCTTGAACCCGAGGTTGGCAAGCGCGCTGAGGGCGTCGGCGGCCGCTCCGGCGCGCGGCGACAGCGATTGCCCGAGCGCCGCGACGCCGAGCTTACCCTGCAGCTCATTGGCGATGCGCGCGGCGAGTTTGGGCCCGACGCCGTTGGCGCGGCCGATCATCGCTTTGTCGTCCTGGGCGACGGCGCGGGCGAGTTCGTCGGGCGAGAGGGCGGAGAGGATCGCGAGGGCGACCTTGCCGCCGACCCCCTGGACGCTGGTCAGCGCGCGGAAGCTGTCGCGCTCGACCGCCGAGCCGAAACCGAACAGGGTCCACGCGTCCTCGCGCACCTGAAGTTCGGTGAGGACCTTAACCTCGCCGCCGAGCGGGCCGAGCGCGTCGAGCGTGCGGGTGCTGGCGAGCAACTGATAACCAACGCCGGCAACGTCGATTACCGCTCCATCGGCGGTGAGTTCGGCGAGGATTCCGGTGAGGCGAGCGATCATCGACGCACGGTCTAGGCGATGCGTCGCGCGGTCGCCAGATGATGCGCGTGGGTGATCGCTACCGCCAACGCATCGGCGGCGTCGGATCCGGCGATCTTAACGCCGGGGAGGAGCCGCGCGACCATGGCGTGGATCTGGGCCTTCTCGGCACCGCCTGTACCCACGACCGCCTTCTTGACCAGGGCTGGTGAATATTCGCCGACCGCAATCCCGGCTCGCGCCGCGCACATCAACGCCACACCACGCGCCTGGCCGAGCTTGAGCGTCGTTTGCGGGTTCTTGTTGACGAACACTTCCTCAACCGCGGCGCCGTCGGGCCGGTGCTCGGCGAGCACCGCTTCGAGCTGTTCGGCGAGCCGCGCGAGGCGCTGCGGAAGCGGGGTCAGCGGATCGGTCTTGATCTGGCCGTTGGCGATGTGCGTCAGGCGATTGCCTTCGGAAGCGACGAGCCCCCAGCCGGTGGTGCCAAGGCCGGGATCGAGGCCGAGCAATCTCAGGCGAGCCGCTCCAGCTCTTCGTCCGGGACATCGTAATTGCCCCAAACGGTCTGGACGTCGTCATCCTCCTCAAGCGTGTCGATCAGCTTCATCAAATTGGCCGCATCGTCGCCGCGGACCTCGATCTCGGTTGACGGCCGCCACGCCAGCTTGGCGCCTTCGCCCTCGCCAATCAGCGGTTCGAGCGCCTTGGCGACCTCATGTAATGTCTCGATGCTGGTCCAGATGCGGTGCCCGCCTTCGTCCGATTCGACGTCTTCGGCACCGGCTTCGATCGCCGCCTCGAACACCTTGTCGGCATCGCCTGCGTCCGCTCCATATTCGATCAGCCCGAGCCGCTCGAAGCCGTGGCTGACGCTGCCGCCGGCGCCAAGGTTACCGCCGTTCTTGGAGAAGGCCGTGCGCACGTTGGTTGCGGTGCGGTTGCGGTTGTCGGTCAGCGCCTCGACGATCAGCGCGACCCCGGCCGGGCCAAAGCCTTCGTAGCGGATCTCCTCGTAATTCTCGCCATCCGAAGCCGCGGCCTTGTCGATCGACCGCTGGATATTGTCCTTGGGCATCGATTGGGCGCGCGCCGCGATGACCGCGGCCCGCAACCGCGCATTGGCCTCGGGATCGGGCAAGCCCATCTTGGCCGCGACCGTGATTTCGCGGCTGAGCTTGGAGAACAGGGCCGAGCGCTTCTTATCCTGCGCCCCCTTGCGGTACATGATGTTCTTATATTTGGAATGTCCTGCCATGGCGGCGCTCTAACCGCAGCAGCGAGCGGCTTCAATTGGCGGCCGCCATCCTTGTGCGCACGAGCTTGATCGCGCGGTCGAGCAGTTCGTCGCGGCTCGCGCGGACTCCGGCGACGGTACGCCGGACCGGGACGGTCGGTTGAACACCGGTCGTGAAGTGTCGACTGCCGTCGCGGTTGGTGACGCGCATGCCTGTCCAGATGATCTGGTATCCACCGGGCAGGGTGAAGGTCGTAATGTTGCCGTTGGCGCCCGCGCTGGGCGATCCGACGATGTCTGCGAGATGATTGCCGGCCACGACGCTGAGAATCGATTCCGAGTAGCTGATCGCACTGCCGTTGGTGATGAATACGGCATTCGTGGTGAAGCGAGGTGTCAGCGGCTCAAGCGTCCACTGGCCGTCGCTCGCCGGAACGCCGGGGGTGTCGGGCCGGTCGACGGCAAGGCTCGTGAAGTGCGCCGACTTCACCGGTCTGTCACTGAAATGCTGAAGGAATGCGGGCGACATGCGGGGATATCCGCGCAGGTCGAATATGAGCCCTTGCGCCCGAGCGAGGTCAGGAATGCGGGCGTCGAAGCCACTTTGCGTGACGCGGTCGAGGTCGACGTAGAATAGTCCGGGCGAGATCTCCGCGATGGCCTCGGGCTTAGCTTCGATGACCTCAGCATCTTTCGCAAATGTGAGCGTCACGTTGCGTCGTCCAATCCCGACCGTCGTCGTGCCGCCGGGCGGGCCGGTCAGCAGTTCGTCGAGCGCTCGCGTGCGAGCCCATTGTGGACTGCCGGATTCGAGCGCGGCCCGCGTCGCAAGCGCCCGACCAGCCGGGACCCCGCCAATGGCGCTGACGACATCGCCCCGTTTCACACCCGCTGCGCCCTTGCTCACGGCGGTGACAACCAGCCGATTCTGGATCCAATCCCAGGCGATCGGGAGGGTGCCGCTCTCGGGCTGATAGTAGGGAACGGTGGCATGACCGTCGTGCAGTCGCGCCAGGAGACGCCGCAGCGTGTCGCGAAAGGCAAGGTCGTCGCGGTCGGTCGCAGCCGCCCGAAGTGCCGGTCCGAGTGCGTCGCTCCACGCGGCCCGGCTCTTCACGTCGAGGTAAGGGAAGAACTGGCCGAGCATGCTCCAAGCCGCGGCCACCGCCGCAAGGCGCGTTGTTCGGTCGAACCCGGCGGGGATGAAGTCGCTGGGCTTGTCGGTGCCGGGCGTGGATGCGGTAGCGTGTGGCAGGGTCGCTCCCGAAGCATCGCGCCAGAGAGCGAGCGGAATGCGCGCGGTGACGCCGCCCGGCAGGGCGACGGTGTAAGCATCGCCAGGCCCCACCGACTTGGCGGCAACTCGCTTGCTGCTGTAAACATGGCCCGGATCGTCGCCGAAACCGACGTGATGCCAGCGGACGGCGTCGATCGCTCCTTGGGGGCGGACGATCATTGCCGGCGGCAAGCGGGGCGCAGAGATTTCGACGCTGGGCGCGACCGGACCGAAGATTGCGCGCAGACTGCTCGCCAAGTCCGCCGGCGTGCGCGCCGGTTCAACTCGCGCGACCCCGGCGATCGCAAGACTGTCCCAATCCGCAGCGAAAGCTTCGTCACTCGGGTGAAAGAACCGGATCAGGCCGTAGAGTCGGGCGAAGGCCGCGAGGTTGATCAGCCCCCGCGGGCTGAGCGGCCGTGACGGAACGTCCCCAGCCATCGCCGCGCCGCGCGGGCGGTTGCCCCACCCGATTGGAATGCCGGTGCCGCGCGCCGGTCCGATATCGTCAAGTCGGACGTCATCCAGCCAGGCCCTGCCATGGCCGACCAGCAGCAGCCCGAAGACAACGCGCGTCGCGTCGGCGGCGACATCGCCTTCGATGGAATAATCGGCCCAGTTGGAACCAGTAATTGGCTGCCGGTCCATATTGTCGAAAAAGCCGCGCTGGCCGTCTGGCCGGTCAACCCGCAACCACAGGCCGACCTTGCCGTCATCGGCGGGGATCGCCCGGACCGCACCGGTCAAGCGGACGCGCCGGCCGCGGTACGGCGCGGCATCGACCGAGCTGGTAATCGTGCCAAAGCCGGCTTCGGTTGCGGGCGCAGATTCGAGTCTTAGGCTCGCGGCCCCGGCGCGCGGCCGATCGCGATCGATGTCGATCGAATAACCTGGGGCCGCGGTCGATTCCGTCGCGCCGATGCCGGTGTGCCAGCCGGTCAGGCCGCCTTCGAAACTCGGGTTCTCGAGCGGGATCGGCGCGGCAGCGGCGGTTGCCGCGACAAGCGCGAACCACGAGCCGATGAGTGCAATCGAATTGCGGTGCATTGATCCCCCGCTCGCTGGCCGCGGACGGAGGATATCGAATCGACGGCCTCAGGCCAATCCGAGCGCCGAGCGATAGGTATCGAGCAACGCATCCTGCTCCTGGCGGGTGTGCGTCTCCATCTTCCTGAGACGCACGATCATGCGCATGATCTTGCTGTCATAGCCATTGGCCTTGGCCTCGGCATAGACGTCGCGAATATCGTCCGCGATGCCCTTCTTTTCTTCCTCCAGGCGTTCGATCCGCTCGATGAAAAGCCGCAGCTGATCGGCCGCGACGGTACCTTCCGCCATGTCGTCAAAACTCCGATTTCGATGTGTGAAGCGCGGCTCTAGCGGGTTGAACCATCATATCAAGCGGCTATGGCCGCGGATGTGACCGACACCCTTCCTCCCCGCGCACGCAAGGTGAAGATCCTCGCGACGCTCGGTCCAGCGTCGAGCGACGCCAAGACAATCCGCAAGCTCTTGCTTGCCGGCGCCGACGCGTTCCGGATCAACATGAGTCATGGGGACCAGAAGCAGAAGGCCAAGCTGGTTGTCGCCATCCGTGCGCTGGAAAAGGAATTTCACCGGCCAACGACGATCCTGTTCGACCTCCAGGGCCCGAAGCTGCGGGTCGGCAACTTCGCCGGCGGCGGGGCGACCCTGGTCAAGGGCCAGAAGTTCGTCTTCGACCGCGACCCCGAGCCCGGTAGTTCGAAGCGCGTGGAGCTGCCGCATCCCGAGCTGTTCGAAGCGGTGAAGCCCGGGGCGAAAATCCTCATCGACGATGGCAAAGTCCGGCTAAACGTCATTGAGGCGAGCGATGCCCAGATCGTCAGCGAAGTGAGGATCGGGGGGACGGTTTCGGACCACAAGGGCGTCAACGTCCCCGACATATTGGTGCCGATTCCCGCGCTGACCGACAAGGACCGCTCCGACCTCCAGTTCGCGCTCGAACAAAAGGCCGACTGGATCGCCTTGTCATTCGTCCAGCGACCCGAGGACGTGGCCGAAGCGCGGTCGCTGATCGGCGAACGAGCGTCCCTGTTGGCGAAAATCGAAAAGCCCGCGGCAATCGACCGGCTCGACGATATCGTCGCGCTCGCCGACGCGGTGATGGTCGCGCGCGGCGATCTTGGCGTCGAACTGCCGCCCGAAGAGGTTCCGCCGCTGCAAAACCGGATCGTCGCTTGTGCCCGCCAGTTCGGCAAGCCGGTGGTGGTCGCGACCCAGATGCTCGAATCGATGATTACCTCGCCGACCCCGACGCGGGCCGAGGTCAGCGACGTCGCGACCGCGATTTATGATGGCGCCGATGCAGTGATGCTGTCGGCGGAGAGCGCCGCCGGACAATATCCGGTTGAGGCAGTGCAGATGATGGACCGCATCGCGATGAGCGTCGAGCGCGACCCGACCTATCCGGCGCGGGTGCATTTCATCCAGACCAAGCTCGAGCCGACGACTGCCGATGCGCTCGCCGGATCGGCGCGCCAGATCGCGGGTACGGTCTCAGCGACGGCGATGGTGTGCTACACCAGTTCGGGTTCGACGGCGCGGCGGATCGCGCGCGAGCGTCCGCCGGTCCCGTTGCTGGCGATGAGCGCGTCGATGATCACTGCCCGGCGGATGGGCCTGCTGTGGGGCACGCACGCGGTGCATACGCGCGATGTCTCGAGCTTCGAGGAGATGGTCGAAAAGGGCAAGCGCATGGCGCTTCGTCACAAGCTCGCCAAGGGCGGTGAGCGGATTGTGCTGATGGCCGGAATTCCGTTCGGCACCGCTGGCTCGACCAATGTGCTGCACGTCGCGCGGTTGGTCGGCGACGAACTCGAGCGCCACAATGCGGCGAAGAACAGCCCAGCCTAGCATCTGGTCGCGAGACGAGCTGTGCCGTTTCTTCGGCCAGATTGGTTCCAAAGTCGTTCTCGCGCATTGGTGCGCCAGATGACCGAACAATTTGG
>Ga0207711_10003240_pt1 | contig 14186 bp, 11 predicted proteins | sample KBSS34metaG_FD_184401 | JGI IMG/M metagenome (GOLD analysis project Ga0207711, IMG submission 184401) | Switchgrass rhizosphere microbial communities from Kellogg Biological Station, Michigan, USA - KBS S3-4 metaG (SPAdes) (version 2) | ecosystem: Host-associated > Plants > Roots > Rhizosphere...
ATTGTCGCAACGGCCTCATTCAGCAAGTCGCCGAGATCGAGCTCCGACAAATTCAGCTCACGCTGCTTTTCGCGCGTCCGGCTCGCTTGAAGCACTTGTTCGACCGTCCCTAGAAGCCGATCGCTGTCCGACAACATAACATCATAAAATTCCCTCCGCTTTTCTTCCGTTACGTCACGGGTCTGCAGGGTTTCAAGGTACAGTTTGATCGACGCTATGGGCGTTTTAAGTTCATGAGTGACCGAATTGAGAAAAGCGTCGTGCTGCTCGTTCCGTCGGATCTCGCGGATCAGGAAGATCATATTTAAGACGAGCCCGATAATTATCGCTACGAAAAAGACGATCCCGAAGATCATCAGCGCAACCTCGCGCAGGTTCAGCAATATCCAGCCAACGTTAAGGGCAACGGCCAGAGCGATCAGGCAGATGCCAAGAATGAGAAAGAATATCGCTGTTTTTCGTCGACGCATTGCTTCTCAAAATGTAAAACGGAAAATGAATAATTGAAAACCGCGGTCTTCAATTATTCATTTTCCGTTTTACGTTCGTGGATTGATCTAGGCTGTTTGGTGCAGAGCTTCGGCCTCAATCGCGGTCGAGGTCTCTTCTTCTACCAGAGAATATGCGTAAACGTCCTTGATTAGGCCGAGTTTTTCCAGCAATCGGATCTGGACCCAGTTGATGTCAAACTCTTTCCAGGTCAGGCCGTGACGTGCTGAACGCGGAAAAGCATGGTGATTGTTATGCCAGCCTTCCCCAAAGGTGACCGCGGCGATCAGTCCATTATTACGCGAATCGTCGCGAGTCTCGAATCGCCTGCTGCCCCACAAATGTGTCGCCGAATTCACCAACCAAGTAAAGTGCCAGCCGACCACGGTCCTGAAGAACACCGCCCAAACGACCATTGTCCAGCCTCCGATCGCAAGCAGTACAGCTCCGGCGACGATACTCGTCAGGTAATAGTACTTTTCAAGAAATACGAGAACCGGATCACGAAGCAGGTCGGGCGAGTAGCGCTGAACTGTTGCCTGTGACTGATTCTGTGCCGTTCCGCGCATTATCCATCCTATATGTGCCCAATAGGTGCCATTTCGTGGGCTATGCGGATCCTTTTCGGTTTCGGTAAAAGCGTGATGAACGCGGTGCGTCGTCACCCACGCAAGCGGACCGGACTGAAGAGCGAGGGTGCCGCATAATGCCAGAAAGCGTTCAAACCATTTTGGAGCTCTAAATCCGCGGTGAGTGAGCAGCCGGTGATAACCCAGCCCAATCCCCCAGCTGCCCGCTATCCACCACGTAATTGCCGCCGCCGCAAGATTTTGCCAGCTAAAAGTGAAAAGGGCGACAACGGCCATGATATGGAAGATTGCAACAAAGAAAAGTGTATGCCAGTTGACCTTTTCAGGTACGAAAGTTTCGAATTCGGTTGAGTTTTGCACTAAAAACATCCTCGGTTGGTTAAAAGATACAGCGGGCAAGCCGGGCTGCCTGCCCACATTTAAGGTAACAGGTTTGGGTGACAATAATTGTAAGAGTTATGTAAGAATTCCCTAGCTGCAGCAGTTTTTGACTAATACTGCCGTCTGTAATAACGTTTGTTATTAGGCAGTTAACACCAAGAAGCGAGGCAGAAACGATGTCCGATGAATCCGTCGCCACTAGGGTAATCAACGTCTTTGCAAAGTTTAAGAAGATGAATCCCGAGGATATCAAGATGGATACCTCATTTGACGAACTTGGTCTTGATTCGCTCGATGGCCTGAATCTTATCTTCGAATTAGAAGAGGAGTTCGACATCATGGTGCCGGACGATAAGGTTCAATCCATGAAAAGTGTGCATGAGGTCGTCGAAGGCGTTGAATATCTGCTCGCCCATCCGGAAGAGCAGCCTACGAACGCAGTCCGCCCATCTGCATAAGCGATCCGTGAAAAAATGAGGAAAGTTGTGATCACAGGCATCGGCGTTGTTTCCGCTATTGGCAACAACGCCGCTGATTTTTGGGCGTCGCTCGTCGCGGGCCGCTCGGGTATTGGGCCGATCACCAAGGTTGACGTCTCAACGATGCGTTTTCAGAACGCCGCCGAGATAAAAAACTTTGACCCAGTGCAACATTTTGATGAAAAAAACCTTCTCTGGCTTGACCCCTTCTCACACTACGGAATAGTTGCGGCGCGCGAAGCGATCGCCGATTCAGGCATCGAATTCAATGATGAACTTCGTGACAAGTCGGGCGTGATCACTGGTTCGTGTCTAGGCGGCAAGATGACCGAGGACGAGCTTTATTACAAGCTTTATGCTGAAGGAAAGCAGCGTCACCAGCCGATCGCAATACCGCGGGCGATGAGCAACGCGGTCGCCAGCCACGTGTCGATGGAATTCGGATTGACTGGGGCTACTTTTACGACGTCGACGGCCTGCTCATCCGCGAATCACGCCATCGGCCAGGCGTTCTGGTTGATCCGCCAGGGAACGCTCGATATGGCGATCACCGGCGGGAGCGAGGCTCCGATCTGTTTTGGGAACTTGAAAGCATGGGAAACGATGCGTGTCGTCTCGCCTGATACCTGCCGTCCGTTCTCGAAAGATCGCACGGGTATGATCCTTGGTGAAGGCGGTGCAATGTTCGTGATGGAAACCGAGGAGTCGGCCCACGCACGCGGCGCAAAAATATACGCAGAGATCGCCGGTTTCGGCATGTCGGCGGATGCGCACCATCTGACGATGCCGTTGTCAGATGGTGCCGCCAAAGGGATGCGACTGGCTTTGGAGGACGCTAACCTTGAGCCGCAACAAGTCGGATATATTAATGCCCACGGAACAGCGACGCCCGCCAATGACCCGATGGAATCGCAGGCCATCCGTAAGGTCTTCGGCAGCCACACGGACAACATCGGCGTAAGCTCGACCAAGTCCATGCATGGCCACACGCTCGGAGCGGCCGGTGCTATCGAGGCCGCAGCAACAGTTCTCGCCTTGCATAACAACCTCCTGCCTCCTAACGCGAATTTCAACGAGCCAGATCCGGAATGCAATGTAGATGTGATCGCGAACGAAGCCCGGCCGGCCGAGGTAGAAGCCGCTGTTTCGAATTCATTTGCTTTCGGCGGCCTTAATGCTGTTCTTGCATTTCGCCGCGTACGAAACTAATTCCCGATGGCGAAGAAGAGCTCGTTTCAAACCAGCCTCGAATATTTTACCGCGCGCTTTCTTCTCGGGTTTTTTGGAATTCTGCCGCGAAGCTTCGCGATCGGTCTGGGCATCTTAGTCGCGCGCGTCGGCTATCTTTTTCTCAGTCGCCTCCGAAAAGTCGCCATGCGAAATCTGGAGCTCGCTTTTCCAGAAATGGACGACAACCGCCGCACACACCTTGTTAAGAGTTGTTTTGACAGCCTGGGCCGGATGCTTGGAGAGGTAAGTCAATTCCCGCGGGCCACGCCGAAAAAACTCGAGCTGCTGGTTGAGTTTGATTTCGATCCCGATGATCTTGCCTATTTTGAAGCGGAGAAAGGGAAAGGCCGCGGCGTGATCCTCGCGGGACCGCACCTTGGCAATTGGGAGATCGGTGTTTTTGCCTATTCCGCGGTTCACGAACCTCTTAATTATCTTGCTCGCCCGATAGATAATCCGAACATCGAAGATCTGGTTGCCGGTATCCGGTCTAAGTTCGGAAACCGCGCCATAAACAAAACAAACTCTGTCCATCTTGCGATGGAGATCTTAAGATCAGGTGGGATCCTCGGCGTACTGCCGGATGTAAACGTTCAGGAAAAGGACGGCGTATTTGTCCCTTTTTTCGGTATCCCGGCTTGTACTACCGGTGGAGTGGCTCTCCTTGCGAAACGAACGAACGCCATGATCGTTCCGATGTGCACTGTGTGGGATGCCGCGTCGAGAAAATATCGGGTCAAACACGGAAAGATCATCGAACCAGCGTCGACCGGCGACCGCCATCAGGACGTAGTCAAAACTACCGCCGCGATGACTGCCGCAATGGAAGAATTTGTTCGAGCCAATCCCGAGCAATGGTTGTGGATACATAAACGCTGGAACACACGGCCGCCCGACGAGCCCTCGCTTTATTGACTCTGGTCAGTTTCTGAAATAAGTTTTCGTACCTATGAAGATCAAAGACGCACTCGGTTTTGTTTCGTTGAAGTATAAGGACCCGTCCGTATGCGAATCATGCGGCAACGAGTTTATCTGCGGTGCGACCATTCGAGGATGCTGGTGCACGGAGATAAAGCTATCCGACGAAGATCGCCAGAACCTAAAATCGAAATTTAAGAATTGCCTCTGCCGGGCTTGCCTTGAGGCCGTTGGGCAGTCGAGTGTCAAAGACTAGCGAGCCTTTGTCATCAATTGTTCCACGTCACAAACATCCCGATCGCCGCGGCGAACATTATCGCCGTGGCCAGCCAACCAAGGATGTTCGTGCCAAGGCCGTTCTTCCGGCGGCCCATCACACGCTTGTTGTTCGAGACGAGCATTACTACTACAAGAAGCGGCGGAGCTGTAACGCCGTTAATTACTGCAGTCCAAAAGAGAGCGCTGATGGGATTAATTCCTGCGAAATCCATTCCCACTCCGACAAGAGTCGCACCCGCTATCACAGCGTAGAATTTCTTGGCATGCCTCGGCTTTTCATCGAGGCCAGCGCGCCATCCGAAAGCTTCGGCCACCGCATAGGCGGCGGATCCGGTCAGCACTGGAACGGCGAGCAAACCCGCCCCGATCAATCCGATGGCGAAGAGGACGGTCGCCAAATTTCCCGCCAGGGGCCGAAGGGCCTGAGCCGCTTCGGTTGCCGATTGAACGCTTGTCTGGCCTGTTGCATGCAGCGTTGCACCGGCGGCTAGGATCACAAAATAGAAGACTACGTTGCAAAAGAGCATGCCGATGATCGTGTCGATCTTCTCTTTTTTGATCTCTTTGTCAGTTGCTCCTCTGCGTGAGGCTATGGTCGTTCGTCCCTCCTTTTTCTCTTCTTCGACCTCCTCGCTCGCTTCCCAAAAGAACAGGTACGGCGAGATGGTCGTGCCGAGGATGGCAACGATCGTGGTTATGTATTGGCCCGAAAGGCTTATTTGCGGATCAAAGGTCGCCCAAGCGACCGCGGTCCAATCCGGCTTTGCCAAGAAAGCCGCAATAACATAGGCGAATAGCGATAGAGTAAGCCACTTAAAGACCTTTATTATCAACCTATACGAGCCCCAGACTTGCAGCACGACGATAGCGACCGCTATCGGAATTACCATAGCCGTGATCGGGATCGGCACGAACATGTTTATCGCCGCGGAAATGGCGGAAATGTCAGCACCGGCATTTATCGTGTTAGCTACGACCAGCCCGGCAACAGTTGGATACAGAAGCCACCGAGGATAATATCTTCGCAGAACCGCTGCCAGCCCCCGTCCGCTGCACATCCCGATCTTGGCACAGACGTGCTGTACAACGATCATTAGCGGAAGTGTCACGATCGCAGTCCAGAGAGTTGCATACCCAAGGGCCGCTCCCGCCTGCGTATACGTTCCAATCCCCGACGGGTCATCGTCTGATGCGCCAGTTATCAATCCTGGTCCGAGACGATCGAGAAAACGGGTGAGCGGGTTGTTCTTACGATCCATTGTCGTCCTTTATTACCCTTGCGATCGCCGGGATATCTGCCAAGCCGATCTTTTGACAAGGCAGTATAGCTCACTACCTCTCAAGAGCATTCGATGTTGGCCTCTGATTTCGGAAATCAGCAAGAATTTGATAGCCAAACATGCCGTGAAGAACTAGAATGGCCCATATAAACTTAATTCTTTCGGGAGAGGTAAATGAGCAAACAAGCAGAGCTGGCGAATGCTTTCAGTGGGTTTCATGTCGCGGGCGAGCCGCTCGTATTATTCAATGTTTGGGATGCCGGCTCGGCAAAGGCTGCGGCCGAGGCTGGAGCGAAGGCGATCGCAACAGGCAGCTGGGCTGTGGCCGTTGCCAATGGATTCGACGATGGCGAAAAAATCCCGTTTGACCTTGTTCTCGCGAATCTGTTCCGTATAACCTCGAGCGTGGACCTGCCAGTTAGCTTGGATTTTGAAGGCGGCTATGCCAGAGACCCCAAGCAGGTCGGAGCAAATGTTGCTAAGGCGATCGAAGGTGGGGCGATCGGCATAAATTTCGAAGACCGTGTAGTAGGCGGTGAGGGGCTTTATTCAATACACGAGCAGTCAGAACGCATCCGAGCGATCCGCAAAGCGGCGGACGATCTTTCTGTTCCTCTCTTCATCAATGCGAGAACCGACGTATTTCTTCCGCTTGATCCCGCGACACACACAGAATCCCATCTCGAAGAAGCGATCGCGCGTGCACAGGCGTATGCGGAGGCCGGCGGAAGCGGATTTTTTGCACCCGGGCTCGTCAATCCCGATTTCATCGGGCGGCTATGCAAGGCGTCATCGCTCCCGCTAAATATTTTGGTCTGGCCTGGAGTTCCATCGACGAAACAACTGGCCGAGCTGGGTGTCGCAAGAATCAGTTATGGCGGCGGATCTTACAGAACAACGATGAATGCGTTTACGGAGGCCGCGAAAAAGGCTTTTCAGTGGAATGAGGAACGTGGTCGAGCTGAAACGGCCCAGTAACTCTCAACTTCTGTCTCTCCAATCGCTTCCCGGGCCAGGTTGAACATAGCTCCTTGTCCTTCATAGCAAGCGGCTATCTTTTAGGCGTTGCAGCACCTTTCGGTGTTGCCACTTGCTCGTCCGATCTTTCGGCTGACACACCTCTAATGGCCATTCGTTTTTTTCAGGCCCTTTTATTTTGTGCGTAAAATCCATTAAAATAAACGCGAACTGTCACAAAATGCCGTAGTGTGGTGTCTCTTCTTCAGAGCCTGCGAATTTTATCCGCTTATATCAAAGGCAGGCAGATAATCGAATTTTAATTTAAGGATTCATATGTTTTATGAGGTATGTTGCGCGCCTTTTTATTGTTCTTCTTATATTTGCGCTCAATGTTTTTGGACAAACTTCAACGCCCGAGCCAATAGATTCAGCAAGTGAGATCAAGATCCTGCCGAAGGGGTCGCCCTCGCCGGCGAAGTTTGACGACACAGAAGTAACGGCTAGGAAAACAGCTGACGACCCTGCTTCTATCGGATCGGGTTATGTGCGTAAGGACGTCGCAGCCCGTATTCCCCGCTTCGAATCGGCTCCCACTATCGACGGACAATTAAATGATCCGATATGGAAGCGTGCGGCCGTCTTCGGCGATTTTCTTCAAACGGATCCGGGAGACAACGTTGCTCCTGTTTCACCGACCGAGGTGATGATGGGTTACGACGCGAAGAATCTCTATATCGCATTTCGAATCAAAGAGGACAGGGACAAAGTCAGGGCAACGGTTGCTCGCCGTGACAACATTTTCAATGACGACTACGTCGGAGTTTATCTCGACACGTTCAATGATCGCCGCCAGGCATATTGTCTGTTTTTCAATCCCCTCGGCGTACAGGCTGATGGAACGTTTACCGAGCAAAGGGGCGAGGATTACAGTGTCGATATCGTGATGGAGTCGAAGGGCGTTCTGATGCCGGACGGTTACACAATAGAGATCGCCATACCCTTCAAGTCGTTGCGTTATGAAGCCGGCAAGAACAAGGAATGGGGACTCCATTTGTTTCGTCGAGTTAAATACAACAACAACGAGCTTGATTCGTGGATGCGGAACGATCGAAGTGCTTCCGGCAATCTGGTACAGGCGGGGCATATCACCGGTCTTGACGGAATTGAGACAACACGTCAGCTTGAGCTGACTCCGAGTTTTACGCTAAGCGAATCGGGAAGGCGAACACGTTTTACTTTCAATAACGACCCCTCGGGCCGTTACGTCAATGATGGGCTGAGAGGCGAGTTTGGCCTGACGGCAAAATTTGCGCTCACACCGACCATTACGTTGGATTTCGCGTACAATCCAGACTTTGCCCAGGTTGAAGCGGACGCACCTGTCACAACGGCCAACCAGCGTTTTCCGATCTTTTTTCCTGAGAAACGCCCTTTTTTCCTGGAGCGGATAGACATCTTCCAAAGCGGATTGGACGTGGTCAACACACGGACGATCGTCGATCCGGATATAGCGGCGAAACTCACTGGCCGTCGCGGCAAAAATACATTCGGTCTGATGTATGCATCGGATAATGCTCCCGGCAATTTTTCAAAAGACGAGCGCCAAGACTTGTTTGAATGTGAGCAGTCACGGTCGAACGCCAGCCTTCTCTGTCCAAATGAGCGGTTTGTAGATAAAAATGCCGACATCGGCGTCGTCCGGCTGAAACGGGACATCGGCAAAGAGAACAATCTCGGATTTTTCGGCACGACATACAATTTCGTCGATCATCACAACTATGTCGGAGGGTTTGACGGCAGATTTCGCTTCGACAAGAAAACCGTTGCTGAGTTTCAGGTCCTTGGCACTCACACTCGCGGGAATTTTTATGATCCGAACCTCGACCAAACCAATTACAAAACGGGAAACGGATTTGGTTATCGTGTGTGGGCTGAGCGCTCGGGGCGGAATCTCTATATGAATTACCTGTTGGAGGGCCGGTCACCCAAATACCGTGCAGATGTTGGCTTTACACAGCGAACCGATACAAATTATGCGGGTTCTTTCGTTCAGTACAAGACCGATCCCGATTCGAAGAAATCGATCATTTTCAAGCGCGTTTATAACGCGACGAACATTCGATACGATTGGAAAGGCCGCTCGCAATACGCGATAAGCGAAACGCAGGGAATGCTTGCCCTGCAAAAGCAGACCTTCGTCGGAGTCGATTTTCAGATCGGATATGAGCGTGTTTTTGAACACGAATTTGGCGCGAATCGAACGGCAACGCGACCCGGAGCATTTGTTGGGCCTGACTCGGAACGCTCCTCGCCGTTTAAGGCGGTGCAAGCCTTTATCGAGAGCACGCCAAATAAAAAATGGTATATCAATCTTTTCATGGACAATACGTGGGGGTTGATGGACTATGACCTCGGAGCAGGACCGAAATATCCCAGGGTGGGCACCGGTTCACAATATGATCCCGGTCCGGGACATCAGCTCTTCATCGACGCTACCGTTCGCTATCAGCCGACCACAGCGTTTCAAACTCAGCTGAACTATCACAAGCAAAAGTTGTGGAGGTTTGATAGGGGAAATGTCGCTTTTGACGACAACATCCTCAGCTCTCGCTCAACGTATCAGTTTACGCGAGATATCTTTGCCAGATTGCGGTTGGATTATTCGACTTTGAGCACGCGTCTGATGCCGCAATTGGTCGTCGGCTGGACACCGAGTCCCGGCAAGGCATTCTATGTTGGCTACACCGATGATCTCACCTACAACGGCTATAACCCATTCAATGGGCAATACGTACCGGGGCTTCAAGGCAACGGCCGGACGTTTTTTATCAAGATGTCGTATTTGTTCAAGAAGAGTTTTTAGAACTGTTTTCTCGCCTGCGACTGGACGGCAGTGATCGCAACGGCGTCGACGATGTCTTCGGCTTTACACCCGCGCGAGAGATCGTTGCAGGGACGGTCGAGGCCCTGGAGAATCGGGCCTATGGCGGTGCCCCCCGTGAGGCGCTCGGTAAGTTTATAGGCGATGTTTCCTGCATTGAGATCGGGGAAGATAAGAACGTTCGCCTTTCCGGCAACTGGTGAGCCGGGAGCCTTTGAATCGCCCACCGACGGAACCAAAGCTGCGTCTGCCTGCAGCTCCCCGTCGATCGCAAGATCGGGCATCCGAACACGAACGGTCTTGGTCGCTTCTGTGATCTTGTCGATCATTTGATGCTTGGCACTCCCTTTTGTCGAGAACGACAACATCGCGACTTTCGGTTCCACTTGAAGCAACGCCCGACACGAATCTGCAGACGCGATCGCGATCTCCGCAAGTTCACCGGCATCCGGCTCGATGACGACGCCGCAGTCAGCGTAGATCATTGCGCCGTTCGCTCCAAACTTCTTATCCGGCACGACCATCAAGAAAAAAGACGAAACGATCTTAAAGCCATGTCGCACACCGATGCATCGTAATGCGGCGGCGACTGTGTGAGCGGTGGTATTAGTTGCTCCGGCAACCGACCCGTCAGCTTTACCAAGCCGAACAAGCAAGTTACCAAAATAAAGCGGATCCTTAACTGTCTGTTCCGCTTCCTCAAGCGTGACGCCTTTTGCGCGACGCAGCTCATGATAGAGCGATGCTATACGGCCAAACTCGGACGACTTGCGATGATCCAGGATCTCGACGCCGTTGAGATTTACACTCGAATCGCCCGCCAAAGCGCGAACCTTCTCCTCGTTACCGATAACCGTGATCTTTGCAACCCGATCACGGACACACATCTCTGCCGCCTGAAGGGTTCGTACGTCTTCGCCTTCCGGCAAAACAATGTGTTGAGTATCGGCAGCGGCTCGTTCGCGAATCTTCTGTAGGATCATGGTCAACTGCTTATTGAATTTATCATACAACCAAATAGCCCGAAACTTGCACAAAACTCAGGTTATCCATAGACTGAGGTTGACTGACAAACGGACGACAAATGAGTAAAGATCGAGCGCCGAAAAACAAGCTGAAACGCCGCGATAAGGTTGCCTTGAAGGGCCGGATGCGGAGTTTCCTAATGTTCTTGCCTAACATGGTGCTTCTTTTCGGACGCCTTGTTAGGGACCCTCGCGTACCGATCACTGAAAAAGCCCTTTTTGTGGCGGCGATCGTCTACGTGATCTCGCCCCTTGATTTCATTCCGGATTTTTTTCCATTCATTGGTCAGGTCGATGATATTTATGTCGTCGCATTGGTATTGCTTCGCCTTCTGAATCGGACAGACGAGAACGTGGTCCGCGAGCATTGGTCGGGCGGAGGCGACATCGTCAGCCTCGCTGATTCAATTGCTTCGATCGCTCCCAAATTTCTCCCAAAACGTATTGCTCGTGTGATCGAATCGCGCGTTGAACTCGGGAATGCGGGAAAGATCCTCAAAAGCATAGGGACCCGAAATGAACCGGTATTAGTCGAAATTCCCGTTGAAGAAGCCCGTGAAAAGATCAAGGTAGATTCGCGTTCCAAAATGACCAATTGATCAATTACGCCTCGCATTAGGCCCAAATTCCGCCCGATTTTCTGGATTTCTCCTTTCTTTGCAACTATATCCGAATTGCTCGAATCAATTAACTAACACGCTGGTAAGCAGCTCACGGAATCCGCTATAATGAAGTCAAAGTACGGAATCCTAAGCGATCATTCTATGTTCGAACGCTATTCGGAACGATCAAGGCGGGTCATATTTTTTGCCCGGTACGAAGCACTTCAATACGGCTCTTCTGTTATCTCGCCCGAGCACATTCTCCTTGGTTTATTTCGCGAGGACAAGACCATTGCCACGCGCTTTGTTCCCCTTCGCCACGAGTTGACGGTTGATAAGGTCCGCCGTGAGCTCGAAGAGCGGATCGTGGTGCGCGATCGCATTCCCCAGTCGTCGGATCTCCACTTAGCTGCCGAAACAAAACGCGTCCTTTTTTATGCGAACGAGGAGAGCCGACAGCTCAATGCAAAATTAGTGACTCCTGAGCATATTTTTCTCGGTCTTGTCAGCGATGAACGTTCCGTAGCTGCAGAAATTCTGTTCCAGTATGGCGTTCGCGCGCAGGACGTTAGAAACGAACTTGCGCGGACCGTTAATCTCGCAAACAACTTTCCTTCTGAAAAGGAGGATACGAAACCAACCTCCAGTCTCCAGGAATTCACGCGAGATCTAACCGTCGATGCGGCCAATGGAAAGCTCGATCCTCTTATCGGCCGCGGTCCTGAACTTGAACGCCTGATCGAGATACTGTGCCGGCGCACTAAGAACAATCCGGTGCTGATCGGCGAGGCTGGCGTAGGGAAAACAGCCATCATCGAGGGTCTTGCTCAGCGGATAGCTTTTAAGAGCGTTCCTTCGTTTTTGGAAAATAAAAGGATCCTTTCGCTCGACCTGTCATCAGTGGTTGCCGGCACGAAATATCGCGGGCAATTTGAAGAACGGCTTAAGAAGATCATGACCGAGCTTAAAGAGAATGACGATACGATCGTCTTCATCGATGAGCTGCACACATTGGTCGGCGCCGGTTCAGCAGAAGGCACCCTGGACGCCGCAAATATCCTGAAACCCGCGTTATCGCGAGGAGAAATTCAGTGCATCGGCGCCACGACGCCCTCGGAGTACCGCAAAACGATCGAGAAGGACCGGGCACTTGAACGCCGGTTTCAATCGGTAAAGGTCCTGCCGCCTAGCGAGGCGGAAGCCTTGGAGGTCATTCGCGGCGTAATTGATCGGTACGAAACGTTCCACCAGATCCGCTACTCGCTAGAAGCTCTCGAGGCTGCCGTATTTCAGTCTAATCGGTATATTCCCGACCGTTTTCTTCCTGATAAAGCAATTGACGTACTCGATGAGGCGGGAGCCCGGGCGAAACTGCGTTTTCAAAACGAGCGTGGTGAAGAGCCCTCGTGGAAGGAGACCGTCGATCACTGGAAGCGTTCATCCGCTAATGAAGATCAGATCATCAATTACGAGCTTCAAAATTTCGAGGACTCGTTCCTCGCTGTCGAGGTAAGCAAAGACGATGTCGAAGATGTAATTGCTCGGTGGACCGGGGTTCCTGTGGCTTCGATCAAAGAAGAAGAGGCGGCAAAACTGCTGGGCATCGAAATCGAGTTGCACAAACGCATCGTTTCTCAGCGGCCGGCGATCTCGGCCCTCGCCCGCGCGATTCGCCGATCGCGCGCCGGTTTGAAGAATCCGGATCGGCCGGTCGGATCGTTCCTTTTCCTTGGACCTACCGGTGTCGGCAAAACCGAAGTTGCCCGTTCATTGGCAGAATTCCTTTTTGGATCCGAGCGGTCGCTGATCCGTTTTGACATGAGTGAGTTCATGGAGAAGCATGCGGCCGCAAAATTCATCGGTTCACCTCCGGGATATGTCGGTCACGAGGAAGGGGGCCAGCTTACAGAGAAACTTCGGCGTGCGCCCTATTCGGTTGTTCTATTCGATGAGATCGAAAAGGCCCATCCCGACCTTTTTAACGTTCTGCTCCAGGTCTTCGAGGATGGCATTTTGACCGACTCTCAGGGGCAAACGGTCGATTGTCGGCACGCGATCTTCATTATGACCTCGAACCTCGGTGCGCGAGCGATCCAGAAACGAGGAAACCTTGGATTCCAGGCCGATGGTCTCGCATCACGCGACAAGCTTGAGGAACAGGTAATGTCGCAGGTCCGTCAAACATTCGCTCCTGAATTTATCAACCGGCTGGACGAAATAATCATCTTTGATGAGCTCAGTGAAAGTGATCTTCGCGAAATAGTAGACCTTCAGGTTGGGCGCCTCAACCAGATCGTCGAGAAACGCGACCTGACTATAGTCCTAACCGACGAAGCGCGTAATTGGCTGATAGAAAAGACATGTGCTGATCGTTCATACGGGGCTCGGCCTTTGAAGCGTGCTCTTCAAAAGTATGTCGAGGACGAATTGTCCGAGGCGTTGATTCAAGGTTCTGTAAGTGACGAGAGTCTGGTGGAAGTTTTTACTGAGGCCGGCCGGCTTGCCTTTCGGACGATCTCGGCCGACGAACTCGAAAAGCAATTGACCCAAAAAGCCTGACGGCTATCGGATAAAAATGTACGGAAGCGGCGCTTGTTGCCGCCTTTTTTGTTTTCTGAAGCTTAAGGCAGATTGGTGATCAAGACCGCATCACCCTGAAGGTGGCCGCGGGCGACGGCCAGGTCCTTTCCATCCAATGACCAAGCGAAATTGAAAACACGGTCGGGAAAATCAAGCAGTTTCTGTGGCGGCCCGCCGGCAAGCGGCTGCCGAAGCAGACTGGAAGAATTGAAGGCTCCCGAAAAATAATCAAAAGCTGTTGAGTCTGATGACCACTGGATCATCGGACGGCGCATCGGCAAATCGAAAAGGTGCGGTTCTGCATTTCCATCCGAAGGCAGTATTCCAAGCGTGAGCGTCGGCTGCTCGCCGCGAGACTCCGGCTGGGCCGCTACATATTGGAACGCTAACCATTTACCGTCAGGTGAGCTCGAGAGGAAGCCCTCGGCCGTGGCGTTGGTCAGATGTGAAACCGGAACGGCGGTTCCCCCGTTTACCGGAATTTTCCAGACC
>Ga0207711_10003241_pt1 | contig 14184 bp, 8 predicted proteins | sample KBSS34metaG_FD_184401 | JGI IMG/M metagenome (GOLD analysis project Ga0207711, IMG submission 184401) | Switchgrass rhizosphere microbial communities from Kellogg Biological Station, Michigan, USA - KBS S3-4 metaG (SPAdes) (version 2) | ecosystem: Host-associated > Plants > Roots > Rhizosphere >...
GCGCGTGTACATCGACTGTCTGCAGAACATCCTGGGGAAGACGCTGGCCAGCGCCTACAGCGCGCGCGCCAGCGATTACGCGGGTGTATCGACACCGGTCACGTGGAGTGAAATCGACCAGGGGTTCGACCGCCGCGAGTTCACGATCCGGACCGTTCCATCGAGATTGGCCGAGGTTGGCGACTTGTGGGCCGCGCTGATGAAGTCAAAGGGGATTGACCTCGCGGCCCTGCCAAACGTGAAGAATGAAACGTTAAAAGTGAAACGCTAAACGTTGAAACCCGGAAGCCCGAGTCTCGCCTCGGGTTCCGGGTCTCAACTCTGAGTTTACGCGTTAGCTTTCGAGGTTTGTGTCCGGTTCATCCGACTCGTCGTCATCTTCATCATCGGCGTCTTCAAATTCGTCGTCCGCGGAGTCCACGATGTCTTCTTCGTTCGAGTTGCCGATTTCATCGTTGTCCAGGTCCGGGTCGCGTTTGTCTTCCATCAGCTGCCTCCGGCGCGAAGGCCCAGCAAGGCGAATACCAACGACGCTGAACTGATGGGCTAAAGCTCGCGCGATAAGTGGCTCTCGCGATAGATGGCTCTATAGCGATAATCGACGCCGTGAACATCCTGATCATCGGCGGAGGGATCTGCGGACTCGGCGCGGCCATGTTGGTCGCGCGTGATGGCCATGACGTGACCGTCCTCGAACGCGACGCCGATCCGGTTCCCAATTCGCCGCACGACGCGTGGGAGAACTGGACGCGCAAAGGCGTGGCGCAGTTCCGCCAGCCCCACAACCTCATGCCCGGACTACGGCTACTGCTCGAGTCCGACTTGCCGGACGTCCAAGAGTCGCTCCGGCGGGCCGGGGCGGCCAGGTTCGACTTCGTTAACCCGTTGCCGCCCATCCTCGCAGACCAGTCACCGCGGCCGATCGATGAGAAGCTCTGGACGTATACGGCTCGACGTCCCGTCGCCGAGTGGGTGTTTGCCAGCTGCGCGCAACGGGAGCCACGGGTGACCGTCCGCCGCGGTGTCCAGGTCACCGAGCTGCTGACCGGCCCATCGGCGATGCCCGGCGCCCCGCACGTCACAGGCGTGCGGACCGCGAGCGGCGAGGTGCTTCGCGCGGACCTCGTGGTTGATGCGACAGGCCGACAGTCGCGGGCTCCTCTGTGGCTCGCCGCGTCTGGTGGCCCCCCTCCCGAAGACACGGATGCTGACTGTGGATTCGTCTACTACACACGGTACTTCCGCGGGATCCAGCCTTCACGAATGGGCCCGAACTTGATGCCTCTTGGATCGATCTCGATCCTGACGCTGCTCGGGGACAACGGCACGTGGTCGGTCACCCTCTTCTGCGCGACGGGCGATCACGCGCTGAAGAATCTCCGCCACGAGGAAAAGTGGACCAAGGTGGTGCGTGCCTGTCCCCTCCACGCCCATTGGCTCGACGGCGAGCCGGCCACCGGCGTCCTCGCTATGAGCGGGATCGTCGATCGTTACCGCCGCTTCGTCGTCAACGGAGCGCCCGTAGCGACTGGGCTGGTGCCGTTGGCGGACGCGTGGGCGTGCACGAACCCCTCGGCCGGGCGTGGTCTCACCGTGGGATTCCTGCACGCCGCGCTACTGCGCCGCGTGATCCGCGAGGCAGGAGCCGATCCCCGTGCACTCGTTGAAGCATTCCACGCGCGGACCGAATCGGAAATTGCGCCCTGGTACGATGCCCAGATTGCGGCCGATCGTGCGCGATTCGCCGATATGGACGCGTTGCGCGAAGGGCGCGAGCTGACACCGCCCACCGATCCGCTCGCGAGAGCGATCCGGAAGCTGTTCTCGACCATGATGGCCGATGCGAATCTGTTTCGAGCCGCAATCGAGTACATCGCGACGATTACGCCGGTGCAGCAGGTCCTCGAGCGCCCGGCGGTCACGGAAGCCATCAACGTGGCGGTCGAGGCGATGAAGCACATGCCGCCGCCCACGATGCCCGGTCCGGACAGAAGTCAGCTGCTCGAGCTCGTGAGCTGATCTCGGGCGGTTCACAGCCCGTCGACGACGCCCGTTTTCGTGTCTTTGAGAATCTCGAGAATCGCCTGGCGGACCGGCGACGTGAGGTGAGCGTATTTCGGCGAGTTGTCCTTGCCGGCGAGCACGTCGTGCAGGCGCCGGCAGGTCGCGTCCTTGACATCATCAGGCAATGCATCGAAGGCCGGCGAGTAGATCAGGTAACTGAGCGGATACTGCATCAAGCGAGCCTCGAGCCGCAGGTCGCGGAGCGATCGCCCCTTCGTATCGCGAGGACCGATCGCCGAAAACCGTTCCGCGAAGCCCGACGATCCCTCGATCCGCGTCGTCAGGGGCGCCTCGTCAACGAACAGCATATAGTCGACCAGATCGTTCACCGCATTGCGGACACGCGCAGCCGCAGCCGCCGAATCGCCGCGGCCCGGCGCGGCGACGCGCGATTCCCAGCCGGCGCGCGTCATGAGATTCATCATCCGCGTTTGATGCTCGAACACCATCAGCGCCACGATGTCGCTGTACGGCGTGGGATAGCCGGTCAGATCGAATGCGCCGTCCACTGACGGCCGAGCGGCCGATTCGGGAAATGGCGGCGCCATGAAGAGCGGCAGGTTCCCCAGGTGCTTCGGCGGCGCGTGGCGGCCTGTCACGTACCAGCCGCCCCACCGCTCCTCGATATCCGAACGGTGATCGACGGCGTGACCGTCGGCATAATCGCGATCGGATTTTCGTGGAAACGTTGTCAGCACGGTCGGACCAGGCACAGCCAGCGTCTCCCAGGTCACGTGACAGGTCACGCATTCGAGCCGCCGGCCGAAGCGTGGCGCCCGCGACGGTTCCTGGTCGAGGGTGTAGAAAATCGTTCCCTGCCGCGGATCCTGCGCCCAGGCCTCCAGGACGCCGCCGCCGCGAACCCAGGCGACCGAGATGTTGTCGGTGAAGTAGATGGCGCGCGGGTTGCCTTTGTTGATTTTCGGTGCCTGCATGCTGGTCTGCGTGTAGACGAGCATCTGCGATTCGATCGGGACGTGCAGCGCGTCGAGCGTCGAACGCAGGTAACCGCTCGCCGGATCGAACGTCAAGGCGGCCGTGCCTTCCTCCAGCTTGCGATTGAGATCGTCGATCGCCGTATGAAAAGGCGCCGAGTTGTAGTCGATGGCCGGGTGCGATCGCGATTCGCCGAAGGCGTCCGGGCGCTGTGCGACTGCGACACCAAGGCTGGCGACAAAGAGTACGAGCGCGATCGTCAGGGCTGCGGAGATCCGCACCAGAACAGCTTACCGCGATCCACCACCGCCGGGGGAAGTCTGTCCGAATCGCCGCGGCAGGTGTAGGATGCGGCCGTTGTCGTTCGCTTCCGTTCGCGCCTGGCGCTGGGCCACCGCGCTGGTCATCGCCGCCGTGGCCCTCTGGTGCACGCGCGGGCTCCTCGACATCGTCAGCGGACCCGCAGGTGACGTCATGCGAGTGGCGATGTTGCCTCCCTGGTGGCTGCTCGCGATTCTCGTCTTCGTGCTGGGGGCTGGCGGCCTGGCCGCCATCCGGGCTGGCGCCGATTCGGACATCGCGCTTCCGCTCTGCGCGTTGGGGGTGCTGGTCCTGCCCTATCTGCCGTGGCTGCCCGATCGTCTTCCGGTCCTGCGCGCGGCCGCGGGACCCGCGCGTTTCCTGGTGTGGCCGATTGTCTGCTGGCTGATCGCGTCTCGAGAGACTTTCGGACTGTGGCGCCGTCTACGGCCTGTCGTGTCGCCGCTCGTCATCTTTCTGGCGAGCGCGATTGCCTTTGGCGCGGTGGCGTCGCGCCTGACGGATACGCCACTCTTTCCCGGCGGCGACGAACCGCATTACCTCGTCATCACCCAGAGCCTGCTGCACGATCGCGATTTGAAAATCGAGAACAACCACCGCCGCGAAGACTACCGCGCGTACTACAACGGAGCACTGAAGCCGGACTATCTCGCGCTCGGGAAAGACGGCCAGATCTATTCCATTCACCCGGTCGGACTGCCGGTGCTGGCGATGCCCGCGTTTGCGGTGGCGGGTTATCACGGCGTGGTCGCGATGCTCATCGTCATGGCCGCACTCGCGGCGACGTTGTTGTGGAGATGGGCGCGCGACACCACCGGCTCGGCCGGCGCCGCGACATTCGCCTGGGCGGCCACCGCCCTGACGGCTCCCTTTCTCTTCAACTCCTTCACCGTGTATCCGGAAGTTCCCGCGGCGCTGGCGGTGATCGCCGCCATTGGCTGGCGGCCCGAATCAGCGTCGATCGGGATGATGCTGTTTCGCGGCATGTCGATCGGCACCCTGCCGTGGCTGAGCACCAAGTACGCGCCGATGGCTGCCGCCGTGACGATCGTCGCGCTGCTGCGCGGCGGTTGGAACCGGCGTGCGGCCACCGCCCTGCTGGCGCCGATCGGAATCGGCCTCGGCGCCTGGTTCGGCTTCTTCGTCTGGATCTGGGGGTCGCCATCGCCGTCCGCGCCGTACGGGCTGTCGGAGCCGATGACGTGGCGGCATCTCGTGCGCGGCGGACCCGGCCTGATCTTCGATCAGGAATACGGGATTTTGGCGACGGCGCCGGTGCTCGCCATCGCTTTTGCCGGCGTCGTGCAGATGCTCCGTTCCGGAGGCGCTCCCGCGCGTCGCGCGATGGAGTTGACGTTCATCTTCGGCGCGCTGCTCTGCACGGTTGGAGCCTTCCACATCTGGTGGGGCGGCGAAGCGTCCGCCGGCCGGCCCGTCACATCCGGCCTGTTGCTGTTTGGTCTTCCGATCGCCTCATTCTTTGCGTCGACCGCGACGTGGCGTCCGGCACGCGCCGCCTGTCACCTGTTGCTCGTCTCGAGTCTCGCGATCGCGGTGACGCTGGTGACCGTGCAGAGCGGCGCGCTCGTTCATCAGGACCGCGATGGCAGCGCGGTCTTTCTCGCTTGGGCGTCGCCCACCTGGCCGCTCGCATCTGCCTTCCCCACGTTCCTGACCGGTTCGGTTGTCGCGGCGGTTTGGCGAACGGCCGTCTGGCTGGCCCTCGGGGCGCTGGTTGTCTGGGGCGCTCAGCTTCTGTCCGCCATCCACCGTCCTTCTGAAGCGGGACACAACGTACCGAACACGAGGCAACACGAGTGTGGTCGCGCTGCCCTCGCGATCGTGGGGTTGGGGTTCGTCGCCGCGGTCGCATTCGTGTCGCTGGCCACCAGGTCGACCACATTGCCGGCCGAGATGGTTCCCGACATGCGCGCGCGCGTGCCGTTGCTCGATGGTTTGGACCGGTCGCGGCGCCCGACGGCGCTGCTCTACGATCCGCTCTCGCGCGTCGCAACCGCGGACGCGCTGTCGCATGTCCTGCTGGTCGCCCGTCCCGGACTGCGTACGGCGCCGCAGCCGATCGAGCTGCTGTGGAATGCGCGATTCGCGCTGCCCGCCGGAGCCTATCGCCTGCGCCTGAGAAGAAGCGACACAACCGCCGCGGACAGCATGCTGTCTCTGCAGATCGGCCGGACCGGACCGCCGCTGGAAATCTGGAACGTGACGGGGCCTCTATCGGAGCATCAATTCGTGCTGCCCATCGATGCGGCGCTGGTTGGCTTCCGCGCCCAGCCGGATCTCGCGAACGCCGATGGCGAGCTCCAGTTGACCGCGACGAGCGTGGTCGACGAAAGCAGGCGCATCGCGCGCCCTCCCGTGATTGGGACGCGCCGGTACGGCGGCGCAACCGCCTTCTTTCACGACGACCAGGTGTTTGCCGAGTCGGCTGGCTACTGGACGCGCGGGCGCGCCACGGCGCAGGTCACCTATGTGAGGAGCGCCGGATCGCCCGCGACCATCGACATCATGGCGAGCTGTGGACCGGTTCCCAACCAGGTGACGTTCTCGACGCCCGAATGGCGGCAGCGCGTCACCATCGAACCCGGAGCGCCGCACCGTGTCACGATTCCCGCCGGCGACCTGTCGGAACTCGGCGTCCGGGTCTCGCCAATCACGATTGATGTAGAGAGCGGGTTCGTGCCGGCGGCCACCGATCCGGCCGCCACCGATCGGCGGTTTCTGGGATGTTGGATCGAACCAGGACCCGGCCCGACCCGGTGAGACCGGCCGATCTACTGCACGGCGAAGTGAAGGGTGCGGGGAAGTTCTCGAGAAGGCCCGGAGGTCGCACGCTCGAACGTCGCCATCGCGCGTCCGGGGCCGATGCCTGTTAGTCTTTAAAGGAGCTCAATCAATCAATGACCCTTCCTGCCGGCCGCTGGACACACTGACACCCACGTATGGCTCCTGCCACGACAGCACGAAATCACGAGACCAAGAATCGATCGTCTTCGTGTTGTCGTGTCTTCGTGGCTACCGTCGCAATGGCGCTTACGGTCAGTCTGCGCGCCGAGACCGGGTACGATCTGTGGCTCAGGTATGTGCCGCTGGCCGACGATGCCGGGCGCGCTGCCTATCGGAGATCGGCCACGGCGATCGTGGTCGAGTCCCAATCTCCGACCGGCGCGACGATCGTTTCCGAACTGCAGCGTGGACTGCAGGGACTGCTGGGCGTGGACGCTGCGCGGGTGGACCGCCCGTCGTCCGACGGCACGGTGATCGTCGGCACGCCGTCGTCGTCGCCGCTCGTTGCCGCGCTCGGATGGACGGACGCGCTCGCCCGTGCCGGTCACGAGGGTTATGTCATTCGCTCGGCGAGCGTCGCCGGCCATGCCGCTACCGTGATCGCATCGGCGGGCGAGACGGGGGCGCTCTACGGCACGTTCCATTTTCTTCGACTCCTTCAAACTCGTGCGCCGCTCGCAGGCCTCGACATCGTCGAGCGTCCACGCCTGGAGCGCCGGCTGCTCAATCACTGGGACAATCTCGACGGCACCATCGAGCGCGGCTACGCCGGGGGCTCGTTGTGGTGGCCCGACCGCGTCGACCGGCGTCTTGTGGACTACGCCCGTGCCAACGCGTCAATCGGTATCAACGGCACCGTCATCAATAGCGTCAACGCGAATCCGCAGTCGCTCACCCAACCGCTTCTCGAGAAAGCCGCAGCCATCGCGCGTATCTTCCGGCCCTATGGCATCCGTGTGTATCTGGCCGCCAATTTCGCGGCTCCCAAGATGCTGGGGAGCCTGACGACCGACGATCCGCTCGACCCCGCGGTCGCACGGTGGTGGCGCGAGAAAGTGGACGACATCTATACGCTCATTCCTGATTTTGGCGGGTTCGTCGTCAAAGCCAACAGCGAAGGGCAGCCCGGACCGCAGGACTACGGCCGCACGCATGCTGACGGCGCGAACGTGCTGGCCGACGCGCTGGCGCCGCACGCCGGCATCGTCATGTGGCGTGCGTTCGTCTACGACGAGAAGGTCGACCCCGATCGCGTCAAACGCGCGTATCTGGAGTTCGTGCCGCTCGACGGACGGTTCCGCGAGAACGTCTTTGCCCAGGTCAAGAACGGGCCACTCGACTTCCAACCGCGCGAGCCGTTTCACCCGCTGTTCGGCGCCATGCCGAAGACGCCGCTGATGGCCGAGTTGCAGATCACGCAGGAATACCTCGGGCAGTCGAATCACCTCGTCTACCTGGCGCCGATGTGGAAGGAGTTCCTGGACGCCGACACCTACGCCAAGGGCACCGGTTCGACGGTGACGAAGGTGATTGACGGAACGCTCGAGAGCAAGGCCCGGACCGGCATTGCCGGTGTCGCCAACACCGGGCGCGACACCAACTGGACCGGCCACGATTTCGGGCAAGCCAATTGGTACGCTTTCGGCCGGCTCGCCTGGGATCCCAGTTTGAGTGCCCGCGCGATCGCGGACGAGTGGATCGCGATGACCTGGGGCCACGCGCCCGAGCTGCAGGCGACCATTCGTTCGATGATGCTCGACTCGCGCGAGGCATTCGTGCACTACACCATGCCGCTCGGACTGCATCACCTGATTGGCGGCGACCACTACGCGCCGATGCCAGAGAACACGGATCCGCGCCGGGCCGATTGGTCCGCCACCTACTATCACCACGCCGACGCGACAGGCATCGGCTACGATCGCACGCGCCATGGCAGCGGCGCGGTGGAACAGTACCGCTCGCCGCTACGCGAGTTGTGGAGCAATCCCGCGACCACTCCCGACGCGCTGCTTTTGTGGTTTCATCACGTGCCCTGGAATTACCGCATGAAATCGGGGCGGACACTGTGGGACGAGCTGGTCCAGTCGTACAGCCGCGGCGCCGACGAGGCGAAGGCACTCGAAACACACTGGACGACGATCCGCGGGAAAGTGGATGAGGAGCGGTATCAGGCCGTGCTCGCCAGACTTCATCGTCAAACCGAAGATGCAGCCGCGTGGCGCGACAAGTGTGTCCGGTACTTCGAGGCGAGGCAGTAGGATCTCACCGTGTACCTGACCAGGCACCAGGTTGCGGGCGATTCCCGGTGGGCATTGGACGGCCGGCTGTTGCCCGACGATTTCGAGCTGCGGCGGCTCCTCGATCTGCCGAACGCCGCGATGCCATCGTTCCTTCGCGGGATCGTCCGGACAGACGTGGCAGCGTCGGGGCCGCTCCTTGCGCCGGTCGATCCATTCACTGAAGTATGGGCGGCAGGTGTCACCTATTTGCGAAGCCGGGAAGCGCGAGAAGCGGAATCGACCGTCAGCGACCTTTATTCGCGCGTCTACGAAGCCGAGAGGCCTGAGCTGTTCTTCAAAGCGGTAGGCTGGCGCGTATCAGGTCATGCGATGCCGATACGCATACGGCGCGACAGCCGCTGGAACGTGCCGGAGCCGGAGCTGACGCTCGTGATCAACGCTAAAGGCGAGATTGTCGGGTTCTGCGCCGGCAACGATGTCTCCTCGCGGGATATCGAGGGAGCGAACCCGCTCTATCTGCCTCAGGCCAAGATCTACGACGGCGCGTGTGCGCTCGGACCCGGCATTTCGCTTTGCGAGGCCGACACGCTCGGCAACCTGTCGATCGAACTGACGGTCACGCGGGACGACCACGCCATCTTCGCCAGTGAAACACGCACCTCCCGAATCAAGCGTCCGCTGTGGGAGTTGGTCGACTACCTGCGCAAAGAGCTCGAGTTCCCAAACGGCGTCTTTCTCATGACCGGCACAGGCATCGTGCCTCCGGACGACTTTTCGCTGGCAGGCGGCGATCACGTCCGCATCACAATCGGCGATCTGACCCTCGAAAACGTGGTCGCCGGCTGATGGACCTCGAGCGCATCGCCGGCACCGCCGAGCACTTCGCGACCACGCGCACCAGGGCGCGCGGACCTGAAGGGCGGCTCCCGATCACGCCAGAGATGCTGCTCTCGGAGCCGAGCGGCAACCTCTTCGGCATGACGCAGGACGCCGGTATGGGATGGAACCCTGCCGACGTGAACAGACCGCAGGTCCTGATCGTCAGCACACAGGGCGGCTTGCGCGGCGACGATGGACGGCCGATCGCGCTGGGATTCCATACCGGACACTGGGAGATCGGCCTGCTGGTCAGAGCAGCGGCCGAGACGTTGCGCGATGCGGGCGTGGTGCCGTTCGCTGCGTCATGCAGCGATCCGTGCGACGGGCGCACGCAGGGCACCGTCGGAATGTTCGACAGCCTGCCGTATCGTAACGACGCCGCGATCACGATGCGGCGCCTGATTCGATCGCTGCCTCGCCGCGCCGGGGTGATCGGCATCGCGACATGCGACAAAGGACTGCCGGCGACGATGCTGGCGCTGGCCGGCTGCGGTCACCTGCCCGGCATCATCGTCCCCGGCGGCGTCACGCTGCCGGCGATCGGCGGCGAGGACGCCGGCAAGGTCCAGACCATTGGGACGCGCTTCGCGCACGGTCTCATCACGATCGACGATGCGGCGGCGATGGGCTGCCGCGCCTGCGGTACACCGGGAGGCGGCTGTCAGTTTCTGGGCACCGCCGCGACGTCCCAGGTGATCGCCGAAGCGCTTGGGATGACCCTGCCGCATAGCGCGCTTTGCCCGTCCGGCGAGCCGATCTGGCTCGACATGGCGCGCCGGTCGGCCACGGCGCTGGTGGGCCTCGTCGAGCAGCGGATGCCGCTCGCGACGATCCTGACGCCGCACGCGATCGAGAACGCGATGCTGGTCCACGCCGCGTTCGGGGGTTCGACGAACCTGTTGCTGCACCTGCCCGCGCTGGCCTACGCGGCCGGCCTCGAGCGGCCCACGGTCGAGGACTGGCGCCGGATCAACCGGATGACGCCGCGGCTCGTGGACGCCTTGCCGAACGGCCCGATCAATCATCCGACGGTGCAGGTGTTCATGGCGGGCGGCGTACCCGAAGTGATGCTCCACCTGCGACGGATGGGACTGCTCCATCTGGATGTCCTCACGGTCACCGGCGAAACGCTCGGCGCGGTGCTCGATTGGTGGGAATCGAGCGATCGGCGGCGAGCCGCGCGCGCGCGTCTCCAGGAGTCCGACCACGTCGATCCGAACCGCGTGATCATGGACGCCGACGGCGCGCGCGCGAACGGTCTGGCCAGCACGGTCGTCTTCCCCGGCGGCAACATCGCGCCGGAAGGCTCGTTGATCAAGGCGACGGCTATCGATCCGACCGTGGTGGACGACGATAACGTGTACCGGCATCGCGGACCGGCGCGGGTGTTCGTGTCGGAGCACGACGCAATCGCGGCCATCAAAGGCACCGATGGTCAGGCGATCAAGCCGAACGACGTCATCGTGCTGATCGGCGCCGGACCACTCGGTACGGGGATGGAGGAAACCTACCAGGTCACGTCTGCCCTGAAGTACATCCCGTGGGGCAACACGGTCGCGCTGGTAACGGACGGCCGCTTCTCCGGCGTCTCGACCGGCGCCTGCATCGGACACGTCGGGCCAGAGGCGCTGGCGGGCGGGCCGATTGGCAAAGTCATGGACGGTGACGTCATCGACATCGTTGTCGATCGGCGCGATCTGACGGGACACGTGAATCTGGTTGCGGCGGGCGGACGAGTGCTCGAGGCCGGAGAGGCTCGCCAACTGCTGGCCGATCGTCCGCCCCATCCCGGACTTCGCCCGCATGCCGAGCTGCCGGACGACACGCGGCTCTGGGCGGCGCTGCAGGCGGCGAGCGGCGGGCCGTGGGCAGGCTGCGTCTACGATGTCGACCGGATCATCGAGATCATCAACGCCGGTCTTCCGGCGATCGACCGCCGGGCGTGAGCATCTTGCGGGCGTAATGCGAGCGTCCCGCGCGCGCGACTCCCTGTGGGCGCTCGCCATCGGTGTCGCGGCCCTGGCCCTCTATCTTGCGACGCTGCAGCCGGACTTCGGCGGGCCCGAGGACACACCGAAATTTCAGTTCCTCGGGTACGTCCTCGGCACCGCTCACCCGCCTGGATATCCGCTGTATGTCCTCCTCTCGCATTTCTTCGTCAAGCTGCCGATCCGAACAATCGCCTATCGGGCGAATCTCTTCTCCGCCGTGATGGCGGCGGTGGCGTGCGCGCTCGCCTACGCGATCGCGCGACAGCTGGGAGCGGCGCGCTGGTCTGCCGTCTGCGCCAGTCTCGGCCTCGCCACCGGCGCGAGCTTCTGGCGAAACGCGCTGATCGCCGAGGTCTATAGCCTCGCGGCCGTCATGGTGGCGCTCACGATCGCCCTGCTCCTGAGGTGGAGCGCCAGAGGCGGCACCGTGTACCTTCTCGCCGCCGTCGCCGCCTTCTCGCTCGGGCTGGGCAATCATCTGACGATCGTTGGCCTGCTGCCGGCCGCGATCGTGTTCGTGCTATGGCGGGATCGCCAGTCGGCGAGACGGAGTCACGAAGACGACGTAGCGCAGCCCTTTAGCGCTGCCCCGGCGGCCGTTGGCAGGCCTGCCCGCCTTCGCGCTCTGCGCGTCGGCGCGTCTCGCCGTAGCTCGCCAGCGATCGATGGCGAGCGGAGTCGGAAAGGCCTGCGCGACGAGAGGCTACCGGCATCGGCCCGCGCTCTGAGTTTCCGATTGGTGGTCCTCGCCGCCCTCATCCTCGTTCTCGGGGTTTTGCAATACAGCTTCATCGTCCTGCGAACGTATCAGGGCGCCCCGCATCTGGAGAGCCGCGCGACCTCCCTCTCCGAGCTGTACGCCGTCGTCACCGCGAGGCGGTTTGCCACACAGCGATTCGCGTTCAGCCCGCGCACCGTCCTCACGGTGCAGCTGCCCGTCGTGCTGTCGGTCGTCGCTCGTGATCTCGGCACGTTCGGGGTCCTGTTCCTGGCCGGCGGCCTGCTCGTCATCGTGAGGCGGCCGGCCGCCGCGGCGGTTCTCGTGGCAGGGGCGGCGCTCGGCAGCCTCGCGATGGTCGTGAATCTGTCCGGCGACCTGAAAGGATTCATCAACCCGATCGTGGTTCTGCTGTGGCCGCTCGTCGCGCTCGGCGCCGATGCGGTAAGGGGACGGGTGAATTTCCCCAGGCCGTCTGAGGGACATTCACCGGTCCCTTTTCGCACAGCTGTCGCCGTGCTCACAACGATCGCGATGTCCGCAATCCCGGTGCTGAACGTGCACGCCAACTACGCGGAACTCGATCGGAGCAGCCAGCTGGAAGAAGGACGGTTCTTCCGAAGCCTGTTCGCGCAACTGCCGGATCGATCGGCGATCGTCGCCGAGGACTATTTCTTCGACATGGCGCTGCTCTACTACGAAGTCACGGGGGAAGGTGGACCACCCCGCGGCATCGGGCGCATTCCATTCGACCCCCGCGTCGTGCGCGAGGCGTCGCGGGCCGGCCGTCGAGTCTTCGCGTTCGGCCGCGCGGCCACGTTTTTCGGCGCGCAGGGGTTGTCGTTCGAGCGAGCGACGATTGCCGGACCGTCACTCGGGCAATGGTTGGGCACGCTGCCGCGCGGCACCGTGGTCGCCGGAGCGGCCGCGTACACCGCCGTCCCGTTCGAGTTCGCCGCTGTCGATCGACATCAGACCGCCGCCACCATGCCGCGGAACCATCCGTTCGCCGTCTTCGCGCTTGCCGCTCCCGGTTCGGTGCGCGTCGTGCGCGAAGCGGATCACGAACTCCGGCTGCCGGTCGATCGCGGCGCGCTGGCGACAGCCACTCCGCCGTTCCCCGGTCCCGTCAGTGCGACGGCAGACGATCGCGGCGCGCGGGTCGAGTTCGGCCCCCGCACGATCGCCGATGTCGGCAAAGGCCTCGCTCTCGCCGTTTTCAACGCCGACGGCACGCTGTGGCGAACGCTCGAGTTCCCGTCCGACAGCCCGCTGCGTGTCGAGCCGGAAGCGGCGATCTACGAGTTCAAAGCCGAGTCGCCGTGCGTCGAGATCACGACCGATCAGTGGACCGACATCGCGCCGGTTCTTGCGACAGGCAGCTGGCTGGCCACCTTACCAGAAGTTGGCTCGGTCACGATCGAGACCGAACTCCCGGCGTCGTCGATCGGGCCGCACGCAGGAGTCCACGAGATGCTGACGGCGGGTGTGGCCCGTCCGGTCAGCCGCACCCTGGGTGCGGATGGTACGGTCACGCTCGTCACGGAGCTGACGCGCAACGTCTACGGCCGTCCGTTGTTTCGCATGGCGGCCGATAGTCCGCCGTCACAAGCGCGCGCCCGAGTCCGGAGCGGCGGCATGGAATCGACAGTCACGCTGTGCGCGCTTCGCCCACCACCACTGTTCGCGGCGGATATCGAGCGGGCTGAACTAAAACCCGACTTCGAGTCCGAAGCCTACTTCGGGAGCGGATGGCGTGACTCGGAACGAATCTCCACGGGCCGCGTGCGCCGTGCCGATAGTCGCGCCACGCTGCTTTTGCCGCTCGCTAACGGTTACAGCTACCAGCTGTCGCTCGACTTCGCGAGAATGCCGGCCCGCCTGGACGCGTCGCTCAACGGGGAGATGGTCGGGAGCTGCGAGCTCGGCGAGCGAACGGCGTGTGACGTCGTGCTGCCGTCCAGAATCGTGCGCGACGGGGTGAACTCCGTGACCCTCATGACGGTGCCACTGTCGCCCTCGGGGCCTGCGCCACTGATCTTTCAGGGCGCCCGCATCGTCCGGCGCCCGGATCGATGAGGACGATCAGCGAGTCTGCTTGATCTCGACGAACCGCCGAATCAGATTCTCAATCGAGTCGCGTTCGCTCAACGACTTCGAGAGCGGGACCGGCCATTTGACGGTGAGCGACGTGAGCGAATCCTGATCGCCGTCAACGCCGCCGAGTGAC
>Ga0207711_10003246_pt1 | contig 14170 bp, 13 predicted proteins | sample KBSS34metaG_FD_184401 | JGI IMG/M metagenome (GOLD analysis project Ga0207711, IMG submission 184401) | Switchgrass rhizosphere microbial communities from Kellogg Biological Station, Michigan, USA - KBS S3-4 metaG (SPAdes) (version 2) | ecosystem: Host-associated > Plants > Roots > Rhizosphere...
GCGATCGGGGCTCGAACCCGAGCGAGCGGATCAGCTGCACCGAGGCGACGTTCTCGGGCCGCACGTTCGCCTCGAGCCGGTGCAGGCCCAGATCGTCGAAGGCGTAGCGTACGGTGAGCTCGAGCCCCTCGCGGAGATAGCCCTTCCGCGCGTGTGGCGTGAACGCGTAGTAGCCGAGGAAGCCGCTCTGGAACGCGCCGCGCACGATCGCCGAGACGTTCACGACGCCGGCGAGCTCGCCGTCCCCGGGGCGACAGATCAGGAAGCACGCCTGGTCGGCGCGACGCGCGCGTCGCAGATACCCGTCGAACGCCTCCGGCGTGTCGGGCGCCGTGACCCACGGCCCGTGCAGACGCCGAGATCGCCGCGCGGCCGCGACGAACGCCGCGGCGTCATCCGCGCCCGGGTGACGGATCGAGACCCGTTCGCCCTGCGCGAGCGCCCGGGTCATCGGGTGGTGCCGGCGCGCGCGAACGCCTCGGCGATCACCCGCTCGGCGGCCGCGAGGTCCTCGAACCCGTCGGTCTCGACCGCGTGTCCCTCGAGGTCCTTGTACACCTGGAAGAAGTGCTCGATCTCGTCGAGCAACGGCTGGGGGATCCCGTCGAGCCCTTCCACGTGCGACCACATCGGATCGCGCAGCGGGACGCACAGGACCTTCTCGTCCTCGCCCTTCTCGTCGGTCATCCGGAACATCCCGATCGGGCGGACCCGGATCCGGCAGCCTGGGAAGGTGGACTCGCCGACGAACACCAGCGCGTCGAGCGGGTCGCCGTCGCCCCCGATCGTCCCCTCGATGAAGCCGTAGTCGGCGGGGTATTGCATCGAGGTGAACAGCATCCGGTCGAGGTAGATCGCGCCGCTGTCGTGGTCGAGCTCGTACTTGTTGCGCGAGCCCTTCGGGATCTCGACCACCACCGTGAGGACGTCCGCCACCATCCGCGGAGTGTAGCGACGACCGAGCCGCCGAGAGCCGGGGCCAACGGCGCAGGTAGCATGGCTCGTCATGGGCGGCACCATCGGAGTGGGCGCAGCGCTGCGCCGTGCCCGTGAGATCCGGGGCATCACGCTCGACGAGGCCGCCCGCGACACGAAGCTCCGCCCCGAACAGCTCGAGGCGCTCGAGGGCGAATCGTTCGAGGATCTCGGCGACGCGGTCTACGCGCGCGCGATGCTGCGCACCTACGCGCAGTACCTCGGGCTGAAGCCCGACCGCGTGCTGTCCGTCTACGCCAAGCACGGCGAGGAGGTCGCGCCACCGGAGCCTCCCGGCAAGCTGGGCCGTGTCGAGCGCGGGCTCGCCGCGAGCCGCGTCCGCGACAACCAGAAGTTCCTGCTCGTCGCGGCGGCCGTCGTGCTCGTCGCGCTGATCGGGTTCGGGCTGGTGTCGCGCAACGGGGCGCCGCCGGCCGGCGCGATCACGACCCCGTCCTTCGTCCCGGCGTCCGGTGCCTCCTCGCCGCAGCCGGGCGTCGACGTCGTCGTCACCGCGACGGGGCCGGTCGTGGTGACGGCCGTGATCGACGGTGCCGCCCAGGACCCGACGTCCCTGCGCCCCGGCGAGTCGATGTCGCTGATCGCCGGTGACGAGCTGCAGGTCTCGGTGGACGACGGCGGCGCGATCCAACTCGTGGTGAACGGGCACGACGCGGGCACGCCGGGCCGCGACGGCAAGCCCTGGTCGCAGACCTACAGCCCGGGAGGAACCACGTGAGCGACCCGGCACCGCGCCACGACCCGTTCGGCTTCGGGTGGCCGAACGTGATCTCGGTGGTGCGGATCGCGTTGATCCCCGCGATCGTCGCGCTGATCGTGAAGGACACCGACCCGGCGCGCTGGGCCGCGGTCGCGATCTTCGTGGTCGGCGCGGCCAGCGACTTCCTCGACGGGTACCTGGCGCGACGCCACGCGATGACGACCTCGACTGGCGCATGGCTCGACCCGCTGTCGGACAAGCTCCTCGTCGCGGTCCCCGCCGTCGTGCTGTCGCTGCGCGGCGAGTTCCCCTGGTGGGCGACCGCGGTGATCGTCGCCCGCGAGGTCGCGGTGACGTGGCTCCGGTGGCGGCTCGATCAACGTGGCGGCGTGTCGATGCCTGCCTCGCGCGTCGCGAAGCTCAAGACCGTGTCGCAGCTGACCGCGGTCGGGATGGCGATCGCACCGTTGCCCGCGTCGTGGGACGACGTGGTGCTGGCCGTGACCGTCGTGGCGGTGATCCTCACCGTCTACTCCGGCCTGGAGTACTTCCTCACCACCCGGCACCGGGTGGCCACCTCGTGAGAGCCGAGATCGTCGCGGTCGGGACCGAGCTGCTGCTCGGCCAGATCGCCGACACGAACGCGCGCTGGATGTCGGAGCAGCTCGCCGCGGCGGGCATCGACGTGACGAATCACCAGGCGGTGGGGGACAACCTCGAGCGGATCATCGAGGCGCTTCGCCTCGCGGCCGCTCGCGCCGACGTGGTGCTCGTGAGCGGCGGCCTCGGTCCGACGGAGGACGACATCACCCGCGACGCGATCGCGGCGTTCGCGGGGGTGCCGCTCGTGTTCCACGCCGAGCTCGAGACGATGCTGCGCGAGAAGTTCCGCCGCTGGTCGGCGATCGGGGCCATGCCCGAGAGCAACCTCCGGCAGGCGTATGTGCCCGAGGGCGCGACGTGGATCGTCCCCGACCGGGGCACGGCGCCGGGCCTCGCGCTCCGGCTGGACGGGACCCGTCTGTACGCGGTTCCCGGCGTGCCAGACGAGATGCAGGAGATGATCGCCGGCACGATCGTGCCGGAGCTTCAGGAGCTCGCCGGCGGCGACGTGATCGCCTCGCGGATCCTGCGGTGCGCGGGCATGGGCGAGTCGGCGGTCGCGGAACGACTGGCCGATCTCTTCACGTCATCGACCAACCCGACGATCGCGTACCTGGCGTCGATGGGCGAGGTGAAGGTGCGGATCACGGCCAAGGCACCGTCCACCGCCGAGGCCGAGGCGCTCGCCGAACCCGTCGTCGCGGAGGTGCGCGCCCGGCTCGGCGATGTGGTGTTCAGCGCCGACGACGAATCGCTCGAACAGGCGGTGCTCCGGCTGCTGGGTTCCACGAGGCGCACGCTCGCGTGCGCGGAGTCGCTCACCGGGGGTGGCGTCGGCGAGCGTCTGACCGGGGTTCCCGGCGCGTCTGCGTCGTTCGTCGGTTCCGCGGTCGTCTACACCGCCGAGGCGAAGCGCCGTGTGCTCGGTGTGCCCGACGATGTGCTCGCCCGAGGCACGGTGACCGAGGCGTGCGCGCTCGCGATGGCGACCGGCGCCCGCGAGCTGTACGGTGCCGATCTCGCGCTCGCGCTCACCGGCGCCGCCGGCCCCGAGCCGCACGACGGCGCCGCCCCGGGAACGATCTGGGTCGCGATCGCCGATGCCAACGGGTTCACGCACGCGCGCGGGTTCGTCTCTCGCGGCGAGCGAGACCGGGTTCGTCGCTGGGCCCAACAAGCCGGGCTCGATCTCGTGCGCCGTCACCTGGAGGGCATGCCGTTGCCCGGGACGTCCCTGCCGGGGTGAGCGACCGCCCGAGGGTCCGGCTGTTCGCCGGCGTCGAGCTCGCAGCCGACACCCGCACCGCGATCGAGGTGGCGACGGCGCCTCTGCGGATGAAGATCCCCGGCTTCCGCTGGGTGCCGGCGGAGAACCTGCACCTGACCCTCGTCTTCCTCGGATGGGTGGATGCCGGCGACATCGAACCGATCCGGGCGTCGCTCGAGGCGGCGGTCGCGCCCGCCGCGCCGTTCGTCGCGCGGCTCGGCGCCACGGGCCGGTTCCCCGAGCGAGGGAAGGCGCGCGTGCTCTGGGTCGGGTTCACCACGGGCGTCGACGCGTTGGAGGGCCTCTCGGACCGCGCTCGCGCGGCGGTCGCCGACCGGGTGACCGACGCCCGCCCGTTCCGGCCGCACGTGACCGTCGCGCGCGCCAGGCAGCCGGTGCGCGTCGGGGCCGACGCGATGGCTGTTCCTTCGCTCGACAACGAGGTCGGTATCGAGGGGGTCACGCTGTTCCGCAGCCACCTCGGCTCGCCGCATCCCCGCTACGAGGCGGTCGCGCGCCTCGGGCTGCAGGGCGGGTCGGCCGCCGGATAGGATGCGCCTTCGAACGGCCGATGGATGGCCGAAGGATGGGAGAGGGCGCGTGGCGACGGTCCAGACGGCTCCGGGGTTCGTACGGCAGGACGGCAAGGAGAAGGTCACCGGGACCGGCCGCTACACGGCCGACCTCAGCTTCACGGGTATGGCCCACGCGAAGTTCCGCTACGCCGATCACTCCCACGCCAAGATCTTGAAGATCGACACCGCCAAGGCGCGCGCCCTGCCCGGCGTCGTCGCGGTCGTGACCCAGGCCGATCTGCCCGACGTCCGGTTCGGCGGCTTCGTCCAGGACCGGTACCTCTTCGCGAAGGACGTCGTGCGCTTCGAGGGCGAGATCGTGGCCGGCGTTGCCGCGCTCACCGAGGAGGTCGCCGCCGAGGCCGCGCGGCTGATCGAGGTGGAGTACGAGCCGCTGCCCGTGCTCTCGGACTTCGTCGAGGCCATGTCGCCGGACGCGCCACGCGTGCACGAGGGTCTCGCCGACTACGAGAAGGACGAGAACATCGTCGCCGACGGCAACACGATGGCGTACCACACCATCGTGAAGGGTGACGCCGACGCCGCGTTGGACGGCGCCGAGGTCGTCGTGAAGAGCCACTACCGCTCCGACGCCTCCCAGGGCGTGCCGATCGAGCCGCGCGCGGTCGTCGCGCAGTGGCAGGGCGACAAGGTCACGGTCTGGTCCTCGACGCAGGTGCCCTACGCCGCGCGGGCCGGCGTCGCGCAGACCTTGGAGGTCCCCGAGGCCGACGTGCGGATCATCGTGCCGTTGCTCGGCGGCGGGTTCGGCGCCAAGTGCGACCTGCATTTCGAGGGACAGGTCGCCGCGCTCGCGCGCGCCGCCCAGCGCCCGGTGCGGCTGGTCTTCTCGCGCGAGGAGGAGTTCAAGGCGATCGCGCAGCGCCGAGAGGGCATCTCGATGGACTTCGAGACCGGCGTCACCCGCGACGGGAGGCTCATCGCCCGCCGCGCGACCCTGATCCTCGACAAGGGGGCGTACTGCGGCGAGGGCGGTTTCCTCGGGCAGATGGCCGCGATGCACGCTTGCGGGCCCTACCAGATCGACGCGATCAAGATCGAGTCCCACCTCAACTACACGAACAACCAGCCGTCGGGATCCGTGCGCGCGCCGACCGCGCCACAGGTGTGTTGGGGGCTCGAGCAGCACATGGACGAGGTCGCGGCCGCGATCGGCATGGACCCCGTGGAGCTCCGCCGCCGGACCCTGATCGAGGAAGGGGCCGAGGGCCCCACCCGTCAGATCTTCGACCACGTCGGCGTCAAGGACACGCTCGAGAAGGCGGTCGAGATGATCGACTACGGCCGCGAGCTGCCCGAGGACGAGGCGATCGGCGTCGCGATCGGCTGGTGGCCCTGCATGCCGGCCTCGTCGGGCGCCTACGTCCAGATGAACGGCGACGGCAGCGCGACGATCGTGACCGGCGCGCAGGAGAACGGCAGCGGCGCGGTGATGGCGATGCCCATGTTCGTCGGTCAGGAGCTCGGCATCGACCCGAACGATGTGTCGGTGATCTACCAGGACACCGATGTCGCTCCGTGGGACATGGGGTCGTGCGGGTCGCAGACCACGTTCAACAGCGGACGCGCGATCCTCGCCGCCGCGCAGGAGGTGCGCGAGCAACTGCTCGACGCCGCGGCCGAGCAGCTCGAGGCGGATCGCGGCGACCTCGAGCTCATCGAGGGGAACGCACGCGTCAAGGGATCTCCGGAGCGCTCCGTCGCGGTCGCCGACCTCGTCGGTGAGATCGGGACCGTTCACGGGAAGGGCTCGGGCGAGGTGCTCGACGCACCGACGGGCGACACGGGCGGTTGCGTCGGGCGGCTCGGCAACGAGACGTTCCTCGCGCCCCAGCTGATCACGCAGGCCGCACACGTGAAGGTCGACCGCGAGACCGGCGTCGTGCGCGTGCTCCGGGTCGCCGCCGCGCACGACTCGGGCCGGATCCTCAACAAGAAGGGCGCGGACGGCCAGGTCTACGGCGGGGTCGTGATGGGCGTCGGCCTCGCGTTGTCCGAAGGCACGATGCTCGACGAGCAAGGCCGTCAGCGGAACCCGCACCTGCTCGACTACAAGCTCGTCACCTGCTCCGACGCTCCCCAGATCGACGTCGAGTGGATCGAGTACGACTCCGTCGGGCCTCGCGGTTCCAAGGGCGTCGGTGAGCCGCCGCAGGTGCCGACCGCCGGCGCGATCGCCAACGCGATCGCCAAGGTGATCGGTTCCCACGTCGACGAGCTTCCGATGACCCCCGAGCGGGTCTGGCTCGCCACCCACGGGAACGGCGCATGAGCCCGAGCTTCACGTCGGCCTCGACGTTGGACGACGCCCTCGCCGCGGTCGCCTCCGGCGCGCGCCCGGTCGCCGGCGGCACCGACCTCGTCGTCGGCGCCCGGCAGGGCAAGGCGCCCCTGCCGCAGGACATCGTCGCGATCGACCGGGTCGACGGCCTGCGCTCGCTCGAGGTGTCGGACGCGGGCGTGCGGCTCGGCACGCTGGTGACCCACGGCGACATCGTCGCCAACGCGGACATCCGCGACCGGTTCACCGCGCTCGCCGACGCGTCGGCGATCGTCGGTTCCCACGCGACACGCGCGCAGGGCACGATCGGCGGCAACGTGATGAACGCGTCGCCGGCGATGGACACCGGCGGCCCGCTCCTGTGCTTCGACGCGACGGTGACGCTCCGCTCGGCGGCGGGGGAGCGGACGATCGGTCTCGACGCCCTGTGGACCGGACCGGGCAAGACGTCGGCCGCGCACGATGAACTACTCGTGGCCATCGACCTGCCCGCTCCCGCGCCGGGAACAGGCTCCTGCTACGTCCGCCTCGAGTACCGCCGGCAGATGGAGATCGCGGTGGTCGGCGCCTCGGCGCTCGTCGTCCTCGCAGATGGCAACGTCACCGCCGCACGGATCGCGATCACCGCGCTCACGCCGACGATCAGGCGCGTTCCCGAGGCGGAGGCCGCGCTGGTCGGGACGAAGGCCGAGGCGGACGCCGTCCGCGCGGCCGCCAGGGCCGCCGCCGCGGCCGCGACGCCGATCAGCGACGTCCGTGGCTCCGCCGAGTACCGCCGCGCGATGGCCGAGGTCATGGCATCCCGCGCCGTCACCGCCGCCCTGACCCGAGCCCGTGGCGGCTCGGTCCCGATCCCCGCAAGCCCCGCGATGTACGGAGCCAAGGAGTCCTGATGAGAGTCGCTGCCACCCTGACGGTCAACGGCGCGAGCTACCCCGTGGAGCTCGATCCGCACGTGAGTCTGCTGCGCGCGGTGCGCGACGAGCTCGGCCTCACCGGCTCCAAGGAAGGCTGCGACGACTCCGAGTGCGGCGCCTGCATGATGCTGCTCGACGGTGCGCCGGTGAACGCCTGTTCCTACCTCGCGATGCAAGCGGTGGGACGGGAGGTCACGACGGTCGAAGGCCTCGCCGGCGACGAGGAGGTCGGGCCTTTGCAGCGCGCGTTCCTCCAGCAGTTCGGCGTCCAGTGCGGGTTCTGCACGCCCGGCATGCTGATCTCCGCGACCGCGCTCCTTCGATCGAACCCCGACCCGAGCGATGAAGAGATCCGGATCGGGCTGTCGGGGAACCTCTGCCGGTGCACCGGCTACGACGGCATCGTGAAGGCCGTCCACCAGGCCGCGTCGGGCGAGGTTCCGCCGTTGCGCGGCGCCCCGGTCCATGCGGACGCCACTCCGCCGCACCACGCCGGCTGAGTCCGTCGGCTGCTTGCACCCGAACACCTGTTCGACTAGGTTGCCTCCTGTTCGGCCGAAGGGCCGACGGGAATCGACGAATGACAGGGGTGTAAGTTATGTCAGACGCGGCCTCTAGGGTGCTCGAACGTCAGTCAGGTGCGCTCGCTCGACCCTCCTCCGGGGTGGGCCGCGATGGGAAGGGGGATCGCGTGGACCGCGACAAGATCCTGGAGGTCACGCTCCAACAGATCGAGAAGCAGCACGGCCGGGGAGCCGTCATGAAGCTCGGCGAGCACCCGATGAACGTCGAGATGCAGACCATCCCGACCGGGTCGTTGGCGCTCGACATCGCGCTGGGGGTCGGTGGGATCCCGCGCGGTCGGGTCGTCGAGGTCTTCGGGCCCGAGGGTTCGGGCAAGACCACGGTCTGTCTGCACATCATCGCCGAGGCGCAGCGCCAGGGCGGGATCGCGGCGTTCATCGACGCCGAGCACGCGCTGGACCCGACCTATGCGCGCGAGCTCGGGGTGAACATCGACGAGCTGCTGGTGAGCCAGCCCGACTCCGGTGAGCAGGCGCTCGAGATCGCCGACATGCTGGTGCGGTCCGGCGCCCTCTCGCTCGTCGTGATCGACTCGGTGGCCGCGCTCGTGCCTCGCGCCGAGATCGAGGGCGAGATGGGCGACACGCACGTCGGCCTGCAGGCCCGGTTGATGTCCCAGGCGATGCGCAAGCTGTCCGGCTCGCTGTCCAAGTTCGAGACGACGGCGATCTTCATCAACCAGCTCCGCGAGAAGATCGGCGTGATGTTCGGCTCGCCCGAGACCACCCCCGGCGGCCGAGCGCTCAAGTTCTACTCGTCGGTACGGCTCGACGTCCGCAAGATCGAGAACCTCAAGGACGGCACCGACGTCGTCGGCTCTCGCACCCGGGTCAAGGTCGTCAAGAACAAGGTCGCGCCGCCCTTCCGCCAGTGCGAGTTCGACATCATGTACGGCAAGGGCATCTCCAAGGAGGGCTCGCTGCTCGACGTCGGCGTCGACCTCGAGATGGTCAAGAAGTCCGGGGCCTGGTTCACCTATGAGGGCGAGCAGCTCGGCCAGGGCAAAGAGAACGCGCGCCAGTTCCTCGCCGAGCACACCGACGTCCGCGACGAGATCGAGACGAAGGTTCGCCAGGCCGTGGGGCTCAACGGGTTCACCGAGAACGACGACCGGCCGATCGAGGTAGCGCCGGACCTCGTCGAGCTCGAGCCGCCCGTGAAGGCCGGCAAGAAGGGCGACTAGCCGGTGCCGCCGCCGGCCCGCGAGCAGGGTTCGGGCGCGCGGCCGGGCAAGCGCAAGGACGTCCACGAGCGGGCGCTCGGGCTCTTGGCGGTGCGGCAGCGCAGCCGCAAGGAGCTCGAGCGTCGGCTCGTCCAAGCCGGCTTCGAGCCGGACGCCGTCGAGGCGGAGCTCGGTCGACTCGAGCAGGTCGGGCTGATCGACGACGCGGCCTTCGCGGCGGCGGTGGTCGAGAGCCGGATGGGCGCACGGGGCGAGTCTCGGCGGGCAGTGGGGGTCAAGCTCCAGCAGGCAGGGGTTGACCGCGACGTGGCCCAGGCTGCCCTCGACGAGGCCCCGGAGGGGGAGCAGGACCGCGCGGACAGGTTGGCCCAGGCGCGTGCGGCCCGCGTGTCGGGCTTGGATCCGGCCGCCGGGTTCGCCCGCGTGAGCGGCTTCCTGATGCGCCGCGGTTACCCACCGGGCGTCGCGAGGCAGGCGGCCCGCAGAGCGCTTGGACTGGAAGGCATCGAAGCATGAACCTTGCCTGCGCCCCGAGGTGGCCGTAAGGTGTGGAAACACCGAACATCCACCCAACGAGAGGCACCACCCGACCAGTCACGAGCAACCACTTCCATGGACGACCGACCCCGCAACCCCCACCAACCGGAACACCGGAGGCACGGGCGCCCCTAGGGCGAACAGCGGTCGCTGCTCCGTCATGGCCTGAGCGGTCCTCTCCCTGACATCCCGCAGGGAGGCCACATGATCCCCGTGATCGTGGGCGTCGTCGCACTCGCGGCAGGCGTCCTCGTCGGGTTCCTGATCCGTGCCAACATCGCCAAGTCTTCGGCCAACACCCTCGAGGCGCAGGCCCGCCAGAAGTCGATCGAGGCCGACGAGAAGGTCGTGAAGGCGGGCCAGGAGGCGGCCACGACCCTCAAGCGGGCGAACGAGGATGCCAAGTCCGAGGCCGCCCAGATCCGGAAGGACGCCGAAGCCGACGTCAAATCGCGCCGCGACGAGATCGCGAGGCTCGAGCGCCGGATCTCCGAGTCCGAGGACGACCTGCGCGCCCGGACGCGCAAGCTCGACCAGCGAGGTGCGGAGCTGGACGATCGCGACGAGATGCTCCACGGCGCCCGCCTCAAGCTCGAGAAGGCCGCCGACCAGCATCGCATCCAGCTCGAGCGGATCGCGGGCATGACATCGTCCGAAGCGCGTGAGGAGCTGATCGCCCACGTGGTCGACGACGCCAAGCGTTCCGCGATGGCACAGGTCCGCGAGATCGAGCAGCGTGCCCGGGAAGACGGGGAGGAGCGCGCGCGAAAGATCCTGACGATCGCGATCCAACGGGTCGCGTCCGAGCAGACCGCCGAGTCCACCGTCAGCGTCTTCGCGCTTCCGAGCGAGGATATGAAGGGCCGCATCATCGGCCGCGAGGGCCGGAACATCCGCGCCTTCGAGGCCACAACCGGCGTCAACATCATCATCGACGACACGCCCGAGGCGGTCGTCCTGAGCAGCTTCGACCCGGTCCGGCGCGAGGCGGCACGGATGACGCTCGAGAAGCTCGTCCAAGACGGCCGGATCCATCCCGCGCGGATCGAAGAGGTCCACGAGCGGTCGATGGCCGAGATCGAGGAACGGATCCGGCGCGCCGGCGAGGACGCCGTCGCCGAGGTCGGCATCACCGACATCCATCCGGAGATGGTCCGCCTGCTCGGCCGTCTCCAGTACCGGACGAGCTATGGCCAGAACGTCCTGCGGCACCTGGTCGAGAGCGCCCACATCGCATCGGCGTTGGCGGCCGAGCTCGGGCTGGATCCTGCGATCGCCAAGCGTGGCGCCTTCCTGCACGACATCGGCAAGGCCGTGACGCACGAGGTCGAAGGCTCGCACGCGATCATCGGCGCGGAGATCGCCCGTCGCATGAAGGAAGACCCCGAGGTCGTCCACTGCATCGAGTCGCACCACGGCGAGGTCGAGCAGCGCACGATCCACGCGGTGCTCGCGCAGATCGCCGACTCGATCAGCGGGGGCCGCCCCGGTGCCCGGCGGGAGTCGCTCGAGACCTACGTGAAGCGCCTCGAGCGCCTCGAGGAGATCTGCAACGCGTTCGAGGGCGTCGAGAAGGTCTACGCGATGCAGGCCGGCCGCGAGGTTCGGGTGCTGGTGCAGCCCGAGTCGATCGACGACATCCAGGCCCAGGTGATCGCGCGCGACATCGCCAAACAGGTCGAGGAGGAGCTGCAGTATCCCGGACAGATCCGGATCACGGTCGTCCGGGAAACACGCGCCACCGAGTATGCCCGCTGAGGCGGTGGGCTACCCTCGACGGTGATGGACGAGCGCCGATACCTGATCCGCACCTTCGGGTGCCAGATGAACGAGCACGACTCCGAGCGCATCGGCGGGGTCCTGATGGCCGACGGTATGACGCCGACCGAGGATCCCGGCGACGCTCGCGTGATCGTCTTGAACACCTGCGCGATCCGTGAGAACGCCGACAACAAGCTGTACGGGAACCTCGGGCACCTCAAGCCGCTGAAGGACCGTCACCCCGATCTCCGGATCGTGGTCGCCGGCTGCCTCGCGCAGAAGGATCAGGGCGAGATCCAGCGGAAAGCCCCATGGGTCGACGTGGTCGTCGGGACCCACGCGCTCCCATACCTGCTGGATCTCCTCGACCGGGCCGAGCGCGACGGGCCGCAGATGGACGTCCGGGAGTACACCGACGTGTTCCCGAGCGCGCTGCCTGCTGCCCGAGCGGACGGTGTCCGCGCGTGGGTGTCGATCGCGACCGGCTGCGACAACGCGTGCACGTTCTGCATCGTGCCGTTCGTCCGGGGCGCGCAGCGGTCGCGCGCGATGGGCGACATCCTCGCGGAGGTGCAAGGGCTTGCCGCGGCCGGCGTCGTCGAGGTCACCCTCCTCGGACAGAACGTGAACACGTACGGCCGCGACGTGACGGTGCCGGAGTCCGCGCGGCGGCCGCTCTTCGCGGAGCTTCTCCGGATGGTCAACCAGGTTGACGGTATCGAGCGGATCCGGTTCACCTCGCCCCATCCGCACGACTTCACGCCCGACGTGATCGAGGCGATGGCCACGAGCGAGAAGGTGTGCGAGCACATCCACTTCCCGCTGCAGTCCGGATCGGACCGGGTGCTCAAGGCGATGCAGCGCTCCTACCGGCGGGAGCGCTACCTGGCATGGCTCGACCGCATCCGCGAGGCGATCCCGACGATCGCGGTGTCGACCGACATCATCGTGGGGTTCCCGGGCGAGACCGAGGAGGACTTCGCCGACACCCTGGATGCCGTCGAGCGCGCCGGGTTCGACAGCGCCTACACGTTCCAGTACTCGCCCCGACCGGGGACCCGCGCGGCGACGATGCCTGATCAGGTGCCCAAGGAGGTCGTGCAGGAGCGGTTCGACCGGCTCGTCTCCCTGCAGACGGCGATCACCGCGTCGCGCAACCGCCTGCAGGTCGGCGAGCGGGTCGAGGTCCTCGTCGAGGGGGACGGCAAGCGCGAGGGATCGACGCAGTCACGCACGCGGACGAACCGGATCGTGCACCTGCGGGAGCCGCTCGCGGCGGGGACGTTCGCGACGGTGGAGATCACCGAGGCTGCCGCGCACCACCTGCTCGGCCGGGTCGTCGAGGCGCCGCAGCCCGCAGCGGTCTGATGCTCCGGGCGCTGGTCGGCCCGACCGCGAGCGGCAAGACCGACGCCGGCATCGTGCTCGCCACGCGGATGGGGGCGGAGATCGCCTCGGTCGACTCGATGCTCGTCTACCGGGGGATGGACGTGGGAACGGCGAAGCCGACCGCCGAACAGCGCCGTCGGCTGCCGCACCACCTCGTAGACCTCGCGGAGCCGTCGGAGCGGTTCACCGTCGCCCGGTATCAGGGAGCCGCCCAGGACCTGCTCGAGCGGGTGCCCGATCCGTTGCTCGTGGGCGGCTCAGGCCTGTACTTCCGGGCGGTCGTCGACCGGCTCCGGTTCCCGCCGGAGGATCCGGCCGTGCGGGCGTCCCTCGAGGCAGAGGCGGACGCCCTCGGTGTCGGCGAGCTCTACGAACGGTTGTCTGCCGACGACCCGGTCGCGGCCGCCCGCATCGACCCGGCGAACGTCCGACGCACGATCCGCGCGCTCGAGGTCTCGACCATCACCGGCGCGCCGTTCAGCGACTTCGCTGCCGCCTGGGAGGTGTACGACCCGTCGCGGGTGCGGGTGGCCGGCATCCGGCTCGCGAGCGCGACGCTGGACACGCGGGTGCGTGGTCGCGTCGCGCGGATGCTCGAGTCCGGGTGGATCGACGAGGTCCGCGACCTGATGGAGCGTGGGTTCGGCGCATGGCTCACCGCGAGCCAGGCGATCGGGTACGCGGAGCTCGCCGCGCACCTCGACGGTAGGCTGGCGCTCGACGAAGCGATGGAGCGCACCGTGAAACGGACGAAGGAGCTCGCTCGCCGCCAGATGGCATGGTTCCGGCGGGATCCGCGCGTGCGATGGTTCGACACGGGCGAGGGGGGCGCGCCGGAGGTCGTCGATGACGTCGCGGCGTACCTGGAGGCCGCGTGACGCGCACGCTCACCGTCGCCAAGTATCAGGCCAGCGGCAACGACTTCCTGGTCGTCGACGCGCTCGACGCCCCGCCGCCGCCGGTCGACGTGCCGGCGCTCTGCGATCGATGGTTCGGGGTCGGCGCCGACGGCGTCATCGTTGTGGCACGGGGAAGCGCGGCGGCGTTCTCGTTCGCGTTGACGAACGCCGACGGCAGTCCGGCCGAGATGTCGGGCAACGGGATGCGCTGCGTCGGTGCGTGGCTCCGCGACACCGAGCGGGTCGCCCACGGCGCGTCGTTCGACGTCGAGACGCCGGCCGGGATCAAGCACGTGTGGCTCACCCTGGACGGTGCGACGGTCGGGATGGGCCGGCCCAACTTCACCAAGGCGGCGATCCCGATGCGGGGGCCCGCCTGGGAGACCTTCCAGGATCAGCCGTTCGACGCCGGTGACGGCAGGACGATGCGCGCGACCGCCCTCAGTATGGGGAACC
>Ga0207711_10003247_pt1 | contig 14169 bp, 10 predicted proteins | sample KBSS34metaG_FD_184401 | JGI IMG/M metagenome (GOLD analysis project Ga0207711, IMG submission 184401) | Switchgrass rhizosphere microbial communities from Kellogg Biological Station, Michigan, USA - KBS S3-4 metaG (SPAdes) (version 2) | ecosystem: Host-associated > Plants > Roots > Rhizosphere...
TACTCGGAGACTGCAGCGCGAACGAGTAAACCCCGGGGGTCAGAAGCACGTTGCCCCAGCGGGCGTCGTGGCTAAGGGTGAACTTTCCGGTAGCGGACTGCGCCTGGGCAGGAATCGCGGACGCTCCCGCCAGCACAATTGCTAGAACGAACATCTTGAAAAGCATGGAATTGCGAATTGATTTCATGACCTGATCTCCTCTGCAGTTGTCGCGAGCCGACACACCGGCGCGTACGCCGGACGAGCATCGCTCGCGTGGTTTCTGTTGGGACGACGAGGTCAGGAATGGAACAACGTCAAACGACAGGAGTTAGGGAACGAACTTCGGAGTTCGCAGCACCTGGGCTTGCAGTCTGTTTCGTCCACACAATTGGACGTTGCTACTGTGCCATCGCATGGCGCCGAAGTCCAATTCAAAAAATCAATTGGCGGTATCTTTCAAAGCTTTGTCATCCTTAGCGGAGTGACGGCTTCGCTGAGCGAAGCCGTCGCGAAGTCGAAGGACCCCTAGGACCTCTCATGCCTCGCGATACTTACGGGCCAACATTATCCAACTTCATTGAACACCGTCAGCATCGTGGCACTGATAGGGGTCCTTCGACTTCACCGCTCAGGATGCCACTGGAAAGGGCGGGCTTGCGCAACTCGCCAGATCTCGCGGAGCTGCGCTCCGCCGGGCGGGTGGGACACCCGCCCCTACGTCTTCTGCGTAAAAATAAAGGCCGCCTCGGGGGCGGCCTTTTTCAGCAAACAAAATTTTACGACGTGACTCCGGCTCCCGCCTGGGGTGTTGCTGCCGCCGCGGTTGCGGCTGCTGCTTCGTTCAGAATGCGGTGGTGAATGGTAAACAGCGCCAGTTCCAGCCGGTCGGAGACGCCGATCTTGTCATAAACGTTGCGCAGGTAGTTCTTGATCACCTGCTCGGTGGTGCCCAGCTGCGACGCGATTTCTTTGTTCTTATAACCCTGAACAATCAGAGCGACGATGCGCAGTTCCTTCGCGGTCAGGCGGTCGCGAACCCGCAGCCCGACCATATCGTTTTCGGTCAGCTCGCTGGGGACGGCAATGTCCTGCACCCAGTTTTCGCCGCGCGCCACTTTGCGCACGCAGTCCACCAGCGCGGCGCTGGTCACGTTGCGATAGACCACGCCGTTGGCGCCCGCGCCCATGTAGCGTTGCGCGCTCTCGCCGGTATCCGCCAGCACCACGACCCGGGTTTTCGCTTTGCTGGCGGCCTGCAGAATGCCGTTGAAATCGGAATGGAACCCGCCTGCAACCACCAGAACCGCGGCGCGAAATTTGTCCAGGGCCATGAACATCTGCTCCTGGGTTTGTGCCTGCGCCACGATGCGCATTTCATCCTCTACCGCCAGCACTTTGGCAATGCCTGCCCGGAAGATGGCTTGATTGTCGGCCAGAATCAATTTCAGCATCTCTTCAGCTCCTCGCCTCTAGTGGCGAACAAAATCGTAGGAGTCAATCACGCAGGCCACACCGCGCGCCTCCGTGGGACCGCCGGCAGGTTCGTCGGTGCGCACCACGCGCCCCCGGCATTGGATGACTACACCTTCTTTGGCCCCCGTCATTTCTGGCGGTAAAGTAATCTCGAATTCGACCGTCGAGCCCATCTCCAGCGCAGCGTCAGCCTTGATGTACACCCCGGCGGCGCTCAGATTTCCGGTGACGCCGCTGTGCTCGCCGCCTTCCTCTGATTTGTGGATCTTAATCGGCAATTCCAGGGGGAACCGCTTCCCCGTGCGCGCGTCGGACACAAGACCTCCTCGCTCCTGCCCATTTCCAGCTGCGAAACCCAGCCCCATGCCGGATCTCCTGAATAGAGCCACAACCATCTGCTTGCGCGGTTATATCACGGATGACGCCCCTCGGAACAGCCTGATAACGCAACAGAAAGGGTAAGAACTAGGTTCCCCCAAGATGCGGGACTGACTATCCGGTGCCCCGTTTACACGCTTTCGGCCGGAACCAGCTGAATCTCGACCGGGTGCGCGATTCTATCCCGCCCACGTTATACAAGTCTCCTACCCTAAACACCTTACGTGGACAAACTCCGTGCTCTGGCCGGCACCCAATACTCGTGAAACCAGGTCCAGGATGCTGGCTCGCAATTCTGCTTCTCCTCACCGCTGGCACCGCCGCTGGTCAGGTGATCTCAGCGCCATCCACGGAGGCATTCGCCGGCAATGTAGCGGGCTATCAATACATAACTGGACGGCAGCGGCTGCGTTGGTTCGTAAAGAGTACGGTGGGTCCGCAAAGCCTCGCCTCTGGCATGTTCACGGCGGGCCTCGGCACGGCTAGAAACAGTCCCCGCGAGTACGGCTCTCATTGGGGCGGCTTCGGCGACCGATACGGAACCAGGCTTAGCGGCGTTGCAACCAGCAATGCGATACAGGCGGCAATGGGCGCTCTATGGGGAGAAGACCCCCGCTATTTCCGCGCTACCGGCCAACCCTTCAAGGGACGAATCAAAAACGTAGTGGTCATGACTTTCGCGGCGCGCCAGCCTGACGGAGACCTGGCTCCTGCCTATGCCCGCCACGTCGGCAATGTGGGCGGTAATTTTCTATCAAACGCCTGGCGGGCTGATAGCCATTCCGGCGTAGGAGACGCCTTCCGGCGTGCCGCCCTGGGCATTGCGGGCAAGATGGGAAGCAATGCATTCGCCGAGTTCTGGCCCAGCATACGAAAGCATCTGTTCCATAGAAAGTAATTCCTTGACCAGGATTTTTTTGCGGCCTTTGCGGAATTCTTTGCGATCTTTGCGGTCAAGAGCTTTACCGCAAAGGACGCAAAGGAACTCGCGAAGTTCGCAAAGCAAGGCCAGATGCAGGCACAACTTTCAGAAACCGCTTCCGCCGCCGCCGCCAAATCCGCCTCCAGAAAATCCGCCTCCACCGCCGCCGCCGAAGCCTGATCCACTGGAACTCGAGCGCGGCGCGGAGACGAACACCTGGTTCATGTCCGATGCCATGCTGTGCATGGAGCTGGAGAAAAATATCGGATTGAAACCGGTCATGCCGTTGGGCGACACGTACCAGTTGGGCGGGTTCTGGATGATCCCGGCAAAAGCCTGGGCCCAGTGATGCTCCACTCCGAGCGCCATGGCATAAGGCAGGTATTTTTCGAATGTATCCGGAGGCATGCGTTTCAGGCGGTCGGCGTCCACGCGATTCATGAACTCCTGGAACCCCAGCACCGCAATACGGGTGCGCGCCCCCTGCACCGTTTTCGCCGACATCTCACGAGCAAACAACCACCAGATGATGGCGGAAACAATGCCGCACACGGTGAGAAGAATTACTGAATTGAATATTTGTTTGTAACCGCTGAATTGCGCGAGGAGAAACGGGGCCACAATCACCAGGGCCGCGCCCACGCTGTAACCGTTGGCCGAATCGGGGTCGAGCAGGTACATACCTTTATTCTTCAGCGCCGCCTTTATGTCCTGCTTTATGACCGGGATCGTAGTGTAGAAGCGGTTTTTCAGGCTGGACAGCCGGGTCTGCTGCCCGCCCGCAAAAATATTCTCCAGCATGACGCGCTCGTGGGGCGCGAGCCCCTGCCATTCGGTCAGCGGCTTGACCAGATGAAAGATGTAGTCCTTGGAGTGGAACACCAGCAGGGTCGTGTCCACGGTTTCTTCAATCTTTATGTAGCCCCGCACTGCCAGGTCCACAATCGTGGACGTAATGTCACGGGGATGGACGGTGTCATCGATGAGCGCGCCGGCCTCGGCGGGAGACATTCCCGGCGGAGGTTCATACATGGGCGCAATCGAACGTCCGGGATCAGGATCGCGGCCCTTGTACCACCACAGCACGTACATCACGGCGAAGGTAACGAAGGGCAAAAACACGACGGGGTTGCTGCCCAGAAACCAGAAAGCGCGGGTGATCGCGCCGGGCTCCTTGAGAATGCCTTTGGGAATGAAGATATCAACCGTCATTCCGCCGCGCATGGGCAGCGGGTTGGAAGTCTCGAAGGCCACGTCGGCGCCGTTGACCTCGGAGGTGGCATCGCGCTGGGCCGATCCATAGACTCCGGTGAAGGCCTGCGCCCGCAACCTGCCCGCCGCTACCTTGGGCAAATAAACGTGCGCCTCGGCGTGATCGATCGGCACCGGCCAGTCGTTGCCGGTCACGTTCCAGTAGAACTCGTCGTGGTCCTCAAAGTAGCGGATGGCGTTGCGGACGATGTAGCTGATCTCCACCGTACGCGTGGTGTCCACCGCGCCGGGAATGTAGATCTTCAGGTCGCGATATCCTCCGGAAGTTTTGGAGTCGTACTTCAGCTTTTGGCCGGCGCCATCGGTGACCGCCGTGACATCAAGAAACAGCGTGTAGTTGGTACCACGAGGGCCGGGATACTCGACGGGAATAGTGCGGTGAATGCCGTGCCATTGGCCGATGAAGACCAGGCTGATGCGTTCCTTGACCAGGGCGGTGCCGTCTTCACTGATCAGGACCGTGTCCTGAAAGTCAGCGATCCGCCAGCTCTGGGCAAACAGCGGAGCGGTCAGAGCCGCAAAGCAAAACAGTACCAGGAATCTGGATCGCAAGACTTTCGTCCCAAGCCGCGAAGCGGCGCCAGAATGTAGCCCACGGCGTAAGCCGTGGGATAGCATCCGGCGGAGATTGAGCCCCAGAGGGGTGAAAGAATCGTTCGGAATCGACAACTCCTGGGGCGGCCTCGCACCGCTCTTTCGCCCCGATGGGGCTCGCGACGTCGCCGCTCTGCGCCCACGGCTTACACCGTGGGCTGCATTCTTGCGCCGCTTCGCGGCTGGACCCCCGCCGATTTACTCTTAGAACTTCACTGCCACCGGTTCGCGGTCGCCTGCGGCCACCTCGAAGAACTGCCGCTGCTGGAAGCCAAACATTCCGGCCAGAATATTGGTCGGAAAAGATTGGATCTTGGTATTCAAGTCGCGCACCACTGCGTTGTAATAGCGGCGGGCATTCTGGATCGAGTCTTCGGTTTGGCTGAGCGAGCCCTGCAGCTGGGTGAACTCCTCGGACGCCTTTAGCTGAGGATAATTTTCCGCTACCGCGAACAGGCTTTTCAGCGCTCCACTGAGCTGGTTTTCGGCCTGGGCCTTATCGCCCGGCGTGGTGGCCTGCATGGCCTGGGAGCGAAGCTTGGCGATGTTCTCGAATGTGCCCTTCTCGTGGGCGGCGTAACCCTTTACCGTTTCAACTAGATTGGGGATCAGGTCGTGGCGCCGTTTCAGCTGTACGTCTATATCCGACCAGGCGTTGTCGCAGCGGACACGCAACTGGACGAGGCTGTTGTACATCCCAACTAGCAGGATGACGATGACAACCAGAATGCCCAGGAAGATTAAAGCCATGAGCGTCTCCCTTGCGTGGAAATGGGGAACAGGGGCGACGGTAGCACACGGCGCATTCTGGCGCAATCATGCGGCCCGGAGGCGCCCGAAATACAGGTATCGAGGGCCGTCTCCGACGGTTTAAGATTGTTGCGACGCATATTATTCTGAGCACCAGGGTTCGAGGTGGAATATCGGCTATCCAGGAAAAATCGCGAAAAGGCTGGCAGCACTATTAATTTTTTCGTCGGCACTCGTGGCTCGCGGCCAGACTTGTCAGACCGCCGGTGATATGGACCCGGCCACGGCCTCCGCCCTGACTGCGACGGCGAGACGCCTTTACGACATGGCGGCGCGGGGAGACTCGGCCTCGCTGCGGCAGAATGCGATGGCCAGCCTGGCCTCGAATTTTTCCGGCATCGAAAGCGCCGTCAAGGACAACCAGCCCAATCTGGCCGGGGTGCAAGCGGCGCCGCGTCCTCCCTTTTTGCTCAAGGCCGAGGGGACGGCGCCGCTGCAGCGCGCAGAATTCCTGTGTGGCATTTTCGGGGCCCAGGGACAGACCCGAGACAGCGCGGTCTTCGTCATTCCCAATCTGCCTCCGGGAAATTACGGCATCGTTACTCTCGATGCAGCCTCCCCCCAGGGGGCTTACACCGTGTCGTTTGTTTTGCAGCAGCAGGGCAACGAATGGAAGTTGGGCGGATTCTACGCCAAGCCCGCGCAGATTTCGGGACACGACGGTAACTGGTTTGCTAGCCGCGCCCGGGAGTTCAAGACCAAGGGACAGCTCCATAATTCCTGGTTCTACTTTGGCGAGGCCCGGGAGTTGCTGGTCCCGGTCCCTTTCATGGCCACCGCTGCGACCGACCGACTGTATGACGAGATGCAGGCGCAGAAGCCGGCTGACCTGCCTCCCCTCGATCTCACCGCGAGTGGCAAGACCTATAGAGTGACGGATCTGTTTCCAATTCCGGTAGGCCACGACTTCGATCTGGTGGTGCGCTACCAGTCCGCCGATGTCTCCGACACCGGCAAAACGTTTCAGGACAACACCGCAGTGATGAAAGCGCTGGTGGCGAAATATCCGGAATTCCGCGATGCCTTTGCCGGAATTGTGGCCCGCGCGGTGGAACCTTCGGGAAGAGATTACGGATCGATGCTGGCGATGAAAGATATTAAGTAGCTGCTGGCTTCTGGCTAGGCGAGCCTGGGCGTAGCAGCGCTTTAGCGCTGCATAGAAGGTCTTTCTTGGGGGCGGCTTCGGCCGCGCCACCTACTGTTGCAATAAACACTCCTTGGGATCCTTGTCATTCCTTAGCCTAAGAAAAACCGGCGCGCGCAACTTCATACCGCCGTCCTGCGTCTCGTGCGTCCATTCCGAGAACTTAATCTCTGCCACCAGTTCAGGCTTGATCCAGCGCACTTTCCGCAACGCTTCCACTCCGTGGGGGAAGGGACTGACCTTTGTCTCCCGCTTCTTCAGCACTTGCCAGATTTGTTTGAGCATGGATTGGTCGAATCCAGTGCCGGCCTGACCTACATGAATGAGGTCGCCGTCTTTGTCGTAGAGGCCCAGCACGAGCGAGCCAAAATATTCGCGGCTCCCCTCCGGGTCGGTGTAACCGCCGATGACGCAATCCACCGTCTGGGTGATTTTGATCTTCAGCCACTCGCGGCTGCGACGCTCCTCGTAAGCGCTGCTCCGGCGCTTGGCTAGAATTCCCTCCAGCCCTTTTTGCCGGGCAACACTGAACAGCGCCTTGCCCTGGGGAAAATGCTCGGAGTACCGGATCGGGCCATCCGCTGCAGTAATTTGCGCCAGTGCCGCTTTGCGCTCTTCCAGCGCGACCCGGCGCAGGTCGTACCCGTCGAGATAGAGCAGATCGAACGCGTAGTATTGCACCGGAATATCCTGGCGCGAACCGGTGCGACGTCCGCCCTGGCGAATGCCCGTGCGTTGCTGGATCAGGCTGAACGAGGAGCGGCCATGCTCGTCCAGCACGGCGATTTCGCCGTCAAGAATCGCGGTGTCGGCCCGGATGAACTCCGGCAAACTGTGCAATTCCGGAAACTGTGCCGTGAGGTCATTCTGATTGCGCGAAACCAGCCGCACCTTGCCCCTGGTGATAAACGCAATGGCACGGTAGCCGTCCCACTTGATCTCAAACAGCCATTCGGGATCGTCGAAAGGATCATCCACCGAAGTTGCCAGCATGGGGTGGATCGCGGTGGGCATGGGACGCTTGGCCGCGCCCTCTAAATCTTCAACCACCGAGGACACAGGGGACACGGAGGCAGCCTTCCGGCTTCGCGGGACTGCAGGAGTTGAACCGCCTACGGCCCTATCTTTTTCTTTTTTTTTTGCTTTGCCTTTCTCCGTGTCCTCGGTGTCCTCCGTGGTTAGTTTCTTCTTGTTCTTCTTATCAAACTTGGCGATCGCATCCGCCAGCCACGGCGCCTTCACCGCGCCACGCGAGGCCGGACGGCTGCTTGTCCACTGCGCCGAACCCTGGTCGCCTGCGATATCGGCCATGGTGCGGCCGGTGAGGGCCGATTCGTCATACTGATCGATGTCGTAGCCTTTTACCACGGCGTCGTCCTGCTTCTTGATCAACAACCACTCCGTCCCTTTGGTGCCGGCACGCCGCGAGTGCATGTGAATCAGAGCGAAGTCGCCATTCAGTTTCTTGCCGTGTAGCCGGATCTTGAAATCGCCCTTCTTCAGCATGGCCGAGGCTTCCGCATCGGTCCCTGGAACGAATTTCCCTTTCACAGGCTCCGGTGACAGCGGCTCCCACGTGCCTACATCCCAGACCATCACCGTGCCCGCTCCGTAATTGCCTTCAGGGATGGTGCCCTCGAAGTCAAAGTACGAAACCGGATGATCTTCCACTTGCATGGCCAGGCGTTTGTCGGCGGGATCGAGGGAAGGCCCTTTGGGCACCGCCCAGGACTTGAGCACGCCTTCCATCTCCAGGCGGAAATCGTAGTGCAGACGCGTGGCCCGGTGCTTTTGCACCACGAAGCGATGCCTGGACTTCTTCTCCAGCTTGGGAGGGGGCTCGGGTGTAGCCTCAAAGCGGCGTTTGCGTTTGTATTCGTCCAGTGACACAAGATCATTTTGCCACAGACCACATGGGGACAGCCGCCCTCGGCTGTCCGGGCGAGCAAAGCTCGCCGAAAATTCTTATGAGGTTTGCGGAGCTCCGCTCCGCCGGACAGCCGGGGGCGGCTGTCCCCACGTGGTCAATTCCCTGCCGATCAAGTCAGCAAGGCCCTGGTCGCTTCTGTAAGATGGCAGCGCGCAGTTGCGCGGGCCAGACATCGATGAAGCGTGAATATCCCGATTCTCCGCTGGTGGGCATAGGCGCGATCATCATTCAGGATGGCCGCGTGCTGCTGGTGAAGCGTGGCCATCCTCCGCTGGCAGGAGAGTGGTCGATTCCAGGAGGGGTGCTGGAATTGGGCGAGACGTTGCGGGCAGCGGCGGTCCGCGAAATCCGCGAGGAAACCTGCCTGACGGTAGAACCGGAGGAATTGCTAGGGGTTTACGACCGCGTACTGCGGGACGATGCCGGGCGCACTCTCTATCATTTTGTGTTGATCGATTTTCTTTGCCGCCCGGTGGCGGGGAAGGCGCAGGCAGCCGACGATGCCGACGAGGTACGCTGGTTTACGCCGGCCGAAGCTGAACAGCTTGAGTTAGCTGAGGACACAGCCGAAGTAGTGCGGCTTGGGTTTCAAAAAAGTTAGACGGGCCGAAAGACTCCCTCTCATGGTCTGGTTCTTCACGTTCTTTCTAGTCTCGGGCTTCTGCAGCATCCTCTACGAGATCGTATGGCTGCGCCTGGCCATGGCCCAGTTTGGAGTCACCAGCGCGCTGGCCTCGATCGTGATCTCCGTCTTCATGGCGGGGCTGGGCCTGGGTTCCTGGGGAAGTGGACGCCTCATCCGCAAATACGAAATGCGGGTCAGGGTGCCTGCGCTTCGGCTATACGCGCTGGCGGAATTGTTGATCGGCATGTCGGCCTTGCTGGTCCCGTACCAGTTGTTGTGGGGACGAAAGCTGCTGGAGTGGATAGGAGCATCTTCCTCCTGGGCCTACTACCTCGGGTCCGGCACCTGGATCGCGCTCACCCTGGTTCCGTGGTGCGCCTGCATGGGGGCGACGATACCGGTGGCCATGCTCGCGATCCGCCGCCGGGATCCAGAGCGCTCGCAACGATCATTCAGCTATCTCTACCTGTCCAACGTACTGGGCGCGGTAATCGGAGCAACCTTCCCCCTGCTGCTGATTGAACTCTACGGCTTCCGCGATACCTTGAAAATCGGCGCGGCGTGCAACGGCTTGCTGGCACTGTCTGCGATGTTGCTGAGTCTGGGCCGGACCGAGCCCTCCGGTCCGGTGAGGACCGAGCCGGCGACGAAAGGTGTTGCCAGCCGGGCCTCCAGCCAGGGAAACCGGCCTCTGGCGCTGCTCTTCCTCACCGGACTGACCAGCATCGGCATGGAAGTGGTCTGGATCCGGCAGTTCACTCCCTATCTCGGCACCGTGGTGTACGCCTTCGCTTCCATCCTGGCCACTTATCTGGTTTCAACTTTTATCGGGTTGCAGATCTACAGACTCTGGAGCCGAAGGAATCGACGCGAAGGAAATCTGATCTGGGTCTTACTGGGATTGTTTGCCCTCCTGCCGCTGCTCGCGGCTAATCCCGGCATCCACATCTCCCGTCTGTTGCGCCTTATGGTTGGGATCGCTCCGTTTTCCGGCGTCCTCGGATTCCTTACTCCTTTGCTGGTGGATCGCTGGTCGGTCGGCGATCCGGCCAGGGCGGGGAAAGCGTATGCCGTCAACGTTCTGGGCTGCATCCTGGGCCCGCTTCTGTCCGGCTTCCTGCTTTTGCCCCTGATCAGCGAGCGCTGGGTATTGTTCGTGTTTTCGCTGCCCTGGCTCCTGATGGCCTTCCGCCCGGCTGGGCCTTCAGGGAAACGCCTTGACTGGCAGGCAGGTATTTCCTACACCGTGGTGCTGTCGGCCCTGGCGCTCGTCTTCACCCAGAAGAGTTACGAAGATCAATTCGGGCACGGTGAAGTTCTGCGCGACAACACCGCGACCATCGTCGCCATGGGAGAGGGCAGGAACAAGCATCTGTGGGTTAATGGAGTTGGAATTACAGGGCTCACTCCCATCACCAAGTTCATGGCACATCTGCCGCTGTCCTTTCTCGATCATCCTCCGAAGAACGCGCTGGTGGTGTGTTTTGGCATGGGCACCACTTACCGTTCCCTGATGTCATGGGACATCCCTGTAACCGCGGTGGAACTGGTGCCGAGCGTTCCGCGCGTCTTCGGGTACTTCCACGCCGATGGTCCAGCACTGCTGCGTTCGCCGCTGTCGCATGTGGTTATTGACGACGGTCGCCGCTACCTGGAACGCACCTATGAGCAATACGACGTCATTACGATCGATCCGCCGCCACCGGTACAGGCCGCAGGTTCGAGCCTGCTCTACTCAAAGGAGTTTTACGCGATCATCAGGAGGCGATTGCGGCCGGGAGGAATTCTGCAGCAGTGGCTGCCGGGGGGAGACCCCGTCGTCCGCGCCTCGGTGGCGCGAGCCCTGAAAGAGTCTTTCCCCTACGTGCGCGTATTCCATTCGGTGGAAGGTTGGGGCTACCACTTCCTGGCCAGCGAGAGCCCTCTGCCCAACCCGACCGCGGCAGAGCTCGCCCAGCGCCTGCCCGACAAAGCGGCAACCGATTTTCTGGAATGGGGACCGGAGTCAACGCCGGAGGGTCAGTTTGCCGATGTGCTCAAGCGAGAGATTTCACTCGACGACTTGATTCAGCAAGCTCCTTCAGCATCCGCCTTGCGGGACGACCGCCCTGTCAATGAATACTACCTGACGCGTCGCCGCGGTGGGATACGGCATTAGGCGACCGTGTGGGGCGGGCGACCTCGCCCGCGGCTTTTGAAGTTGCTTTTGATGTGCCATAACCTTACCGATGACCAAGCCTCGGATTCTGCCCTGGGGAACTCAAAGGCGGCGGGCGGGGGCGCCCGCCCCACACACGAATCCTACTTGCTGGAATGAATCTGCGGAGATGTCCTTGCCGGTTTGGGTGCGAACTTCACAGGCCGCAGCCCGGGTTTCGCGGAAGTTCGAGGTCGTGCCGGAGCAACGGTCGGAGCCCCGATTTCATTCTCAGACATGGCCAGCAACTGCTTCATGATTTGAGCTTTTTCCCACTTTTGGGCTTTTTTAGGCTTGGGCACGTATCTCCGCGCCAGGATGACACCGACCGCCAGGACGGTCACAACCGAGATCCATAGGATGCTGATCATCGACGCCTGCCTTCCGGGCGTTAGTGGTCAAGCGGGGTCAACATAAATTGTGCCTTCCCGCACTGCGAGGACGTAGGTCACCGAGGTCGCTGTCCTCAGCTCGCTTCAGCCGTGTACTCATTCGTCGCCTGGTCCACGACTGAGCCAGTTACCTCTCAAGCGTCAGACGTCGGACCTCGGACGTCGGCCGACCCCAGAAGACCGAGGTCCGAACGCCCGACGCCCGAAAAATAGAACGGCCCGCGCATTTTGCAATGCGCGGGCCGCCCGGTGCACTGTTTGGGATTGACCAAGAGGCGGCCACTCTAAAGGTGGTCCCCTTCGGATAACTCCGGGTCCCGGCGCGACCTGACGCCGGGCGGAATGCAACCCTAAATCACCGGTAGTCGTGCGATGGTTCTTAGAGCGACCGCTCTAAGTCACAGCCACCTCACCTGGTCTTTTACTACTCCCACATAAGTCAGAACTTGTCATCAGACCACCTCCTTTCCGGTGTAATTGCACATTAGTACACATGCCGCGGTCGCGTCAACCGGCACGAAAGTGGTGCGTACATCAGCGGTAATTTCTGTGCCGGGTCTTGCTCGGGTGGAGCAGCGCTTTAGCGCTGCGTTGAAAAGGGTGCTGGTCTTGGGCTTCAGGTGTTCCTGATTGTTGATGTAGTGGCGATTTATCGACAACTGTCGAGGCTGCGTGCAGAACTACCCGTATTCGCCAAGATTTGGCCACCAAATCGCTCGAAGTCTCGCACCGTGTGCTGCCCTTCGTTCAGGAGGAATCCATCAACCGACCTGACGTTGTAGCTTCGCTCCTTGCCGAAGTCCCTAAAGATGTTGTACTCGACTTCGACAGTGCGACCGTCCTTAGAAGCGAGCCGTTGGCGCAATTCTTCTGATTGGAAGGCATCGTAGCAATAGCTGTCCCCAACGCGGCGATACAGGACGACCGGTTGCGAATCTCCCGACCACCGCGACCCCACGTCTCCCCATGGCGTGTGACCATTTATAGCAACATACATCTGATAAGAGCGCATGGATGTTTTGTTCGTGAATAGGCGGTCGGTTGCGAAAGCGGAGGTTACAAAAAGCAGGGAAAGAACGACGGGCCGCTGCCACTTGCGGAATCCACGCAAGGCTCCGACCACGAGCGTCGCAGCCGCAATCAACCCTGCAATCAAGTATGCAGCCCAGCTCCGAGAAGAGGCCCACATACCCGGAACGTACTGCGTCAAAGCGACGAGGGAGATTAGAGGCCCAATGCTAAGCGCAGCAGCCAAAGATGGTCGCCAAAGCCACACAATCCCGACGACGGGCAGCGCACAATAGCAGAAGAAATACCACATGCTTGGGGCTGCCCCCAGCGCCGACATCAGGATTAGCACGGCGCCGCCGATGATAAAGAGCGGAGCACCGACTGCGCGCAAGGCTAGGCGCGACACTTCCGGTGACATGACGCTTTCATTCTAGCTGTTGCAATCAGGATTAGCATTCATGGACCCGGGCCTGCGCCCAAAACCAGGGTTTTGAGTGCTATCGTTCTCGAGCGTACGTACCTCGGGGGCTGAAGACCCACTTCCCAAAGCTGCTGTATGCAGGCCTGAAGGCCTGCTCCACCCATTGTCATTTTGTCCCCCTGTCAGTAGCGCCACGAAGTCAGATCGGCACCCGCAGGCGCGGTCTCCTGCATGCGATCCAGAATCTTCGGCAAATACATCGTGTTGTAATGCAGGCGCGAAAGATAGTTGGGAAGCTCGGGATCGCCATTCCAGCAATGTTCCGCGCGATCGCCGTATTTCACTTCCCCGTCGTAAGGCGGGTTCTTGGTGGATTTCAGAAAATCTTCCAGGTAATAAACCGCATCGTTCAAGAAATAGGTATCGGCCGAGCCCACGTAGATGTGAAGCTTGCCCTGCAGTTTGGGCCCGAGCGTTGCCCAGTCGCGTTGCATGATGGCGCTCAGGTCGTAGTGTTGCTTCCAATAGGCGGCGACGCTGCGATCGATTTCGCCGGTTTCCTTGTTAAAAATCTGTTTGGGATAGCCGTCGTCGCCGACCGGCCCGTACACCGCCTGCCAGATGTCGAATTGCTCTCCCGAACGGGCGTGCGAGCCCAGCGCGAGTTCGTACTGGTTCATGCCCTGCACCGTCCCCAGGGTGCGTCCGAGGTAGTCGCGCATGGCGGGCTGCGCGACCTTGGTGTGCGGGCCCATCATGTAGAAAGCGTTGGGGTCGCTGTAAATGTTGATCGTGGTATAGGCGCGAAAATCAACCGGATCGGGGCAGGCCACGAACACTCCGTTATAGTGCTCGGGATAAAAGACCTGCACCGCGAGCGATTCCCAGCCGCCGGTGGAACCGCCGTAGGCAAAACGCGCCCAGCCTTGCCCGATGCCGCGAAATTGTTTCTCGATGGCGGGAATGAGTTCGGTCTCGATGGCGTCGCCGTAAGGACCGAGGTTGGCGGAGTTCACTG
>Ga0207711_10003250_pt1 | contig 14163 bp, 13 predicted proteins | sample KBSS34metaG_FD_184401 | JGI IMG/M metagenome (GOLD analysis project Ga0207711, IMG submission 184401) | Switchgrass rhizosphere microbial communities from Kellogg Biological Station, Michigan, USA - KBS S3-4 metaG (SPAdes) (version 2) | ecosystem: Host-associated > Plants > Roots > Rhizosphere...
ACACGCGTGACCGATCCTGCCAGCGTGACTCGGATTCTGGCATGTACTGGCAAGATCTACTACGATCTGCTGGCGGCGCACGAAGCCCGCGGCGGACCCTTTGCCATCGTAAGGTTTGAGCAGCTCTATCCTTTCCCGCAGACCGAATTCGCCGATATCTTGCGGCGGTATCCCGCGGCGCAGCACGTGGTGTGGGTACAGGAAGAACCGCGCAATATGGGCGCGTGGTCGTCGATACGCGGGCGCATCCAACCGATGCTGGGACCGAATCAGGCCATCGGGTATGCCGGCCGGCCGCGCAGCGCGAGTCCCGCGCCGGGATCGCCCAAGGTGCACCAACGCGAGCAGGCGCATCTGATCGAAGCGGCATTCGCCGCGCCTACGGTGGCGCGGTTTGGGCGCAAACGGTTGGTTCGACGCAAGAAAGAACGCTAACGCGTTTCGCGGGCGAGCTTAGCCGTGGTGATCGCCTGGCCCAAATGGCGCTGCGTGTGTTCGGCCACGTGCACTAGCAGGCCCAGCACGGTCGAGGGCAGGCGTTTCTTCCCGATGTATCGCGGCTCGTTCAGCATGCCCGGCTCGATCGCACGGATTCGGCGCTCGGCGTCGCTTAGCTTCTCGTCGATATCTTCCAATAGCTCGCCCAGCGTCGCGCCCGGTTCAGCTTCCTGCTTCAGCGTGGCGATCTGGGCGTCGCTCAGTTGATCGCCGCAGAGATACGTCACCAGCCGGTCCACGCTATGGGCGATGTGGCGCAGATGAAAGCCCAGCGAAGGAAGGGCTCCGGTGCGCCGCCAGACATCTTCCGTGGTCAGTCCCTCGGTGTAATGGGCGAGGTCCTCGCGCACCATGGCGAAGGAATGAAACACGGGCATCAGGTGGGGCGGGACGCCTTCGATAGGTCCACGCAGCCACGCTTCAGCGGGGCGGGGTTCAGGATTCATTGGGCTGTAGCCTCCACTGGCGCCGTTCGGTCGCTCTCATTTCCGGTCAAATCCACGGCGGACACCTGGTAGCGATATTTCTTTCCAGCCTCAATCTTCGAGTCGCTGAAAGTGGGTGCTTCTACGAACGAGGCGATCTTTTCGAACGGAGCGTTGTCCGCGGAACGGAAGATGTTGTAACCCCGAAAATCCATTTCCGTGTTGCGTGTCCAGGACAGCTCGATCGATTGCGGCGTAGGTACGGCCCCTAAACCCTCCGGAACGGCGGGCGGAAATGTATCCACGGGTGTGATGGCGCCGGCTTCCGAGACCACGCTCCACTGGTTTTCCGCAGCGATAGCCTGAACGCGATACTGATAGCGGGTACCGTAGACGGTAGTGTCGTCCAGGTATCGCGGACCATCGGAATCGGCGAGCTTTTGTGGCTGGCCATCAGCCTCGGCACGGAAGATGCGATAGCGCGGACCCATACCGGTCCAGGTAAGCTCCACACCTTTCTCGACGTTTTTTAGCGTCGGCGTCGACGGCGTGAGGAGGGGTTGGATTACCACGAGCGACAAAGGATTCGACCATGCCGATGGTTTTCCTTTGGGACCCGTAGCGCGCACGTCAAGCACGGTGCTCTTCCCAACCCAATCTCTGGCCGGAATCTCGCCCGTCATGGGACCAGGCTTACCCACCTGCAGTGCGATGCGTTTGCTCTGAGGCTCACTTTCTCCAATGCGGAGTTCGATGGAGCGAACGCTCGTCAGAGGCAGATTTTCCGTGGTCAGGTTCGGCAAAGTGAACGCGAACTCGATTTTGTCGCCATACTCCCAGGCTTGAAAATCGGTGATCGTGACCGGGATATCCAGAGTCGGCGGCATCGGCGGGCCGACATAACCGCAGGCGCAAAGCGTCGCAGCCGCGACGACGACGAACCAAAACCTCACAGAATATACCGGCTGAGGTCCTGATCCTTGACGATGTCGGCCAGTTGTTTGCGCACGTAGCCGACGTCGACTTTCACGTTCTTCTTCTTCAGATCCGGCCCGTCAAACGAGACGTCTTCCAGCAGTTTCTCGAGAATCGTGTGGAGCCGCCGTGCGCCTATATTCTCCGTGGTCTCGTTCACACGTGCGGCGAAGGCCGCGATTTCCTCCAGCGCATCCTCGGTGAAGGAAAGCTTGATGCCCTCGGTATCCAGCAGCGCCTGATATTGCTTGATCAGCGCGTTTTTCGGTTCTTTCAGAATGCGAATAAAATCCGCTTCGGTCAGCGATTTCAGTTCCACTCGAATAGGAAAGCGCCCCTGCAATTCGGGGATCAGGTCGCTCGGTTTCGAAACGTGAAACGCGCCCGCCGCGATAAATAAGATGTGATCCGTGCGGACAAAACCGTAGCGTGTGTTGACGGTGGTTCCTTCCACGATCGGCAGAATATCGCGCTGTACACCTTCGCGGCTCACATCGGGACCATGGCCGCCCTCACGCCCGGCGATTTTGTCGACCTCGTCAAGGAAGATGATGCCGCTACGCTCCACGCGCTCGATAGCGATGCGCGTGACCTGGTCCATGTCCACCAGCTTCTGCTCTTCTTCCTGCACCAGGTAATCCACGGCCTCGCCGACACGCATCTTGCGTTTGCGGGTCCGTCCGGCGAACAAGCCCGGCAGCATGTCCTTGAGGTTGATGTCCATTTCCTCGATGCCGCTGGCGGTGGTAACTTCGAACGACGGGCCGCGCTCGCGGACGTCGATCTCCACCATGCGATCGTCGAGTTTGCCGGCGCGCAATCGCTCGCGGAGTTTTTCGCGGGTGCGCTCGGCGCTTTCACTTTCTTCAGGTTGCGCCGGCATCAGAAGATCCAGCAGACGCTCTTCGGCGTTGCGCTCGGCACGATCCTCTACCTCTGCCAGACGTTCCTCACGGACCATGTCGATCGAAATCTCGACCAGGTCGCGGATCATCGATTCGACATCGCGGCCGACGTAGCCCACTTCGGTGAACTTGCTCGCCTCCACCTTCAGAAACGGCGAATTCGCCAGCTTGGCGAGACGCCGCGCCAGCTCGGTCTTCCCGACGCCGGTAGGGCCGATCATCAGGATATTCTTCGGCATTACCTCTTCGGCCATTTCGGGGTCGAGTTTCTGGCGGCGGATGCGATTGCGCAAAGCGATGGCAACAGCGCGCTTCGCGTCGGCCTGGCTGATGACGTACTTATCCAGTTCGCGCACGATCTCGCGCGGTGTGAGCTCGTCGAGTAGCGGCGTATCCTCGGCGGCTTGGGCAGGAAGATAGATGACCATCAGCCCAGCTCCTCGTAGACTACAGATTCATTGGTGTAGATACAGATCTTGCCCGCGATGATCATGGCTTTTTGCACAATATCGCGCGCGGACAGCTTCGTGTTCTCGATCAACGCCGTAGCGGCCGATTTGGCGTAGGCGCCTCCCGATCCGATCGCGGCCACGGATTCATCCGGCTCGATGACGTCGCCGTTGCCGCTGAGCAAATAAGTGTTCTCCTTGTCGGCGACCAATAAGAGCGCCTCCAAGTGCCGCAAGGAACGGTCCGTTCTCCATTCCTTCGCCAATTCGACGGATGCCCGCGAGAGATTGCCGTTGTGCTGTTCAAGCTTGGCTTCGAACCGGCCGAACAGGGCGAACGCGTCCGCGGTGGATCCCGCGAAACCAGCTAGAATCTTATCCTTATAGAGCCTGCGGAGTTTTTTCGCGGACGACTTTAGCACTTCCGAGCCCAGGGTCACCTGGCCGTCGCCCGCCATCACCACCTTGCCGTCGCGCCGGACACAAAGGATGGTTGTGGAGCGGATCTTCTGTTTCATGTGTGAACTTTTAGTGTATACGCTGGGAAAAACCTCAGTGCTGCACGAGCAGATTTCCGGCCTGATCCACATGGAATCGCCATCCAGGCGGCACCAGCGTAGTGGATCCGTAATCGAGCACGAGCGCAGGTCCGCGTAACCGAGTTTTGCCGAGCTGCTCGCGATTCCACACCGGAACCCGTCGCCAAGCGTCCTTGACCCAGACACGCCGGATGTCCGGCGTGCCCTTTTTCGTCGCAGGCCGGGTCAGATGCGGCTGGGGCGATGTGGCGCGGGCGCGTACCCGAATGGTGACGACTTCGACCTCGCGTTCGGGAAGCGAGTACCCGTAGATCCGGGCATGTTCGCTGTGAAACGATGCCCAAGCGCGCTTCTGAGAGATCCATGGAACGTTAAGTTCATAGCTTTGGCCGCGATAGCGCAGGTCGGCGGAACGTTCGATTTTTGCCTTTGGCGATTCGCGGCGCGCGCGTTTCTCTAAAGCCTCAAAGCTTTTTTCAATGTGGTCGCGGCCCAGCACGCCGGCGGCGAAATCGCGAACGGAATCGGCCATCAGCATTCCCAGCGCGGAGAGCGCTCCCGCATATTGAGGTACGATGACCGCGCGAATTCCCAATTGCTCAGCGATCTCGCAGGCGTGTAGTCCGCCGCATCCACCGAACGCGACCAATGCAAAATCACGAGGATCGTAACCGCGCTCGACCGAGACCACGCGAATCGCGCGTTCCATGTTGGAATTGGCGACGCGCAGGATGCCCGCGGCGGCAGCGGCTCGATCTAGTTTGAGGCGGCGCGCGATCCGATCGACTGAGGTCGCAGCGCGATCGGCATCGACTCGCATATTCCCTCCGAGCAGCGATTCAATACGGCCCAGAACCACGTGCGCGTCCGTTACTGTAGGCTCCGTGCCGGAGCCGTAACAGGCTGGCCCTGGTTCGGCGCCTGCGCTCTCCGGGCCCACACGCAGCAGTCCGCCCGCGTCCACCCGTGCGATGGAGCCACCGCCCGCACCTACCGTATGGATGTCGAGCATCGGCACACGAATCGGAAAACCGTCGACGGAGGCTTCGGTGGTTTCGCGCGCTGCACCGTCGGCCAGACTCACATCGGTGGATGTGCCGCCCATATCGAAGCCAAGGATCTTGCGGAACCCGCTGCGGCGGGCGGTTTCCATCGCACCGACCACGCCTCCCGCTGGGCCGGATAGAACGGTGCGGACGGCATGACGGCTGGCGTCTCGGGCAGAAAGGAATCCGCCGTTCGATTGCATGATCGCGAACCGGAATCGGCGGGCGCGCCCCAACTCAGCCAGATAGGCTTCTATTAGCGGACCGACGTACGCGTTTATCGCCGTCGTCGAACTGCGCTCGTATTCGCGAAATTCAGGGCTGACGTCGTGGGAGGCGCAGACGTAAACGCCGGTTTGCTTTAACGCCACGAATACAGCGCGCTCATTCGCTGCATTTTGATACGCGTGCAAGAAGCAAATCGCAATCGACTGGGCTCCTGCGCGCTTGAGGCGTCCGGCGAGACGCTTCAGCTCGGCCGCGGATGGGCTGCGCGCGACGATTCCATCGTGATAGACACGCTCACTTACGCCGAAGCACAGATTGCGCGGAATTAACGGCCGACGAGGCGTGGGAGTCAGGTTGTACAGCTCCGGGCGATTCTGGCGCCCGATTTCGAGAAGATCCTCGAATCCGGCGGTGGTGACGAACGCCGTCCTCGCCCCTTTACGCTCGAGTAGTGCGTTGGTGGCGACCGTGGACCCGTGAACGACGTCGACCTTTTTCTGATTCGCCGCGGCTTGCTCCAAGCCGGCCAGGATCACCTTGGCGGGCGAGCGCGGATTCGACCGAAGCTTGAAAGATGCCAGACGCCCGTCGTCGTGGAGCACCACGAAATCGGTGAACGTGCCGCCGGCGTCGACGCCAATGCGCATTAGTTCAGTTTATGCAGAGTGTCATCATAGAAGGTAGTGATCGTCCTCCGGGGTGTCTCGAAAACATTTGACGGCAAGCGCAAGGTAACCGCGCTCGACGGAATCGATCTCTCGATTGCCAAGGGCGAGATGGCCTCGCTGGTAGGACCTTCGGGATCGGGGAAGTCGACCATGCTGAACCTGATCGGCGGCTTGGATCGCCCCAGCCAGGGTGAAGTCGAGCTGGATGGGCAGCCGCTTTCGAAACTCAGTGACGACGAGCTTACGCGCGTGCGTCGCGATAAGATCGGGTTCATCTTCCAGTTCTTCAATCTGCTGCCGACACTTTCGTGCCTGGAAAATGTTTCCTTGCCGCTGCATTTACGCGGATGGCCGCGCAAGAAGGTGGAGGAGCGCGCCCGGGAGTTGCTCGACACGGTCAAGCTTGGCGCACGCGTGGATCACTTACCGGACGAGCTATCGGGCGGCGAGCGCCAGCGCGTGGCGATCGCACGGGCACTCAGCGTGTATCCGCCGATTCTGCTTGCCGATGAACCCACGGGAAATCTGGATACTCACACGGGGGCGGAGATCCTGAAACTGATTCACGATCTGCACGACCGGCTGGGGGCGACGGTGTTGGTCGTCACGCACGACAAGACCGTGGCGGACAGTTGCCCGCGTACGATCCAACTGCTTGACGGCCGCGTGTTCGCCGACACACGTCGGCCCGAAATAGGCAGAGAAGAAGTTACCCGATGATTCTGCTCCGGCTGATCAGCTGGCCCTACGCGCGCAAGCATCTGCTGCGCTGTTTGCTGACCACCGCGGGCATCGTGCTCGGCGTGGGCGTGTTCGTCGGAATGCGCACGGCAAACAAGAGCGTGCTCGCGGCCTTTAACCAGACCATCGACCGCATCGCAGGCGCTGCCCAGCTCCAGATAACGGCGGGGGATGCAGGATTCGACGAAGACGTACTCGACAAGGTCCGCGAGCTGCGAGAGGTTAGCGCGGCCGCGCCGGTGATCGAAGCCACCGTCGGCACCGGCCAAAACAATCTTCTGATTTTAGGTGTGGACATGCTCGGGGATCGCAGCATCCGCAGTTACGATCTGGAAGGCAACGACGATGCCATCGACGATCCTTTGGTTTTTCTGGCGCAGCCCGATTCGCTGATGGTGACTAAGAAGTTCGCCGACGAACGCGGTCTGGTCGTCAACAGCAAGCTGCCGATGCGGACCATGCAAGGCGACCAGGTGTTCACGGTGCGCGGAATCATGAAGCCCGGCGGCCTGGCGAGCGCCTTTGGCGGCGACCTGGCGATCATGGATATCTACGCGGCCCAGAAGATGTTCGGGCGCGGCCGTAAGTTCGACCGGATCGACATCGCTCTGGAAGATGGCACTCCTCTCGAAAACGCTACGGCGAAGTTGCAGGCGGTGCTGGGCTCGGGATTTCAAGTGGAACCACCCAGCTCGCGCGGGCAGCAGTTCGAATCAACGTCGCGGATGTATGCGCTGGCGTCCAACATCACCAGCGTGTTTGCGTTATTCATCGGGATGTTCATCATCTACAACACCTTCGCGATCGCGGTGACGGAGCGTCGCGCGGAGATCGGAATCCTGCGCGCGTTGGGAGCGACGCGCGGGCAGATCCGGACGCTATTCCTGACGGAAAGCGCGATCGCAGGGTTGGCGGGAACCGGCGTCGGAGTGTTGTTCGGAATCGTTATGGCACGCGCGATGTCGGGATACATCGGCGGCATGCTCACGGAGATTTACGGGGTCGCGCAAAGCCCCGGCGATTTGACGCTGGATCCCTGGCTAATCGGCACCGCGATGGCGATGGGGCTGGTCACGAGCCTGGTTGCGGCGGTTCTCCCGGCTCGTGGCGCGGCGCGCGTGGATCCGGTGAAAGCTTTGCAAAAGGGCGGGTTCCAATCGCTGGGCGAAGGCGAGAATCGCGCGCGGCGCAGGTGGGCCATGGCGTTCGGAGTCGCTTCCATCGCGGCGTTTGCGTTTAACCGCTTCGGGATCATGACGTACATCGGCTACGTACTGGCGATCCTCGCGGCGGTGCTGCTCTCGCCCGCATTGTCGTTCTGGCTGTCGCGGGCCTTGCGTCCCTTGCTCGCGGGACTGCGACCGGTAGAAGGTGCGCTGGCAGCCGACAGCTTGATTCAAGCGCCTCGGCGAACATCCGGCACCATCGCTGCATTGATGCTGTCGCTCGCGCTGGTTATTTCGCTCGGGGGGCTGGCGCGCTCGAGCTACGATTCGCTCGCAGAATGGATGCGCATCGCATTGAATCCGGATTTCTTCGTGACCACGGCCGAAACGCTCTCGTCGCGGAGTTTCGTGTTTCCCGCGTCATTAGCGGGCGGCTTGCGCGCGATCGACGGCGTCGCCGAAGTGCAGCCCGTGCGCAGCGTGCGCGTGATGGTGAAGAACGCCCCCATTATGGTGATCGCCATCGACGTAGGCTCGGTTGCGAAGCGCGTCCATTTGCCTCCCGTGGAAGGAAACTCGGATGAAATGTACCGGCTGACAGCCGAGGAGAAAGGTGTAGTCGTGTCGGCGAATTTCGCGCGGCTGCATGATGCGCACATGGGCGAGGTATTGGAGATCCCGGCGCCCGCAGGGATCCTGCACTTGCCCATCGTCGGCGTGGTCGACGATTTTTCCGATCAGCAGGGAACCCTGCTGCTCAACCGGGATCTCTTTATTCGCTACTGGCATGACGATTCCGTAAATGTTTTCCGCGTGTATGTGACGCCGGGTGCCGATGCCGCACAAGTCCGCCAGCGGATTCTGCAGGCGTTCGGCGGCCAGCAGAGATTGTTCGTGCTGACCAACGGCGAAGTGCGTGAGTTCATCACTAAGTTGACGGACCAGTGGTTCGGACTCACCAATGTGCAGACTGCGGTGGCCGTGCTGGTGGCGATCTTGGGCATCGTGAACGCTCTCACTGTTTCGATCACCGACCGGAGGCGCGAGCTGGGCGTACTGCAAGCTGTCGGCGGGCTGAGGAATCAGATCCGGCATACGATCTGGATGGAAGCGATCGCGATCGGAGTCATCGGCGTCGCGCTGGGCCTGGCTCTGGGCGCGGTGCAACTGTTTTACAGCATCGAGATCGCACGCAGGGACCTGGTCGGCATCAGCATTTCATACGCATATCCTTTCCAGACGGCGCTGATCTTGATTCCGGTGATCCTGGGATCTGCGTTGCTGGCCGCGCTGGGTCCGGCCGAGAGCGCGGTGCGTGGATCGCTCATCGAGGCGCTGGAGTATGAATAAGTTTCTCTTCCTATTGCTGGCACTCCCACTGGTCGCGCAAGACCCCAGGCAGATCATTATCGAAGTCCAGAAGCGCCAGCACTCGGATTCCCAGCGCTACGAGGGAACGCTGGAGGTGACCAGCCAAGGCAACCAAGTGGCTACCAAGCGTTGGGTCTATCAGCGCATCGGATCGTTCGGGAACAGCAAGGCGATTCTGCGTTTCATGGCTCCCGCCGAGGTGAAAGGTGTCGGCTTGCTGATCGTGAATCATCCCGATCGTGCCAGCGATCAATGGATGTGGCGTCCGGCCATCGGCCGGGATCAAAGGATCGCATTGCAGGATCGCTCCACACGCTTCTTTGGCACGGATTTCAGCTTCGAGGATCTCGAGGAGCGCGACGTCGATCAGTACGATTACAAACTGCTGGCCGATGAGGGCGGGATGTGGAAGCTGGAATCGCGCCCGCGGAAATCGTCGCAGTACGAGTACTCGTACTTCTGGATCAAGAAGGACAACTACACGTTCGCGAAGATCGAGGCCTACAACAAGAGGGGCCTGGTGCGGACGATCGACTACAAGAACTACGAACAGATCAAGGGAATCTGGACGGCGCGGCTGACCGAGGTGTACGACGTGACGCGCAAGAGCCGTACGATCCTGAAGTACGAGAAGCTCGAATACAACCTGCCGATGAAAGACGACGACTTCACCTTGCAGGCTCTGCGTCGCGACTTATGATCGACGCGGGACTCTTGCTGGTGACCCTCCTCACGCAGTCATTTGAGCAGCGCGGATTTATCGAGAACCGCACCGTAGCGTATCCGCAAACCGCACCGAATGACAGTGGTCACGTTGTGGACGAGCTCCTGTTCCGCGAAGAGGCCTCCTATAAGTTCGCGCCATGGTTGACCCTCAGCGGCGGTTTCGACGCGCGCACCGATTCGCATCGGCAAACTGCACGCGACGGAGTCGTCGATGCGGATGACCGCAGCATCCAGCGTCCGGCTTTCTCCATACGGCGCGTGAGCGCGACCATTCATCGCGGTAAGGTGACAGCGGAGATCGGGCGGCAACTGATCCGCTGGGGCAAGACCGACATTCTCAATCCCACAGATCGGTTTGCGCCGAAGGATTATTTGTCGAGCGTCGTGGATACGGACTTCCTCGGAGTGACGGCGGCGCGCGTTACCTATGAATCGGGTGGCAACACGGTCGACTTAGTTTGGCAGCCGTGGTTCACTCCCAGCCGCACGCCACTGCTGAACCAGCGTTGGACAGCGCTGCCGCCGCAAGCCGCAGGAGTGAACATTGTCGACGCAGGGGCGCGTTATCCCGGTGGATCGCAGGTTGGAGCTCGCTGGAACCACGTCGGGTCGGGATATGAGTACTCGCTGTGCTTTTTTGACGGGTATCAGAATCTTCCGTCATTCGATGCCCTGCTTACTCCGCTGACGGCATCCGTTGCATTGACGCGGACCTACCCGAGTTTGCGTTTGTACGGAGGCGATGCCGCGGTTCCTCTACCCTGGGTCACGGTGAAAGGCGAGGCCGCGTACTTCACTTCGTCGACTCCGGGAGCCGAAGAGTACGCGCTATACGTGATCCAACTCGAACGGCAAGTGAAAGAATGGTCCTTCGTCGGCGGATACGCCGGTAGCGTTGTGACCCGCGACGCAGCCTCGCCGTTGCAATTCGCGCCGGATCGCGGATTCGCCAAGTCGTTCGTGGGACGTGCAGGGTTGACCATTGACGCGAATCGCAGTCTGGCGATCGAAACCGCGGTGCGGGCCGAAGGATCCTTCGTGCGCTTCGAATACTCGCAACTCTTCGGTCAGCACTGGCGTGCGACGGGCGGGATCGCCTGGATCCGCGGAGACATGAATGATTTCCTCGGTCAATATCGGCGCAATTCCTACGGGTCACTTGCGATTCGATATAGCTTCTAAACTAGAGATATGTCGCTGACGGCCTCCACCATGATGGAACTGGGAACGGAGATCCCCTCATTTGCCCTTCCCGATGTAACCACTGGAAAAATGGTTCGCGTTCCCGAACAAGGGCCGATTCTGGTGATGTTCATCTGCCGCCATTGCCCGTACGTGATCCACGTCAAGAGCGAACTGGCGCGGATCGGCCGGGATTACGCGGGCAAAGTGGCGATCATCGCCATCTCGTCGAATGACGCCGGATACGTCGCGGACGATTCTCCGGAGAAGCTCAAGGAAATGGCTGAGGAGCTCGGCTTCAACTTCCCTCTGTGTTACGACGAGTCGCAAGACGTCGCTACCAGCTTCACCGCGGCCTGCACACCGGATATTTTCTTGTTCGACAAAGACCGGCGGCTGGCCTATCGCGGTCAGATCGATGGGAGCCGCCCAGGCAACACGATCCCGGTAGACGGCCGTGATCTGCGCGCCGCCATGGACGCGCTTCTAAAAGGCTCGCGTCCCGTAGCCGATCAGCGTCCCGCCACGGGGTGCAACATTAAGTGGAAGCCCGGAAAACAACCGGCGTATTATTACAGCGCACTCGTCAACAAAAAGTGACCCGCGCCGCCATAGTGTTGTTGGCCGCCGTTGCCTGGGGGCAAGCCCCACAGCAATACACACTGGAAGTGGTGGCCAACGGCATGCGATTCGCGGATGGACCGGTGTGGTCGCTCGAAGATTTTCTGCTGTTCAGCGATACGGTCACGGACAAGCAACACAAGTTCACGCCGGGCAAGGGCGTTTCCGAGATCGGCAGCCATGCGGGCGGCACGGCGGGAAACGCGTACGACGAGAAGGGTAATCTCTACAGCTGCGAATTCCGCGAACGGCGCATCACCCGAACGGCCAAGAATGGCAAAGTTGAGGTGATCGCGGCACGATTCGAAGGCAAGCGTTTCAATGCTCCAAACGACGTCGTCGTAAGACGCGACGGCAACGTTTACTTCACAGATCCGGCGTTCGGCAATCAGGAAGACACCCGCGAGCTGGATTTTAATGGCGTCTTTCGCGTGACCACGCGGGGACAAGTCGAAGCCGTCGCGAAGTGGAGGACTCGCCCCAACGGGCTGGCGCTGTCACCCAACGGACGGACGCTGTATGTGTCGGATTCGGACGGGCAGTCGATTCATGCGTTCGATCTGGATCGCGCGGGCGTGGCAGCCAATGACCGGGTGGTTATCTCAAAGATTCCCGGTGTTCCGGCTGGCCTCAAGACGGACGAGATGGGCAATATTTACGTCGCGGCGAAGGAAGTGCTGGTGTATTCGCCGCAGGGCGAGTTGGTTCGCACTTTTAAAACGGCGGAGATCCCGTCCAATCTGGCGTTCGGCGATCCGGATTTCTCGACGCTGTACATCACCGCGCGGACATCGGTGTATCGCATCCGCCTGGGAGTGAAGGGGTCGGTGCCTTATTCCCCCTAAAGCGTCATCTAAAACGTCCAGACGATATCCCGCACATCCTTTGCCGGGCGTCGGTGCGTTGATTTTTCGAGGCCGCGGCAAGACCGGGCCGATTTTATTAGTCGAGCGCGGCGGGCATCCGTTGAAAGGTTACTGGTCGCTGCCGGGCGGGTTGGTCGAAACGGGGGAAAGCCTGGATGAGGCGGTCCGGCGCGAGGTGCTGGAAGAAACCGGATTGAAAGTGAAACCGGTGGAGATGTTCGGAGTTTTCGAGCGGGTGATGAAAGACGCGCGCGGGCGCACCGAGTATCATTACCTTCTGGTCGATTACGTGTGTAAAATTACTGGCGGAAAGCTTCGGGCGGCCGACGACGTGGCGCGCGTGGAATGGGTCCGGCGCGCACGGCTGGGCGATTATCAGATGACGGAAGGGACTCGCGAGGTCATAGAGCGGGCGTATTCAGGTGCAAGCGGAAAGCTCACATAAACTAGCCGCGGGCGCCCTCGAATTCGAGGATCTGCGTGCGCTGCTCGGGCGTTACGTACGCAGTCCCATGGGGGAGCGCGAGCTGCGGGGCATAACGCCACTGACCGATCGAACGGCAATCGAAAACGCGCTCGCGGACGTGGCCGAAGCCATCGAATACTTCCGGGCGGCTTCGAATCCGCAAACAGCGGGACGGGGCGCCGCGATCCGGCCTCATTTCGACTTGGGCGCCGACCCAGAACCTCTCGTGGCTCGCCTGCGGATCCACGGAGCCACGCTCGAAGCTACCGAAATCTTCGAGCTGGCGCGGCTGCTGGATGTCGCATCCGAGGTGCGATCGGTGGTGCTCTCCGCCCGCGAACGTTTCCCTCGGTTGGCGGGACACGCTTCGGCGATAGCGGACCTCCATGACTTGGCCCGCGACCTTCGCGGCAAGATTCTGCCCGACGGCACGCTGGCCGACGATGCGAGTGTCATGCTCGCGCGCCTGCGCCGCGATAGCGAACGGCAGCGGAGGCACATTGAGGATTCCCTGGCACGCTTCCTGCGCGCGCATCATGAAGACGGAACCCTGCAGGAGGATTTCGTCACCATCCGCAATGACCGCTTCGTGGTGCCGATTGTGACCGGCCGCGAGCGGCGCGTGGACGGTGTCATTCACGGATCGAGCGGCTCCGGAGCGACCGTTTTCGTCGAGCCCCTGGAGACCATCGAACTTAACAACGAGCTGGTCCGCTTGCATGAAGAAGAATTGCGCGAGGTGCACCGCCTGCTGCGCGAATTCACAACGCGGATGCGGGAACATGCCGTCGAGATCGCGGCGTCAGTTACGGCACTGAGCCGCTTGGAGCTGCTGTTCGGCAAGGCGGAATTCGCGGCGGAGTTTCGATGCACTGTCCCTCGCCTAAGCCCGGAGACCTCGCGGAAGATAGTGTTGCGCGGCGCGCGCCATCCTTTGCTCGAAGATATTCTGCGAAAGCAGAAGAAGTCGGTAGTTCCGGTGTCACTCGAGTTGAACGACGCCCAGAACACGCTGCTCATCAGCGGACCCAACACGGGCGGCAAGACCGTTGCGCTGAAGACCATCGGATTGCTGGCGTTGATGACTCACGCTGGTCTGCCCACGCCCGCGGAAGAAGCCGAGTTCCCGCTATTCGACGAAGTCCTGGCCGACATCGGCGATCATCAGTCGCTGGCGGAGAGCCTGAGTTCCTTTTCATCTCACATCCTCGCGGTGGGTTCCATGCTCGAACGGGCCACCCGGGATTCGTTGGTCTTACTGGACGAACTCGGCCGCGAGGATGTGAGATGA
>Ga0207711_10003255_pt1 | contig 14149 bp, 14 predicted proteins | sample KBSS34metaG_FD_184401 | JGI IMG/M metagenome (GOLD analysis project Ga0207711, IMG submission 184401) | Switchgrass rhizosphere microbial communities from Kellogg Biological Station, Michigan, USA - KBS S3-4 metaG (SPAdes) (version 2) | ecosystem: Host-associated > Plants > Roots > Rhizosphere...
CTAGAGTGGGTCCTGATTAAGCAGAATCGATTGGGGATTCCCAAATCGATGTGAGTGTGATTCAAGCTGCAGGCTGGGCAGGAGGCCAGCAGCGATGGCACGAGCCTATTCGAATGATCTGCGGGAACGCGTGGCGTCGGCGGTATTGGCGGGCGGTTCCGTTCGCGAGGTAGCGGCAAATTTTAGCGTGAGCGCTGCGAGCGCGGCGAAGTGGTCGAAGCGGTTACGCGATACGGGCAGTGCCGCGCCGCGGCAGATGGGCGGATACAAGCCGCGTGTTCTGGCGGGCGAGCAGGCGTGGATGCTGCTTCGCCTCGAGGAATGTCCGCATCTGACGGTGCGCGGGCTGGCGCTGGAACTGGCCGAGCGGGGCTACAAGGTGAGCCCGAACACGGTGTGGTCGCTGCTGCGCAAAGCCGGCTACAGCTTCAAAAAAAACGCTGTTCGCGACCGAACAGGATCGTCCGCTGATCGCGTGGCGGCGGGCGCAGTGGAGGAAATACCAGGGGCGGCTTGATCCGCGGCGTCTCGTGTTCATCGACGAGACCTGGGCCAAGACCAACATGACGCCGCTCAGGGGATGGTCGAAGCGCGGCAGCAAACTCGTCGCCAAAGCCCCGTTCGGCAGATGGAAGACGCTGACCTTCGTGGCCGCGTTGCGTTGCGACCGGATCGACGCACCCTGCGTGCTCGACGGGCCGATCAACGGCGAGCTCTTCAAGACCTATGTCGAGCAGTTCCTCGTACCGACGCTCTCGCCCGGCGACATCGTTATCATGGACAATCTTGGCAGCCACAAAGGCCAGGCGGTGCGCGAGGCGATCAGGGCTGCGGGCGCGAAGCTCTTTTACCTCCCGCCCTACAGCCCCGATCTCAATCCGATCGAGCAGGTCTTCGCCAAGCTCAAACTGCTGCTGCGAAAAGCCGCCGAGCGATCGGTCGAAGCTACGTGGCAACGCATCGGCCATCTGCTCGATGCCTTCCCGCCACACGAATGCTCCGCATACCTCAGAAACTCTGGATATGCTTCAATCTAATCAGGACAGACTCTAGCTTCTATGGTGCCAAAGGCAGCCCCAGCGAACCGCGCAGGAAGCGGTCGGCCTTGTCGAGCATCGCGGCGCGTGCCGCACCGTCTTTGAGCTGGTGGTCCAGACCCTTGAACTCGACCAGCTCGACGGGCTTGCCAAACGCCTTGAGCTTGTTCGCCATCGCGCGCGATTCGGCGATGCCGACGTCCACGTCCATGTCGCCGTGGAATATCAGTACCGGGGCCTTGATCTTCGCGGCATTCCGGAGTGGCGAGCCTGCGCGGACATGCTCGCCGTGCCCGATGAATTGGTCGACCAGGTTGAAGCGCGTGAAGGGACGCGATTCCTCGCGCAGCATGTCGAGGTCGGTGATCGGCCCGACCGCCACGATCGCCTTGAACAGATCCGGTTCGGCGACCGAGGTCTGCAGCGCGGCATAGCCGCCATAGGACCAACCGAAGATCGCCAGCTTCCCCGGGGCCGCTATTCCCTGAGCAGTCAGCCAACGCCCCGCGTCGTTGATGTCGCCGACCGCAGCCTTCCACGATTGGAACCCGTTCCTCTGAAACCAGGCCTCGCCGTAGCCGCCCGATCCGCGGAAATTGGGCTGGATCACGGCATAGCCTCGCGCCGCGAAAAACTGCGAGAGCCAATCGAAGCCCCAGGCGTCGCGGGCGTTCGCGCCGCCATGCGGCATCACGATCGCCGGCAGGTTCTTGCCCGCACTACCGGGGGGCAGTGTCAAATACGCGGGAATCTGCGTGCCGTCGGCCGCCGGATAGGTGATCGCCCTCATGGTGGCGAGCGTCAGCGGTTGAAGCTGCGGGCGCTGCGGGACGACTTCCGCCAGGCGCCGCGTCGTCTTGTCGAACAGATAATAGGTGCCGGGCTCGTTGTCGGCGCTGGCGAACAGCAGGAGGCGCGTCTCGTCCGCACTAGCGTCGACGAAATAGATCGACGGCTTGTTTGGTATCGCCTTCCCCAAGCCAGCGCGCAGCTTCTGCAACTCGGGATCGAAAAACTGCTGGATGCGGCGATCGGTCACCCAGCTCGCACCGACCACGCGCCGTTGCCGCCCGATCCAGATGAGCCCGTCGACGTCCACATCGGGATTCGACAACACCAGCGTCTTGTGGAGCGTGGCGTCGAGCGCGATGCTGTAGAGGCCGGCACGGCCGCCGGTCACTTCCACCCCATAGGCGAGGTTGGTCGCTGAATCGACGGCATAGGGATCGAAGCCGGTGAACGTCGAACCGTTCGTATGTACTTCGCCGAGCGGCTTCCAGTCGCGGCTCCCCGGCATACGATATTCGTAGATCACTCGATTCTTGTCATATTCATCGCCCAGCTTGGGCCGCAGGCCGCGGATGCGCACGTTGCCATGGCCGTCGCTGATATATTCCCGTGCGTCCTTGGTTGGCTGTTCGACGACGCTGCGCTTCAGCGAGGTAGCATCGACAAGTTCGACGCCGAGGCCTTGGCGCTGGTCGCTGATGATCGTGCCGGTGCCGAATTCGGGCACGAACTGCCGGGTCATGAGCACCGAGCCGGGTGCGCCCTCCGGACTCCAGTCGATCACCTGACCGCCTTGCTGCAGCACGCCCATCAGCTGACCATTTTGTTGTGCAGTCAGGATTTTGACGTCGCTGCCGTCGCTATTGAGCGACACCATGCGCGTATATACGAGGCGATCGGGGCCATCTCTGACGATGTAGATGTTGCAGATCAGCCGGCTGTCGCTGGTCCACGCACAGGACGAAAGGCGATCGGGCTTGCCGTTGGCGCGCACGACCGGCTTGAGATCGCCACCCTTGACCAGGTCGCCAATCATCAGGGTCGCACCTTGTCCCTCGCCGTCGGCCTGGATCATGGCGAAGTGCGTCCCGTCGGGGGAGAGGCTGATCTGTTCGACCCACGGACGCGCGCCGAAGCGCAGCGCCGCGTCGCTCGGCGTATCGGCGGCCTTTGTCGGAAAAGCGAGCGCCAAGGACGCGGCCGACGCTGCCATGAGTGCGCGAACCAAGTTCATTCCTCTCCTTCGCTCCCGCGATCCGGCCTCTGGACGCCGGCTTTCCTTATTGCCCTGCGGATACCCCTAGCGACGCCCGCAGGAAGCGATCGGCCTTGTCGAGCAGCTCGGTGCGCGCCGCGCTGTCATCGAGCTGGTGGTCGAGGCCCTTGAACTCGACCAGCTCGACCGGCTTGCCCAAGCCTCTGAGCTTGCTGGCCATCGCGCGCGATTCGGCGATACCGACGTTCACGTCCTGGTCGCCATGAAACATCAGGACCGGCGCCTTGATCTTCTCGGCGTTCTTGAGCGGAGATCCCTCGCGCACATGTGCGCCATGGCCGATGAAATTATCGACAATGTTGAAGCTCGTATAGCCACGCGCTTCCTCGCGCACCATGTCCAGGTCGGTGACCGGCGCCACCGCGACGATCGCCTTGAACAAGTCGGGTTCGGCGACCGAGGTTTGCAATGCCGCATAGCCGCCGTACGACCAGCCGAAGATCGCGAGCTTGCCAGACGCCGCGATCCCCTGGGCTTTCAGCCAGCGGCCGGCATCGTTGACGTCGCCGATCGCAATCTTCCACGATTGAAAGCCATTGTGCTTGAACCAGGCCTCGCCATAGCCGCTCGATCCGCGGAAATTGGGCTGTAGAACGGCGTAACCGCGCGCCGCAAAGAACTGTGACAACGGGTCGAACCCCCATTCGTCGCGCGCGCCGGGTCCCCCGTGCGGCATTACGATTGCGGGAAGATTCCTGCCCGCACTGCCCGGCGGCAGCGTAAGATAGGCGGGGATGGGTGTGCCGTCGGCCGCCGGAAAGGTCACTGCTTGCACGGTCGCGAGCTTGGTGCTCGACAGTTCCGGCCGTACCGGCGCAATTTCCTCGAGGTGCCGGCTAGACTTGTCGAAGACGTAATAAGTGCCCGGGTCATTGTCGGCCCCCGCGAACAAAAGCATCCGCTTTTCATCCGCGCTCGCGTCGATGAAATTGATCAGCGGCTTGTTCGGAATCGCTTTGGACAGTGCGACGCGGAGCTTTTGCAATTCGGGATCGAAGAATTGCTGTTCGCGCCGGTCGGTCACCCAAGTCGCGCCGACGATGCGTCGCTGGCGCCCAAGCTGGATCACGCCTTCGATATCGACGTCCTTGTTGGCAATCACCAGATCGCGTTTAAGTGTGCCGTCGAGCGCGATCGAATAGAGCGCGGTGTGTCCGTCTGCGGCGTCGAAGCCATAGACAAGATTCGTCGCTGGATCGACGGCATCGGGATGAAATCCGGTTTCCAATCCGCCGCCGACGGATCTGGTCTCGCTCAGTGCCAGCCACTCGCGACTGCCCGGCTTGCGATATTGATATATGACTCGATTGCTGTCGTAGCCGTCGTTAGTCTTGGGCCGCAGCCCGCGAATGCGAACCGTACCATGTCCGTCGCTGATAAAGGTCGATGCGTCGTCGTTCGGCTGCTCGACAATCTTGCGCGTGAGGCTGGTGGTGTTGACGAGCTCGACGCCTATGCCTTCCCGCTTCTCGGCCATCATCGTACCAGTGGTCCTCTCGGGCACGAACTGGCGCGTCATCAGCACCGATCCCGACGCGCCATCGGGGCCCCAATCGATCACCGATCCGCCATGTTGCATGACGTAGAGCGTCCCGCCGGTCTGCTGGTTGCTGAGCTGCTTCAAATCGCTGCCATCGCTGTTCAGCGCGACCATGCGTGTGAAGACCAAGTGATCAGGACCGCCTTCGATAATGTAGATACCGCAAACCAGCCGGGTGTCGCTTGCCCAGGCGCAATACCTCAGCTGGTCTGGCTTTCCCGTTGATTTAAGAATTGGCTTCGGGTCGCCGCCCTTGACCAGATCGGCGACATACAGGGTCGCGCTTTGCCCTGGGCCGGCGATGATCATCGTCGCTAGCATGCCATTCGGGGACAATCTCATCCGCTGGATCGACTCCCGTGCGCCGAAATGTTGCGCCTCAATGCTCGGCGCGTCGGCCGCCAGAGCCGGCAGGACGAACGCTGGCAAGGCGAGCGTCGCCGCGAGAAAAACGCGTATCATGATGGTATCCCCCGACAAACTCGCGCGACTCGGATCGCACGACCTTGGGCGCGGGGCAAGACGAACTGTGTCCGTTGTGATGCGAGCAAGTCGCTGGCAAGTATGGGGTTCCCGCGCCAAGGAGTCGTCATGCGTCGTCTCGCCTTGTTGTTTCCGCTCGTGCTTACCGCCTGTCAGAGTGCAACCGCGCCTGCTCCTGCGATCTCGATCGACACGATGAAGCAGGTCGACCAGACGCTTGCTTCCGACGCGTTCGAAGGGCGCGAGCCCGGAACGCCGGGCGAGGCAAAGACGCTCGCCTATATCGTCGATCGGTTCCAGAAGGCGGGGCTGCAGCCCGGCAACCACGGCAGCTGGTTCCAGGACGTGCCGCTGGTCGAGATCACCGCGAAGAACGTCAGCCCGCTCACCTTCACGCTCCCGGGCAAGCCGGCGCTGAGCCTCGCCTATGGGCCCGACATGACCGTCGCGACCTATCGCGTCACGCCGCACATCGCGGTCAAGGACAGCGACGTGGTGTTCGTCGGCTATGGCATCAACGCGCCCGAGAAACAGTGGAACGACTATGCCGGCGTCGACGTGAAGGGAAAGACAGTCGTCATCTTGGTCAACGATCCCGACTGGTCGAAGCCCGACGTCGGCGGCACGTTCAACGGCCGCGCGATGACCTATTACGGCCGCTGGACCTACAAATATGAGGAAGCCGCGCGGCAGGGCGCCGCTGCAGCAATCATCGTCCACCAGACCGCGCCGGCGGCCTATCCGTGGAAAGTGGTGCAGTCGAGCTGGACCGGATCACAGCAAGTCGCCGACGCCGCCAACGGCCATATGGACACCGTGCCCGCGCTTGCCTGGATGCAACTGGGCTTTGCGGAGAAATTGTTTGCCGAGGCGGGGCAGGATTTCCACGCGCTCGAGGCGGCGGCGGCCAGACCCGGGTTCAAGGCCGTGCCGCTCGGCGCCAAGGCGTCGGTCAGCTTCGACAATGACATCCACAAGCACAGCTCGAAGAATGTGATCGGCGTGCTTCCGGGCAAGGCGGCGCCCGACGAGACGGTGCTGCTCAGCGCGCATTGGGACCATCTCGGCCATTGCACGCCCGCGCCCGACCGCGACGATATCTGCAACGGCGCGATCGACAATGCGAGCGGCGTCGCTGCGCTGGTCGCGCTTGCCGAAGCCAATGTGAAGGCAGGACCGGCGCGGCGCAGTCTGGTGTTCATTGCGCTCACCGCCGAGGAATCGGGGCTGCTGGGCTCGGACTATTATGGTGCGAACCCCGTGTATCCGCTCGACAAGACAGTCGGTGGGGTCAACATGGACGCGCTCAAATTCTCGGGGCCGGCGCGCAACATGATCGTGGTCGGCAAGGGCAAGTCCGAACTCGACGGCGTGCTCGACAAGGTGCTCGCGGCGCAGAACCGCGTCGCGACGCCCGAGGCGACGCCGGAGAAGGGCGAATATTATCGCTCCGACCATTTCAGCTTCGCCAAGCGCGGCGTGCCGATGCTCAATGCCGAAGGTGGCGACGATCTCGTAAAGGGCGGCAAGGCGGCGGGCGCGGCCTATGCCAGGGACTATGAGGAAAACCGTTATCACGGTCCGAAAGACGAATATGATCCCAACTGGGATTGGAGCGGCGTGAAGCAGGATGTCGAGGCCTATTACGCCGTGGCGCGCGCGCTCGCCGACGGCAGCGACTGGCCGAACTGGGTGGCGGGCGACGAATTTCGCGCGATCAGGGACAAGAGTCGGGCAGGCAAGTAGCGCGCGCGTCGACGGGAGGCTAAGGGCCCGCGCATGACTCTCCCTCCTCCTGCCGAATGGGCGCATCACGACGCGGTCTGGATCGGTTTCCCGAGCCATCCCGAACTCTGGGTCGAGGATCTCGGTCCCGCGCGCGCCGAAGTCGCAGCTTTCGCGCGTGCAGTCTACGCCGGGGGCAAGGGCGAGCAGGTGCTGCTCGTCGCCGCCGATGCCGAAGCTGCCGATGCAGCCGAGGCCATGGCGAGCGATTGCGCGACGATCGTGGTGCAGCCGTTCGGCGACATCTGGCTGCGCGACACCGGTCCGATCATCACCGGCGACGCGCGCGCGCAGGGATTTCGCTTCAATGGCTGGGGCGGCAAATATGACTTGCCCGGCGACAGCGACGTCGGCGCGCGGCTCGCGGCGGCGCGCGATCTCAGCCTGGTATCGCATGACTGGGTGCTCGAAGGGGGTGCCATCGACGGCGACGGTACCGGTCTGGTCGTCACTACCGAACAATGCCTGCTCAACCCGAACCGCAACCCCGGGCTGACCAAGGCCGATGCCGAAGCCCGGTTGCTCGCGGATCTCGGCTTCACCAGCGTGCTGTGGCTCGGCGACGGTCTGCTCAATGATCACACCGACGGCCATGTCGACAATCTCGCGCGCTTCGTCGGCGTCAACCGGCTGTTGATTCCGACGCCCGAGCAGGGCGATCCCAATTGGCGCGTCTATGAAGATGCCGCCGAGCGCGCCGGCCGATTCGGCGTCGAGGTCGTCCGCATGCCCTCGCCGGGGCGCGTGCTCGACGACGAGGACGAAGTGATCCCGGCGAGCTACATGAACTTCTACATCGGCAATGCCGCGATAGTGGTTCCGCTCTATGGCCAGCCGAACGACGACCTCGCAGTCGAGACGCTGCAGCTGCTGTTTCCGGGCCGCGCCGTGATCGGCCAGCGCGCCGGGCATGTCCTCACCGGCGGCGGCAGCTTCCACTGCATCAGCCAGCAGATCCCCCAAAGGGTATCGGCGCCGTGATCGCCTTCGCCGTCCGCGCGCTGCTCTCGGGCCTGATCGTCGCGGCGGTGGCGTTGATCGCGCGCCGGAGCCCGGCGTTCGGTGCGCTGGTCGCCTCGCTGCCGCTCGTGTCGCTGCTCGGCACGATCTGGCTGTGGCGCGACACTGGCGACCGCGTGCGCGTCGCGGCGCACGTCGAGGCGACCTTCTGGTATGTGCTGCCCTCGCTGCCGATGTTCCTGCTGATCCCGGCGCTGCTGCGTGCGGGGACCAGTTTCCCGATTGCGCTGGTTGCGGGTTGCGCACTGACCATTGTTCTCTATCTCGCGACTGCCGCGGCACTCGCGCGGTTCGGCATCACGCTTTGAGGGTATCATGAGCGAAGTCACGGTCGCGGCGCTGCAGCTGGCCTTCTCGGACGATATCGAGGCGAACATCGCCAACGTCTCGGAGCTGGTGCGCGAGGCGGCCGGCCGCGGTGCGCAGGTCGTGCTGCCGCCCGAGCTGTTCGAAGGCGAATATTTCTGTCGCGTCGAGGACGAGGGGCTGTTCGTCAACGCCAAGCCGGCGAGCGAACACCGCGCAGTGCTTGCGATGCAGGCGCTCGCTGCCGAGCTTCGCGTGCATATCCCGACCAGTTTCTTCGAGGCCGACGGGCCGCATTACTATAATTCGCTCGCGATGATCGGTCCCGACGGCAAGGTCGCCGGCATCTATCGCAAGAGCCACATCCCGGATGGCCCGGGCTATGAGGAGAAATTCTACTTCCGCCCGGGGAATACCGGTTTCAAGGTGTGGGACGGCCCGGGCGCGCGGCTCGGCGTCGGCGTGTGCTGGGATCAATGGTATCCCGAGACCGCACGCGCGATGATGCTGATGGGCGCCGAAATCCTGTTCTATCCGACCGCGATCGGCTCCGAGCCGCATGACCAGAGCCTCGACACCGCGCGGCTGTGGCGCCGCGCGATGGTCGGCCATTCCGTGTCGAACGTCGTGCCGGTGGTTGCCGCCAATCGCATCGGCACCGAACATGGCCAGACCTTCTACGGTACCAGCTTCATTTGCGACGAGCGCGGCGACATCCTTGCCGAACTCGGTCGCGAGGAGGAAGGTGTGATCACGGCGACGCTCGACTTGGATCGCGTCAAGCGCCACCGCGCCGCGTTCGGTTTCTTCCGCGATCGCCGCCCCGAACTCTACGGCCGTCTCGTCGCGGACATCTGAGGAGAAGACAATGACCGTTGCACGGATCTACATCCTCCACGCGATCGACAGCGGCGAGATGGAAACGGGGCTCGAGGCGCTCGCGGACGCAGTGCGCGCGATGCCCGGCTGCGAAGGCGTCGAAGTGCTGCGCGACCTCGGCAACGAGCGGCGCTTCCTGTTCATTGAGAAATGGGAATCGGTGGAGGCGCACACTGCCGGGCTCGACGCGCTCGACAAGAGCCTGCTCGCGCCGGTCGGTGCCGCATCGGACGGTCCACCCGACGGTTCCTACTACGACTATCTCAAGATCGTCTGAGTCGCGTCGCCTGTCGGATCAGGGGGTGCCTTGCGGCCGGTGCGTCATCGCGGCGGCGAACACCGCCTCGAACATCTCGCGCGTCAGCCGCCCGGTATTCTGGTTGTAGCGCGAGCAGTGATAGCTATCGATCAGCGTCACCCCGCGCCGCAGGCGATGCGCGGTGCCATGGCCGAACCGCGCCTTGGGAAGCTTGCCGCCGAGCGCCTTGACGCTCGACTGATGCGCGATCTCGCCGAGCGCAACTACCACGCGCAGGTTCGGTAATGCCGCAAACTGCGCCGCAAGGAACGGCCGGCATTGGTGGATCTCGGCGGGCACCGGCTTGTTGTCGGGGGGCAGGCATTTGACTGCGTTGAGAATGATCGCGCCGTCAAGCAAAACGCCATCGTCCGGCCGCGCATCATAGCTACCGTGCGCGAGTCCGAACTTGGCGAGTGTCTCATAAAGCAAGGGTCCGGCACCATCGCCGGTAAAGGGCCGCCCTGTGCGATTGGCCCCGTGCTTTCCCGGCGCGAGCCCGACGATGGCGAGCCAGGCCGCGGGATCGCCAAACGCCGGCACCGGCGCGTTCCACCAGTCGGGTTGCTCGGCGCGCAGGCCGTCGCGCATGGCGACCAGCCGCGGGCAGAGCGGGCAGTCGTGCGGCGGCTCGGTTGCAGCGATCGGGCTTGGCGCAGGCATGGCGCGGGCCTAGGCGCGTCGGCATGGCGACGACAAGCTATGCAATCGCGCTCGGCTCCAATCAGCGCAGCCGCCATGGCAGTCCCGAGGCGACGCTGCGCGCCGCGCTGGCGCAGCTTCGCCCGGTAGCCGCGTCGCGGGTCATTGCCACGCTGCCGCTGGGCCCGTCGCTCCGGCGTTACGCCAATGTCGTCGCGCTGATCGAGACAAGCGAGGCGCCGCCCGCGTTGCTGGCACGGCTCAAGGCGATCGAGCGCGCGTTCGGCCGGCGGCGCGGCCGCCGTTGGGGTGCGCGCGTGCTCGATCTCGACATCATCCTGTGGTCCGAGGGACCTTGGGCCGGCCCGGGTCTCGTCGTCCCGCATCCGCAGTTCCGCATGCGCCGTTTCGTGCTCGATCCGCTCGCGGCGATCGTCCCCGATTGGCGCGATCCGCTTACCGGACTCACTGTCCGCCAACTCGTCTATCGCGCGCGGCGCGGTTGACCCGGCCAGCCGCGCCGCTTAGGTGCGCGCCTGTGGGTCCGTAGCTCAGTCGGTAGAGCAAGCGACTTTTAATCGAGAGGTCCCGGGTTCGAATCCCGGCGGACCCACCAAATTACCTCCTGACCGACAGCGTGCGGCGCGCTTCATTCGGCATTCAGCCGGCCGAGCCGAAGGGCTCCGAGGCTGCGACGAGCGGCGCTTGATACTTTATATCATGACGCCTACTGCGGTGCAGCATAGTCATATCCGGGATTCGCCATGGTTCGTGCCGCTTTGCTTGCCTCCGTCGTGTTGCCGCTGTCTGCACTGCCTGCCCGCGCCGCTGACGCGCCGCAAAGCCAGAGCGCGAATACCGGACAGGAGATCATCGTCACCGCGCCGGTCAGCCACAGCGAGACCGATGTGCTCGCAGGGACGTCGGTGGTGTCGGGCGAGGAACTGGTGCGCAGCCTGAGGCCGACGATCGGCGAGACGCTCGAGCGCCAGCCGGGGGTGTCGGCGACATCGTTCGGTCCCAATGCGTCGCGCCCGATCCTGCGCGGCTTCCAGGGCGAGCGCGTGCGCGTGCTGTCCGACGGCATCGGTTCGATCGACGTGTCGAACACCTCGGTCGATCACGCGGTGATCATCGACCCGTTGCTGGCCGAGCGGATCGAAGTGTTGCGCGGCCCTTCGGCGTTGTTGTTCGGCTCGTCGGCCGAAGGCGGTGTGGTCAATGTGATCGACACGCGCATTCCGCGCACGCGTCCGGCGAACGGCTATCGCCTACAGGGCACCACGACCTACGGTACAGCGGCAAACGAGCGCAGCGCGGCGGCAGCAGGCGACGTGGCGGTCGGCGAAAAGCTCGTTCTCCACGCCGACGGTTCGTGGACCAAGTCGGACGATTTGCACATCGGCGGCTATGCGCTGACGCCGCGCGCGCGGGCGGCGGCGCTCGCTGCCGCGGCGGGCCCGACCTTGCCCGACGATCCCGATTTCGCGTCGACCGCCGCGATCAGGAATGTCCTGCCCAACACCGCGGGTGAAACCTGGACCGCGGGCGCAGGCGCGACGATCCTCACCAGCGGGGGCAGTCTCGGCGTGTCGTACAGCCATTACGACAGCCTCTACGGCGTGCCGATACGTTATGCGACAGCGTCGGGCGAGGGTCAGGAAGCTCCGCGGCTCGACATCGTCCAGAACCGCGTCGACCTGCGCGGCGAAGTCGATACCGGTGGCGGCTTCCTCAAGCAGGTCCGGCTGCGCGCCGCCGCCGCCAGCTATCGCCATTTCGAACTCGAGGCGGACGGAGCGGTCGGCACCGCCTTCTACAACAAGGGTCTCGAAGGCCGGCTCGAGCTGGTTCAGGCCAACCACGGCGGTTGGCAGGGCGCATCGGGCGTGCAGTTCTTCGACCGCAACTTCAACGTTGTCGGCGACGAGGCCTTTCTGCCGCGCAACGAGACCGCACAGCTCGGCTTCTTCACGCTGCAGCAGCTCGATTTCGGCAAGTTCAAGGCCGAAGGCGGCGTACGCTATGAAACCACTTCGCTCGATGCGCGCGGCGACGATGGCGACTTGCGATTCTTCCGGGGCACTCGGCACTTCGACACGGTCTCCGCTTCGCTCGGCGCCTCCTATGGCCTGGCGAGCGACTGGCGGATCGGACTCAACCTGTCGCGAACCGCGCGCGCGCCGTCGGCCGAGGAATTGTTCGCCAACGGACCGCACGCCGGCACCGAGGCCTATGAGCTCGGCGATCCCAATTTCAGGACCGAGAAGAGCTGGGGGCTCGAGGCGACGCTCCATGGCCATGGCAAGGGGTTCAGCCTCGACGCCTCCGCCTATTACGATTGGTTCTCGAACTTCATTTACGATGGCCAGGTCGACCAGTCGGTGTGCGCGGCTGCCGCGGCGCCCAGCGGGCGCACCGTCGACTTGCCATGCTTCCAGAACCGCCAGGCCGATGCGCGCTATTACGGGTTCGAAGTCGATGCATCGGTCAAGGTCGCGCAGCTTGGCGGCTATGCCGTCAATGTCGACGCCCTCGGCGACTATGTCCATGCGACGATCCTTGGCGAGGGCCCGTCACCGCGCATCCCGCCGCTGCGGCTGCTCGGCGGCATCGAGGCGCAGGGCGACAAGCTCAACGGCCGCGTCGAAGTCGAGCACGTGTTCGACCAGGACCGCATCGCCGCATATGAGACCTCGACTCCGGGCTACACCCTGGTCAACGCGACCATCGGTATCACGCCGTTCGCCGGCAACCGCACCAGCTTCACGCTGAGCGCGAACAATTTGCTCGACGTCGATGCACGGCGCCATTCGAGCTATTTGAAGGACTTTGCCCCGCTCGCCGGCCGCGACATTCGGCTGACCGCGCGGTTCCAGCTCTAGGAACGTCTGCTGCGCCACCTTATCTTCCCGGCGGAGGAGATTTCCCGATGACCATCGAGACTGCGATCTTTGCCGGCGGCTGCTTCTGGTGCACCGAAGCGGTGTTCAATGACGTGGTCGGCGTGCAGAAGGTCGAGAGCGGCTATATCGGCGGCCGCGTCGCCGAGCCGACCTATAAGCAAATATGCTCGGGTACCACCGGCCATGCCGAGGCGATCCGCGTGACCTATGACAGCGACCAGATTCGCTACGACGATCTGCTCGACATCTTCTTCGCGACGCACGACCCCACCCAGCTCAACCGGCAAGGCAACGATGTCGGTACGCAATATCGCTCGGCGGTGTTCCCGCAATCTCCGGAGGAAGAGGCCGCGGTGCGCGCTGCGATCGCGCGCGCGCAGCCCGATTGGCCGGCCCCGATCGTGACGACGATCGAACACGCCGATCAATGGTGGCCGGCCGAGGACTATCACCAGCAATATTGGGAAGGCGAAGGCCAGCGGAATCCCTATTGCCTGGCGGTGATTCCGCCCAAGCTGCGAAAACTGCGCAAGAGCTTCGCGAATCGCCTCAAGGAAGGGGCGGCCGCCTGAACCCTGTCAGCGGGTCTCGAGGATCCACGCGCGCGGTTTGGGCATGGCGGCGACGGGATCGGTGTCTTTCCACACCAGCTCGAGCGCATCGCACGCAGCATCGCAGCCGAGCGCACGTAGCTGGGCGAGATAGGATTGGACGAGCGTCATGCGCCGGGACCTTGCGGCCGGCGTTATCGCGCGACGTGCCGCGGCCAGCTCTTCGGCGGCACGACGGCGATAATAGCGTTCATTCGATTCCATCGACCTCCCCCGAGGAGTGTCAACGACCATTGACTCGAACAGCGAGTCGGGCATGGCTGGTAGCAAGTTATCCACAGCTTCTCCACCACGTATTGCTACGCAGCAAGAATCGTTGCGATGGTGAACCGATGCTTGTTCCGCCTGGGAGTCGCGTTTCGGCAGCCGCGGATTTCCGACGGGCGTCGCACTGAAACTGCCGATCCAGGCATAACGCGCGCGGATCCGCGGCGCGGGCGGCGGGACCGAGCAGCCAGGCGCCATGGCGTCGGTCCGCTCCGTCCCTCCGCGGCCTTTTTCAGGCGGCGAGCTTGCGCAGCACGTACTGCAGGATGCCGCCGTTGAGGAAATATTCGAGCTCATTGACGGTATCGAT
>Ga0207711_10003267_pt1 | contig 14112 bp, 11 predicted proteins | sample KBSS34metaG_FD_184401 | JGI IMG/M metagenome (GOLD analysis project Ga0207711, IMG submission 184401) | Switchgrass rhizosphere microbial communities from Kellogg Biological Station, Michigan, USA - KBS S3-4 metaG (SPAdes) (version 2) | ecosystem: Host-associated > Plants > Roots > Rhizosphere...
TTCAATCGGAACTACACGGCCAATATGAAGACTGGCAGGCTGCGTCGCAAAGGACGGCATGCGATCTTGGCAAGCACCAAGTCGCTTCAGCCTCTTTCTAAATACACGAGCGATCGACCATGACGGCGGCATGTGGCGAAGGGCGCCTTCAGAAAAGCGGCCGATCGCAATTAGTAAAGAGTGTCGGCCAAGCGCTGGGGCAATGCATGATCATACGCTTCGCCATCGATACTTGCCCCTGACAGCGTACTCAGGATAGCACCGGCGCTGGGTAGGTGGTCCCGCTGCAAGTGGCTTTCCTGCTTCCACAGTTTGGCGCGGATCACGGCCCGACTGCACTGGAAGAAAACGCTGTTGACGGTGATGCGAAGGATCGATTTCGGAAGCTTGCCGGCCATGGCGAAGCGAGCGAGATGGTCGGCGCCAGCCAGGATCTCCGCAGTGCCGTTGACCCGAAGTGTTTCGCCGACACCGGGTACCATGAACAACAAGGCCACTCGCGGATCGCTGATGATGTTGCGCAAGCTGTCGATCCGGTTGTTCCCTCGACGGTCGGGCAAGATCAGGGTTTTGTCGTCCTCGACATGGATAAAGCCGGCTGGATCGCCACGCGGCGTTGCGTCCAACCCTTTCGGGCCTGCCGTTGCCAGAATGGCGAAAGGAGAAGCTTCGATGAAGGGGCGATAGATCGGGTGGATGTGATCCACCTCCTTGATGATCGAAGGCGGAGCCACTGCACCATACAGCGCGTTCAGGTCTTCCATCGTTCTGATAAGCCCATCAAGACCAACATCTTTCACCGTTTTCTCCACCGTTCACTTGTATGCTTTTAGCACGAGCCGGACAAAAGCCGATCTACACTTGAGCAAGTGCCCGCGTGATCCGCGTGGCGCTGGATCATAAGAAGAATCCACCGGCGTTGGACCGCGGTGGTGTCTTTGCCGCCAGCACACTGCCTCTTGGCCTAGTAAACCGAAGAGAGGACTTGCGCCGCGAGCGGCAACATATCCGCCGCCAGTCGTGCCGCCAAGTTAGCCTTCCGCCTGAGCTGGCATCTGTTGCTGTACCGTCTCTAGCAAGCCTCTCAAAGATTGCAGCATGTGCTGGTGGGCGGTCGGAAGGAGAAAGTCCGTGATCATGGCTTGGCCTTCATCAGGCGCGGGTGACCACCTTTGTGTTAGTGCACGTAACGGACGGCGGGACCGGCGATGAGCGCTTCCCGAATATGCGGCCGCAGTCGGTTTGAGATCGCTGCAACGACCGACACGTTCCGTTCGTCGAACGATCGAAGGGAGGATCGCGGCCTGCATCAGCCGGCAGCGCTCCACCCGGTGAACAGCGTTCGCGTAGAGCCCGCGACCCACACCTGCCTCGCGTCGTCCTGTGACACATGAATCCGGCCGGTTCGCCCCAGCTTCGTGCCTTGCGCTGCGACATAGGCGCGGCTCGCCCGGCCGCTGGCGAACAGCCATTGCCCGACCGACGCGTTTAAGCTGCCGGTAACGGGATCCTCAATTAGCGCGCCGTGCGCATCACTGAAGATCGCGCGGATCTCGAACGCGACCTCGTTGTCCGAAGGGTGCGGACCCACAATGCCAATATCGATCCGATTCGCGGAATTGCGTGCAGGTTCTAGCGCGAGCACGGCCTCGGCGGACTCGAGCATGACCGCGATCCAGCCGGGGCCGTTGTCGGCCCATGCCGCATCTAGGATCGCGCTCCGGTCTATCCGCAGCACCTCCGCCACCTGTACAATTTCGGCTTCCGTGGGCGCGCCGCCGCGAAGCAGTGGTGGGGCGGCAAACGCAAGCTGAGCGCCGTGCCGCCGGATCGTCACCAGGCCTGCGTCGCATTCCTGCACGATTACGCCGTCCCACCTAGGTCGTCCGCCGGCCTCGATCCACGCATGCGCGCTGCCAAGTGTCGGATGACCGGCGAACGGGAGTTCGTGTGCCAGTGTAAAGATCCGGACGCGGTAATCGGCAGCAGGGTCGGTAGGCGGCAGCAGGAACGTGGTTTCGGACAGGTTCAACCAGCGCGTGATCGCCTGCATTTCCTCGGCGGTCATCCCCTCAGCGTCGGCGACCACGGCGAGTGGATTACCGGTGAACGGATCAATACCGAAAACATCGACGAGGTGAAACGGACGGGCCATGAGATAATTCCTCCAGTTCCCTTCACCTACGGTTCTGGCACTGGCGGAAACAGGAACGGATCGATACAGTATCATCGAACTGTACTGTCGCCGGGGCCAATACAATAGCAACCGCAAGCTACGAAACCCGCACCAGCCGAGTGATCCGTACGATCCGCGATCGGATCGAGGCGCGAACGCTGACGCCCGGCGCGCGATTGCCTTCGATCCGGGCCATGGCCGAGGCTAGCGGCGTTGCGCGCTCGACGGTGGTGGAAGCCTATGAGCGGCTGGCAGCCGAAGGCGTCATCCGATCGCGCCCGGGTTCGGGCTTCTACGTTGCCGCGCCACTTGCTCCGCTCGCACTTGACCGGTTGGAGCCCGCACTCGAGCGCGAAGTCGATCCCTTATGGATGCTCCGCCAGTCGCTGGGCGAGAGGTGCCACGCGCTAATGCCCGGCTGCGGCTGGCTGCCCGACGACTGGCTGGCCGGCGACGCTCTCCGCAAGGCGATGCGACAGGCCGCGCGGGCCAATACAGATGGACTGCTGGCGGGCTACGCCTCGCCGCTCGGTTCCCAGCCACTGCGAGTGCTGCTGGCAAGACGACTGGCCGACCAGGGGGTCGAAGCGGGCCCAGATCGCATCCTGCTGACCGATAGCGGCACCCACGCGCTCGACCTGGTCTGTCGTTTCCTGCTCCAGCCCGGCGACGCGGTGCTGGTCGACGATCCCTGCTACTTCAATTTCCTGGCGCTGCTGCGCGCCCACCGCGCCCGGGTAATCGGCGTTCCGATGACACCAACCGGAGCCGATCTGAGCGCCTTTGCCGAGGTTGTTGCGACGCACCGGCCGCGCTTTTATCTGACCAACTCGGGCGTCCACAACCCAACCGGCGCTACTCTCGGTGCACCGACAGCGCATCATCTGCTCAAGATCGCCGAGACGCACAACCTTGTCATCATCGAAGACGATATCTTCGCCGAGTTCGAGCATGTCTCCTCGCCACGCCTCGCCGCCTTTGACGGTCTCGACCGGGTGATCCGCATCGGCAGCTTTTCTAAGTCGCTATCGGCTGCGGTCCGCTGCGGGCATATCGCCGCGCGAGCCGACTGGATCGAGGCGCTCACCGACCTGCGTATCGCCACCTCGATGGCCGGCAGCCCACTCACCGCGACCGTGCTTCACACCGTTTTGACCGACGGCAGCTATCGCCGCCACATCGAGGGCATCCGCGCCCGTCTCGCCCGCGCCACCGCGCGGGTGGCGAAGCGTCTCCGAGCGGTCGGCGTCGAACCATGGATCGAGCCGGCGGCGGGCCTCTTCCTCTGGGCGCGCCTTCCCCAAGGCATGGACGCCGTCGAACTCGCGCGCCATGCCCTCGCCGAGGATATCGTGCTCGCCCCCGGCCCGGTGTTCAGTACGCAAGGCGGCTGGCGCGATTACATGCGCTTCAATGTCGCGATGAGTGACGATGACCGGCTCTCCGACCTTCTGACGCGTGCGCTACGCAGCCAAGCGGACACGAGTTGAAATCGAAAGAAGCCAGGTGTCGATACGGCTGGCTGGCTTGCCGGACATCTCTCCAGCATGGAGAGTGGGCGTGCGCATCCAAGCGCACGCCCGCGCCAACCTCGGGACGCTGCTTCGCGCGACGCAAGACGGCGGCCTCGCCCGCGGGGAATGCCCGGACACTCAGACCGGCGCGATTCGACATGTTATCTGCGCCGTAGGCAAGGATAGCGACGATTATATCGCCAAGCCTTTCTGTCTTCTTGCTGACAGCAAACACTACAACGCGGAGGTTCATTGTACCGAGACGCCGAAACGGAGCATGGAGACTTCGTTGCGGAGAAGCACGTTGCTTTGCAACGGTCGGTTACACCTTCACCGCCGCGTTGCCGCCATCGGCCCAAAGCGCCGACCCTGTGACGAAACTCGACATGTCGCTGGCGAGAAACAGCGCTGCTCGTGCTATTTCTTCAGGCTGAGCGATCCGTTTCATGGCGTGCAAACTTGCAGCCCACTCTCGTTGGGATGCATCGCCAGCCATGTCGGTCACCGTTCCTCCAGGCAGAAGCACGTTCGCCCGAATGCCGTTTGCGGCATAGTCCGCCGTTATGCCGCGGACTAGACCGAGGAGGCCCGCCTTCGCCGCCCCATAGGCGCTCATTCCAGGCAATCCCACGCTATTGCCAACGAAGCTGCCGGTGAAGACGAGTGCACCGCCACCATATTCCAGCATTGCGGGGATCTGAGATCGAGCACCGAGAAAGGCTGCAGTCAAGTTCACCGCCAGCACCTCTGACCATTGCCGCGGCTCGATTTCCGCCAACGGCGCCATGGCTCCGACGAGGCCCGCATTGTTCAACGCAATATGCAAGCCACCAAATGTCGTGCATGCGGCTGCAACGGCCTCGGCATGAGTACGCTCGTCGGTCACATCTCCGGCAATGGCGACCGCACGGCCACCTTGATCCTTGATCTCTTCAGCTACCGCATCCAGCCGCTCCTGTCGCCTTGCGACGAGTACGAGGGATGCACCACTCGCGGCAAATAGCATCGCGGCCGCCTTGCCGATACCCGAACTTGCGCCTGTGATGATTGCCACTTTGCCTTTCAGCAGTTCCATGTCTCGACTCCCTTGATGGAGTCACGCATTTAGCGACGGCTAGCGTCGCGGGCGTCCCGACCCTTGCGTTCAAATCGGCGATACGATCGAAGGTGAATGAACGCGATCTCGATCAACCGCATCTTTGCGACAAAAGGGCTGGTTCGATATCACCGCCGGAAGCAACGATCCTCATGGTCGTTGACTACGCCTGTCGCTTGCAGCCAGGCGTGGACGATCACGGGTCCGACGAAGCTGAAGCCCCGCTTCTTCAACATGTCTGAAAGGCGGTCGCCCAGATCGGAACGCGTGGCGCTGCCCGTACCGTCACCCCGGATCGGTTCGCCTCCGACCTGCCGCCAGACGAAAGCCGAAAAATCCTCGCCGTCCGCTTCCATTGCCAGATAGGCTCGAGCGTTCCGAATGGTAGCCGCGATCTTCGGCCGCGACCGGACGATCCCCGCATTGCCGAGCAATCGCTCGATCTCCCGATCGCCGTAAGCGGCGACCCGTACCGGCTCGAAACCGTGGAATGCCTCGCGAAAGGCATCACGCTTGAGCAGGATGGTGCGCCAGGAAAGTCCCGCCTGAAAGCCGTCGAGGACGAGCTTCTCCCAGAGCGCCCGGCTATCGCGCACCGGGATGCCCCATTGCGTATCGTGATAGGCGCGCATAGCCGGATCGGCGCTCGCCCAGCGGCAGCGTGGTGGATCCTCGCTCATCGCACTTTGCGGAAGGTAAGGTTGTAGCGCACCGCTCCCGTCGCGGGATGGTTTCCGTCCCTGAGTTCGTCGATACCGTGAAAGACCATGCGCGATGGTCCACCCCATATGACGATGTCGCCATGGACGAGCCGATGACGCGTGAGACGGTCGCTACGATGATCTCCGGCCCAGAGGAAGGTGGCAGGCAAGCCCATTGATACCGAGACGATCGGCGCGTCGTGATCCTGCTCGTCCATGTCGCGATGCAGCGACAGTCGGGCGCCCGGCACATAGCGATTGATCAGGCAGGCGTCGGGTAGGAAACCGTGGAACCCAAGCGCCGCAGCGGCCCTACGTGCGAGGTCGAGGAACAGCGGCGACATGGCGGGCCATCCGGCCGCCGTCTGCGGATCGATCGCATCGTAGCGATAGCCGGAGCGATCCGAGACCCAGCCCAGGGGACCGCAATTCGACATGGTGACCGACATGCGCTTGCCGCCACGGATCTCCATGCGCCGGAACGGCGAGATCGCGGTCATGCTTCCTATGTCCGCCACCAGCGCATCGGCGACATCGAGTGCGAAGCCGCCGAGAATGGCGGCGCCGGGGCCTAGGTCGACACGGCGGTGTTCACCGGCGAACAGATCATGCTGCATCGTGGAAGATGATCCCCAATGTGTGTCGCTTGCCCCGGTGCAGCTTGCTGACCCCGTGGCGCAAGGTGACGCGATAGTCGCCCTTCGTGCCGCGCTGCGGACGGATGTTCACGGCGAAGAGAACGCCATCCCCCTTGCCCAGCGGCACGACCATGGGGCGCGATTGCATCCGGGGGCGCTGCTCCGTCAGCACGAGTTCCCCACCAGTGAAGTGCTGTCCAGGCGCAGACAGCAAGACCACAACCTGAAGCGGGAACACATGGTCGCCGTAGAGGTCCTGATGCAAGCAGTTGTAATCGCCTTCACGATATTCCAGCAGCAGCGGCGTCGGCCGCCTCTGTCCCGCCTGATGGCAGCGATCGAGGAACGCGCGATGCTCGGCCGGGAAGCGAACATCGATCCCCATACGCTCGTACCAGTCGTTCGCGACCGGAGCGATACGCGGGTAGAGCGCTGTGCGGGCCGCTTCGACCAGATCGGGGAGCGGATATGAAAAGTAGCGATACTCGCCCCTCCCAAACCCATGTCGCGCCATGTGGATATGCGAGCGGAAGGCGTCGGTCGAGCCATAGCTCGCTGCCATTCCCTCGCACTCTCTATCGTTCAGAAGTCCCGGGAGCACGGCCCAGCCTTCGCGGTCCAGACTGGCCGCGACAACGTCCCACTCGTAAGCGGCGATACGGTCGACGAGATCGGCACTCATGCCCGTGCTGCCTTGCGTTCGGCGTCGAGGAGCGCGCGCTTCCGCTCCAGCCCCCAGCGATACCCGCCCAATCCGCCATCGGCCCGCAAAGCGCGGTGGCAGGGGATGAGCACGCCGATGCGATTTGCGGCACAAGCCGAAGCGGCGGCGCGCACTGCCCTTGGAGCGCCCACCCCGGCGGCGAGCTCGGTATAGGAAACGACCTCGCCTGGCTTCACGCTCAGAAGGAATCGCCAGACCTTCACCTGAAAGGCTGTCCCCCGCAGGTCGAGCGGCAGGTCGGGGCTTGGCGCGCCGCGGGACACATGCGCGTCGAGCGCCGTGACCCAAGCCGCGAGCGGACCGTCCGCATCAGGCGCAGCGGCGCGCAGCTCGGCATGAGGAAATTCGGAACGAAGCGCCGCCAGCAGGACGACATCGTCCGCGCCGAATTCCACGAACGCTACACCGCGCGCGGTCGCCGCCATCATGAGGGGGCCAAGCGCGGTGACGCGGACCGCATAGGTCAGCGTTTCCCCGCGCCCGCCGTCACGATACGCGCAGGGGGTCATACCAAGGCCGCCGCCGATGCGTTCATAGATCCGACTGGTCGATCCATAGCCCGCACCGAACGTCGCGCCGAGCACGTCCTCGCCGGCGCGGAGTCCTGCCTTGAAAAGGCGCAGCCGCGTGTCGGTCTGCAATTCGCGCGGCGACACCCCCAGCACCGCCTTGAATGCGCGCTGGAAGTGCGTGGGGCTCAGCCCTGCCATCGCCGCGAGGGTCGGCAGATCGAGCACCTCTTCGGCATGAGAGCGAATGTGCTCCGCAATCGCCCGCATGCGCTCCGAGCCCGGTGACCCGGCCACATCCGGCTTGCAGCGCTTGCAGGCGCGAAAGCCCGCCCTCTCTGCATCGGCGGGTGTATCGAAGAATGCGATATTCTCCGGCCGCGCCGGTCGCGCCGCGCAGGAGGGGCGACAATAGACACCGGTGGTCCGCACCGAATAGACGAAGCGCCCGTCCGCCTCCCGATCCCGCGCGCGGACCTGAGCGAAGCGGGGATCGGCGGTGATCGTAGCGACATCGGAAAGGGCAAACATCATGGCTCTCCACGCGTTGACGATGATGTGCCTTCCCATATTACCTAGCGAGCGTGCGCCGCGTCCCGAAGCTTGCGATCATATTTATCTGAGATGGCTACTTATCCCGAGTTTGTTGCGGTTTCCCGATTGGAATCGAATATCGGGAATGCATTGCCCTCAGGAGTAAAGCTGATCTCGCGTCTACAGGTCCTGCAACGTGCGTTCCGCTATGATCGCGATCGGCGGCGGCGATACGGCGTCCACCACATCAAATGTCAGCTTGAACGGCACCAAAGAAGCCGCCAACAGGCGAGCCGCCGTTCCGCGATGCTCTTCCGCTATCCGAAGCGCGATTGAGCAATGCGGCGTCCAATTGGCTGGCCGATAAGGTAGTCTGCATCGCTGAGCATCAATCATGCTATGCACACGGGCGTGCAGGTCCAACAGGGCTGCCTGCGGCTTCGGTGCATAGGATAAGGAACCCTGGGTCAAATGATCCGAGCCGTTCAAAGGTGAGCGTCAGGGCGGGTGCATCCGCCAATGCATCGATCACCGCTTCAAGCTCGCCGGGAAGGGATTCATCGTACTTTGCGAGGGTGATATGCGGCGGGTAGCAGAGCGAGCGGATAGATGGCTTGGCTTCCAAGCCTGACGCGCGATCGACCAGCTCCCAGTAGGAAGCAGCATCACCGCTCACACGAAGGTTGATCCTGAAAGGCATGTGGCGGTTCTACGTTTGCCCAGTGCAACCCGCAAAGTCACTGCCTAACGATCCTCACAAGGATCGGAAAACGGGACAACTAGGCGATCTGCTTGCGAACTCCAATCTTCCCGCCGACACTGCAATCAAGGACGTCGCCGGCGCCATCAAGGCGCGTTGGGTCTGCGAACAGGCGCATCAGCAACTCAAGGAGGAGCTCGGTCTTGACCATTTCGAGGGCCGATCCTGGACCGGGCTGCACCGCCATGCGCTCATGACAATGATCGCTTACGCCTTCCTCCAGACACGAAGGCTCGCTCAGGCGGGACGGAAAAAAAGACTCTCCGGGCCGCCGCCTCAACCCAGCCTCCCGGCTGTACGCCAGGCGATCATTGACCGCCTAGCTCGACCGCCCACCCTCTATTGCCCGCATTGCGGTGCGAAACTATCAGTCCCGTGCACCTAACTTCTGCCAAAGTAGTGCTAGGTTCGCTCAGCGATGATAATATCGAGCAACGAGTTCGCGCGATCGATGGGCAGGAATAGACGTGTCTTATATCGGATAACTTCGCTGAAGGCGCCTCTGGCCTTGAGCCATTCGCGGTCTTGTGGTTTGAAGTCCCGAATCTCGAACCTGCGCGACCCATTGACGAAGGCCCCAGCCAGACATGCTCCACCTAAGCCCGGGATGAGCGCGCCGTCGCCGTGGCGTGCTGCGTCGATCAGTTCGTCAGGCGTAAGACGGATAGCCCCCTTCAAGCCGAATTCTGCCGCAAGTTTCTCCACCGCTGCCGGCATGACGATACGCCCCAGGATCGAGATGCCTGCGGCGTCGTCGATGCGCCATACTCGAACATCATCTTCCGGGAGCTTATGCCATACCGGCAGAAGCAAGCCCGTCGCAACGGTGATAATCTGGATATCGACCTTAACCGCGGCTTCCTTCATCTCGGCCTCCCAGAATGTCTGGAAGCTGTCGCGGTCGATCGCCTGCCAGTGGGTATGCCACAGATCAGCGAGTTGCATTCTGCTGCTACCAGTGGGCCTGACCAGCTGACACATCGGCACGGGACGTCCCTCCTCGTCGGTGATCGACCATGAGGGGACCCGAAGCGCCACTCTGCCCGAGCGCCCATTGCGCAGGTAGGCTTTATCGTCGGTCTCACCCCATAGATGCATGAGACGGGACCAACTCGTCACATGAGGCTTGAGATGGAGCTCGAGCCGAAGCAGGCGGGTTTCGGCTCGCGTGAGAGGGTCAACCCGAAGGACCTGCTCAGAAAGAGGAACGATGCGTTCGGCGCGGATCGTCTCGACGCCGACGTCGAGCGTCCCCGCTTCGCTGGCGGCATCAACGCGCGCCTGGATCAAGCCCATATATTCCTCGAAGATCGCATTCTGGGTGGAAATCCTCAGAGCGAGAATGCGGTTGAGCCAGCGCTGGATCGGAGGCAGCTTGTCGAGAAGGCAACCATGGTCGTCGGCGAGTCTCAGGCCGGTGATGAGCTGGAATTCGTCGAGGCTGATACTGGCGAGCTTTCCCGCGTGAAGCAGGTGATACCATTGCGTGAGAGCCTCTCGGGCATAGTCGCTTTCCAGATTATCGGCCGGACTGAACAGGTTCTGGCCGCCGGTCTGGCGCTGTCCGCGCGTCAGCGCTCCAAGACTATCAAGCCGACGCGCGATCGTGCTGATGAAGCGGCGCTCACCTTTGCAGTCGGTCGTGACAGGGCGGAAGATCGGTGGGCAGGCCTGGTTTGTGCGATGTGTTCGCCCAAGCCCCTGGATCGCGACGTCGGCACGCCAGCCCGGCTCCAAAAGGAAATGGATACGGCGGCGGTGTGCGCTCTTGCTATTGATATCGGCATGATAGGAGCGCCCCGTACCGCCGGCATCGGAGAAAACGAGGATGGATTTGCGGTCTCCCATGAACGCCTCGGCTTCGGCGATGTTGGCCTTTGCGCTGCGACGTTCGATCTTTTGGTGGCCATGGGCATCAAGGACGATGCGACGCGATCGACCGGTAACTTCGGCAACGGAATCCGCACCGAAATGCCAGATGAGTGCGTCCAACGCGGCAGGGACGGGCGGCATGGCGCAAAGACGCTCGATCAGTTCATCGCGGGCGGCAACGGCCTCCTGGCAATGAACAGGCCGACCAGCCTGGTCGGACATGGGTTCGGAGCGGGTCGATCCGTCACTCGCCCGGAATGTCCGCATCTGTCGTGTCGGGAAGGCCGTCTTCAAATAGTCGATGAGCGTGTCGAGTGGGGAAACGTCCACCGATAGAGTGGCGCGTTCGTCAGGAGACAGATCGGATAAGCGTCGCTCAAGGATTGCTTCGGCGGTAGTAACCAGCTGAACGACGGCGGCGTGGCCTGTCGCCAGCTCGGTCTCGATTGCGCGGATGACGGTCGGGATCTTCATCGAAATCAGCAATTGCGAGAAGAAACGCTGCTTTGAACTTTCGAAACGCGATAGGGCGGAGCCCTTGGCCATCGCATTCATCGTGTCGTCGGACATTCTGTCGATGATGTTCGACGCTTTCAGGGCCTCATCAAGGTGTCGATGGATCACGGCCCACGCATCCGCATAGGCGTCATAGATGTCGATCTGATCGGGTGTCAGCTTGTGCTCGAGCGGATCATATTCCACGCCGGCGAAGCTGAGCGCTCGCGCGGTGTACAGGCCCATCGCCTTGAGATCGCGGGCAACGATCTCCATGGCGGCGATACCACCCTCGACCATCGCCGCCATGAAGACCCCACGGTCGTGAAAAGCTGTTCCCGGCCCCCAAAGGCCAAGGCGGGAGGCGTAACTCAGATTGTCAGGTTTGGTAGCGCCAGTCGCGGATTCGTAGACGATACGGGCTCGCGGCAAAGCGTTCTGAAGTCTGACCCCGGCCAAGCCCTGGTCGGATCCCTTGGCGTTGCCGAACTCGGTCTCAGTTCCCGCAGCGTTGCCCATCGCGTGAGACTCGTCGAACAATATCACCCCTTGGAAATCGGGGCCCGTCCATTCGAGTAGCTGCTGCAGCCGGGATGCCTGGTCATGGCGGGATGACCTCAGGGTGGCGTAGGTCAGAAACAATATGCCACTCGCCATGTCGATCGATCGCCCCAGGGGAAAAGCATCAAGCGGCTGGATATCGATCGGCAGTCCACCCAGATCACCCCAATCGCGCCTGGCATCTTCCAGAAGGCTGGTGGTCTTGGAAATCCAGATGGCACGTCGGTGCCCCTGGTTCCACTGGTCGAGAATGATCGCTGCGCCCGCACGGCCCTTGCCCACCCCGGTGCCATCGCCGATAAAATAGCCGGTTCGGTAAGCCCGGCCCGCAGGATCTTCATGGAGCTGGTCGCCCGCCTGGTTGGGGACAAACCGCCCGGGCAAGTCTCGCGAAAAGGCTTCGCCCGCATGGATGATTGTTTCAAGCTGTGCCTCGGATAGGCCTCGCAGCGCGCGCTTTTGAAGGATTGGCCGGTGGCGCGGTGCAGGGGGCAGCACAGACGCCATGGCGATGGACTCGACAAGCTCATCCGGGTGGGATCGTCCGTCGGTGATATCGATGCGTGCCAGGCGCCAGGGCGCATAGATGCCGATAGGGTCTCCAGCTGGCCGCGGCCTGGCGCGGACGGTGTGGCTGAGCGGCTGTGCCTCATCATGATTAGCCGCGATGCGATCGGGCGCGACGATCCTCGCCCGGGTAAGGCTCGTGAACAGCGACACCGGCGAGGAGACCTTGCGAGGTATAAGCCGCACCGGTGCAGCAGCCAGGGGCGGCGGCGGCGGCAGCGGATCGAGGCGCTCTGGCAGGGATTGGACTGCATCGAAGGCTCCGTCGAGATTTTCGACGGTGCGTCTGTTGGGTGTGCCGGTCCAGCCCTTGTCGAAGACAAGGAGGCGAATAGCGATCCCGGTGCCGTGCTTCGCGTACGGGTGACCGAGAATGGTTATCTCGGCCCGGGGCGGCACCAGTTCTGCGACCGCGTTGTAACCGCCGGGGTCGCTTCCGTCGGCAGCGAAAGCTGGAGACATGATTGCGACGCATCGACCGCCTTCAGCAAGTCGGAGCAAGGCGGACCGGAGGTGGCGGGCGCCGGCATGGCGATCTCGACCCCTGCCCTCGCTGCGGCTGAAAGGCGGATTGATCAGGACGACGGTGGGGCTTTCGGTTGCCGGAAGCCGGTCATGAATGAACTCAGCGTCATGCTCGCTAACCGGCCGACCAAGCGCAAGCGCGAGCAACCGCGCACGCTGCGGATCACGTTCGTTCAGCGTGACCGAAGCGGAAGAGCCTAGAGCATGACACACCAGCATACCGGTTCCGGCGGATGGTTCGAGGACCTGATCGCCAGGTTGCAGGCGGGCCGCCAAGGTCGCGAGCCAGCCAAGCGCAAGGGGTGTGCTGAACTGCTGCATCGCCACCTGCCGTTCCGAGCGAAAGGTCTGGGTGGGCAAACGCTCCTGGAGACGCCGGATCGCCGCGAAGGCCTCGGCAGGTGAAGCTGGCGTGCGAGACGCGGTGTCCGGCCGGCTGATATAGAGAACTTGGGCCGTCTCAAGCGCGTCATAGGCGTCGCGCATCGACCAAAGTCCTGTCGCATCAGAGACTTCAAACGTTTCCGTCATCCGGCGCTTGAGATTGTGTCTCGTCGGGATTTCGCCGCGTGCCAGGCTATCCGCGATCCCGCGAGCGACTTCAAAGAGGCGATGCGGCTTGTCATGCGCATCATCATGCGGCTCGGCGAGCCGGAAAAGCGGTAGGTTCATGGAGTCCTCCTGGTCATGGGGCTCCACAGCCCCGCCACCCGTCCGCTCCCCACTCCCCTTCTTTGTTGGACGCGGACATGAGAATGGGGCCGCAGCGAAAGCCACGGCCCCGATGATCGCCATGCAAGAAAGTCAGGCGGCGTCAGCGAAGGGTGCAGAGTTCTCGCTGCCTGCAGCAGGTGTGGCTTCGTCCGACCCTCGTGCGTCTGTGATCTCGCGATCATTTGCCGGCTGGTGTTGCGGTGCCTTGAAACGCATTGCGTCGGGTACCCAGGCCAGGGCTTTCTCTTTCTCATCGGCCGTGAGGTGCATGTTTCCGGCAAATAGCGTCTCAGCGGAGGCCGCGAGATCGTGCTTCTTGGACGCACCATAGCGTTGCCGAAGCTCGATACCGCCGACTTCTTCGAACTGAGCAAGGATGGAGCCCTTGCTGATGCGATCGAAATAATTGGTGGCGGTCGGTCTCCACCAGCTCGCGACATCGATCTCAAGCTTCTGACCGATATGGTCAATGAAGCTGCTGCCGGTCTTGCCCGCAGGGACCGAGTGGATGGTCCTTGCGATGGCCCAGCCCAGCCAGGCCGCTCGTTCGTCGTCGGGCAGGGCGCAAAAGGCGTCGAACCTGTCATTGACATCGGCATGATCGGCCCAGCTGCGGTCGAGCGAAGCGTCGAGCTTGGCCCATTGTTGCGCTGCCTGGGTGTCGCTGCGGAAACCGGCAATCCGGGCCGGCGCCTCGTCCGAGCGCAGCTCGGTCGCAAGATCAGC
>Ga0207711_10003270_pt1 | contig 14100 bp, 14 predicted proteins | sample KBSS34metaG_FD_184401 | JGI IMG/M metagenome (GOLD analysis project Ga0207711, IMG submission 184401) | Switchgrass rhizosphere microbial communities from Kellogg Biological Station, Michigan, USA - KBS S3-4 metaG (SPAdes) (version 2) | ecosystem: Host-associated > Plants > Roots > Rhizosphere...
ACGCCGCCGACACCACCAACTCCGCCAACGCCGCCGACACCACCAACTCCGCCGACGCCACCGGGGCGCCCCGCGCCACCGACTCCGCCGACTCCGCCGGGGCGCCCTGCGCCACCGACGCCGCCAACACCGCCGACGCCGCCAGGGCGTCCAGCCCCGCCGTAACCGCCCCTGCCGCCAATGGCGCCGGTGCTTGGCCGGCTGTATCCGCCGCCGGCAGGCCGGCTGTAGCTGCCGCCCCTGCTAAATCCGGACCCGCCATAGCCGCCGCCGCGGCTCATTCCACCGCCGCGGCTCATGCTGCTCGATGCGCCGCCACGGTAACCGCCGCCGCCGCCACGGCTCATTCCGCCGCCACCACCGCCGCGGCTCATTCCGCCGCCGCCACCGCGACCGCCGCCGCCGCCGCCGCGTCCGCCGCCGCGTGCATCGGCTTCCTGGACCGTGAATGCCGCCAGGCTCAGGAATGCGCCGAGCATTGCGGCGTTGAATGTCTTGCTGTGCATGTTACTTCCCCACTCCCTTGAAGGTTGCGAGCTCGATGCGCTTGGCATCGCCATCCGGAACGAAGGCGAAGTCCGAGTCAGAGAAGGTCGGATTCACCTTCCAGTCGAGGCGGGCGATGAAGGTCGGCCGCGAGGCATCGGTGCGATCGACAATGACGAGCTTGCGCGGGACTGGCTGGTCGCCTTGTTGGATCCAGACCTCCCAATCCACATCCGCTTCGCGATAGGCGTAATGATCGGTTTCGACGCCATCGAGGGTCGCAGTGCCCGCGAGATATGCGGACTTCATGGCCGCGAGACGATCGGCACTCGCCCCATCACCCCACCGGAACAGATCCTCCAGCGGCAGGGCAATTCCATATTTCTTGTAGATCACGTCGAGCGCCTCGCGGTTCGTCGCGGGAGCCGGCGCGCTCGCGTAGAAGCCGAGCTTCGGCGAATAGATGGTGAAGGTCTTGCCGTCGTAAATGAAGCGACGGTCCTTGATGTCGCTCTTATAGTCGATGACGAAGCCGGGCCGACGAATCTTGTAATCGGTCGTTCCGTCGAGCTGGAGACGCTGGCCGTCATTGGTCACTACGTCGAGACTGCCCTGCGAAGTAATCTGCAGGGTACTGGCGCTCGACAAATACGCGCTCATCTTTTTCAGCGCCGCGATCGCGGCTGGCTCGACAACACCCGTCTTCGAGACTCCGCTGCTCATCGCCGAGCGCATTGCAGTGGTGCTTGAGCGCAACTGCGCAATGGCGCTTTGGGCCGGAATGATCGCCAGGATCAAACTGGCGGTTAGCGCCTCACCGATTCGGGTACGCATGGAAAAGTCTCCCGGGTTAATTCTAGTAATCCAGGAAGGCCTAGGCCGCGGTCGGCCGACCTTTCATCCGGCTAATCCCTAGTTTGGGATTGTGCGGTTGCTGACCTCGGCAGGCAGTTGGGGCCCACTTCCCAGGGCTTTTCGACTTCCAGCACTTGGCTGGAGCGTTGAACGTCGCGGATGCCTGCAGCCTACCCGCATTTCATTCCAGCCATGAAAGGGTCGTGATTGGGGGTCGCATGGGTTTACCCTGATTGGAACGCCCGTTTCTGACCGTACGACGGGAGACTCACAGGCGGAACGAGGGTTGCTCAGGTGGGCGAAGATCGGCAAAACTTCAGGGTGGGGACTCTTGCATTTGCGTAAGGTCGACTTGCAGCGGGTGAGCGAAGCATGACGAGCCCCATCAAACGGATCTTGGTCGTCGATGACCACGACGCCGTTCGTCGCGGCGTGCGTCAGCTTCTTGAAACAAAGCCCTATTACCAGGTCGTCGCCGAGGCGGCCGATGGGCGGACAGCGCTTGCACTTGCCAGAGAGACGCGACCAGATATCGCGATCCTGGATTATTCAATCCCGCAGCTGAACGGTCTCGACCTGTCGCACGCGTTGAAGCGCGAATTCCCGCGGATCGAAATCCTTCTCTACACGATGCACGATCGTGAGGAGATCATCATGGATGTTCTGCGTGCCGGTGTAAGGGGGCTCGTGCTGAAGTCGGACGCTGAGCAGCATCTAACTGCCGCGCTCGATGCGCTCTCAATTCACCGTTCCTATTTCTCTGGAGCCATCTCCGATGCACTCCTCGACCAGTTCCTCGACAGCAAGCCTCAGAAAGTCGCGAGCAGCCTGACGCACCGGGAGCGCGAAGTTGTGCAGCAGGTCGCGGAGGGCCGAATAAATAAGGAAATCGCGGCGCGGTTGAACATTAGCATCAAGACCGTCGAGACTCATCGGGCGAGCGCAATGCGTAAGCTAAAGCTGAGGACGACTGCCGACCTCGTCCGATACGCCGTCAGAAACCAGCTCGTCCAAGCCTAGGCAATTAGCCCCGAGCCGGTGCTCTTAACGGCATTTGGGCGACGATCTCGGTGCCGTGCGCAATATTTCCTATCCGGAATTCGCCGCCCAGCTGTTCCACACGGAAGCGCATCCCCTCAACCCCCACGCCGCCCTTATGCGACATTTCCTCATCGGTGGGCATCCCTATGCCATCGTCGCGAATGGCGAGCTCGACGAGATCGTCACCGGCCGACAAGCTCATGCTCACCGTGGAAGCACGGGCATGTCGATGAATATTGACGAGGGCCTCCTGGGCCACGCGCAACAAAGCCAGCGAGGTTGTAGCGTCCGCTTTTGTTACGTCGCCATCGGTGCTGAAGCTCACGTCGTAACCGGTTCGTTTGCCAAATCCCGCGAGCAGCGACTCAACTGCTGAAGACAAGCCGTCCGTCGGCATCCGAACCGGGTGATTGATGAACGCCAGCGAACGAATCTCAGCGGAAATTTGCCGCGCTGTGCTCTGGATCTCCTCAATCAGCTCCGAATGCTGCTCGGCGGCTTCGATCAACTTCAGGCGAGCCACGCTAAGCTGCAAATAGAGCAGGAGCTGTCCGGCCGAGTCGTGAAGTTCATGGCCGACCCGGTCGCGCTCATCGTCGCGTAGCTTCAGCAGGCCTTCGAAGAATTCGTCGCGCGTGAGCTGAATGACGTCGGACTCGTCCAAGGTTTGGAAGAGCGAATTCCCCGGCAAATTGGCGTGAGTGAAATCGAAACCGTCGGTGCGAGCCTGCCCAACTTCCGCGCGACGGCCCTGCCGCCCCCCGCGATGCCGTTCTTCAAAAAAGAGGCCCTGCTCCTTCACGGTGCGATCCCTTCCGTTGCTGCCAACGCATTTCGCGTTACCGAGCATCGACGGCATTGTCGCTCGACTTACTTAGGTCAATTTGAGGCTTATGTCATTTAGTTTTCGTAGTTTAGCCTGTGGATAATTGGGATCCGGGACAATATGGAGACCGCCTGACGGGTAAACCCGCGCCCCTTTTACAGGGTAGATCCCGTCCGAAATCAGGCAAGTTGGCACGCCAATGTTAGCCTTTATGGGCGCGCCGGCTGTTGGCTTGGTTCTGGCTGGCCGACTGTTGCGTCGCAGCAACACTTCTCGTTGATCTTAGCCCTAGTCAGCCACTGATCGGGATTAACCCCGATTTTCCGGTCCGGACCGCCAGTCGATGCTTTCCTGGCTAGAAGCCGTCCCGAGTCCTCAAAGTGTCGGCTCCAAGCGGCTGATGATGCTCAACAGGAGATTGAAATGCGTAAATCTCTCTTCGCAACGACGGCGCTGCTGATCGTTGCAACGCCGGCCGTCGCCAAGGATGGTGGCGGCTATATCGGCATGGATCTCGGCGCCGTTTGGCCGAACAGCCAGGATATCCTGGGGTCCGCCACTTTCGCCGGACCGGTGGTTTGCAACGCACTTCCACCGGCGACGTGCACGACGTTGCCGGCAAACTTTAGCCGGACCACCATCGGATCACTTCACTATGGAGCCGGTGTCGATGTCGACATGTTCGGCGGGTTCGATTTCGGGATTTGGCGGCTCGAAGGCGAGATCGGCTATAAGAGCGGCCATGCCAAGCATTCGACCTTGACCAGCACGTTCATCAACAATGTGAACGCGGCCACTGGGCGAACATTCACGACCAGCGACAAGTTCAACATCGACGAGACGTCCCATGCCTGGGACATCATGATGAATGGCTGGCTCGATTTCGGAGGCCAGGATGGCTTTGGCGGCGGCATCGGCGCCGGCCTCGGCTATGCAAATGTCGACCAGTTCGGCCATAGCAACGGCAAGTTCGCGTGGCAGCTGCTCGCGCAGGCCTATTTTCCGGTCAGCGACAATTTCGATATTGGGCTGAAGTACCGTTACTTCCATGCCGGCGAGACTCATGGGACCAGCGTCTTCACGGCAAGCCCGCCTACGGTCTGCAATGCGCTTCCGCCCAATGAGTGCGCGACCGGCACCTTGACGTTTGAGGACGACAGCCGGTGGACGTCGCACAGCCTCTTGCTGACTGCTCAATACAATTTCGGACACGCGGCACCGCCACCGCCGCCGCCTCCACCTCCTCCTCCGCCTCCGCCGCCTGCGACGCAGACGTGCCCGGACGGTAGCGTGATCGATGCGACGGCGACTTGCCCGCCGCCGCCACCGCCGCCACCGCCACCGCCACCGCCGGCCGAACGGGGCAACTAGTAGTCGGCCGAGTGACCCTTCGCCCTCGGGGGCGAAGGGTCACATCCGTGCGTACCTCAGGCGGAGACTCTCCGCCTTTCTTTTTGCGATTTTGCGGGCCCCGATCCTGTCGCACGTGGCAGGAGCAGATACATCATCCCTACTGCGAATGCGTAGGCGATGGCGAACTGAAGAACGCGCGAGGCCCAGATGCCGGCGTTCGAGGGGCCGGGGATCAGCCCCAGGCTGAGCATGATGATCGCCTGATTGAACGTGATCATCGCGACCGTGCCTCCCGCTCCTCCCTTCTCGATCCGCCGGGCGAACGCCACGCCGATGGCAAACGTTATGCCGGCGAGGGTGAACAGCGATGGTGCAATCTGCAGCATCGAATGCGCAGCCACCGCAATGAAACCGCCGATGCAATTGGCCAGGATCATCGCGAGACCCTGCAACGCGCCGCGGCTCGCATCGAAATTCACGACCAGCACGACCGTCGTGATCAGCACGGGAAGTGCATCGGTCAGCCCGTACAGCAGGTAAATCGTCATTAGCGGCAGGACGATCGCCGTTCCCGCCAACGCCAGATAGAATGGTTGAACTCTTTGCGTTCCCGAAGCGGCCGCGGCCTTGATCGAGACCAAAGGCCAGACGCCGTGGACGAGCCACGTGGTGACGAGCGCAACCGCCATTCCGCGCACAAAGGCGATCGGCAGGCCTCCCGCCTGGGCCGGGGTGGTCATCGTTACGATCGGAATGGTCGAATAGCAGACCAGGACCAACAGCAAGGGAAAGAAGCCCTTCCCGCGGGCGATGATGGAGAATGACTGGAACAGTATCAGCCCGATGACACCGATCAGCACGATTGGTCTTTCGCGCAGGAATGACGACAAGGCGAACGCTGAAAATGCCCCCGTGGATTGAACCAGCATCAACACGGCTCCGCCCTTAAGCGGCAGTGGCGCCGGAATGCTGGCCAACAGGGTGATGACAAGGATCGGCGCGAGGAATGTCGGGTACCAACCCATCAGTTCCGAAACGACGAAAGCGAGAGAAGCGCCGACGGCGATACGAAGGATGGCGTGCTTTCGCGCGGGCGTCTCGTACCAAGCTGGCGACATGATTGCCTCCGACTATTGCAGGTAGCTGAGCATCGTGATGATCCAGATCCACGCCCGCCCGACCGGGTTCAGGACGGAACGTTTGCTGGTGAAGATGATCACGTTCGCCTGCGCACCGCTGCGGCCGGCGCCAGTACCCGCGTGTCGCGAATCCTCCAGCAGCTGGATCTGGACGGGAAAGCGCTGCGGCTCGCGCAGCCAACCCTCGTCCGGCGGTACGTCGGCGAGCTGGCCGGTCGGCGCCTCATCACCTTGCTTGATGCCCCAGCCGACGCTTCGGACGCGGGCATGGAAAAGCTTGCCGGGATCGATGTCGAGCGCGACGAGCGCGTCCTGATCCGGTGCAACGTTCCCGAGCTGGTTCTCGCGCAGATTGGCCGAGATCCACCGGGGCCCATCCCGCAGGAAACTCAGCAGCGGCTGGCCCTTGGTGACATATTGCCCGGACGCGAGCCGCAGGTTTGTGACGACGCCATCCGCCGTCGCAACCACCTCCGTGTTTCGAAGATCGAGCTCGGCTTGGTCGAGAGCAGCCATGGCTTGCTTGACCTTCGAGTTGCCGGTTCCCGGAGCCCCGAGGTTTGCTTCGGCGCGCTTCACGTCCGCGGCGGCCTTTTCGACGTCCGCGCGGGTGGTGGCCACGTCGGCCTCGGCGCGGATTGCGTTGGTCTTGGGAAGCGCCCGCTCGGCGACCAGGTCGGTCACGATCCTCCCGAGCTTCTGGCTCGCCTCCAGGTCGACGCGTTGTTTGTGGAGCAAAGCTCTGCTCGCCACGACATCCGCTTCGGATACTTGCGCGTCCTGCAAGGCCGCGACGAGATTCGCCTTCGCTGCCTCGACCGCAATGCGGTACGGTTCCGGATCGATCCGGAACAGGACCTGCCCCTTGGTCACGTGCGTATTTTCCTTCGCGCCGACCGCAACGACCTTGCCGGCCACCTCCGGCGCAAGTTGGACCAGGAACGTGTCGACGCGCGCGTGCGACGTATAGGGCGTGAAGCGATCGGCAAGCACACTGTATCCGAAGATGACGAGAAGCAGGACGACCGAAACCAACAGGATCTTGCGTGCGCCTTTCGGCTTTTCCGTTGTAGGGGCGCCGGCCTCGGGTTCCGTCATTGCCGAACGCTTGCCGATGCTTGGACCCAATCGCCGCCGAGCGCCCGGTAAAGGCTGATCACCGCGCGATAGCGGTCCCCTCTCGCCTGGGTCAGCGATAGCTGTGCGTTGTAGAGTCCGCGCTCGGTATCGAGGACGTTGATGTAGTCGGTGTAGCCATTGTCGTAGCGCAGTGTGGCAAGCCGAACGCCTTCCTGAAGCGATTGCACGCGCCGTTCGAGGATCACCTGCAGATCGCGCGAGTTGCGGACCTCGGCGAGCGAATCGTCGACGTCGCGGAACGCGTTCTGGATCGCCTTCTCATAAAGCGCGAGCGACTGGTCGCGGCGCGCCTCCGCCTGCCTGTTGGCGGCCTTGATCCCGCCGCCGGTGAAGATGGGGCCGGCGACGTCGCCCGTGAACGACCAAGTGCGTGCAGGACCCGTGAAGAGGCGGCCCAGTGCCGAGGACGCAAAGCCGGCGAGTCCCGTCAGCGTAATGCGAGGAAAGTAGAGCGCCCGCGCAGCGCCGATCAGCGCGTTCGAGGCGTGGAGTTGATGTTCGGCCTGGAGAATGTCGGGGCGCTGCGTCAGCAGGTCGGACGGAAGCCCAGACGGGACGGCCGGGAGACGGAGCGTGTCGAGCGTCCGGTCGCGCAGGACTCCCCGAGGATTTTGCCCGAGGAGCACCGAGAGTGCATCCTCCTGCGTCGCGATGGCTTGCCTCAGGTCGGGAATCGCGGCCGCGGTCGACTCATACTCGGCCTGCGCCTGCGTCATTTCAAAATCTGAGATGTAACCCCGCGCCAGGCGGCGGTTGAACAGCTCAACCCATTGGCGCCGCCCCTCGAGGTTCGACTGAGCAATACGCAAACGCTCATCGAGATCGATCAGCGTGACGTAGCTGCCCACGACCGATGAGATGATCGTCAGCATGACTCCGCGCCGAGCTTCCTCGGTGGCAAGGAGGTTGGCTCGCGCAGCTTCTGTCTCGCGGCGAATGCGACCCCAAAGGTCGATTTCCCAGCTGGCCAACAGGACCGCGCTGAACGTCGAGCTCAACGGATCGACGAAATTCGGAATCTTCTGCTCGCTGGCGCGCGACCGGTTGGCGCTCAGATCATAGCCAATTTGCGGAAAGGCCTGGGCCTTCGTGCCCGCTAAGATCGCATCGAACTCGTCCACCCGCGCAGTCGCTACTCTGAGGTCGCGATTGTTCAGCAGCGCAGTTTCGACGAGCGCGTCGAGATTCGGGTCGCCCATCGACCGCCACCATCCGGCTTCCGTCAATCGCTGCGGCTGAAGCTCAGGCGAAGTGCCGAAGCGAAAGTTAGGCGGGATGTCGACGGCCGGCCGCCGATAGTCCGGGCCCTGCACGCACGCGCCGGAAGCAAGTGCAAATATCACAGCAACAAACATGGTCCGGCGAAGCACGCCGCCACCAGGACGCTTGCACAGCATCGGGCTATCTCCCGCATATCCCGAGCCGGTTATGCTGGTCTCTCGGGAGGAGAGAACTAGGACAAATCCACAGGACGCTTTCGGAATAACCCGAGGTCACGAGGACCTCGTTTCCCGATCAATGCAGCGGCTCAGCCGGGGCTTCCTGGAATGGAAAGTGGAATCGATGACCGGCACTGAGCTGCATCGCCCGCGCCGGGAGAGTGCCTTCTGGCGATTTTACGATCGCGAACGGTACGCCATCCTTTTCTACGCGCTGCTGCTCACCCTCCTTCTCCTCCCCGCCGCGGCAGCGCTCGGTCTGCCGACGATCATGATCAAGCTGCTGGTCGGCGCCAGCCTGCTCGCTGCCGTTCTGCCCAACGCCTCGCGAAAAATGAGGCTCATTGTCGGAGCGTTGGTCCTCCTCGTGATCGCCGCTCGCGCAGCATCTGAAAGCGGCTATCTCCCAATCAGCCCGGCGCTGATCCTGATCCTCGTGGGCGTGCTTGGATTGGCTGCAGCCGCGGGCGCGCTCCGCTTCACGATCGCAAGTGCGTCGGTCACTGCGGAAGCAGTCTACGCCGCGCTCAGCACATATCTGCTGGCAGGCCTGTTTTTCGGCCAGATCTACTGGTCGATCGAGCAGATGAGCCCAGGCAGTCTGGTTGGGCCGGATCCGGTATCCGAAGTGACCTCGGTCTATTACAGCTTCGTCACGCTAGCGACCTTGGGTTACGGCGACTTCCTGCCCCGGTCCGACATCACTCGCGGCATTGCGACGTTCGAAGTGATCGGAGGTCAGCTCTATCTCGCGGTCTTGGTGGCCCGCCTGATCGGAGCTTTTGGCGGCTCACGGGGCGACGCCGCTTCGGCTAAGAAGCGTTGATTGCGTTGTCCTTCGAGGAACCCAGCCATTCGAGCAATAACACCCAGCCGACAGACAGCAGCACGGCGCCAATGAAAAGGCCGACCAGTCCGTAAGCGATCACCCCGCCGATGACACCGAGAAGAATGACCGGCATCGGCACTTCGAGTCCATGTCCGATCATGAGCGGTTTCAGGAATGCATCGCTAAGCCCGGCGATAATGAACCAGACGGTGAATAGGATTGCTACCGTGGTCGACTTGACCGCGAAGCCGTAAATGATCGCAGGGAGCGTGACGAGGATCACCGGCACCTGCACCACTCCCAACGCCATCGCCACAAGCGATAGGATGCCCGCGCCAGGGATCCCGATTGCGAAGAACCCGATTCCGCAAAGCAACGCCTGCACGAATGCAACTCCGATCACGCCGTTCGCGACGGAGCGGACAGTCGCACCGATCACATCCATGTAATGTTTCGCACGTGCGCGGTTTCCCGTGATGCGCGCGAGGAGCGCCAGAGTGAATGCACGCACTTTTTCAGCATAAGCGAGCATGATCGCGGCGAAGACCACTGCCAGCAGCAAACCGAGCACGGTCGTGACCATGCTACCCGCAGCGCCGACGACGCGGCGCGAAAAGCTGGCCAATTGGGGCGCGTACTGCTTCGTGAATGCGGGCAGGTTTTCTGAGGCCTGAGTCCAGGTTGCATGGATCTTCGGACCAATGAACGGGACGCTGTCGAGGCGCGCGGGCGGCGGAGGCAGGTGCTCCTTCCCAGTCCTGAGCGCAGCCAGGAAGTCAGGAACCGAAGCGGCAGCGCTGATCGCGGCGATTGCCGTGGGCAAGAGGATCAGCGCGGCGAGTGCGACCCCGATGGTTATTGCGGAGGCGCGATTGCTCAGCCGGCGCGACAATAGACGACGGTGCAATGGATAGAAGCAAATTGCGAGGATGAGCGTCCAAACCAGAAGGCCGACAAAGGGCACAAGAAGCTGAATGCATAGGGCCAACAGAATCCCGAGCAGCAACAAGGGGACAAGGATATCGACGACTCGACCGACGGAATTGACTGGCGTGATGACGTTCACATCAGAGCCTCTCTGGAACGTGCGCGGAAGCCAGGTTCCGCGACAGGCACCGGCCGCTGTTCCACCTGACGCAGGCGACGGAACATCGGCATAAATCCCGATGGCTGTTTACCGTTGTTAACTTTAGCTCGACCCTAAATTATGCTAGAAGTTAACGTGCCGAACGACGTTTGTGGGGCTGAGTGTCATTACAGGGACACTGATCTTGGGCTCGAGCGGCGGTATTGATGGCTCAACGGGCAAAGTATTGAGCCTGAAGCGGCTGGAAGCCGAGCTGAATGCGGTTGTGGACCGCCTTGAAAGCGACTGGCTTCTTCACGGAGTCGTCAAGAAGGAACTGGCCGAGCAAGTGCACGCGCTACTGATACGCGCACGATCGCTTTAGGCGTTCTTCGCCACCGCCGCACCCGAACCCATTCTCTGAAGCAATTCTTCGCTGAGTTGCATGCCGCGCTCGGCTGCTTCCTTCGCCTTTTGGAGATGCGAGCGCATCGTTTCATCGGAGACGGATAATGCCTGAAGCTGACGCTCGAACACCGCCGCAAGCGCAGCAAAATCGTCGGCGACGGCACGCAATGAGTGCACGCTTTGGGAGCCCGCCAGCTCGGCAGCGTCGGTCGAGACGCGGCGATTCACCATTCTTGCCCTCTTCCCTCGCTACAAACTCGTACGGAGGGACAGCTAGGTGCGATGCACCCAAGCGTCCACCGGGTACAAAAGCCGTGTGCCACCATTGGACTGAACGTAAGACTAACGGCCGATTGGCGCGCTAACAAAAATTCAATGGCGCGCAAGGCCGAATCGCGTCCGCCGTGTGCGAGTTTCGATCAACGGTTCGCGGAGAGGTTTTTCAGCTCGTTCATTCCCCGCACGCTGTCGTTGGCCCAGGTTTCGACGAGGTCACGGAAGTCCCCGCGATTGCTGACGCTCGTCCGCTGGCCGCGGGTGTTGTCACCGGCGACCTTTTGATCGACCGCGCGACCCAGAAGCGCGTTCGTCTGGGAATCACGCAGTTCAACCACGAGCGTCGCGTGTCCAGCTTCTTCGCTGAACGTGTAGGAGCGGGCCGAGGTACGCACGTCGGGCGCGCTCACGAAGATGTTCACGACGCCCGTCCTGACCTTCAGCACGTCTGGACCGGGGGTATCGACGATCGTGTACCCGCCTTTGCGCCAGGCGTTGATGAAGATGTCGGTACCGGCGGCGACGCCCTGCTTGAGAGCCTCCTGAATGTCACGTTCGGAGACGCGGCCGCCGAGATCCCGTGTCCCGCTATTGTAATCCCGGCGCCAGTTCTTGTGGAACGCGACTTCGGTCGGTTCGACGATGACCTTGGAGTAGGTGCGGAAGTCGGCGCCTGGCTGCAGGTAGGCAAGGTCGAAGCGTTTCGACGCGACTCGCTGGAGGCCGTCCCATTCGACCGGCGGCGCAGCCGCTGCGATGCTCACGGTCAGCGGGACGCATCCAAGGATCGCGGCTGCAATCGTGCGTCGAAGCATCGTTCGCTTCTCCTTCCAGCTCCCGGCTGCAGTGGCCAAAGCTCACGAAACCGCCATCGGCGAAAACCCGCATTGGTATCGGGATTCGTCGAATTGAAACGAGGTGTTCACCCGATGGGCGCCGCTGGTGATGTCGGCCAGTCAGTCCGCCATGGACGCTTCGCGGTTTGCAAGAACACTCATCATCCTTCTGCCCGCGCTCTTGCTTCTTGTCGGGCCCGCACGACCCCAGGATCCGCGAAAAGCGGCAGTGTCGTTGCCCGCTGCCAAATGGATTGAGCTCACTACGAATGCGTGCGGTGACGTCGGCCGCATCGAGAACCGGCTCTCCCTCACCCCCGCCGGCATTTCGGATGAGGACGACGACGAAGACGAATGGGTCAACGCGTGGAACATGTCCCCGATCGAATCCGAAGTTCTGAACGAATGGATGTTGAAGCACCCGGAGATTGCGACGGTCACCGGCACCGTCGAACGCTTGTGCGAAAAGCCCGGGCCGCTCGACGATCCGGAAGAGCGCAATCTAGCCTGACAGCCCCGTCGGAGCTTACCCTTACCGTGCATCCCGGGTTTCTGCCGATTGTCGCGTGGCTATTCCCTAGGCGATTCCACTCAGGTCACTTGAGCGGGAGGGCGCCATGGCCACACATCGAATTCACCTGGACAGTCCTGCAGAGCATAGCGCCCTGATGGCGCAATTGTGTCGGCAGGCAGCCGCAGGATTAGCCAGGCAGATGGACCTGACGAACGATCCGTTGAGATGCGAGGCCCTGCTATCCAGGATGCGCCGGCATGAAGAGGAGTCGGAGCGCTACAGGCGAATTGCCGAAGAATTGCGTAAGCTTGGACCGCCCAGGCGTGGCGCAAATCTGCAGCGCGCCCGGTAGATCCAAGATCACAGGATACGAACCCGCGCTAACAGCACTTCAACGGATTGCGCGCCGGCCCGCTTGATGGCGGCTGGGCGGAAACTGGGCGATTAGCCGATCATCCTTCCAGAGCTCGGACCTGACGGGCAGGTGCCGTTCGTAGGCACGTTCGACGGCGTCCTGGTCGGAGGCGCAATCGATGCGATCGGCTCGAATGAATTTTCGGCTCGGATCGAGGAACCGTAAGCGATAGGTCGACATCGCCGACCAAGTTGCGTCGCCTTCCAGTGAGCGCGGTATCAGGCAGATTCCGTACGGAGTCGGGGATCAGTCGCAGGTTGGGTCCGTAGAGTCCCCGATGGTCGCCCGTCGGTGGGCGTGGTGTGCAGTCTCCGGAGGCAGCATCCCATGAACATCGATCCGGGCGCGCAGATCAATCTCGAGAAATCAGCGAAGACGGGCCGATCTGGCAATGGTCACATGTCGGAGACTGCGGCCCCCGTTTCGACCAGAGCGCCGTCCCCGCCGGACAAGAAGAAGAACGACAAGGCGAAGAAGCTGGGGCGCGCCGACTACGAGAAGGAGTTGGAGCGACTTCAAGTCAGGCTATGCGAGCTGCAGGATTGGGTCCGCGAAACAGGTGCGCGTGTTATCATCGTGCTCGAAGGGCGGGACACCGCTGGAAAGGGCGGGTTGATCAAACGGCTGACCGAGCGGGTAAGCCCCCGAACTTTTCGCGTAATCGCGCTCAGTGCGCCCGATGCGTACGAGCGCTCGAAGCTCTACCTCCAGCGCTACGTCGAGCACTTTCCCGCGGGAGGCGAAGTCGTGATCTTTGATCGCAGTTGGTACAATCGGGCGGGCGTCGAGCGAGTGATGGGCTTTGCGAAACCGGCCGAAGTGAAACGCTTCCTGGAGAACGTACCAAAGTTCGAGTCTTGGCTGCATGAGAGCGGGACTATCCTGATCAAGTTATGGCTCGAGGTCAGCAAGCGCGAACAGAAGCGGCGCTTCCGCGGCCGCATTTCCGACCCGCTGCGGCAATGGAAATTGAGCGGGATGGACCTCAAGTCTTACTCGCGCTGGTACGACTATTCGCGAGCCAGGGACGCAATGTTCAAGGCAACCAGCTCCAAGATCGCTCCATGGTATGTCATTCGCAGTGACGACAAGCGAAGGGCACGGCTGAATGGCATCAACCTGATCCTGTCTTTGATCCCGTACAAGAAGATCAAGCGTGAAACGATCAAGCTGCCCCGCCGGTCGAACAAGGGTCGCTACGACGACAAGCTGCCGGCGCATCTCGTGAAGTTGGCGCCAGCAACCTACTGATCGCGGAGGCACACGGAGCGGCAGGCAATGACGACCGCGGCGTCGAGCAGTCCAAAGCCGCAAGGAGCCGACCGGCCAGCGCAGCCGAGCAGGAGCTGGCTCGACTGGCTTCCCGGAGTCAAAATCCTGCAGTCGTATCAGCTCTCCTGGCTACGTAACGACGTCGTGGCAGGCATCGTTCTTTCAACGATGTTGGTCCCCGTTGGCATCGCGTACGCAGTCGCGT
>Ga0207711_10003274_pt1 | contig 14083 bp, 11 predicted proteins | sample KBSS34metaG_FD_184401 | JGI IMG/M metagenome (GOLD analysis project Ga0207711, IMG submission 184401) | Switchgrass rhizosphere microbial communities from Kellogg Biological Station, Michigan, USA - KBS S3-4 metaG (SPAdes) (version 2) | ecosystem: Host-associated > Plants > Roots > Rhizosphere...
CTCGAATCGGGTTGCGGTGATGTATTTGGGCAAGATAGTTGAGATCGCCGATTCAGTAGAGCTGTACGAAAACCCGCTGCATCCATATACGCAGGCTTTGCTTTCCGCGATTCCTGTGCCGGATCCGAAACAAAAGCGCGAGCGAATAGTCTTAAAAGGCGACGTCCCGACGCCCATCAACCCGCCGTCGGGCTGCCGATTTCGGACTCGATGTCCTATCGCCATAGAAGAATGTGCGAAGACTCTCCCGGAACTTCGAGAGATCCGGCCCGAACACTTTGCGGCCTGCATCAGAGTTGACGGTTATTACGAAGCAAAAGCTGAAACGCCGTGATCCAATTTTTCGTATTTATTCTTGATACGTTTTTGTCAATTTCGCATTGTTTTTGTGTGCCTATATTCTAAACTCGAACTGCAAATAGGAGATAAACAGATGGAAAATCAAGAGGGCGGATCATTAACGGGAGCCCAGCCTCAGGACCCACCTCAAATGTCGGAAGCGGCAACTCTGGGCAGCATCTTTTTCGAACCCGGCCGTGTTTTTGAAGATCTTAAACGAAAGCCCAGGTTCGTAATGGCGGGCGTGATCATTGCACTCCTTGTGACAGGCTATGGCTTTGGGCTTTATTACAAGATAGGTGATGCAGGTGTTAGATCCTTCATGTCGGAACAAATCGATAAGAGTCCACGGGGAGCGAGTCTTACTCCTGAACAGAAAGCGAATGCTATTGATCTTCAAATGAAGATCGGAAGTGTTTTCAGATATGCATTTCCCTTAGTTGTCTTCGTTTTCTTCCTTATCGGCGGCCTGTTTTACTGGCTGGGCAGCAAGGCCTTTGGCGGGAACGGCGGATATCTTCAGAATCTGTCGGTTTGGATATATTCGGGCTTACCGCCTGCAGTAGTAGGCATGATAGCGAACTACATTGTACTGGCGTTTAAGTCGGCAGATGATATTGACTTTGCGGCAAGCCAAAGGGGAGTTATCCACGCCAGCCCCGCAATGTTGATCGATGAGAAAGCTATGCCGGTCCTGGCGACCTTATTGTCGGCAAGCTTTGACCTGTTCTTGATCTGGGGTTGGATTCTTGCGGCGATCGGCCTTCGGATCACAAACCGCCTCTCATCCGGTTCCGCCTGGGCAATTACCCTCATAATTGCATTAATCGGCATCACGCTCCGTGTGGTCTTTGCGTTGTTGTCCGGTAACCCAAGCTAGAAAAGCCGAATAAGAAACGACTAGGGCTGATCGACGGATCAGTCCTTTTTTTATTCATATCTTAAAGATTCGATCGGATCGAGCCGTGCGGCCTTCCAAGCAGGATATAAACCAAAGAATAACCCAATCAAGACGCTCGCGCAGAAGCCGAGGAGCGGAGCCCACAAGGGAACATAGGACGGCATTATCATTTTGACCAGGAAGGTTAACAGCCATCCTATAATGAGTCCTAGCAGGCCGCCGAAACCGGTGAGCATCGCGGCCTCAATAAGGAATTGAAGCAAAATATCGCTCCGCCTTGCTCCGATCGCCTTTCGAATGCCGATCTCACGCGTTCTTTCGGTAACAGACACGAGCATGATGTTCATGACGCCGATACCGCCAATCATCAATCCCACGGAAGAGATCACGAACATGAACAACGCCACCATCGAGGTGATCGAATTAAACTGATCGATCAAACTGGCGGCCGTCTCCATCGCGAAATTGTTCGGCTTACCGAAAGCAGCGTTTCGACGTACCCGCAGCAGGTCTTGAACGTCGTCCTTAGCTTTCTCGAGCTGCCCTTCTTTTGCTACTGCCAGAATGAACAGATCATCGGCCTTGGGCTTCAGCTTGAGAGCGGTACCCATCGGCATGTAGATAGCGTTGGATTGGTCGTTGTTGGCGCTTCCGCCTCCGAAGAACTGCTCGCGTTTTTCCAACGTTCCAATAACACGAAATTGATTTCCCCCTATATCAAGCGTTTGCCCAAGAGGGTCCTCATATGGGAAATAGTTATCAATGACCGTTTGACCGATAAGACAAACGTTCTCTTTCTCGTCGCTTTCATTCTGTGAGAACCATCGACCCCTCATTAAAACCTCGCTGGTTGTTTTTTCGATCTCAGGAGATGTGCCCGAAAGCGAAACTGAAGCTGACGTCTTGCCGTTCTTTCCGGTTACGAGGATCTTGCCTCCGAAAAAGTCACTTGACACATCGAGGAAAGGAACAGAGGTTTCGATCGAGGGTAATTTCTTGATCGCGTCTGAGTCGCCTATCGTGAGGGGCTTTCTCATGCGCTCTTCCTGCGAGCGTCGCCCAACGTGGAATCCGATGTCAAATTTATATAAGAAGATCGAGCGAGTTCCAAAAGACTCGACTTGTTTTTCCACGGCAACTTTAATACCGCTGATCACAGACGACATGAGCATGACAACTATGACGCCGATGATCACACCGAATATCGTCAGAAACGAACGGAGTTTGTGGCCTCTGATCGTATCAAAAGCCATCTTGAAGTTCTCGTAAAACGGGCCGGTTATAATTCTCATGCTATTCCGCCCTCAAAGCTTCGATCGGGTCGAGCCGCGCCGCCATCCAAGCGGGATAAAGCCCTGCAACAACCCCAACAAGGGCACAAACGCCAATTGCAATTACAGCCGCATACCAGGGGATTATCGTTGGAAGCAGGTATATCGTAACGATCAAACCGATCAGTTTTGCGACAACCAGGCCAATAAGACCACCGATGGTCGCAAGCGTCGACGACTCCAAAAGAAATTGTCGAAGAATATCGGCCTGCCTTGCGCCAAGGCTTTTTCGGATACCGATCTCTCGGGTTCGTTCAGTCACCGCGACGAGCATTATGTTCATGATCACGATGGCTCCCACAACCAAAGCAATGGACGGCACAATTATGATTACAAGAAACGCGGGTCCAAAGATGCTATCCTTCAGACTCGAAATCGCATCCGGGGTCAGGATTCCGAAATTGTCCTTTTCTCCAAATTCCAACCTGCGCTTGATCCGCATCAGCGTTCGCGTTTCCTCGACCGAATCCGCCAGTTTTACATTCGGCCTCGCAAGGATCTCGAAGTAGGGAGCTCGATTGTTTCGCAATCCGCCAAACGCAGCGCCGTAAGTCTTGATAGGCAACTGCACAAAGCTGTCCTGCGGCTGGCCGAACACCGTCCCTTTCGGAGTCATGACCCCGACGATCTTGTATGGGATACCTCGGATGGTGATCTCTTCACCAACGGCATCTCCCTGCGGAAAAAGTTTACTCACGACGTCCTGGCCGACAAAACAGACACGCATCGCGTTGTTGTTTTCCGAGTCCGTAAAAAAACGCCCCTGCGCGACGTCCGTATTCTCGATCTGGGCGATTATCGGTTCAACGCCGGAAACCGAAATGTCCTGGATGGTTTGATTTCCGCGTTTTATTTCTACAGTGCCGCCGCCTGCTTTCGCACCGACCTTATCGATCAGCTGAGCGTGATCACGGATGTAATCGAGCTCTTCAAAGGTTAGTTCTTTGTTGCGTCTCTGAGCCGCCGCGATCGTATCCGTGTCCTTGAAATCATCAAAACTGAAACGCCGAACGGTGTATGAATTTGACCCGATACCTGCGATCTTTTCGTCAACATAGACATTAAACCCTTGCAGGATGGAAAGTACGACCATGAAGGCCGTTACACCGATGATCATTCCTAACAGGGTCAGAAACGACCGCAGCTTATGTGCCCAGATTGCGGACAGTGCGAGTTTTAATGTCTCGGTAAGATTCATCCAGTGTTAGATGGTAAGAAACCAGGTATTGTTACGCAAATTGTGCTGTAAAAGTTTAGAAATTAGCTAGATGGGGTGTTCTTAGGCAGTTTCCAAAGAGCGGCTAAATGACAGAAAAGAACCAACGGCACCACGATTGTAGGAAGCCATATGAAGGGAAAATATGTGACCGCAACATTCGGCTGATCGAACGCAAGTTTTTGAAGCGGCGATTTATAAGAAAGAATTGCGATCGCTACGATGTTTACCAAGAGCCCCAGCGCCGCTATGTTCCAGACAACCAAAAGCGGGCGATTGACCCTTCCGTTTCGAAATGCAAGAAAATAAATTATCGGCGCCGTAAGCCCCGAGAGAATGTCAAAATTACGTCCCTCGAAGGTCATAAGCTGTGGAACCTGACCACTTTGGAAAAGCCACAGCAATACGATCTCGACAACAACGCGAATAACATGAACGAGCGTCAGTGCCTTCAACGAAAGACGGTCGATGAAGTTGGCCCTGAAGAAAATGAAATAGAGAGTTGTAAAAATAAGAGCCGGAAGAACACCAAAAAGGACAAACCTCGGAGGAACCGAATCCGAGAAGCGATAAAAATCGTCGATTCCCAAGACCCCTTGAAGAAGAAGCCAAAAGGGAAGCACAAAGGACAAGATGCGAGAGGGAAGATTGTTTCTATTCGCGCTCGGAATGGAACGAAGAAAAAGCCAGATCGTTAAAAGCGTCGTAAGTATGAAAACTATCGATACATACAACGGCAGGTGCTCGATCATCGGTTCTTTTCGTCTTTCTCGATCTCACCGTCTCTGATCGTGATAACGCGGTGAGCGCGTGCTGCAATATCCGGTTCGTGCGTTACAAGGATGATAGTATTACCCTCTTCGTGAAGCTTTTCGAACAGCGCCATGATCTCGATACTAGTTTTTGTATCAAGTGCTCCGGTTGGTTCGTCAGCCAGCAGGATCGACGGGTGATTAACAAGTGCCCGTGCGATGGCAACACGCTGACGCTGGCCGCCAGAAAGCTCGTTTGGTCTATGCATCACGCGGTCGCCCAATTCCACCGAAGCCAAGGCGGCCTGGGCCTTATCGTGCCGCTCCCCGGCGCGCATACCGGCATAGATCAATGGCAACTCGACGTTGTGTAGAGCAGTGGCACGAGCAAGAAGATTAAATGTCTGGAAGACAAACCCGATCTCCTTGTTTCGTATCCTTGCGAGCTCGTCGTCGGTCATATCCGAGACAAGGTGCCCGTTGATCCAATATTGCCCTTGGGTTGGGGAGTCGAGACACCCAATAAGGTTCATCAACGTAGATTTGCCGGAGCCAGAAGGTCCGATGATCGCAAGGTATTCGCCCTTATTGACTTCGAAGGAAACACCCTTAAGAGCATGAAGCTCCTCAACACCCATCTGATAGGTCTTCCAGATGTTCTGCATCGAAATAAGCGAGCGCTCGGTCTTAGGCAACCCGTTGGTTGGTTGGACCGCGGTTACAGTAGCGACTTCTTCATCCATGAACCTATACATATATCTTTAGCTTCCCGCCGTTAAACCTAAACCTTCACGCCGCCTTCGCCTTCCTTCCTGGTCTGACGTTTTACAACTGCCCCTTCTTTTAAGGAATTTAGAATGCGACTGGGACCAGTGATCACTTCCTGACCCTCGCTGAGCCCACTGGTGACCTGGATGTCCGATTCTCCAGTAATGCCTGTCTCAACCGCTACGAATTTGGCCTTGTTTCCGTCCAGAACATACACGCCTTTGACGGGTTTGGGCTTATCTACGCTCTCGGCCTGACCGGCCTGAACCGTCGGTGAGGGCGAACCCTCAGGACGCTTTTCGATGATGGCCTGAAGTGGTACCGCAATTACATCATTTACCGTCTTCGTAGTGATCGTTGCAGTTGCACTCATTCCGGGTCGGAGCCCATCCTTCACGTCCGGTGGAATGTTGACCAGCCTGATAACAACCTTCAATTCCTTCGCTTCCTGAACATTTATGTTCGTTGATAGGCCGCCGGTCGTTGATGATTTGGCGACCGCAAGCGGAGTTTTGTTTTCGACCACGCCCTCGAGCTCCTTATCGCCGAACGCGTCAACTCGGATCTTCGCCTTCTGTCCTTTCTCTACCTTGTCGATCTCGGTCTCGTCAACCTTAACTTCAATGTTGATCTCGGACATATCAGCAATCGTCAGGAGTGCTGTTGTTGAGAGCCCGGCAACAGCAAACGTGCCAACCTTTGACGGGATCTCGGCAATGACTCCGTCGATCGGGGCAATTGTTAATGTCTTATCCCGCTGACTCTTTTCGCCGCGAAGCTGCGCCGATTGCTGACTTGCACGCGCCTGGCTGCTATTTACGCTTAAACTTGCAGTGTTTACGGCCCGTTTTGCATCCGTGACGGCGACCGTCTGGGCATTCAAGCGTGCTTGTGCATCTTTGATCCCGAGCTGACGTGAAGCCAGATTTGCTTTCGCAGTACTTAGAACAGCCGCAGCGCTGTCAACTCGATCTTTAGACTCGTCATAGGCCTGCCGGGACACAACGCCGCTTTCTAACAGCTGCTGGTTGCGCTTTAATTCACGGGTTGCGGCATTCACTTCGACCTGGGCCTTGTCGACATCGGTCTGAGCTGAGACAACCTGCTGTCGGGCGGTGTCTATTGCAACCTGGGAAACATTGAGCTGTTGCTGGGCCTGAGCGTATTGATTTTGGGCCGCGACCACCTGCGATTGGGTTACACGGACCTCATCCTGAGCCGACTGAAGGGCGGCTAACTGTGCATCCGTGCTCGACTGGAGTTGATTCGGATCCAGTTTTACAAGAGGCTGTCCTTTTTTGACCTGATCGCCCTCTTTGACATAGATCTCCTCGATCTTACCTTGCACCTCGCTCGTGAGGTTCATGAACTGGATCGGACGCACCTCGCCTGACGAGGTAACAGTTGAGCGGAGCTCGGAGCGCTTGTCCGCTTTGACCACCGTTACTTCGGGAGTATCTGTTCGTGTAGCAAAAATGCTGGCTATAATAACGACAACTATCAGGACGGCAGCAACCGCCCCAATAATGATCTTTGATTTGCGGCTAAGTGCCATTTTATTCTCTTTCCTCGCAACCAGAAATATTAAGTTAATGACGACTTTAAGGCAAAATCAGGGATTTAAAAGCGTCAAGCCCTTACTACGACAGGATTTGTCGTGGAGTTTCAAAAAACTGTATAAATTCAGCTGGCGTATAAAAAGAATACATATATCGCGGTTGACGATGTTCGGGCATCGTTTTACGATTTACGGAAACCGATAGTACGGGTTAAGATATAGTTAATCTCGAGGCATGTTTTTCGCCTTGAGAATAGAAGGAAAATAGAGATGAATCGATGCCAGTCGTGCGGAAAGGGTAATCCGGAATCTTCGCGATTCTGTGATGAATGCGGTGCCCGTCTGCTCAACGAAGACATCCATAATACTGATTTACCGAGCGAGGATCCTCACACTGCCGAGCATCCTGTGGTCCAAGGCGCAAGTGTTACCTCGGTAGGTGTGCCCCCGATCATTGAGAAGATTGCCGGGACGTATAAAGAATCTAATGGAAGTGGCCCCCTGGCACCCAAGACATTGCGAGCATCCCTGATGGTTGAGCGTGGCGATGCCGCGGGAACTGAATTCATCCTCGATGGGGAGGAATCTTATATAGGCCGTTGGGACGCTGACAATGGGATCTTTCCAGATGTCGATCTTGATTCTCATGATCAGGAAGCGAAGGTCTCGCGTCGCCACGCACGTATCCTGCGCAAAGCAGGCCAGTTCTTTGTCGAAGATCTTGGTTCAACAAACGGTACATATGTAAACCGTGGCCGGCGTTTGATCCCGGGAAATCCGCAATCTCTGCTTGATGGCGATGAGATAATTGTAGGCAAGACATTTTTGCGGTTCCATATTGTAAGCTAAATCGTCTTTTTCATAACTAAACAGCATGGCTTTGTGTCACGAGTGCGGCTCAGAAGTCGCAGAAAATGATGTCTTTTGTCCGTTCTGCGGAATTTCGCTGAAGCCTATACAGGTGGAGGATGGCGAGGCTGATCCTGCATTCGAAAGCACGATCGTGATGTCGACCCCGGCCTCGCGCGCGGAGGCACCTTCGATACTGACAAGAGCGGATGAAGGGACGACCGGTCAAGACGTTTTAGAGGCTGAGCCAAGCCAGACCAATATAACGGATCCCCATTTTAGTGCGGGTCCAACGGATCAGGACCTGTCCATTCCTGCAGGTACCCATGAATCCGCCGCTGAACATCATATTGATGACGTGCCGGTACCGACGGTCCTCACCGAACTGGAAAATGCCGCCGGTCATCTGTTTGTTGGTATCAATGATCGAAAGCCTGAACCGCTCACGGAACCGACCGCGTCTCATAGCGGAGACGCTGATCCCAGCGGAAAGCCGATCGCCGAGGAGTTAAGTGGGGCGCCGGTCGATGTTTCGGACCTGAAGGATCCGGAAGAACCCGCGCAAGTCCCGTCCTCGTCTGAAGATTTGCCGTCGATCGAGACGGTAAATGAGTCGTCTCCTGCACCTATGGACGCGACGTCGGCGAACGCCGAACCTGCCGATGAGGTCGGTATCTCGATGCCGCTGGATGTTCCTGTAACCGAGGAGCAAGACCAGACACCTTCGATGTTTGACTCGGTTCGTATCATGGAGTCGACGAACGAGCAGGGAGTTCCGGAAATTCCGCCTGTGTCTCAAAGAGGCTCTGAAGGAGCAACGCTCATTAAAAGCGGACCCATCAGTGAGGCACGTTCTCAAACAGCCTCGAACATCGGGATGGTAGATACCGATGGCCGGAAAGCCGCGAAGCTTAAGCCGCTTGAAGAAGGAACGATCCTTAACAATCGATATGAAATAGTTAGAAAGATCGGCGGCGGCGGAATGGGCGCCGTTTATCTGGCGAGTGACAATAACCTCGGCGGTGTCCTACGCGCCGTGAAGGAAATGGTCCAAGCCCATATCGAGGAAGAACAGCAGGACAAGGCCATCCAGGACTTCAAACGCGAGTCGATGATCCTTTCTACTCTCGATCATCCGTCGATACCGACGATCTATGATTATTTCTTTGACGAGGTAGAGTGCCGTTTTTACCTTGTCATGAAATATATTTCGGGCGGTGATCTCTCTTCGCGGCTTCGATCGGCACCCGAGGGTAAACTTGATGAGATAACTGTCTCCGAGTGGGCGATTCAGATCGCCGATGTGCTTGATTACCTGCATAATCAGCCGAGCACCATTGTTTACCGGGATCTCAAACCATCCAATATAATGATCGATGGTAACTCCGGACGGGTGATGCTTATAGATTTCGGTATCGCGCGCTCGATAAATCAAAAGGAAGAGAAAGGTGTTACGGCGGTTGGAACAATGGGTTATGCTCCGCCCGAGCTCTTTAGCGGGAATGTCGAACCAAGGTCGGATATTTATAGCCTGGGCTCAACTATGTTTCACCTGCTGACGGGAGCTGACCCCCAAAGCAATCCGCTTCTGATATTTGATTTCCAAAAGAATCCGCGTCCACGTCAGATCAACCCGCAGTTATCTGACCAGATCGAGCGGTTTCTTATGAAGTCGGTCGAGTACAATGCATCCTCGCGTTATACCTCCGCGGCGGACGTTAGGCATGTTCTCGAGGAGCACCTCGACAGTTTAAGAAAGGGTAACGTTACGTTTGGCATCAAGGAGATCCCAGCCTCGATCAGCCTTGCGAACCAAAGTGTTTTCTGCGGCTTCTGCGGACAGAAGATCGTTGCAACCGATCTTTTCTGCGCATTCTGCGGAGCTAAGCAGCCGATCGCTCAGCAGGGAGTACATTCAGAGATCTATACGCCGGCACCGATGACGGCCAAGCTTTTCGTCCTCGGCACCCACGATCTTGATTCGCCTACATTCCAGCTTGAGAAATCAGAAAATCTGATCGGCCGCCGCGATCCAATGTCAAACATCTTTCCGGAAGTTGATCTCTCTAAATACGATCCGCAGACAAAAATATCTCGGCGGCATGCGAAGATCTGGCGCGACGGGCCGAATTATGTGTTGGAAGACCTTGCTTCTTCGAACGGTACAGTGATCTTACCGGCCGCGAGCGATTCAAAACGTCTTTTGCCGCACCAGCCTTACACGCTATCGAACGGTGACAAGATCAAGCTCGGGGATACTACCTTACATTTCATGATCGGTTAGCCATTTGAGAACGAAATTATGACCCCAACCGCCGAACGTTCCGTTTCTTCTCAAGGGCGAAGAAGAAAGGAAATAGTAGCTGAATTTAGCGCGGAAGAATTGAAAGCACCGTTCGTTCTTCGGTGTGGAGCTTTGTGTATTGATTATATTCTTCTGATTGCGATTCCGGTCGTCACGCTCCTTCTCGGCGTTCTTTTCGGGGGGGCGTCGAGCGCCCAAAGCGGTGGCATTTCAAACAGCACAGGCTGGCTCTTAAGTACGCTTCTGTTGCTGACGAATTTTTTTGTTTTGCCCGCAGTTGGCGGCCAGACTATCGGCAAAATGCTTACCGGTATTCGGATCGTTAAGAAGAACGGCACTGCGATCACTTTCGGCACGGTCTTGCTGCGTCATGTGCTGGGTTATCTGTTAACCGCTATTACACTTTGCCTTGGATTCCTATTCGCGGCATTCAACCACAAGGGAAGGGCCTTGCACGATTACGTAGCGGGTACGACGGTTGTGTATGCGAAACGGAGCATACGTTAAACCGGTCCAATCTTAAAATATGGCCCAGTTGCTTATAAGAAACGGCGGTCAAGCGGAAGAAAAATATCCGCTCACGCGTTTGCGCACGACTATCGGGCGGTCAGCAAGAAGTGACGTGTGTATTCCGGACGCCTTCGCTTCGCGACTTCACGCGGAGATCCGCCAGGAGGGCGATAACTTCTGGCTGCAGGACCTTGGTTCTGCGAATGGAACTCGATATAACGGAAATCTCGTCACAGTTGCCCTTCCGTTAATTTCCGGCGGCGAGATCCAGATCGGTGAAACAACGATCCTTTTCGAAGACGATCGAGCTCGGCAGTTGGGCAGCTCGACCTTGATTGCCGATCATACCGAGGCCCTCGATCCGTCTAAGACCATCTCTTTTTCTCATCGCCGAAATCCGACCGCCGAGATACTGAACTCAAAGGTTTCGACCCGTACTGAATTGCTTGGCTTGATAAGTAAAGTAGGGGTGGCTCTTCTGTCGTCGAGCGGGCTGGACGATACATTGAATCAAGTTGCGTCGCTTGTGTTCGAAGCGGTCCCGGCAGAGAGATGTATTATCATGCTCCGTGATGAGAAAGCGGCAGATGGCATGAAGATCATGGTCGCTCGCGATCGAAATCGAACTGAGACGATAGAAGAGGTTCGAATAAGCCGTACTGTAATGGATGAAGTTCTCAAGAATGGTAAATCCGTTCTAACTTCAGATGCTCAGCACGATCCGCGATACGCGAGCCAAACAATGGCTCTGCAGGGAATTCGGTCGGTTCTGGCAGTTCCCCTTAGCGTGGACGAGAGAGATATCTTCGGCATAATCTACGCAGACTCGCCGACTTGGGAAAGCTCGTTTGCCGAAGAACATTTGGACATTCTTACGACCTTAGCGTCAGTTGCTGCTATTCGTGTAGAAAACGCCACGCTCGTAGACGAACGCATTCAACGCGAGCGGATGGAACGGGAGCTTGAACTGGCGACCGAGATCCAACAGCGTTTTCAACCCTCCGCTCCTCCAAAGATCGAGGGATACGAGTTTCAGGGGATCTCATTTTCTTGTTATGAGATAGGCGGCGATTACTACGACTTCATTCAACAAAGCGATGGCAAGATGCTCATCGCACTTGGCGATGTTTCCGGTAAAGGTACGGCGGCCGCGCTTTTAATGTCGAGCGTTCATGCGGCAATGCATGCGCAAGTTTCGGCAGGCAGCCGCTTGCCGCAGATAATCAGTTCTGTAAACCAGTATCTCGCGGAGAACACGCCTGCGAACAGGTTTGTCACGCTTTTTGCGGCAGAGCTTGACCCGCCCACAGGCAAACTGCGATATATCAATGCCGGACATAACCCCCCGCTTGTTGGGCGCTTAGGCGGAGGGATCGAACAGCTTGCCTCGGGAGGATTTCCCCTTGGCATTTTACCGGCCGCGGAATTCGAAGTCGGCGAGACCCAGCTTGCTGCCGGCGAGGTTGTCGTGATCTATTCCGATGGCGTGTCGGAGGCGAACAATCTGAATGAGGAAGAATTTGGCATGGATCGACTGTCGGAGGTAGTAAGAAGAAATCTCGCCGCGTCCGCTGCTGGAATCCGCGACAAGGTCGAATCTGCTTTGTCGGCGTTCACCCAAACAGCCCCAGCAAACGACGATATCACTCTTGTTATCGTAAAACGGGTTTAGTTTCCCGCGATCTGTCCGTACAGCCAGGCCTTTGCCATTCTCCACTGTCTATTGATCGTAGGGACACTCACACCCATAACTTCCGCAGTTTCCTCTATCGATAGCCCGCCAAAATATCTGAGCTCAACGATCTTTGCTTTTTGAGGGTCGATCGCCGCGAGGGCCTGTAAGGCATCGTCGAGCGCCACAAGCTCCGCGGACTTGTCGTGCGAAACCACCAATATTTCTTCCTCGATCGGCAGCTTCTCGAATTCGCCACCGCGCTTGTCGGCCTTATGTTTTCGCGCGTGGTCCATTAGGATTCGCCGCATCACCTGGGCAGCGATCCCGAAAAAGTGCGCGCGGTTTTGCCATTTCACTCGTGTCTGGTCGATCAGCTTGATATACGCTTCATGGACAAGGGCGGTCGGTTGCAAGGTGTGGTCTGATCTCTCTCGGCGCAAATAGCTCCCGGCAAGGCGTCGAAGCTCGTCATAAATGTACGGATAGATGCGATCCACAACGTCAGGCTTTCCGTCGGTTAGTTCTATCAGCATCTGCGTGATTTGGTTTGAATCTTCCTGGCTCATCTGGGTTTTTCTCTCCGCAATTATAGGGAAACTAATGGTTTCTGGCAATCACTTCCATATTCGGTGATACGAACAATGAACTGCACACGCGTTAAGTGGGTGATGGCGGTTCACCCGCGCAATTCATATTTCAAACTGGAGACCAATTAAAATGAGATCCATTACTTTTACACTTGCAATATTACTTTCAGCTTTGATGATGACTGGGGCGGTGCTTGCCGATGTCAAGATCAAATCCAAGCAGACTGTAGCTGGTCAGTCTTACGAAAATACGACCTATATTAAAGGCAAACGTTCAAGGGCCGAATCGATGAACGGGATGATGATCAATATTACGCAATGCGATCTTCATCGGGGAATTCAGATGAATTCAGCTTCGCGCACCTACATGATCAATGAATTTGTTGCCGCGGTGCAGGCAGGAGCAACTGCAAATACTGCAGCAAAAAATGACGGCGTTGTAACAGTCGGAGGCAAGGTGACCACCACGATCACAACCAAAGACACCGGGGAAAGAAAGCAGATGTTTGGGTTTACCGCCAAGCACTTGATCATCACGATGGAAACCGTTGCGTCGGCGGATTCCTGCAATCCCAACAACTCGAAAATGCAAATGGACGGATGGTACATCGATGCCGAATTTGCTCTAGATTGCGATCAAAGCTATCAATCGGTCAACAACAATCCTTACAACAAGAGATCCGGATGCCAGGACAAGTACGAGATCAAAACTGTCGGAACGGCAAAACGTGGCTATCCGGTCTACGAGAAAATGACCATGTTGGACGCCAGCGGCAAGGAAACGATGTCGATGGTCAACGAAGTTGTGGAGCTTTCGAAAGCAACGCTCGATGCCGCTCTTTTTGAGACACCGCCTGATTATCGACAGGTTAGCGACGCGTCGCAAATGTATGCTACCAACAATATTTCGATGACAAGCACGAGCAATAATAATGTTCGCGGCAGTTCGACGACAACGATGGCGTCTTTGCCTGTTTCGTCGTCGATCTCGACTTCCACTTATGCGGGTCAAACTTCATCGGGTGTCGCGCAGAACGTTTCGGCTCTTGCTCAGCAGAAGCCGACGAGTTCTGCTGCGAGCGCTGAGAAGAAAGACGGGGTCATTCGCATTGGATTGGCTGGCGTGAAAACCGCAGCCGTAGGCGAAGGGATCGCAGCGGCGGATCTGGCGTCTGCCACACAGAACTCGCTTTTGTCGTATCTAAAGGTTCCGAATGTCGAAGTCGTTGTGATCGAGGCAAAACTTCCCTCAGCGATCGATGCCGAGGCAAAAGAGAAAAACTGCGATTATC
>Ga0207711_10003277_pt1 | contig 14076 bp, 12 predicted proteins | sample KBSS34metaG_FD_184401 | JGI IMG/M metagenome (GOLD analysis project Ga0207711, IMG submission 184401) | Switchgrass rhizosphere microbial communities from Kellogg Biological Station, Michigan, USA - KBS S3-4 metaG (SPAdes) (version 2) | ecosystem: Host-associated > Plants > Roots > Rhizosphere...
CGACCGGCGGATAAATCACTGTCGGCTCGCGATTATAGTATCGGCGGATCCTGCCCGCAACATAATGAGAGATAGCGACATAGCGGTCCGCGCGGTTGGCGGTGTCGCGATCCCATCGCGCCAGCCGGGCCATTACCGGCCGCATGACGGCGCTGCCAAAGCGGCCCACGCGCCGCGGTCCAAAGTAGGCATCGAACTGGTCCCAGGCGTAGCGCATCGGCGTCAGGCAATAACAGAGGTGCTGCACCGACGCCGGATGCACGATCGACTTGGCGCAGCAATGACTCACGCTGACGACCCGATCGAAGCGGTCGAAGGAGAACTGCTCGATGGCGGTGGGGAAGAGCGGCAGGTAGTGGCGATACCGGCGCGTCACCTGCGGCAGGTGCTGGATGAACGACGTGTGAATCCGCAGCCGCTCGATCGCCGGCGAGACGGATCCCTTGACGTGGACCAGCGTGAACACTTCCGCGTCGGGAAAGCGCTCGCACAGCACTTCGAGCGCCTTCTCGCCGCCACGCATGCCGGTCAGCCAATCATGGACGATGGCAAGTCTCAACTCTCAACTCTCAAGTCTCAACTCTCAACTCTCAACGTGCAGCAAGCAGCAACTTCGCCGTAAATCTGTCGGATGCGCCGCACCGACTGTTCCCAGGAGAACTGTCCCGCGCGCGCGATTCCCTTGTGCACCATCTCGCGGCGCAACTGTTCGTCGGTCAGGACGCGATAGATACCATCGGCGATCGCCTGTGGATCGTACGGATCGACCAGCACCGCGGCGTCGCCGGCGACTTCGGGAAGCGACGACACGTTCGACGTGACGACCGGCGTCCCGCTCGCCATCGCCTCGAGCGGCGGCAGGCCGAAGCCTTCGTACAACGACGGGAAGACGAACACGCCCGCCAGCCGGTACATCACCGCCAGGGTCTCCTCCGGCAGGTAGCCGAGAAAACGCACGTACTTGTGCAGCTGATGCTGGTGGACGGCGCGCCGCAGCGCCGTGTACTTGGACATCTCGTCGCCGATCAGCACGAGCTTCAGATGATCGAGGCCGCGCTGACGCACGAGATGAAACGCCTGGATCAGCCGCTCGAGGTTCTTGTGCGGCTTCACGTTGCCCGCGTAGAGGACGAACTCGTCGGTCAGCTGATAGCGCTCGCGCACCCGCACGACGTCCTCTTCGCGCGGCTCCATCGCGAAGCGCTCGTCGTAGGCGTTGTAGATGACGTCGATCTTCTCCGGCTCCGTGTCCACGAACCGCAGGATGTCGCGCTTCGAGCTTTCCGACACGGTCATCACGCGCGTCGCGCGGTGCGCCGCCTGGGTGATCGACCACTTCGCGTACCGGAGCGCCACGCGGTTCGGCAGGTACTGCGGAAACATCAGGTGGATGACGTCGTGGATCGTCACGACGGAGCGGCAGCGCACGAGCGGCGGCAGCACGTAGTGGGGCGCGTGATACAGCGTCACCCCCTCGCGTTTCACGGCCAGGGGGATCTTCAGCTGCTCCGCGATCGAATAGTTGCTGGACGTCTCCGGCACCGGCCGGAAGTTCTCTCCGACCTGTGCCAGCGTCTCGCCATCCTCTGGGCGGCAGAAGATGACGAACTCGGTCTGGCTGTCGATGCGCGCCAGATGCCGGAGCAGGTTCCGGATGTACGTGCCGATGCCGAAGTCGTGCAGCTTTCGGGCGTCTATGCCGATCCGCACGCTACATGATACTCAACGGGTCACGTGGGGCAGGTAGGGCAGGTAGGTCACGCTTATCGGTCCCAGCCGGGATAGGCGAGTCTCGACCGCTGAAGAATCTCGCGGCGCGTGCCGGGATACACGTCGGCTTGGCGGGCCGTTTCGCCCGCGGCCACGATCGCATCGCGCACGTCGTCGGCGATGCGCCGGATGTCGCTGAACGCCGATGTGCAGCCGGGCGAAACCGCTCCCTGCATCGCGCGCGGTTCCCATAACGCGAACCACTCGCGGCCGGCCACCGGGGCGATTCGTCCTTCATAACAGATGCGCGTGAACGAGCGCCAGCGCTCGTCGAGCGCGTCGGCGCGGCGGGCCAGGGCCGTGATGACCTGCTCATAGCTCCGGGTCGCCCGATCGCGCGCCGCTTCCGCATCGGCCGTGGTGCCGGCCCCCGACATCGCCTCGTTGAGTGTGGACAGCGGTGTGCCGCGCTGATCGACCGAGCGCTTGCCGGCCAGTAGCGCCTGCGCATGCGCGATGGCGACGGCGAATCCCAGGCCCTGCGCGATCGACGAGCGCATCGCCATGGTCGTGATGCCGATGACCTGACCGGACCGATCGAGAAGCGGTCCGCCGCTGTTGCCCGGGTTGATCGCGGCGTCGGTCTGCACCAGTGTCAGGCCGCCGACGGTCCGCACGGCGCTGACAATGCCACGCGTGACGGTGTTCTGGAGGCCGAGCGGCGTGCCGAGCGCGATGACGTCCTGTCCCTGCCGTGGCTCCGCGCTGGGGGCGATCGGTAGTGTCGCCTGGCCGGCGTCCGGATTGGCGATCCGGAGTACGGCAATATCGAGCTCCGGCGCGGTTGTCTGAACGCGCGCGGTCAATGTTCTTCCGTCGAGCCGGCGGATCGTCACCGTCGAACTGGCGCCGACGACGTGAACGTTGGTCAGGATCGTGTCGGGTGCGATGAAGAAACCGCTGCCGAAGCCGCTCGAGGTCTCGACGCGGACAACGGCCGGCATCGCGCGACTGATCACGTCTTCGAGTCCTGCCGGAGCAGGCGGCGTCGCCGCAGCGGTCGCGGCGGCCGCCGCGTCGGCGCGTTTGGATGCCGCCGCGGCAGCCATGACGCGCTCCAGCGCTGTCGGCTCCGGCGTCGCGGGCACACCCGGTGGGGCGACAGGGCTTTCGCGCGTCGTCGGTGCCGGTGGCGCAACCGTTATGTGTGGCGACGGTGCATTGACAGGAGCGGGACCGGCGGCCGGTGACGCGCCGGGCGCCGCAGGCCTCCGATTCATCCAATAAACACCGCCCAGGCCTATCGCGAGCACGACCGCGACCTTGCCGATCACGACCAGGAGACTGAAGTCGCGCGGCGCTGGTGATGTGGGCCGGGTCATCTACGAGAAGATCCTGACATACAGTTTGAGCAGCGGCACCCATCCCGGGTGATGTTTTTCATAAAAGGCGATCTGACTCCGGCGGTAGTGCTCCTGAGTGGCTGCCGGCGCACTGGCTGCCGATCGCCCTCGAAGGTGGGTCACCTCGACGTCGGGCGCGAACAGGATCCGGCGGCCGCGGCCGCGGATGGCCGCGCAGAAGTCGACGTCCTCGGCGTACATGAAATAGCGCTCGTCGAGTCCGCCAACCGCCTCAGCGTCGGCCCGCCGCACGAGCAGGCAGGCGCCGCTCACCCAGTCCGGATACTGCCGCTGCCGCGTCAGATGTTCGACCGCGGCGCTCCGCGCCAGGCGCTTCTGTCGAAACTCGTTCAGCGGGCCGATCATGCGGCCGAAGGACAGCTCCGCCCGTCCGGCCCCATCCACCAGCCGTGGTCCGACGACGGCGACATCGGTGTCGCGGTCGAGCTCCGCGAGCATGCGGTCGATCGCTCCAGCAGGGACGATGGTGTCGCTGTTCAGCAGGAGGATGTTCGTGCTCTCGCCGGCGCGGATCCCGATGTTGTTCGCGCGTGCGAATCCGAGGTTCACGCCGGCATCAATCACCCGCACGCCGGGCCGGCGGCGCGCGGTGTCCGCGCTGCCGTCGGTCGATCCGTTGTCGACGACGATGATCTCGGTTGCTGCGGCCGGAGGCGAGGCGTAGATCGATTCGAGACAGCGCTCCAGATCGGCGCGCGCGTTGAACGACACGATGACGATGGACAGAGTCGTCAAAAGGCCTCTTGCGGAGGAGGATACAAAGGATGCAAAGACCGCAGAGTCATGTGTCGTGTCCGGCTTTAGCCGGACCCCGCAGTCTCGATCACCGCTAGTGTCTCCCGTGCGGCCCGCGGCCAGCTGTATTTCGCCAGCGCCGCCGGCGCAGCCGCCAGTATTCGCCGGCGGGCGACTTCGTCAAACAGCATTGACTCGAGCGCGCGCGTCGTCGCCGGCAGATCGCGCACGGTCACGTAGACCGCGGCGCTGCCGCAGCTCTCGCGGGCGACGTCAGTGTCGAGCAGCACGGGCGGGATCCCTGCCGCCAGCGCCTCGAGCGGCGTCAGCCCCAGGCCCTCGTATTCCGACAAGAACGCAAAGGCGCGCGCACCGGCGTAGAGTGCCGCGAGCTGTTCGTCGGTCACGTACGCGTGCCATCGCACTTGTCCCTCGAGCTGTTCGGCGACGATCGCCGCCCGCAGATCCTCATGTGGATAGCTGCGGTCGTCGCCGACGATGTCGAGCGAGGCGTCTGGATGCAGACGGGCGATCGGCCCGAATGCGCGAATCAGATCGATCACGTGCCGACGGTTGAAGATGGAGCCGACGAAGAGAACTCGGTAGGGACCAGTTTCCAGGGGCTGGGGGCTGGGAGAGGGCACAGAGCGGCTGGCCCGAAGCCCCAGGTCGTGAGGCCCAAGCCCCAAGCCCCCGGTCCCTATTCCTGGAGGTATCACGCGGATCTTCTGCGCCGGAACCCCAAGGTGCTCGACGAGCTCGCGTTTGGAGAACTCCGAGATTGTGATCACCGTGGCGGCGCGGCTCGCGGCTCGTCCGGTCAGCCACCGGCGCCTGGCGCCTTCGCGGAGCCGGAACCACTCCGGATGCGCGACGAAGGAGAGATCGTGGATGGCGACGACAGTTTGCGCGTTGAGCCGTAGCGGAGCGGTGTACGCCGGAGCGAACCACACGTCGAGGTGATCCGAGGCCACCGCCCGTGGTACCTGCACCTGCTCCCACCACGTGCCGCCAGATCCGCCAATGGTGCGCGACGGAAACCGGCGCGCATCGAGCTGGAGCGCGATTGGTTCCGGCGCGTACAACACGAACTCGTGCGCGCGCGCTCGTGCATCGTCGCTCCATTCGCGGAGCAGACCGCCCAGATAGCGTCCGACGCCGGTCGGCCGGCCGCAGACCTCGCGCGCGTCTATGCCGATGCGCATGCGTTAGCCGCGGCGGGGCGCCCGGGCCCGCCGCTCGATCGCGTTCCGGTACGTGTCGTAGACGCGATGGGCCGTCTCCTCCCAGCGAAACGTCCGCGCGCGGGCGATCCCCGCGTCCCTGCAGGCTGTAGCGACGCGATCGTCGTTCAGGACCTGCGCGATCGCCCGGGCGATGTCGGCCGGCTGATCGGGGTTGGCCAGCACGCCTGCGCCCCCGAGCACCTCCGGCAGCGATCCGCGGTTGGCCGCGACGACCGGCACGCCAAGCGTCATCGCTTCCAGCACCGGCAGGCCGAAGCCTTCGTCGAACGACGGTTGTACCAACAGCCGTGCCCCGTCGTACAGCGCCCGGCGATCGCCGGCATCGACGTAGCCGATGTGACGGACGTGCCCGCGGAGTGGAGGCCGGGCGATCCGATCGAGCCACGGCTGCGCGTCTTCGGTTGCTCTGCCCGCGAGGACCAGTTCGGGGACGCTCGGCTGAGACGCTCGAAGGGCTGGACCCGACGCTGTCACCAACTGCTCGTACGCATCCAGCAGCCCGCCGACGTTTTTTCGCGCTTCGAGCGTACTGAAGAACAACACATAGCCGTCTTTCGGCGCCGCCGCTCGCGGAGTCCAGTCCGGCGCGCCGGGCGGACAAATCGTCATCCGCTCGCGCGGCACGCCGAGCAGACGCTCGACTTCGCCGGCCGTGTACGCGGATGGCACCAGCACGGCCGCCGCGCGATGCGCGTGATCGCGCGCCAGCGCCGGATAGTCGCGCCTGATCTCGGCGCGGGTGCGCTCCGGATGCGTCAGAAAGTCGAGATCGTGAATCGTGATCACCTGCGCGGCGTGGCGCGCCGGCATGAGCAGCGGATGGGGTGAGTGCACGACGTCGTACGCGCCCCTCGCAAGCGCCTCGGCCGGAGGCCAACCGAGACGATGCCACGCGAAATTCAGCACGCTGACCGGTACTCGCCGATCGACGGCGGCGGCTCCGGCGAGATCCAGTGGCCGCGCGAACCGATCCTTCCATGAGCTCGCGAACAGCGTCAGCTCCAGCGCGCGCGACGGCGTGCCCGCCGGGAATGCGGCGAGCAGCGCCTTCGCGAGTTGGTGTGTGTACTCGCCGGATCCGCTGCGTTCACGCAGCGCCGGCCGATAATCGATCAGGACGCGCACTTGTTTAAGTCGTTTCGAGCCAGTATCTTATTGTGAAATGAAAATCGCCGTCGTCGGGTCCGGGTATGTCGGTCTCGTGCTGGGTGCGTGCCTGGCCGAGAACGGAAACACCGTGTCGTGCGTGGACAAGGACGAATCGAAAGTCGCGATGCTCAAGGCCGGCCGGATGCCGATTTACGAGCCGGGCCTCGAAGAACTGGTCGTCCGCAACCAGCACGAAGACCGTCTTGCCTTCACCACCGACCTGGCGTCGTCCGTGCGCGCATCGACGATTGTGTTCATTGCCGTTGGCACGCCGCAAGGCGAGGACGGCGCCGCCGATCTGCAGCACGTGCTCGCGGTTGCGCGGGCAATCGGCCAGGCGATCGACAAATACACGGTCATCGTCGACAAGAGCACGGTGCCAGTTGGCACGGCCGCGCGCGTGCGCGCGGCCATCGCCGCCGAGACGACGCAGCCGTTCAGCGTCGTCAGCAATCCCGAGTTCCTGAAGCAGGGCGCGGCGATTGAAGACTTCATGAAGCCGGATCGCGTCGTGATCGGGGTCGAGGAGAAGGACGAGCGCGCAGCGGCGCTGATGAAGGAGTTGTACGGTCCGTTCACGCGGACCGGCGCACCGATCCTGACGATGAGCACCGAGAGCGCCGAGTTGTGCAAGTACGCGGCGAATTCGATCCTTGCGACGCGTATCTCCTTCATGAACGAGATCGCGAACGTGTGCGAGCTGGTCGGCGCCGACGTGGATCACGTGCGGAAGGCTATTGGCTCCGATCGCCGGATCGGCACGTCGTTTCTGTTTCCCGGCGTCGGCTATGGTGGCAGCTGCTTTCCCAAAGACACACAGGCGCTGTTGAAGTCGGCCCACGACAAGGGCTACGACTTCAAGATCCTGCGCGCGGTCGAGGACGTCAACGACGCACAGAAAGAACGGCTGGTCGACAAGATCGAACAGCACTTCGTAGATCTGTCGGGGAGGACGATCGCAATCTGGGGGCTGGCGTTCAAGCCGCGCACCGACGACATGCGCGAGGCGCCGGCGATTCCGATCATCGAGCGCCTGCTCGCGCGTGGGGCGACCGTGAAGGCGTACGACCCCGCCGCGGCGCCGGTGGCGCGCGGCATCTTCGGCGATCGGGTTGCGCTCTGCGACCGGAGCTACGATGCCCTCGAGGGTGCCGACGCGCTCGCGATCGTGACCGAATGGAACGAGTTCCGCGAGCCGGACTTCGCGAAGATGCGCGCGCTGCTGAAGGCTCCGGTCGTTTTCGACGGCCGCAACATCTACTCGCCCGAGCACATGCGTGCGCTCGGCTTCACGTATTTCTCCATTGGGCGCTGACCCGCGCGCCGTGCTCGTCACGGGCGGCGCCGGGTACATCGGCAGCCATGCGGCCAAGGCGCTGCACCAGGCCGGTTATCGCGTCGTCGTCTTCGACAACCTGGCCGCGGGACACCGCGCGGCGGTGAAATTCGGCGAGCTCGTCGAGGCGGACATCGTCGACACCGCGGCAGTCCGGGCCGCCCTACGACGCCACGAGATTTCGGCCGTCATGCATTTCGCGGCGTTCCTCGACGTCGGCGAGTCGGTCCGCGAGCCCGCGAAGTACTACCGCAACAACGTCACCGGGGCGCTCAGCGTGCTCGAAGCGATGGCGGCCGAATCGGTCCGCCATTTCGTGTTCTCGTCAACCTGCGCCACATATGGCGAGCCGCTCGAGACGCCAATTGCCGAAACGCATCCGCAGGCGCCGATCAACAGCTACGGCGAGTCCAAGCTCGCGGTCGAGCGTGCACTGCCGCATTTCGCGACCGCGCACGGCATGAAGTACGTGGCGCTGCGTTACTTCAATGCGGCGGGTGCCGATCCCGGTGGTGAGATCGGCGAGGATCATTCGCCGGAGATTCACGTGATTCCGCGCGCGGTCGAGGCCGCGACAGGCGGGCGCGGCCTGCAGGTATTCGGCGACGACTATCCGACGCCGGACGGCACCTGCCTGCGCGACTACATTCACGTGACCGACCTTGCGGACGCCCACCTGAAGGCGCTCGAGCTCATTGCCGGCGGCGGCGCCTCAGGCGCCTACAATCTGGGAACCGGCACCCCGCACTCCGTGCGGGAGGTGATCGAGGCGGTCGCGCGCGTCACCGAACGGCAGGTGCCGTGGACACTCGCGCCGCGGCGGCCGGGCGACCCGGCTATCCTGTACGCCGCCGCGCAGAAGGCCCGGGCGGAGCTGGGCTGGACGCCGGCGTTCGGCGACCTCGAGACGATCGTCCGCACCGCCTGGGACTGGCATCGCACGCACCCGCGCGGTTATGACGACAAGTAGGATGGTCTAGCGTGCCCGTTCGACAGCGGTACACCCTGCAGCGTCTGTTCCGGTACGCGACGCCGTACCGCGGGCGTATGGCCTGGGCAGTTGCCGGCATGTTGGTGTACGCGACCGGCACCGCCGGCCTGCCTTATCTGATCAAGCCGATCTTCAACGATGTCCTCCCGCGGCAGCAGGACGTGGCGTTTGTGGCCTGGGCGATTGTCGGCGTCTTTCTGCTCAAGGGGATCGGCTCCTTCGCCTCGTCGTACCTGATGGCTTCCGTCGGGCAGCGCGTCGTCATGGACATCCGCAACGCGCTGTACCGACACATCCTCGATCAATCGGCCGGGTTTTTCGCCCACGGTGCGACGGGACGGCTGCTGTCGCGGATCAACAACGACGTCGGCCAGGTGGAACGGGCGGTGTCGGAGACCGCGGCCGATCTCGCGCGCGAGTCACTCGCCGTGGTCGGCCTGTCGGCGCTGCTGTTTTACTACGACGCCCGGCTGACAATCGTGTGCCTGACCGGCGCGCCGCTCATCATCTACCCGCTGATCCGCCTCGGTCAGCGCGTGCGCCGGACGACGCGCCGGAGCCAGGAGGCGATCGAGCAGCTGTCGCACCTGAGCACTGAAGCGTTCACCGGGCATCGCATCGTCAAGGCGTTCGCGACCGAGAAGCACGAGGCGGAAAAGTTCAACCGCGCCGGCTACCATCTGTTCCGCACGAACATGAAGGTCACGGCGTCGCTGTCGAGCCTGCCGCCGCTGATGGAACTGCTCGGCGGCATCGGCATGGCGGGCGCCATTGTCTACGGCAGCGGGCAGATCGCGAAACACAACCTGGACACCGGCGCCTTCGCATTGTTCATGTCGACGCTGCTGCTGATGTACGGGCCGGCGAAGAAGCTCAGTCGGGTGAACGCCGATCTGCAGCAGGCGATCGCCGCGTCCGAGCGGATCTTCGAGATGCTCGACACTCACACCGAGGTGGTGGAGGAACCGGGCGCCGAGCCGCTCGCGCCATTCCGCGACACCATCGAGTTCCGTGACGTCGCGTTCGGCTACGACGACGAATCGACCCGCATCCTCCGCAACGTCTCGCTGCCGGTGCGCGCCGGCCAGATGATCGCCATCGTCGGGCGCAGCGGGGCCGGCAAGACGACGCTGGTCAACCTGCTGCCGCGGTTCTACGACGTGAGCGCCGGGTCGATCCTGATCGACGGCGTCGACATCCGTCAGACGACGGTGGCGTCGCTGCGCAAGCAGATTGGGATCGTGACGCAGGATACGGTGCTGTTCGACGACTCGATTCGCGGCAACATCGCCTACGGATCCCCGACGGCGGCCGCCGACCAGATCGAGGCGGCGGCGCGCGCCGCCAACGCGCACGACTTCATCGTCGCGTTGCCGCGCGGCTACGACACCATGATCGGCGAGCGGGGACAGCGGCTGTCGGGTGGCCAGCGGCAGCGGATCGCCATCGCCCGGGCGATCCTCAAGGACGCGCCGATTCTCGTTCTGGACGAGGCGACGTCGGCACTCGACAGCGAGTCGGAGCTGCTCGTGCAGGAGGCGCTGGGGAATCTCATGATGAACCGGACGTCGTTCGTGATCGCCCACCGGCTCTCGACCATTCGCCGGGCCGACGCGATCGTCGTTCTGGAGCGCGGGAGCATCGTCGAGATGGGCCGGCACGACGAGTTGCTGCGCAAGACCGACGGCAAGTATGCCGCCCTGTACCAGTTGCAGCTGCTCGAAGGGCGCCGGACCGAACGCGTCAGGATGGTGCCTTCATAGGGCAGGTAGGGCTGGTGGGGCGGGTTGGGCCGGTAGGTCGGGTTGGCAGGGCCGGTCCAATGTCGGCCGGGTCCTTTTGGACCCGAATCGGGCGGGATGATCTGATGGAACAGCGATGATCAAGAGCATGACCGGGTTTGCGGCGCTGACCCGCGAGGACGAGCGCGCGACGGTCGCCGTGACGATCCGCTCGGTCAATCATCGTCACCTGGATCTGCAGCTGCGCAGCCCTCAGTCGTTGTCGGCGATCGAGGCCGAGCTGCGTGCCCTCGTCGCGAAGCACGTGGCGCGCGGACGGGTGGAGCTCAGCGTATCGCTGCAGCTGCGGCAGACGCCGGGTGTCGACGTCGAGTTCAACGAGGAGTTCGCTCGCGCGCTCGAAGTCGCGCTCGACAAGGCCCGGGAGCGCGGACTTGTCGCCGGCCCGCTGACGCCAGGCGATCTGCTTCGGCTGCCGCAGGCGATCACAATCCGCGAGCGCCAGCCGGATGACGATGAGGCCGCCACAACAGCGGAGGGAGCCTCGGCGCAGGCACGCGAAGCGGTCGAGCAGGCGCTCATCGATTTGAATGCTATGCGAGCCCGTGAAGGAGCGTCGCTGCGCGGCGACCTGGACAGCCGTCGAACTGCGGTCGCGGACCTCGTCGAACGCATAGCCGTCGCGGCCGACGAGGGACGCGCGGCGATGGAGCAGCGGGTCACCGAACGCGTGAGGGAACTGCGCACCGAGCTGCAGGCAGACGAGACGGCGGTGGCGCAAGAGATCGTGCGCATGGCGGCACGGTCCGACATCAGCGAAGAGGTCGAGCGTTTTCGCGGGCACGTGTTGCACTGGACCGCACTGGCGGACAGCGCGGAGCCATGCGGCCGGAAGCTCGACTTCCTCCTGCAGGAGATGAACCGCGAGGTCAACACGATGGGCTCGAAGGCCGACGGCCTGCGAGTGTCCGAGCTCATCATCTCGGCGAAAGCGGAGCTGGAGAAGATGCGGGAACAGGTCCAGAATGTCGAATAGCCCTGTGATGGACTCGGGGCGAGCGCGCGGCCTGCTGTTCATCGTGTCCGCGCCTTCGGGCGCCGGCAAGACGACGCTGGTCGAACGGCTGGTCGAGCAACTGCCGCATCTCCGAATGTCACGCTCGTACACGTCGCGCGCGGCGCGGCAGGGCGAAACCGACGGCGTGGACTATAATTTCGTGAGCCGGGAGCGATTCGAGGCCATGTCGGCGGCTGGCGAATTCCTCGAATGGGCCGAGGTGTTCGGCAACCTCTACGGTACGTGCGCTGAGGATACCGACCGCATGCTGGCGGGCGGCGACGATGTCATGCTCGTGATCGACGTTCAGGGCGCACGGAAAGTGCGGGCGCGCGGGCTATCGACGCGGACGGTGTTCGTCATGCCGCCGTCCTTCGGCGTGCTCGAGCAGCGGCTGCGCGGACGCAGCAAGGACAGTGAGGACGCCATCCAGCGGCGGCTGCAGGTGGCGCGAGAAGAGATCGCCGCCTTTACCGAGTACGATTTTGTCGTCGTCAACGACGAAGTGACCGCCGCCGTCGACCGTCTCCGGGGTATCGTCGTCGCCGAACGCGCCCGGCTGCAGCGCATGCAGGCTGAGGCCGAAACCATAGTCAGGACATTCTGATGATTGACCGTTCCAAACTCTCCAATTCGTTCGAGTTCGTGGTCACCGCCGGCGCCCGCGCCCGGCAGCTGCTTGCCGGATCGACGCCGCGCGTCGCGGTCGGCGATCACAAGAAGACCACCGTCGCGCAGCAGGAAGTGATCACGAAGCAGGTCGAGGCGCTCGAGCGGGAAGACACGCCAATCGAGTGATTGGGTAATCGGGTACTTGGATCATCGACGATGGGATTGATCGCGCTCGGGGTCACCGGCGGGATCGGCGCGTACAAGGCCGTCGAGGTCGCGCGCGGGTTGCAGAAGCAGGGCCACGAGGTGGTCGCCGTGATGACGCACTCAGCCACCCGCTTTGTCGGCCCGGTCACGTTCGAGGCGATCACGCGGCGGCACGTTATCACCGATCAGTTCGAGGGCGGCATGAACGCCGACATCGAGCACATCGCCCTCGCGTCCACGATCGATCTGCTGCTCATCGCGCCCGCCACGGCCAACATCATCGGCAAGCTCGCCAACGGCATCGCCGACGATTTCCTGTCGACGCTGTACACGGCGACGCGCGCGCCCCTGCTCATTGCGCCGGCGATGAATACGCAGATGTTCGAGCACGAGGCGGTGCGCAAGAACCTCGACACGCTTGCGGCGCGCGGCGCGCGGTTCGTCGAGCCGGGCGAGGGATATCTCGCGTGCGGCTGGATCGGCAAGGGCCGGCTGGCCGAGCCGGAGGAGATCGTCGCGGCGGCCGAGGCGATCCTGAGACCTGAAGGGCCGTTGCGCGGGCAGAAGGTCCTGGTCACCGCTGGGCCGACCTACGAGGACTTCGATCCGGTGCGCTACATCGGCAACCGATCGAGCGGGCGGATGGGATACGCGATTGCCGCGGAGGCAGCGCGTCGTGGCGCGCTGGTCACGCTCGTCACCGGTCCGACCTCGATCGAGGCGCCGCCCGTGCGCGACGTGGTCAAGGTGCGCGGAGCCGCGGAGATGCATCAGGCGGTGATGTCGCGAGCGGGCGACGCCGACGTCATCGTGATGGCGGCCGCGGTGGCCGACTACGCGCCTGTCGATCGGGCGGGACAGAAGGTCGCGAAGGACGGCGACACGCTGACGCTGGTGCTCAGGAAGACGCCGGACATCCTCGGGGAACTCGGTCAGCGGCGGATCGCGACCGGCGGCGGGCCGCTCCTCATCGGCTTCGCGGCGGAGACCGAGGACGTCGTGGCGCACGCCGCGGCGAAGCGGGAGAGAAAGCACGCCGACCTGATCGTCGCCAACGACGTGTCGCGCCGGGACGCCGGGTTCGATGTCGACACGAACGCCGTCACCATCGTCGGGCCGGCGGGGGCGGAGACGCTGCCGCTGCAGTCCAAGCAGCGCGTGGCGGCCGAAATCCTCAACCGCGTTGAAAAGCTGCTCGCGGACAGTCCGGCTAAAGCCGGACACTACCGAAACACGTGATCGTGACTCCCGGTGGCTTCGGCAGTGCCTGGCGTTAGCCGGACCGAACTGTTCATGGACCGCGATCAGATCAAAGAACACCTCAGGTTCGCAGCCGAGCTCGGCGTCGACGGTGTGAGCCGCGATGCCGCGTGGCGTACCCGCGCGGACGCTGGGGTCAGACCCCCGTCTGACCCCGGTCCGGACCCCCGTCTGACCCCCAGTACGCAGAATCAGCAAAATGAAACCCCGCTGACGTTCTCAAAAAATGCCGCCGAGGCGCTTGCCGCTATTCGAGCGGATATCGGCGACTGCATGCGCTGTAAGCTGCACACCCTGGGGCGAACGCAGGTTGTGTTCGGTGTGGGCAACCCGGACGCCGATCTCATGTTTGTCGGCGAGGCGCCCGGTGCTGACGAAGACGTGCAGGGCATTCCGTTCGTCGGCCGCGCCGGCCAGTTGCTGACGAAGATCATCGAGGCGATCGGTCTGACGCGCGACGACGTCTACATCGCGAACATCATCAAGTGCCGGCCGCCCCAGAATCGCAACCCCGAGCCGGACGAGGTCGCGACATGCGAGCCGTTCCTGTTCCGGCAGATCGACATCATCAAACCGAAGATCATCGTCGCGCTCGGAAAATACGCG
>Ga0207711_10003282_pt1 | contig 14060 bp, 17 predicted proteins | sample KBSS34metaG_FD_184401 | JGI IMG/M metagenome (GOLD analysis project Ga0207711, IMG submission 184401) | Switchgrass rhizosphere microbial communities from Kellogg Biological Station, Michigan, USA - KBS S3-4 metaG (SPAdes) (version 2) | ecosystem: Host-associated > Plants > Roots > Rhizosphere...
ATCCAATGGCAGGAATGGGTGGAAAGCAGACATTCAACGGCCTCTTTTCTCCCTAGCGATTTCTTCGGGCGTGAGGCGCAGAAAACGGGCTGCGTTGTTATATAAAATGTCGCGCTTTTGCTTGGCCGTGAGGAACGGCGCGTCCTCAATCACCTTGACGGACCGCTCAAGCACGCCGGGCCAGACCATCTGGTCCGATCCGAACATCACGCGATTCCCAAAGCCTGCCTCGACGATCTTTTGCAAGTATCGATAAAAGGCGGCTCGCGGCTGAGTGAAAACGATGACGCCCGTATCCACATACACTTGCGGGTGCGCGTAAAGCACGGCCAGCAGATCATCGATCATTGGATACCCCGCGTGTGCGAGATAGACGCGGAGCTTCGGGTGACGAACGAGCACCTCCTCCATCGTCAATGCGCTATGCATTCGCGCCCGGTATCCATCCGAGCCCATGTAGATGACGCCGAACGGGCCGGTGCCGACATGGATCTGGACCGGAATGTCGAGCCTCTCCGCAAGCGCCCAATAGAGCTCCAACCGCGGATCGTTTGGTTCAATTCCTTCGTACTGGGTTCCCCACTCGCCGAACACGTCGAGCGCTGCGTCTTTGTGCAGCTGCTCAATACGAGAGGGCGGAACATTATCCGTCAGACCCCACGTGATTCCTGCCCAGAACCGGCCGGGTGCGGCCTTTCTCCACATCGCGACGCGTTCGGGCGTGCCTGACAAGACCCCATAGATATTGCGTCGACGCATCGCGGCGATGGTCTGCTGCATGATTTGGTCATCTGTGGTCGGAGACCATACCGGATCCTTGCAGGTCGGATGTTTCAGTCGCTCCTGGAAGATTTCGGCGTACGGCCGTCGTTGGTCCCATGCCGGGAACTCTTCGAACGGAGTGCAGATCGCGAGTGGCGGCGGCCCCTGATCGTTTGCCGCGAGAGCATGCATGTGAACATCGATGACGGGTTCAGGCACCCGCGCATTTGCAGAACTTGCGGCCAGCGCCGCAGTGCCGATTGCGACTGCTAGTATCTTCATGGCAGCCCCCTTCGATGGAAGCTGCCCCGTTTCGCTTATGTCCGCAATGGGTGGAAAGCGGACATTTGCATTGAGCCACTATCCGGGCCAGCATCCGCGCCATGACCAGCGCTGCTGACAGTTGGTGGAACGAAGACAGGCAGGACCTCTTTCGTTCGATAGAAGCTCTTACGTCCGAAGCGTCCGACCCCAGCCGGATTGGCGTATGTCTGGACACAATCCTGAATGACTTGGAGCTATATGACGACCCTCGCCAAGGAGCTGGCGCATGGCTTTACGACAGCGAACTTGGCCTTGCCGACAGGCTTGGTATGCAACTCCACGATGCCATCTTGGATGCTACGCCTGTCGAAGCAGGGGCGGCGGCGCTTGCGAGCCGTGAGTGGGGAAATGTCCAAGCCACGGCAGGGGCACTGCTAAGGCTGATGGAGGCGAACGGGGATTTCACTCGCTAATGGCAGGAATGGGTCGGAAGCGGACTTCGGCGCCAACATCTACCGGGACCCATCCGAAAGCTGTTAGACTGGGTAATCTGCTGCATCGCCTCGGGGGTCACGCGATGTCCAACCTACAAACCGAACAGCCGGTATCCGGACGTGATCGGATTTACGCGCTCGACGTGCTGCGCGGCTTCGCCATGGTCGGCGTCCTGGTCGCCTATTGCATGTGGAGCCTGGGGACAGCTCCGGATGGGGACTGGTCGGCATTGGATAAGTGGCTCGGCAACGATTTCGTCCCTTTCGTCATCGACTTCAAATTCTACACGATCCTCGCATTCTTGTTCGGGCTAGGTTTTTCGATCCAGCTCGCGCGGGCATCGGATGACAGAGCTGCGGTCGAGACCTATTGCCGTAGGCTCGCCATTCTTGCCGGCATCGGCCTCGTGCACGCGTTGCTGCTCCGCAACGGCGACATCCTACTTCCCTATGCGCTGGCGGGATTCCTGCTGATCCCGTTCCGCCACGCGTCGGATCAGACTCTGATCATCTCGGCCTTCGCCGTGCTCGCACTGGAGACAGCGATCCGCGCGCTATGGACGATCATGGGCTTGCCGATGTTCGAGCGCCCGCACCTCGAGAATGCGCCCTACCTCGTCGAGAATGCCGCTTGGGTTCGCTATTGGTACCAGACTGCGCCATTCACCTGGCCCACCAACCTCACCATGTTCCTGTTCGGCTTCTGGGCGGGGCGCGCCCGACTGCTGACCAAACTCGCGAGCCGGCCGCGGGCGCTTGCGCTGATCCTGATCGGCGGGTTGGCATGGGGAAGCGCATTCTATTTCGGACGGCTTTCGTTCATCGAGAGAGCGGGGCCATCTCCGCTCAACGATTCATTCGCGATAACCCTTTTCACACTCCATTGCTGGGGGATGTCGAGCGCTTATGCCGCCACTCTGCTGCTGCTGTTGCGAACGAGGGTTGGAGCTGCAGCGGTCTCCCCGTTCGCGGTTGTCGGGAAGCTGGCGCTGACGAATTACCTGCTCCAGTCTGCGATTGCGGTTCCTGTATGCATCGCATTCGGGTTGTTCGATACATTCACCCCAACGCGTTCGTTGCTGTTCGCCGCCGCCATCTTCGCGGTAGAGCTGCCTTTCAGCTTGCTTTGGGAAAAGCGTTTCTGCTTCGGACCGGCGGAGTGGGTTTGGCGTGTCCTCACCTATCAGCGGTTGCCGCCGATGCTTAAGACTCGGGGGGACCTCGCGAGCTGAGAGCAGCATCCTCGAATGTCTGCAATGGGTGGAAAGCGGACGCGCAGAACTATTCCGATGCATCTTCCGCTTTGAGCTTCGCCATTTCAGCCTCGTATCGCCGCACGGCCTCTTCGTGCTCCGCCTTTGCCCTTTCGAACTCGACAAGCGCTCGGTCCGCCGCCGCCCGCTGCTCCGCCCTTTGCCGGACGAATTCCTCGTTGGCGCGCACGAATTCGTCCATCCTCCGCTGCTGCTCGGCGACCTGCGCTGAATCTGTGATCATGACCGGCGTGCCGATCTGAGTGGCTTCGTAGAGCATCTTGGCGAAGCCCGTCGGCAGCCGGATGCAGCCATGCGAGGCCGCGTATCCCGGCAGATTGCCTGCGTGCAATGCGACGCCCTTCGACGTGAGGCGCTGCATGTAGGGCATCGGTGCATTGTCGTACGTTTTGGACCGATGCACGAGTTGCTTTTCCAGAATGGGGAACACCCCGGTCGGTGTCTCGCGATCCTTGCTGCCGGTCGAGATCGTCGAGGCGGCAATGAGAACGCCGTCCCGGTAGACCATGACGCGCTGCGACGTGAGATTGATGACCACAAACAGGGGGCCGGTCGAAGCACTCCTCGATTCCCAGACGTATTGGCCGGGTTCGAGCGTAGCTGCCCTCAACACGACGGGCAGGGTTCGGTCATTTGCAGGGCGTGCGGGAGCCGAAGCGGCGGCGCACGTCAGAACCAGTAATGCAATCAGCCGTTTCACCACTACCCTCGGTCAGGCGTTCCTTCCGAACAGGCCCCCGGCTGCGGCGTTGCTTTAGCGTGGCAGGGACGCCCGCACTATAGGGGAAGTCACGGACGGATAGGGTTGCAGCGCGCCGGGAGAAGTACGCCCGCACGCATTCGACAGTCCTCTAATGTCCGCAATGGGTCGAAAGCTGCCATTCGGCTAATGGCAGGAATAAGCGGAAATCGGACATTAGCAGTTGATCAGAAACCGAAATCACTAAGACCCGGATGGTCCGCCGGTCGCTGTCCGAGGGCCCAGAAGAACTTCCGATCCGTCTCGGCAATTGGTGCGTCGTTGATGCTTGCAATTCGCCGCCGCATCAGTCCCCGTTCGTCGAACTCCCAAAGTTCATTCCCATGGGAACGAAACCAGTGGCCGGAGTCGTCGTGCCATTCGTAGGTGAAACGGACTGCCATGCGGTTCTCGCGGAACCCCCAAAGTTCCTTGATCAGACGGTAATCGAGCTCGCGCGCCCACTTGCGCCGCAGAAAAGCGATGATCTGATCGCGGCCCTCGATGAACTCGGCGCGGTTCCGCCATCGGCAATCGGCTGTGTAGGCAAGCGCAACCCCCTCAGGATCACGTCTATTCCAACCGTCCTCCGCTAGTCGAACCTTGGCGGTTGCTCGCTCCAAATCGAACGGCGGCAAAGGCAAACGTGATGCTTCTGGTCCTTCATGGGGCATCTATCGTTCTCCTGTAGCAGGAGCCGGGACGCTGACATGCGCCCCGGCTCCTGTCGGAATATGTCAGGCAGCTTGTTCGACCTCGCTCGCGAGGACGGCCGGAAAGTCGATGTCCGTCTTAGCGGCCTCGTTCAGATAATTGGTGAAGCTGTTCTCGGCGACGAGCGCGATGATCTCGACGATCTCGCTGTCGTGAAAGCCTACAATGCGGACTTCAGCGAGATCTGCGTCGCTGATGTGCCCGCGTTCCTTCGCCACCTTGTGAGCGAACACCACCGCGGCGTTAGCCTTCGCGTCACCGGAGGTGCCGTTGCGGTTCTGCGCGATCTCCTCAGGACTCAGTTTCGCCAGGTGGAGACCGAGGTAGGTGTGTGCTGAAAGGCAATAGTCGCAGCCGTTGACCTGGGCGACCGCCAAGGCGATCCGCTCACGCGTCTTTACGTCGAGCGTCTTCCTTAGGGCGCCAGAGAAGCCAAGAAAGCCACTGAGTACGGCGGGGCTGCTGCCGATAAGCCGGAAGAGGTTCGGCACTACTCCGAGCTGGGAGTGCACTGCGGCGAGGCCGTCTTTCGAACCCTCAGGTGAATCGTCGAGGTTCGGGATTGCGATGCGGGACATAGATGTTCTCCAGAGTTGTGCGGCGCTCAATCGCACCGACGCCGCATCTTCCTCGATCTCACGAAATGGTATAAGCTGCGATCTTCGGAAATATTTCTCTCACATGATGGAATAATGCTCGACCGCCTCGACGCCATGTCCATCCTGGTCGATGTCGTAGACAAGGGGAGCTTTTCGGCGGTGTCTCGCAGTCGCCGCATTCCCCTTCCGACCGTGAGCCGAAAGGTCGCTCTGCTTGAACAGCATCTCGGGGCGAAGCTCCTGACGCGCAGCACACGAAAGCTGGCCCTGACCGATGCCGGCGAGGCTTACGTCGCAACCGCGCGGAGGATCCTAGAGACAGTTGGAGATGCCGAGGCTCGCGCTGCGGGCGAATATAACAGTCCGAGTGGTGAGATCATCGTCGCGGCGCCGGTCCTTTTCGGGAGACGTTACATGCTGCCGATCGTCACCGAATTCCTCGCTGCCTACCCCGCGATACGCGCGCGTCTGCTGCTATCCGACAGCAACGCGCATCTGATCGATGAGCGCATCGACATGGCAGTGCGGGTGGGTCGACTTCCGGACAGCAGCCTCAGAGCCATGAGCGTTGGCGAGATGCGCATGGTTGTGTGCGTGAGCCCCAGGCTCCTCGCCGCACATGGCATGCCTGTCACGCCCGACAGACTCTCGTATCTGCCGATCTTGAGCTTCGATCGGTTGACGCCGACGACCAATTGGGCGTTCCGCGATCCGAACGGGCGCGCTGTCATCGACGTCCCGATCGAGCCGCGGCTCTCCGTTTCGACGGCGGACGCTGCAGTCGAAGCAGCGATCGACGGCGTTGGGGCGACGAGGGTCCTCCACTATCAGTGCGCGGATGCGGTCCGCGCCGGGTCGCTCAAGGTTATCTTACGCGACTTCGAGCCCGAGCCGCTTCCTATCCACCTGCTTCACCCTGAAAGGGATTCTCTTCCTTTCAAGACTCGCGCCTTCCTCGATTTTGCCGCCGACAGAATGCGATCGAGGTTGAGACGTCTCGTTGAGAGCGATCCAGGATAAAGCGGCTTCGGGCGATCAACGATCGGCCACCCTCAATCTAGTGGCAGGAATGGGTCGAAAGCAGACATTGCATTAAGTCCGTCACGCGAGTGAATCGCGTGACGTCGATCCGGTCGGCTCCGCCGCCGGTCGGCCAGTTTTCGCCGTCTCTTCGCGCTGCTCCGGCGACGCTCCGCGTCGGCGTCGCTGCGCTCGGCGGCTCAAATCAGGCCCATCGCGCGCATGCTCGTGCGTCCTTGCGCGCCGACGATCACGTGGTCGTGCACGGTTACTTTCATATGCCGTCCGGCCTCGACCAGGTCGCGGGTCAGGCGGATATCCTGTTGCGAGGGCGAGGGGTCGCCACTTGGGTGGTTGTGGACGATGATCAGCGCCGTCGCGCCGAGCGCGATCGCGCGGGCGATGACCTCGCGCACATGCACCGAAGCTTCGTCGACCGAGCCCTGCCATAGGGCCTCATTGGCGATCAGCATGTTCTTGGCGTTGAGGAACAGGACTCGTACTTCCTCGACCCGCGCGTGCGCCATCGCCGCGTGGAGATAGTCGCCGAGCGCGTCCCAGCTCGACAGTATCGGCTTGGCTTCGACCCGGGATTCGAGCAGGCGCAGCGCCGTGGCTTGCGCGATCTTCAAGGCGGCGATTGTCGGATCGGTCAGGCCCTCGTTTCGCAGGGTATCCGCGCTTGCCGAAAGCAGCGGGCCGACCCCGCCGAAATCGTGGAGAAGCCTTTTGGCGAGTGGTTTGGTGTCGACGCGCGGGATGGTCAGCGCGAGCAGATATTCGATGAGCTCATAGTCGTGAAAGCCCTGTGGACCTGCATCGAGCAGCCGGCGGCGAAGCCGCGCGCGGTGTCCGCTAGCAGTCTCCGCTTCATCCGTCATGATCGCATACCCGCGCACGCCGCCCCTTATTGCGACTGGCCCGAGCAGAAGGCACTCAACCACAGTATCCGCCGTCTGGGAAGCGGTCATGCCGCTACTGGAACGGTCGCGGGACAAGGGGGTTAGTAAGGCCCATGGCCGAGCGGCGGTATGATGAAGAGACTGTGATCGTGCGCCGAGGCCCGCGCTGGACGCGTGTCGCGAGCATCGCCGCGCTCGCCGTGCTGCTGTTCCTGATGGTCACGATCGCCATCATCTGGGTCGAGCGGCGGCCCATCGCGACTCATTTTCTCAAGGGCGAGTTTGAGCGCCGGGGGGTTCAGGCAAGCTACCATCTCGACCGCGTCGGGCTGCGCACGCAGGAAGTCCACAATCTGGTAATTGGCGAGCCGAGGCGGCCGGACCTTACGGCCCGTCACGCCATCATCCAGATGCGGCTGAAGTGGGACGGCAGCTTCGAAGTGTATCGCATCGTCGCGCGCGGCGTGCGGCTCCGCGGCCGGTTGGTTCATGGCAAGGTCAGCTGGGGCCAGATCGACAGGATGTTGCCGCCGCCGAGCAACAAACCGTTTCAGCTACCCAGTTTCGCCCTGGACATCGCCGACAGCAGCATTGCCCTGGCGACGCCGTTCGGCCCGCTCGGCGTGGCGCTAGAGGGCAACGGCCAGCTGAGCGGCGGGTTCAAAGGCCGGCTTGCGCTTGTCAGCCCGCGCCTGATCCCAGGGCGCTGCGGCGCTGAGAATCTCCATCTGAATGCCGCTATCGCGGTGGTCGCGCGGCGGCCGCAGGTCGACGGCCCGGTCACGCTCGATCGCTTCGCATGCCCGGTGAGCCGGTTCGAAATCATCGCCCCTCGATTCGACGCCAAGGCGAGCTTCAACGAGGCCTTCACCACGATCGATGGCAGCGGGCGGATGGCGATAGAGTCGCTGACCGCGGGCGCGAACGGTCTCGCCGCCTTTGCCGGCGACCTCACCTACAAGGGCCCACTCACCAAGGTTCACGGTCAGGTGAAGCTCGCTGCGCAGAAGTCGCGCCTCGGAACGATTTACGCCGATCGCACGCGCCTAAGCGGGGGTTATGGCCTGGATTCGCAGGCCGGCACGTTCGCGCTGGTGGGCGATTTCGCCGCCGACAGCGCAAGCCTCGCGCCCTCGATGATCGCGGGCGTGACCGAGCCACTCGCCGCGGCGGGCAGGACGCCGATCGGGCGGATCGCAGCCAGCATCGGCAATGCGATCAGCAGGACCTCGCGCGGTTTCAACACGGCCGGCAAAATCCGCGTCGTCAACTTCCCCGGCGGCGGCGCGGCGCGGATCGCCAGCACCGACATCATCGGTCCGGGCGGCGCGCGCGCCCGCGTCTTCGGCGGCAGCGGCGTGACCTATTACTGGCCGTCGGGAGGCCTGCGCGTCGATGGCAATATCGAGATGGCCGGCGGCGGGCTCCCAAGCGGCCGCGTGATGCTTCGCCAGCCCAGGCCTGGGGCTCCGCTGAGCGGCGTTGCCGACCTTGCACCCTATAGCGCCGGTGGTCAGCGGGTCGCGCTTGCCCCAATTCGCTTCGGGCCTGGCCCCGGAGGTTCGACCGCAGTCAGCACGGTCGCTCTCCTCGACGGCGCTTTCGCAAACGGCCGTGTCCGGGCCTTGCGGCTTCCGATCGCCGGGCGGCTCGGCCCCGGCGGCGGCTTTGCCGTCGGCACCGCGTGCGCGGTGGTCAGCTTCGACTACCTTCAGATCAGCGCCCTGCAACTCGGCGCAACCCAAGTGCCGGTATGCCCGGTGGGTCCTGCTATCGTCTACAAGGGACGCGGCGGGTCAGTCATCGTGAACGCCCGCCTCAACCATCCGTCGCTGGCGGGCCGGCTCGGTAGTTCGCCAATGCAGGTGACGGCAGCCAGCGGGCTCATCAACGGGAAGCAATTCGCGTTCAACAACCTGGCGTTGCGGCTCGGCAAGTCCGCCTCGCCCGTTGTGCTCGACGCTGCCCGGCTGACCGGCAATTTCGCGGGCGCCGGAGTGGGCGGGAACTTCGCCGGGGCTAAAGGGACGATCGGGGACGTGCCTCTGTTGCTAAGCGACGCCGCTGGGAGGTGGAGTTTCGGGCGCAATACCCTGAACGTGACCGGCGCGCTGACCGTCTCCGACCGCAATCCGGACCCACGCTTCTATCCGCTCAAAAGCGGCAATGTGCATCTCACCCTCGCAGGCGATGAAGTCCGGGCGACGGGCGCGCTCGAGCATTCGGGGACGCTGGTGACCAACGTCGCGATCGAGCACCGGCTCTCGACCGGGGCCGGGCATGCTACGCTCGAAGTACCAGGCCTCACATTCGGGCCCGGCCTTCAGCCGGACGAGCTCACGCGCCTGACCGAGGGCGTCGTGGCGCTCGTGACCGGGACGATCAGCGGGCAGGGCCGGATCGACTGGAGCTCGGGCGGTAAAGTCACGTCCACGGGTGCCTTCTCGACAGCCAATCTCGATCTCGCGGCGCCGTTCGGCCCGGTGACCGGGATGCGCGGCACGATCCATTTCAATGACCTGCTCGACCTGACGACGTCGCCGGGCCAGACAATGACCGTCCAGTCGATCAATCCCGGCATCCTCGTCGAGAACGGCGTGATCCACTACCAGCTGCTGCCCAACCAGCTGGTCAAGGTCGAGCGTGGCGAATGGCCGTTCATGGGAGGCCGCTTGATCCTGGACGAGACGGTGCTGAATTTCGGCAGGCCGACGGCCAAGCGACTCACGTTCGAGGTCGTCGGGCTGGATGCGCACACCTTTGTCCAGTCGCTCGGCTTCAAGGAGCTTGACGCGAGCGGCACCTTCGACGGCGTGCTGCCGATGATTTTCGACGATTCCGGCGGCCGGATCGTCGGCGGACGGCTCGATTCTCGTGAGGGCGGCGGGTCGCTCGCCTACAATGGCGTGGTCAACAAAGCCGACCTCGGTACCATGGGCAACATCGCCTTCAACGCTCTGCGCGACCTGCGCTTCAAGACGATGATCATCCGCCTCGATGGCGATCTCGCGGGCGAATTCACGACCCGGCTTGCGATCGAGGGTGTTGGACTTGGCCAGACCACCACGCAGAAGTTCATCCGCGGCCTGCTCTCGAAGATTCCACTTAAGATGAGCGTCAAGATCAGCGGGCCATTCCGCGCGCTGATCGCGACCGCCAAATCGGTTGTCGATCCGCGCCAGGTGATCAAGGACGTGCTGCCGCGGCCGCTCGACGAAATCCCCGGGATCACCACCGAGGTCCGCCGCGTCGAAGAACAACAGAGCCAAGCCCAGACGCCGCCCGATGAGCAGGTGAACGTCTCCCAGCCACCCACGACGAAGTGAGAGAAGCGATGATGATGCCAAAGCTTGCACGACCCAGATTGCTCGCCGCGGTGCTCCTTTCCGCACCGCTGTCGAGCTGCATTTCGGTCAAGGCCCCGGACAAGCCGATCGAGATCAACCTGAACGTCACGATCCGCCAGGAGGTGCTGGTGCGGCTGCAGCGGGACGTCGAGCAGCTGATCAATCAGAATCCGCAGGCCTTCCCGACGACTCCGAAGCAATGAGGAAGTTCATTATCGTGGCGGCGCTGGTTGCAGTTCCCGCTTCCGCGCAGACGCCGGCGGTCGAGGCCGCGCGCATGGCTGGCGTCGTGGGGGAACGGTATGACGGCTATATGGGCTTCGCTACGGCTGGTTCGGCGCAGCTCAAAAGCCAAGTCGCGGCGATCAACATCCGCCGCCGTTCTCTTTACAGCAACCTCGCTGCGTCACGTGGCGCCAGCCCGCAGGACGTCGGGATCACGGCGGGCTGTCAGCTCCTGGCTCGCGTCGGCGTCGGCCAGGCCTATATGCTCGGTGACGGTGTGTGGCATCGAAGAGCATCGGGACAACCTGCGCCGATCCCGGATTACTGCCGTTAGCGAGGGTGCCTCGCGGTTGACTATCTAACCTTCGGTTCATAAAGGGACCGCGCCTTGGCGGCTCGTTTACCGCCATGTTCCTCGTCCCAGCTGGCCCTTGAATGTACCTAGGGGCGACGCTCAGGGGAGACGCATGGCAGAGGACGAGTTCGACGAGGCCCCGAAGCTTCCACCAGATGCACGTCTCGAATCGCTCGATCGGCGGCTCGATCAGCTGCAACAGGCGGAAGCCAAGAAGCAGGCTAAACTACAGGGCGATCCTAATTACAGGGTCGGCCAGCTGGTCCTAAGTCACCTGGTGGGCGCGCCTGCGGGCGGCTTCGTGATTGGCCTACTTCTGGACAAATTGTTCGGGACGAAGCCGTGGTTGATGTTGCTGATGCTGTTCCTCGGTTTCGGGGTGGGCGTCCGGAACGTACTTCGGATTGCAAGAACGCCGCCGGGAAGCCCCGGCGCTGGATCGTAAGAGGAACGCGTGGCCGGCAAGATCGACCCGATGCACCAATTCATGATCGAACCGATTGCCGGTTCGTTCCAGGGTGGCAATCCTTTCGTATTCACCAACAGCGCGCTGTGGCTGCTGATCGTCCTCGGAACGATCTATGTGTTCATGCTTGGCGGAATGAAGCGCGCGCTCGTTCCTGGTCGCTGGCAGGTCGCTGTCGAGGGCCTGACCGGGTTCGTCACGTCGATGGTGGATACGAGCATAGGTCCCGAAGGGCGCAAATATCTGCCCTGGGTGTTCACCGCATTCATTTTCATCCTGTTCTCGAACTTGATGGGCGCGATGCCGTTCGGCGTGGTCAGCGCCGCGCATCCGTTCACGGTGACCAGCCAGTTCACGATCACCGGCGTCATGGCGCTGATCAGCTTCGCGATCGTGCTGGGCGTCGGCTTCTACAAGCACGGCGTGCATTTCCTCTCCCTGTTCTGGCCGAAGAACACGCCGATCGTCCTCGCCGTGCCGATCTCGCTGATCGAGTTCGTCAGCTTTCTCGTGCGCCCGTTCAGCCTCGGCCTTCGCCCCTTCATCGCCATGTTCGCGGGTCACATTCTGCTGGACGTCTTCGGTAATTTCATCGTGCAGGGTTTCAATGCCGGCGGCGGCGGCGTTGCGATCTCGATCCTGTGTTTCTTTTTCGTGGCGTTCATCAATGCCCTGGAGCTGCTGGTCGGCGCGATCCAGGCCTACGTGTTTGCGCTTCTGACGTCGCTGTACATCAGTGACGCGGTCAACCTTCACTAACCCCCAGTTTCATTGAGGAGTTCAATCATGGATCTCGCTTCTGCAAAGGTGATCGGCGCCGGTCTCGCGGCGATTGGCGTGGGCGCGGCTGCGGCCGGAGTCGGCAACGTCTTCGGATCGTTCCTGGAGAGCGCGTTGCGCAATCCGGCTGCTGCCGATGGGCAGCAGGGCCGTTTGTTCATCGGCTTCGCCGCTGCGGAGCTCCTCGGCCTGATGGCGTTCGCCGTGGCGATGATCATCCTGTACGCGATCTAGTTCGCCAACGGCCGGCCTGGCTGGCTGGAGGACAGGTGCAATGCCTCAGCTGAACCAACTTTCCGAAGTCGCCCTTTCGCAATTTCTGTGGCTTGCGATCGGGCTCAGCTTCATCTTCTTCGTGATCGCCCGCGGCATGGTGCCGAAGATTCAGGCGACGGTCGACATGCGCGAAAAGAAGATTGCGGCCGATCTCGAGGCGGCGCAGGCCGCCCGTATCGCCGCCGATGAAACCGAGGCGGCGTGGCGGAGCCGGATGGATGCAGCGCGCGCCGAAGCTGCGAAGCTCGCAAGCGACGCCAAGCAGACGAGTGCGAAGGAAACGGAAGCGCAAGTCTACGCGGCATCCGCCAAGATCGACGCCAAGCTGGAGGAGGCCGGAAGCCAGATTCGTGAGGCGCTCGAGTCCGCCCGTTCGGAGATCGAGATAGTCGCCACGGATGCGGCGCGAGAGATGATCTCAAGACTGACCGGCCACACGGTCGACCAGAAGGAGGCCGCCGAAGCGGTCAGGGTGGAACTCCATGTCTGAAGCGCAAACCACCGCCACTGTGGTGCACCCTGCCGAGCCTGAGCACAGCGAGCCGACCTTCCTTGGCCTCAACCCCGGCGGCTGGGTCGCGCTCGCGATGCTGGCGGTCTTCGGGATCTTCATCTGGAAGAACGTGCACGGCGCGATCGCGCGAGCGCTCGACGACAAGATCGAGCTGATTCGCGGTCAGCTTGAGGAAGCGGAAACGCTGCGCAAGGAGGCCGAGGCGCTGAAAGCCGAATATCAGGCCAAGGCCAAGTCGGCCGACAAGGACCGCAAGGCGTTGATTGAGCGTGCGAAGCATGAAGCCGAAGAAATCGTCGCCAAGGCCAAAACCGACGCGGAGGCGTTGATCGAGCGCCGCACTCGCATGGCCGAGGAAAAGATTGCCGCCGAAGAGCGCGCCGCCGTCGATCAGCTGCGCTCGGCCGCGGCCGATGCCGCCACCAGGGCCGCCAGGCGATTGATCACCGAGCGGCACGACGGCGCGGCAGACGAGAAGCTCGTCAATCAGGCGATCGGCGAGCTCGCTCGACGCTAAGCTTTACTGTCGATGCTGGCCACCTGGCTGGCTCACGCCTTCGAGCGCTTCAGCAGCACAGTCGGTGTCTGCTTCACGGCTGAGGTCGCCGAGACTGACGATCCCGCACAGCCTTTCCTGGTCGTCGACTACCGGCAGGCGCCGGACCTGCGCCTCGCTCATCTTGCTGGCAACGTCTTCGACATTGTCGTCCGAACGGGCGCAGATGATGTCGTCGGTCATCAGCTCGCGCACGAGCGTTTCCGGCCCGTAACCCTTGGCGACGCCGCGCACCGCAATGTCGCGGTCGGTGATCATGCCGATCAGCCGCTCGCCCTCGGTCACCGGGATCGATCCCGCATCCGCTTTCAACATGAACCTTGCGGCATCCTGTGCCGACTGGTCGGGGCGGATTGTCTGTACGTCGCGCGTCATGACTTCGCTGATCTTCATTGTCGCTCTCCTTCGGAACCATCCCCCCAACGAACGGCCGGCAATGGCGGTTGCGCGATTTACGGAACGTTCTCGGTTAATAGGTCGTAGGTCGCGACCAGCTCGTCTCGCTGATTGAAGATCTCGACAGCCCAGCGAACGACGCCCGTTTCCTCGCTCTTCAGCGACTTCGAGCGGACTGTCAGCTCCACGCGTATCGAATCGCCCGGATAGAGCGGCGTGAGGAAGCGGAGGTCTTCGAGGCCCGTGTTGGCAAGGACCGGGCCTGGGTCGGGGTCCACGAACAAGCCGGCGGCGAAGCTCAGGATGAGATAGCCGTGCGCGACGCGGCCCTCGAAGATCGGCGAGGCCTTGGCCGCTTCCTCGTCCATATGGGCGTA
>Ga0207711_10003284_pt1 | contig 14059 bp, 15 predicted proteins | sample KBSS34metaG_FD_184401 | JGI IMG/M metagenome (GOLD analysis project Ga0207711, IMG submission 184401) | Switchgrass rhizosphere microbial communities from Kellogg Biological Station, Michigan, USA - KBS S3-4 metaG (SPAdes) (version 2) | ecosystem: Host-associated > Plants > Roots > Rhizosphere...
GGTTCCTTTCATCGCAATCACTGCGGGCCTGCGGCTGCGACGTCGGCGCCGGCCTGGGACTCGTACTTCTTGAAGTTCTCGCGGAACAGCCCGGCGAGCTTCTTCGCGCTGGCGTCATAAGCGGCGGCGTCGGCCCATACCGCGCGCGGCCGGAGGATTTCCCGAGGCACGCCCGGACACTCGGTGACCACGTCGAAGCCAAAGATCGAATCGCGCTCGGTCGCGACGTTCGCGAGAGCGCCGGCGTGGATCGCGTCGACAATGGCGCGGGTGTGTTTGAGGCTGATGCGCTTGCCGGTGCCGTACGCGCCGCCGCCCCAGCCTGTGTTGACCAGCCAGACCCGCGCCTGGTGCTGCTTCATCTTCGCCGCCAGGAGCCCGGCGTACTTGTTCGGATGCCAGACGAGGAAGGGGCCACCGAAGCACGGCGAGAACGTCGCCTGGGGCTCGGTGACGCCAACCTCCGTGCCGGCGACCTTTGCGGTGTAGCCGCTGATGAAGTGATACATCGCGTGGGCCGGCGAGAGGACGCTGACAGGCGGCAACACGCCGAACGCGTCGCAGGTCAGGAAGATGACGTCGGTCGGATGGCCCGCCACGCACGGGATCTTCGCGCTGTGGATGAACTCGATGGGATATGCGCCGCGCGTGTTCTCCGTGATGCTGATGTTCGTGAAGTCCACGCTGCGGTCCTCTTCGAGGACCACGTTTTCCAGCACCGCGCCGAATCGCAGCGCCTGGAAGATGTCCGGTTCGTTTTCCGGAGTCAGGTTGACGGCCTTTGCGTAGCACCCGCCCTCGATGTTGAAGATGCCGTCGTCGCTCCAGCAGTGCTCGTCGTCTCCGATGAGGTGGCGCTTCGGATCGGCCGATAGCGTTGTCTTACCGGTGCCGCTCAAGCCGAACAGGAGCGACGATCGGCCTGTCTGCCGGTCTGCCGTGGCCGAGCAGTGCATCGAGAGAATGCCGCGCCGGGGTGAGAAGAAATTCGCAACCGTGAAGACCCCCTTCTTCATCTCGCCCGCGTATTCGGTCCCGAGGATCACCAGTTCGCGATCCTCGAGGCTGAGCGCGATGCTCGTCGTCGATCCCATGCCGATGGTCAGGCGGTTCGCCGGAAACGCTCCGGCGTTGTAGATGGTGAAATCCGGCTGACCGAAGGCGGCCAGCTCGTCCGGTGTCGGCCGGATGAGCATCGTGTGCATGAACAGCGCATGGTAGGGGCGCGAGCAGATGACGCGCACTTTGAGGCGGTATTTCGGATCCCAGCCGGCAAAACCGTCGACGCAATAGAGTCGATCGCGCGTGTTCAGGTAGTCGATCGCGCGCTGACGGTTGATGGCGAACGTCTGAGCTTCGCAGGGGATGTTGACCGGTCCCCACCAGACCTCCTTCTCCGAATCAGGATGTTTGACGATGCGCTTGTCTTTCGGGGAGCGGCCGGTTTTGACGCCGGAATACGCGACCAGCGCGCCGTTCTCGGCAATGCTTGCATCCTTGTCGTAACGAATCGCCTGCTCGTACAGGACGCTGGCTGGTACGTTGTGATACACCTCGCTGACCGTCAGCTGATTCAGTTCGAGGGAGAATGGGCTCATCACGTGTTCCTTCCATAAGCGCGACCGGACAGCAGCGGCGCATCCGTAGAGCACTAAGATAGTGCAGAACGAGAAAGAAACAGACAACGACTCGGCGGAGGTCCCATGCCGGTAGCCGACTACGCGACCTACTGCGAAATGCTCGACCGGGCGAGGCGCGGGAAGTTCGCCTACCCCGCGATCAACGTCACGTCGCTCACAACCGCGAACGCCGTCCTGAAAGGCCTTGCAGACAGCAAGAGCGACGGGATCGTCCAGGTTTCGACGGGCGGCGGCGCGTTCGCGTCGGGGTCGAGCGTCAAGGACATGGCGCTCGGGGCCATGTCGATCGCCGAGCACGTCCACCGCGTCGCCGCGCGGTACCCGATTTACGTGGCGCTCCACACCGACCATTGCCAGGCGGACAAGCTGGACGCGTTCGTGATGCCGCTCGTCGAAGAAACAGAACGGCGGCGGGCGGCGGGGCAACCGAACCTGTTCAGCAGCCACATGTTCGACGGCAGCGCGCTGCCGCTCGAGGACAACCTCGACATCGCCGTGAAACTATTCGAACGGTTCAGGAAGAGCGACCTGATTCTGGAGATTGAAGTCGGGGTGGTGGGCGGTGAAGAGGACGGCATCCATGCCAGCGCCGCCGCGAAGCTATATACGACGCCGGAGGACACGCTGGAGGTAGCGCGGCGCCTGAGGGCCGTCTCGACGGCTCCGTTCCTGCTCGCGGCGACGTTCGGCAATGTCCACGGCGTGTACAAACCAGGCCACGTGAAGCTGAAACCGTCCATCCTGAAAGACTGCCAGCAAGCCGTCGTGGCGGCGTACGGAGAAGCGGCGCAGTTCTACCTCGTCTTCCACGGCGGGTCGGGGTCGGAGCTGCCTGATATCCACGAGGCGCTGGACTATGGCGTCGTGAAGATGAACGTCGACACCGACATGCAGTACGCGTTCACGCGCGCCATCGCCGACCATTGCTTCAAGAACTACGACGGCGTCCTCCGGATCGACGGCAACGTCGGCGACAAGAAGGCGTACGACCCACGTCCCTACATGACCCTCGCCGAGAAGGCGATGGCAGCTCGCGTGGTGCAGGCGGCCACGGACCTGCGATCGGCCGGCACGACGATGAGCCCGTGAGGCCAGGAATGCGCGACGAGGATCCCGACTTCACCATCGCGACGCTCGGCGAGTGCCGCGTGCCGTCGCCCCTGTCCGGCATTCGATTCACCGGCGACGATGAACGGGTGCTCTACCACTCCACGCTCGACGGCATCGACGCCTGCCTGGCCAGAGGCGCGCGGCCTCCCGCCATGGAGTCCGCCGGGCCGAGGCGCATGCTCTTCTTCGATCCGGCAAAGCTCGCGTGCGGGATCGTGACCTGCGGAGGCCTCTGCCCCGGGCTGAACGACGTGATTCGCGCCATCGTCCTGAACCTGCACTCCCAATACGGCGTGAAGAAGGTGTACGGCTTTCGTTTCGGCTACGAAGGCCTGGTGCGGCGGCTTGGACACGAGCCGCTCGAACTGACGCCCGAGTCCGTGCACCGCATCCACGAAAGCGGCGGATCGATGCTCGGATCCTCCCGCGGCCCGCAGGACCCGGCCGAAATGGCCGAGTACCTGAGCGAGCTGGGTGTCGGGGTGCTCTTTGCGATCGGCGGGGACGGAACGCTGCGCGGGGCGCAGGCAATCGGCGAGGCAGCGGCGCGGCGTGGCCTGCCGATCGGCGTCATCGGCGTGCCCAAGACGATCGACAACGACATTTCCTTCGTGCAGAGAACGTTCGGGTTCGACACGGCCGTGGCGGAAGCGCGGCGCGCGACGGACGCGGCCAACGCCGAGGCCGAATCGGCGCGCAACGGCATCGGGCTCGTCAAGCTGATGGGACGCGACTCGGGGTTCATCGCGGCGTATTCAGCCCTCGTCAACAGCCACGTGAATTTCTGTCTCGTTCCGGAAGTGCCGTTCACGCTCGAGAAGTTCCTGCCGGCGCTCCAGAAGCGGCTGGAGCGCACAAAGCACGCTCTGATCGTGGTGGCCGAAGGCGCCGGCCAGGGGTTGATGGCGAAGACCGGAGAGCGGGACGCGTCCGGCAACGTCAAGTACGGCGACATCGGCATCTTCCTGCGCGACGCGATCACGAAACACTTCAAGCAGGCGGGCACGGACATCACCCTCAAGTACATCGATCCCAGCTACACGATCCGGAGCGTGCCCGCGACGCCGCACGACGCAGCCTTCTGCCTGCTTCTCGGACAAGGCGCGGTCCACGCCGGCCTCAGCGGCCGGACGAACATGGTCGTCAGCTTCTGGAATCACCGTTTTACGCATGTGCCGATTGCTCTCGCGGTGTCCGAGCGCAAGAAGATCGACCCCTCGGATACACTCTGGAGCAGCGTCGTCGGCTCCACAGGTCAGCCACGGGAGATGCGGTGATGGTCCTTCCTCGATGATTCGGTCCAGAGTCATTCTCTCGATCGCGCTGGCGTGGATGCTGCCGGGCTTACCTTCGACGGCAGCCGGAGCACAAGAACCAGACCCGCCGACAACCGCGGCAACCACGACTCAAACCGGCGCTTCCGAAAAACCGGCAGCAGAGGGAAAGGGGAAATTGGGGGATCGTTCGCCCTGGCTCCTTGTGCCGGTGGTGTCCTCCAACCCCAAACTGGGAACGTCCTTCGGCGGCATGGGCGCGTACCTGCATCAGTTCGACCCCGAAAGCCAGGTGTCGCTCTTCGGCCTCACCTACCAGTACACGACGACGCACTCCACCATCGCCGGAGCGTTTGCCCGCACCTCGTTTCACGAAGACCATCACCGGATCGTCGGCATCGCCGTGTTCGGCTACATCAAGAACGACTACGACGACTATCTCGGCACCGGGCAGCCGCTGCAGACCAACGACGACCTCAAGGCCCTCGCAGGCCGTTACCTCTACCGGATCAAGGGGGACTGGTTCATCGGCGCACAGGGCAACGTGGCGAACTATCAGGTTCTCGGCGAATCCGCGGAGGACGATCTGGTACTCGAGACGCTGGGCATCCGGGGGTACGAGTCGGCCGCGCTCGGCGCCGTCGCGATGCACGACTCCCGGGACAACCCGGACATGCCGACACACGGGTGGTATCTGAACCTGAACAATCTCGCCTACCGCGAGGCCCTCGGCGGGTCGGCGACATTCGACGCCTATCGCGCCGACCTGCGATCCTTCTGGCCGCACGGCGGCGGCCACGTCCTGGCGTTCCGGCAGTTCAACTGGTTCACGCACGACGCACCGTCGGCCGCGCAGGCGACCGTCATGCTGCGCGGCTACAAGTTCGGTGAGTATCTCGCGCCGTACATGTCGTCGTTCGAAGCCGAGGAGCGCCTGTCCTTCACTTCGCGATGGGGCGCCACGCTGTTCACCGGGGTGGCCGGCCTGTACGGCGAGAGCGGCGCTCTCTCGGCCGAGAGAGACTTCTACCCGACCTGGGGCGGCGGCATTCACTTCGTCATCAAGCCCAAGGAGCGAATGCTGATCAATTTCGAATACGCGGGCGGCGTCCAAAGCAATCGCGGCTTGTATCTGAAGTTCGGCTACGGCTGGTGAACGTTAAGATGTATTATAAATACATCTTATGTGGTTCTCCAGATCGGCCGGTGTCCGGATCACGGTTTCGACCAGCCTCTCGGCCTCCTCAGCGACTGCCATCGTCGTATCGAGCGTTTCCTTCAGGCTCTACTCGCCATCGATCAGGAAGCCGCCGGCCGATCCCTGTCAGTGGGGTCGCGGTCGGAGTTGGAGACCGCGCTGACGTACTTTGCCTACGCGGCGCCGAAACACACGGCCGACGAAGAGGAGAGCCTCTTTCCGCGGCTTCGGGCCGCGAGCGATCCCGCGACGAATCAATCCCTTGATGTGCTCGAGCGGCTGGAACGGGATCACCGCGAAGCCGACCAACATCACGCCGCGGTGGATTTGCTTGGGCGGCGCTGGCTGGCGGCTGGCGCGCTCTCTCCGGCCGAGGCAGGCGCGCTGCGCGCGCACCTCGAGGCGCTCCAGGCCATCTACGCACAACACATCGGCGTCGAGGACCGCGAGTTGTTTCCGGCCGCCGCTCGCCTGCTCTCCTCCAGCCAGCTCATGGAGATCGGGGTCGAGATGGCAGCCCGCCGGAAACCCGGCGTCGCAACCGCAGGCCCGGCCGGTCCACGGTCACCTATACTGCGTGCGTGATGGAGTCGCCGCGGGCTGACGTCGCTCGCGCCACCGGGTGGGGACTGTTTGTGGCCTCCGTGGTCCTCGCCGGCATCTACTTCGGCAGCCGCCGGCTGCGGGATTTCGACGCGGCGCTCGTCCCGTACGCCGGGGCCAGCGTCTTTTCTGCATTCGGCCTCGGGTACCGGTACTCGATGTGGCTGACGAAGCCGCCCACGCGTCTCTACTGGCGGCGCGGCTGGCGGTTGTTCTTCGCGCCGTCGCGCGTGGTGCAGAATCTCTCGCGGCTCGCCGCGCTCTTCGCGGTGAACATCGTCGCCCAGCGGTTCATCGAGAAGCGATCGCCGCTGCGGTGGGCGGCGCACTGGTTCATTTTCTGGGGCTGCATTCTCGCCGCGGCCGTCACGTTCCCCCTGTCCTTCGGGTGGATTCATTTCGAGACAGCGGGAGCCGCGCAGGAGCGCTACCAGGCGTTCGTATTCGGCCTAAGGGTGTTCACCTTCGACCTTGCCAGCCCGCTTGCGCCACTCGTGTTCAACGTCCTGGATATCTCGGCCCTGCTCGTGATTGCCGGCGTGTCCCTCGCGATGTGGCGGCGCGGCCGCGATCGCGGCTCCCTCGCGGTCCAGCAATTCGGGGCCGACCTGCTGCCGCTCGTGATGCTCTTCGCGGTTTCGATCACGGGCGTCTTCCTGACCGTCTCGACCCACCTGATGCGCGGGCTGCACTTCGTCTTCCTGTCGCAGCTGCACGCGGTGACCGTCATCTTCACGCTGTTGTACCTGCCCTTCGGCAAGTTCTTCCACATCTTCCAGCGGCCCGCGCAGCTCGGCGTCGCCTTCTACCGCGAAACGGGCGCAACGGGCGAAGCGGCCCGATGCGTGCGTTGCGGCGAGTCCTTTGCGTCCCGGATGCACATCGAGGATCTCAAGCAGGTGGAGCGCGAGCTGCAAATCCAGTACGAAGGGGTCCGGGCTGGCAATGACGCGATGGTGCACTATCAGGACCTCTGTCCGCCCTGCCGCCGCAAGAACGTCGCGCTGACGCAAGACGCGCTGTGGAGGCGCGGCGCGTAATGGCCAGATTGCCGGCCTCTATCCCGGATCTCGTGGCGCAGTTTGGCCCGCATCTCAACCGCGAGCCCTCCGGCGGCTGGACGACGCTCGGCGAGCCCGACCGGATCGTGCCGACGCATTGTTGTTTCTGCGGCCAGCAGTGTGGCATCCAGCTCAAGGTGAAGGACGAGAAGATCGTCGGCTTCGAACCCTGGGAGGCCTTTCCTTTCAACAAGGGGAAGCTCTGCCCGAAGGGCGTGAAGCGCTACATGCAGGACGAGCACCCGGACCGTCTGCTGACGCCGCTCGTGCGTGACGAAGCGCGCGGCTTCCAGCCGATCGACTGGGACGCGGCGATCGACCGCGCGGCCCGCGAGATCCGGCGCATCCAGTCCGCCTACGGACCGGACGCCTTCGCGGTGCTGACCGGCGCCTCGCTGACCAACGAGAAGGCGTACCTGATGGGCAAGTTCGCACGGGTGGCCGTGCGCACCGCGAATATCGACTACAACGGCCGGCTCTGCATGGTGTCGGCGGCGGCCGCGTGCAAGAAGATTCTCGGGATCGATCGCAGCGCCAATCCCTGGAGCGACATCCCGAAGGCGAAAGTGATTCTCGTCGCCGGCGCGAACATCGCCGAATGCGCGCCGATCACCACCGACTATCTCTGGCAGGCACGCGAGAACGGGGCGCAGATCATCGTGCTCGATCCGCGCATGACGCCGATCGCCCGGACCGCCGACCTGTTCATCCCCGTGCGCCCGGGCGGGGACATCGGCGTCTTCTACGGCATGCTCCACGTGATGGCGCGGCGCGGCTGGATCAACCGCGAGTTCATCGCAGCGCACACGACCGGCTGGGACGCTGTCGAGGCCATCGTCGAGCGCTACACGCCGGAATACGCGGCCACCGTCGCAGGCGTGCCCGCCTCGATGATCGTGCGCGCGGCCGAACTGTGGGGGCCGGCCGAGACCAGCTTCCTGCTGCACGCCCGCGGCATCGAGCACCACTCCAAGGGCGTCGAGAACTGCATGGCCGCCATCAACCTGGTGGTCGCGACCGGCCGTATCGGGCGCGAAGGCTGCGGCTACGCGATGATCACCGGCCAGGGCAACGGCCAGGGCGCGCGCGAACAGGGACAGAAGTGCGATCAGCTGCCTGGCGCCCGCGATCTCGAGAACCCGGCGCATCGCGACTACATCGCGGGCGTGTGGGGCGTCGATGAATCCACCATCCCGCACACCGGCTTATCGGCGGTCCCGCTCCTCGAAGCGATTCACGACGGCCGCATCAAGGGCCTGCTGCTCATCTGCTTCAACCCGGCCGTCTCCCTGCCCGACGGCGAGTTCATCCGCGAAGCCCTGAGCCGGCTGGAATTCTTCACGGTCATCGACTTCTTCATGTCGGAGACGGCCCGCTACGCCGACCTGGTGCTCCCCGGCTCGCTGATGGAAGAAGACGAAGGGACGACGACCAACGTCGAGGGGCGCGTGATCCATCACCGCCAGGTCGTCCGGCCGCCCGAGGGCGCGCGGCAGGACTGGCGGATCATCTGCGACATCGCGAAACGCCTCGGCGCGGGGGACAAGTTCGCATACGAGTCGACGCGGGACATCTTCGAAGAGCTGCGCATCGCCTCGAAGGGCGGAGTCGCCGACTACGCCGGCATCACGTGGGAACGCATCGACCACGAGATGGGCGTGTTCTGGCCATGCCCGTCGCTCGATCATCCCGGCACCCCGCGCCTGTACGAAGGCTGGCGGTTCGGACATCCCGACGGCAAGGCCCACTTTCAGCCGGCCGACTGGCGGCCCGCCGCCGAAGAGCCGGACGCCGAGTACCCGATTGTGCTGACGACGGGACGCGTGGTGTCGCAATATCTGTCGGGCACGCAGACGCGCCGCATCGGCGCGCTCGTCGATCAGTACCCCCAGCCGCGCTGCGAAATCCATCCGCGCCTGGCCGGATCGATCGGGGTGGCCGACGGCGACTTCGTCCGTGTCGAAAGCCGCCGCGGGGCCGTCGTCGTGCGTGCGCAGGTGGTGAAAACCATTCGGCCCGATACCGTGTTCGTCCCCTACCACTGGCCGCTCGGACGGTCGGCGAACAACTGCACGAACCGCGCGATCGATCCCGTCTCCCATATTCCCGAGTTCAAGATCTGCGCCGTTCGTGTCTCCAGAGTGTCCGAGCCGTCCGACGATATCGCCGCGCTCGAGCCGGCCGCCGGAGGCGTTCGATGAGCGAGCTCGCGTTCTTCATCGACTACTCGCGGTGCATCGGGTGCCAGGCCTGTGTCCAGGCATGCGAGGAATGCGACACACACCGCGGACGATCGCTCATCCACCTGGAGACAATCGAGCGCCGGGACAGCGTGCAGACGGCGCCACAGGTGTGCATGCACTGCCAGGATCCGATATGCGCGCAGGTCTGCCCCGCCGACGCCATCAAGCAGACCGCCGAGGGCGTCGTCCAGAGCTCGCTCAAGCCGCGCTGCATCGGGTGCTCGAACTGCGTGCTCGCGTGCCCGTTCGGCGTCCCCAAGTACGACGGCGACGCCGATCAGATGATGAAGTGCGACATGTGCTACGACCGCACCAGCACGGGCCGCCGGCCGATGTGCGCCACGGTCTGTCCCTCCGGCGCGCTGGCGTTCACGACGATCGAGGAGATCATGCGGACGCGCCAGGGACGGGCGGTCAACGACTGGCAGTTCGGCGATCAGCACGTGCGCACGAAGGTCTTCGTCCTCGTGCCCACGGAGGTGACGCGCGTGAACGTGGCGATCATTCCCCTCAGTTCGCTCAGGCAGGCGCAGCCGCCGGCCGATCCGTACGATGTCGCGGCGCTGCTGGAGGCCCATTGATGGCCGACGATCGTCCGCGCTGGCGCGAGGACTTCCCCGTCCGGTGGGACGAAGACAACTACATGACGCGGCGGGAACTGGCGAAGTTTCTCACGCTGGGCTCTGGACTGCTGGCGGGCGTCAACGTCCTGATCGCGTTCATCGGCCTGACCGCACGCCCGCCGGCGCCGCCTGCGAAGCGTATCGCCGCCGCCGACGAAGTGGCGCCGGGAGGCTCGCTGTTGTTCCGCTATCCGACCGAGGACGACCCGTGCATTCTGGTGCGGGACGCGGCGGGACGTCTCGACGCCTTCTCACAGGTCTGCACGCACCTGTCGTGCGCGATTGTCCACCGCCCTGGGGACGACGTGCTGGCCTGTCCCTGTCACAAGGGATCGTTCTCCGCGCGCGAAGGGGTCCCCGTGGCGGGGCCGCCGACGCGGCGCCTGCCACGCATCGTCATCGAGCGGCGCGGCGCCGATCTCGTGGCGACGGGCGTCGAGGTGTAACGTGGAAACCCGGCAGCAGGGCACGATTCTCTTCTCCGCGGTGCTTGTCCTCATCGCCCTGCTCGTCGTGATCCAGCTGTGGCTCGTCGCGGCGGCGCTCGACGCGCTGTTCTCGCGACAGTTCGCCGTCCTCGTACCGACCGCGATCGCATCGGGCGTGCTGTTCGTGTTGAGCGGCGGACTGCTCTGGTACGTGGTGTCCTTCGACGCGCGCCTCCGCCAGTGGGGTCCGCGTGATTGAGCGCCCGGGCCGGCCGCCGCTCGCCGTCCATGCTCCAGAGGTGGCGCGGAGCCTGGCCGCGCGGCTCCAGATCACGCACCTGCTGACGCGTTATTCGGAGCGCCCGATCTGGGCCCTGTTCATGTTTCTGAACGGCTTCATCACGATCGCGCTACTGGCGGCGGTCGCGATGGTGTCCGGCACGCCGTTCGTCTTTCCCTCCCTGGGCCCGACCGCGTTTCTGTTCTTCTTCACGCCGCGCTCGCCGGCGGCGAGTCCCCGGCACACGATCTACGGGCACGCGATCGGCATCCTGTGCGGATACGGGGCGCTGTGGCTGTTCGGCCTGCAGCACGCGCCGCCGGCGATGGCGACGGGCGTCTCGGCGGCTCGCGTCGGCGCCGCGGCGCTGTCGCTGGCATCGACGGGCGCGCTGATGATTCTCGCGAAGGCGGCGCACCCGCCGGCCGGTGCGACCACGCTCATCGTCTCGCTCGGGATCGTGACACGACCGTTCCACCTGCTCGTCATCGAGATCGCCGTCGCCATCCTGACGGTCCAGGCGATCGTCATCAACCGGGTGGCGGGCATCGACTACCCGCTCTGGGCGCTCCGGGATCGCCCGGTCACCACGGACTCGGCCGCGGGCGGCGCATAGCACGCCCTCGCGCGTCTGACCATGCTGCACCTGGATTCGTTGACGCTTATCGTCGTGGCCGTGTTCTTTGGCGCGACGCTGCTCCGATCGGCCCTGGGCTTTGGCGAAGCCCTCATCGCCGTCCCGCTCCTGGCGTTCGTGCTGCCGGTCACCGTCGCCGCGCCAGTCGCCGTGCTGATCTCAATCACCGTGGCAGCCCTTGTCGTCGCCCAGGACTGGCGGCACGTCCACCTGCGGAGTGCCGTTCACCTCGTGCTCTCGACGCTGGCCGGGATCCCGCTCGGCCTGCTCCTTCTTCGTAGTGTGTCCGAGCCGGTGGCCAAAGCGGTTCTGGGCGTGCTGGTCGCCGGATTCGCCGGCTACTCGCTTCGACGCCGGGGGTCCCATGAACTGACCGACGATCGCCATGCCTGGCTCTTCGGTCTGAGCGCCGGGGTCCTTGGCGGGGCCTACGGAATGAACGGTCCGCCATTGGTGATGTACGGCGCGCTCCGCCGCTGGTCGCCCGAACACTTCCGCGCGACGCTGCAGGGATACTTTCTGCCGGCGAGCGTGATGGGGATGATCGGATATTGGGCGGCCGGGCTGTGGACGCCTGCTGTCAGCCGCTACTATCTGGTGTCCCTCCCGACATCGCTCGTGGCGATTGCGCTTGGCCGCATGATCAACCGGCGCTTCGACGCCCGGCGTTTTTTCGTCTACGTGCACGCCGGCCTGATCGCCAGCGGCGCGGGGCTTGTACTGCAGGCCATCGCCTCCTGGACCACACATCAGGCTGCGGCGCGCTGAGGCTCGATGCCCCCGACTCCGCGTACACAACTCCCGCCCCGCCTGTTGCCCGTCCTCTATTTCGGAGTCGCCCACGTCGCGTTCACGCTGGCGTGCCTCGCGGTTGCGCTCGACCCCCGTGGCGTGTCGGGTTTCTTCTACCACTCACGGATGCTGGCGATCGTGCACCTTGTCACCCTTGGCTGGATTACCGCCTCCATCCTCGGGTCGCTCTACGTTGTCGGGCCCGTCGCCTTGCGCGTGTGGATCCCGTCCACCTGGCTGGATTACACGGCGTTTGCCCTCGTCCTCGTCGGGTTCGTCGGCATGGTGGCGCACTTCTGGATTCAGGAATACGGCGGCATGGCGTGGTCCGCCATGACGATCGGCACGGGCATTGTCCTGGTCGGCGTTCACGTCGCCCGGCGCCTGCGTCGGGCGTCGCTGCCGCGCGCGATCAGCGCCCACATCATGCTCGCGTTCCTCAACGTCCTCGCTGCCGCCAGCCTCGGCGTGCTCATCGGGTTCGACAAGGTCTATCACTTTCTGCCGGGGTTCGTGCTCGCCAACGTGTTCGCGCACGCGCACCTCGCGGCGCTCGGCTGGGCGACGATGATGGTGATCGGCGTCGCGTATCGCCTGCTGCCGATGGTTCTGCCCGCAGCGATGCCCGGCGGGCCGCGTCTGTGGATCAGCGCGGTGCTTCTTCAGATTGGCGTGACCGGTCTGTTCGTCACACTGCTGCGGCGCGGTCCGTTCGCGTGGATCTTTGCGCTCACCATCGTCGGAGCGCTGGCCGCGTTCTTCGCGCAGGTCATCTGGATGTTGCGCCGCCCGCGTCCGCGTCCGCCCGGGTTGCGCACGCCAGACCCCGCGGTGCTGCACGCCGGTGCGTCGTTCGCCTGGCTCGCCGTGGCCTCCCTGCTTGGCGTCTGGCTCACGTTTGCAGATGCTTCGTCACAAACGCTGCGCGTGGCGATGGCGTACGGCGTCGTGGGCCTCGTCGGATTTCTGGCCCAGATGGTCGTCGGCATGGAAGGGCGATTGCTGCCGATTTTCGCGTGGTATTGGGCCTACGCCAACACGGGTTATAAGGGGCCTGTCCCGTCGCAGCACGAGATGCCCTGGCGCCAGGGGCAGGAACTCGCGTTCGTGCTGTGGCTGTTCGGCGTGCCCGCCCTGGCGGGCGGCCTTGCCTTCGACGCCGTTCCATTCGTCAGCGCCGCCGCCTGGTCACTGCTGGCGGCGTCCCTGCTCGACACGGTGAACGTGATCCGAATCCTGCGCTACGCATTCCTGGCGCCGCTCCGAGCGCCGATCAGGCCGAGCGGAGCATCGTCAACAGCATCTTGAATCGCGTGCGCGCCTGCACGGCGTGCGGCTGATTGGCCGGCATCAGTACCAGTTCCCCCGTCGCCACCTTGAGCGGCGTTCCGGCAATCGTGATGTCCGCTTCTCCTTCGAGCACCTGGGCCACCGCGTCGAACGGCGCGGTGTGCTCGCTCAGCGACTGGCCTTCGTCGAACGTGAACAGCGTGATGGTGCCGCCCGCGCGCTTGAGGAGCGTTCGGCTGACGATGGCGCCTTCCTGGTAGCCGGCCAACCCCAGCGGAGAGGTGGGTCTGGCCGCGGGCATTTCAGATGGAGCGGCCATGATTTCCTTTCGTCATCGCTCGAACCATTCCACGAAGGCTCCGGCGCTGTCGGTGACGACCATGACCCTCAGGACCCGATCGTTGTGATACATCGTCCTGGCGCCGGTCCGTGCGTCTTCGATGGACGGATAGTGTGTCCACGTTTCGGGAATACCCGCGGCCGTCCCCTGCTTCATGATGGGCCGGAGCCTGAATGCCTTGGTCGTCATCTGTCCTCCATGCCGGCAGCTGTGCAAGCCCCCGCGCTGTTTCAATCATGTGCTTGAGTGTGGCGAAGCGCCAGGACATTGCCGGGATGACGGGACGGATCCACCGAACCTCCGAGCGCGGCGAAAACGACTAGAATCGCTACGACGTATGTCGGCCGAGTGGCAGTTCCTGATCGCGCTCAACGAGCAGCTCCGGAGCCTGAAGGACCCGGTCGCTATCCAGGAAGCCGCGGTCCGATCGATCGGCGAACATCTCCACGCCACCCGCGTCAACTACGCCCACATCGATGGCGACGAGTTCGTCGTCAGCCGATCCTACGCCGACGGGGCGCCGCCGTTCGCCGGCCGGGG
>Ga0207711_10003288_pt1 | contig 14053 bp, 11 predicted proteins | sample KBSS34metaG_FD_184401 | JGI IMG/M metagenome (GOLD analysis project Ga0207711, IMG submission 184401) | Switchgrass rhizosphere microbial communities from Kellogg Biological Station, Michigan, USA - KBS S3-4 metaG (SPAdes) (version 2) | ecosystem: Host-associated > Plants > Roots > Rhizosphere...
TCGCGCTGCCCAGAGGGCGCAGATCGACAGGGCCCAGATGCGGTCGTCGCCGTGGACCTGGCGGCCGCCGACGCCGCCCTCGAACCCCTACACCCACCACCCCCCGCCGCGTCGACAACCCAGGTTGTCCGACCGGAGAAGGCCGCGGCGGCCGCCATGCGCGCCGCCCTCGACACCCTCACCCCACCCCGGGCCCCGCGGCCGGGCCGGTCGACGTCGCCCTGACCCGCCTGCACGCCGCCCACACCGCCGGGACGGCGCTGGACACCGAGATCGACCAGGCCGCCCGCGCGGCACTGGACGCTGGCGCCCGCTACGCCGACGTCGGCCACCCGCTCGGCTCCAAGAAGAGTGATTCTCAGGAGTAAACTCCCGCCGCGACTTCCGAGAACCCGGCGAGTCCGGTAGCGCAGCCGGCCGGATCGACGTCCGAGAACACGGGATCGGGATGCAGGCGGACTCGAGGGTCATCAGCAGGAACACTGCGCGGACGTCTGCCAGGCGTGATCCCGACCGCCGGGCAGCGGCGGGCCTGGGACTGGGCGCCTTCGGCTACTCGCCGGCCCGGCCTTCTGGTAGGCAGGTTCTCACGGGCGAAATCACCTGCGTCCGCCCCGGCCTGGTCCGCACCGAGAGCGCGGCCGATCTGCCGTGCTCCCACGAGAAGGCGCCGACGGAAGGAACACGTTGAGCGGCACGTCGCAGTCGAGCGGCACCTCGAACGAAGGCGGTCTGTCGCAGTCGGGCGGGGCCTGGAACACCCTGGACGTCCGGGTCGACGGCCGGGTCGGATGGCTGCGCTTCAACCGGCCCGAGCAGCGCAACGGCGTCACGACCGAGATGGCCGTCGAGATGTACGGCGCGCTCACCGGGTTGGCGGCCCGTGACGACCTCGTCGTGCTCGTGCTGACCGGCGCCGGCAGCACGTTCTGCCCCGGAGCCGACCTGCGGTCCGCGCGCGCCGACCCAGACGCCGTCCGCACGCTGCCCGCCGCCGAGACCTACCATTCGGCGCGGCTGCTGCGGGAGCTGCCGGCTGTCACGATCGCCGCGGTCAACGGTGCCTGCGCCGGCGCCGGCTTCGCCTGGGCGGCGGCCTGCGACCTGCGGGTCGCCTCCAGCGCGGCCCGGTTCGCGACCGCGTTCGTCAACATCGGTCTGCCCGGTGAGCTGGGCCTGGCCTGGACGCTGCCCCGGATCGTCGGCGCCGAGCGGGCCCGGGAGCTGATGTTCCTGTCGCCGAAGCTCGACGCCGAGCAGGCGCGCGAGTACGGCCTCGTCAGCCGGGTGTGGCCCGCCGAGAGGTTCCACGCCGAGCTGGGCGCCCTCGTCGACGGTCTCGCGGCCCGCCGCCCCGAGGCTCTGCGGCTCATGAAGCAGAGCCTGCTCGACGGCGAACGCCTCGGCTTCGGCGACTACCTGACCGCCGAGACCACCCGCTACCTGGCGCTGTTCACCGGCGCCGGCGCGTCCGAGATCGCGGCCGGCCTCGCCGGCGCCTGGGCGCGCACGGTGGGTGGGCATGCTCATGGCCGCTGACGGCGCTGGCCGATGCCGGGGTGGCGTTGCGGGGCTGCCCGGGGACGGCGGCCCGCCACTGGTCGGGTACACGCTGCGGTATCCGCGGGACCCCGCGCCGCACTGGCCGGCGCGCTACGCAACTGGGTGGGTCCCGGTTGGGGCGAGCTACTGATGGGCGTCTCGGCTGGGCGGTCAGTGTTTGACGAGGCGATCGGCCGTGTCACGTAGCACCGCAGCAGTCGAAGTCCCTTGACAGACCGATCCCTGCCGCCACCCGACGTAGTCGAGACTTGTCGACGGTTCCGGGAATCGAACCAAACGATCAACGCCCCGACCTGGACACCTTCTATTCGATCAACCGTCAGATCTCATAGCTTTTAACTATTTACCCAGGTCAGGGCATTGTTACGCATCGCGGTGGACCGTGTGTACCAGCATCCGAACCATTTGATCTTGGTTACTGGCCCTGAAATTACCGTCCGGCCGGTCGCTACCCGGGCTCTGACCAGGGGGGATGCTGAGTGACTCCCCGACCGGAAACATCGACAAGCGGATCGAACATGCGTTCCGTAGACCTGGCGGTTCCGGAGACTCCGGCCCGTCTGGTGACCGTCATCGTCGGGATCGTTGTCGCGTTGACGTTCTTGTTCGGCTTCGGCAATGTACTTGCCCTCGGCTTGCGTCTTGGCGTCCCGATCTGGGTGGCGCCGTTGGTTGCCCCGGCCGTGGACCTGTCGGTAGTCGCGCTGTTGCTCGGCACGCGGTACGCCGCCCTCCATCACGGGCCCGTGGAGGTGCTGCGAGCGGCACGGCGCATGCTTATCTTCGCTAGCACTGTAACGCTAGCGCTCAACATCGCGGAACCCCTGATCGCCGGGGACTACGGCAAAGCGGCATTTGATGCGGTCGGCCCGCTTTTGCTTATCGGGTGGTCGGAAGTGGGCCCGGGACTGCTTCAGGCCATGCGCCCAGCCCGGTCTGATGTCCTGCTGGAAGGTGCACCTGCGGGCGGTGGCGCGCACGGTCTCGTGGCAGCCGAACCTCAGGCGCAGCGAGAACGTCCTGCTACCACCGAGATGCGGCCGGCGCGAAAGGGCACGCCTCAAACTGGTCGCAAGGCATGCGACCAGGATCTGCTGCATCGGGCTCGGGCCGAAGATGTGCTGCATTGGCAGCAGTACCAGCGTCCGATCTCCGCGGAAACGCTGCGCAAGCGCCTCCAGGTCGGTACTCCCACCGCACGCAAGCTGGTCGCGCAGCTACGCAGCGACATCCACACCCAGATCGAAAGCATTTCCAGCCACCTCGACGGTATGACTCTACCGGCCATGTGATCGACGGACAGGCGCCGATCCAGCGCTCCCCGCGAGAGCATCGTGATCTCGGTGGGCGCGGGGTCGCGGCCGAGGACAACGGGCCGACGACCGGCGCGGATCATCGGGGAACTCAACCGCCTCGGGTGTCGGACGGTAAGACAACGCCGGAGTTGATCTGAACGGATCACCGAGCGGCCGGGTAGAGGCATCGACCCGACAGCCGATCGGTCGAAATGTAGCTCTTTGTGTCGGAAACGCGGCTGCGCGTGAGTGAGCCTGCCTCGCCCGCATCCGACCGCGCGTCCCAGGCATCGGCCCGGCCGGAGCTGGGTGGCGCGCTGCACCGGGCCTGGATGGGCTATCAGCACCGGCTGGACCAGGAGATGGCCGCGGCCGGGTTCGACCGCCGCCCACCGGGCGGGCGGGTACTGCGCCTCTGCGCGGACCCCGAGGGAGTGACCATCTCCTGGATAGGCCGGGAGCTCGGAATCACCCGCCAAGGCGCCGCGGAGATCGTCAACAGTCTGGTGACGCGGGACTACCTGGAGATCTCCTCCTGGCAGACCACCGGCCGGGAGAAGGCCGTCCGGCTCACCGCGCGGGCCCACGGCTACCTGACGGCCCACCGCGCGGCGGCTCGACGCATCGAGGACGACCTTCGCGCCGCGCTGGGTCCGGAGGCGTTCGACAGCCTGGGCCTGCTGCTCGACCCGCTCGGCACCGACGGCGACGAACGAGTGATCGACTATCTGTGCCGCCGGGCCACGTCGTCCGACCAGGCGAAGGTGGCGGTCCGGACCGGCATGGCGCGCGGCCGGGCGATGACGGCGGTCGACGCCTCCGCGGGCCGCCGGCTCGGTCTGTCACCTTGAGCCGGCCGGCCTCGGGCGAATGCTCGCGTGGCTGACCACCAGCGGGCTTGCCGTCGCCGGCAGCGGGCGGTCAAGGCCGGCAGCGGGTGCCTCTGAACGCGGCATTGGCCGAAACCCCGCTCGTGGACGCGGTGACGCGTATGCCGCCGGCCACCGGTCGCATGGCCTCGAGGTGAACCGGGGACGGGAAGCCTGGGACTGCGAGGCTGAGGCCGGTAGGGAAGTCCTGGACCTGATCTGGACCGTCCGGCCGTTCGGCCAGCTGCGCGAGGGGCCCGGCGTCGGCGAGCGGGATGGTCGCGGCGACGACGATCGAGCCGGCGGTCAGGGAACCAGGCGAAGGGGCGGTGGTCAGCCCGGACAATGGTGGCAGACGCAGGTCATGAAAGGTGACCTTGATGTCGGTGAGCCGGTTGGGGCTGCCCAGGCCGTCGGCTGTCATGCTCACAGCGCGGAAATGACCTGTGGCAGCCTGGGTGAGGAAGGGAAAGCCGTGGATGCGAATCGCGTGGCCGCCTGTCATCGCCGCGACGCAGGTCAGCCGGGCGGACAGGTGGCGTTCGACAACGCCGACCAGAATCCGGTCGGCCGTCACCAGCGCGAGCAGCACGACGAGCGGTAGCGCCAGCAGCCATCGCCGCCGACGCCGCCGTGGGTCGGTCGCGGCGAGCGGCCTGGGCATGGGCTGTTCCTCGAGGCTCGCCGGTCGCATGATCGGCTAGGCCGAGCACGCCCACGAGATCGAGCCGGCGAGCGTTCGGCCGGCATCGGTCGTCGCTGAGAAGGAGATGTCTCCGCCGGTAGCGGTGATCTCGGCGGTGGCCGGGACCGCGGAGATCGTGTCGTGGGCCTGCGGGCCGGTCACGGACATGGTCACCAGTGCCGGGTAACTGCCCGGGCCGTGGTAGCCGGCGACCCGCACGTTTTCGCTGACGGTGTAGCCCTGAATCGTGCCGCTGGCAGTCGCCAGGTAGCGGGTACCGGTGGTCTGGCAGCTGACCTCGGTGTTGACGTGGCCGGCTACCGCCACCGGCGCTGTGATGGCGACGGTCAGAGCCCCCGGCCCGCCGGTCCCCTTGCCGACGACGCTGGCGGAAGGCAACACGCGAGACGTCGCGGCCACCGACGTGGCAGCGGCCACAGGCGTCGCAGCGGTCGGGACCGTGCTGGGAGTGGAGGGGGCGTCCGACGGCGAGGCCGTCGCGGCAGGCTGGCCGGTCGGCTCGGCTGCGGCGGTCGCCGTCGCTGCCACCGCTGTGACGGTTGGCGCGCCGGCCTGGCAGGCCGCGACGGGGAACAGCGCCGCGCCGGCGGTGATTGCCGCCGCGAGACCTCGATGGATCGGAGCGTGACGGGTCATGGAACGGGACACCTGCCTTCGGGAAAGACACTTGTTGGCCTCGACGGACGAGCCGCCGGGAGCCAGCCGGCTGGGTGTCGCGGTTTCGCGGGTCCTACCAGTTTGTGTCCGCGTCCCTCGCCAGCGCAGCGAGAACACCAGCCCAGGACGCGAGCCACTTCTCGGCGAGATGTGAGGCGGATGCGAGTTCCGACGTGACCGTCGTCGGCGCCTCCCGAGATTGGCGCAAGGACGATCGATGTCCGCGTGCCTTCGGGTCAGGACGGCGGGGCAGGCCGGCCCGCCGGCATGCGCGCGACCTCCCAGGCTCTGGAACAGGACTGGGAAAGGCGGATCGGACGAGACCGGCTCACCGAGTTCCGAGACACCCTGACGGCCCTCCTCGCGTAATCGGCGATCCAGTCAGCGCCATGCGAAATCCGGTTGGGCCCCGTCGACGGCGCGGCGCTTCTCGTCGAGGCCATGGGCGGGTCTGGAGACATCGCCAACGAAGATGGACTCCACGCCAGGGCGAGTCCTGAGTGCCGCCACTCGGGCCGCCCGAGCTCCGAGGGCCGAACCCGCACGCTATTGCTGGGTGGTTCGTATCCAGCCCACATGAACCGGCGATCTACTCGACGGTATGCAGTATCCCGTCACGAGTCCCGCTCGTCGCACCGGCGGCGTGACCGCGCGGCTGCTCCAGGTCGGCGCGGCGCTGCTGGTGCTGCGCGCGGTCCAGGCGGTCGTCGCAGTCGCCGCCGTCGTCCTGGTCCGGATGTTCCACCTGGCGCGGCCCGTACCGGGGCTAGAGGTCACCGGCCTGGCTGAGGTCGTGCCGACCCCGCTGACCGCTGGCGCCGCGCTGGCCATGGTCGCCGTCGCAGCGGTGCTCGCCCTCGTGCTGCTTCCCCGCCGCGGGGCGTTCGCGGCGTTCGCCGGGGTCAAGGCATTGGCGCTGGTCGCGGCGTCGGCGCTGATGGGGGCGTGGGCTCCGGGGCCGGTCGACGTTCGCCTTGCCGTGGCGGCACTCGGGGTGGGGCTCGTGGCCGTGTTGTGGCCGCTCGCGCGCCGCGCGGCCACCCGGGTGCTGGCCGCCGCGGGCGTGGCGCATCCGCCTGGCCGGGCCGGCGATCTTGCCCTCGTGCTGAAGGTCGCGCTGCTCGTCGCTGTCGTGGCCGTTCCCCGATGACGACCGTCATCGCACCGTCCGGCGGCGCGGCCCACGCGTCAGCGGACGGATCAGGATCACTCGGCTCCCGATCATGGAGGTTCACAGGATGACGTCACCCACTGCTTCTAGTCCCGCTTCGTCGGCGGTGCAGGCGGTTCCGTGGGGGCCACCGCCGCGAGTCGCGGCCGAGGTTCCCGGGCCGCCTGGCCGGGCGCTAGCCGCTGTCCGGCGGCTTCGCGCGGACCCGCTGACCAGGATGACCGAGCTGCGTCAGCAGTACGGGTCGGTCGTGCGGCTCGCCAGTTGGCCGGTGTCGGCGTTCCTGGTGTCCGATCCGGACGTGGCCGCGGACGCGCTGGTCAGCGGCCACCGTGCCTACGCCAAAGGCGCCGTCGTCCGCGGGACGGTCACCCAGCCGTTGACCTACCTGCTCGGCGATGGCCTGCTGACCAGCGCCGGCGACGTGCACCGCCGCCAGCGCCGCCTGATTCAGCCGCTGTTCCACAAGCACCGGATCGCCGAGTACGGCGAGCAGTTCGTCGCCCTCACGGACGCCACCGCGGCGACCTGGCGGGACGGCGAGCAGCTCGACCTGCACGCGCAGATGACCGAGATGACGTTGGCGATCGTCGCCAGGACCCTGTTCGACGTCCCGCTCGACGACCATGTCGTCGAGGTGGTCCGGGCCGCCGTGGCGCGGAACCTGCCGGCGGCCCGGCGTGCCACCTTGCCTGGCTTCGAGCGCTTCGAGCAGCTCCCGCTGCGCGGGCCGCAGCGACGCCGGGACAGCCGCGACGCGCTCGACCACGCGGTCTACGCGATGATCGCCGATCGTCGCGCGGCCGGCGCCACCGGCAGCGACCTGCTGTCCCTGCTGCTCGACGCGCAGGACGCCGACACCGGCGAGCGGATGACCGACACCCAGATCCGCGACGAGGCGATGACCCTCCTGCTCGCCGGTCACGAGACGACCGCGAACGCGCTGGCGTGGACGTTCCACCTGCTCGCGGACGCGCCGGAGGTGGCCGCCCGGCTGCACGCCGAACTTGACGCGATCCTCGACGGCCGGCTGCCCACCGTGGAGGACCTCCCCCGGCTGGCCTACACCAACGCGGTGTTTTCCGAGTCGATGCGGCTCTACCCGCCGGTCTGGGCGATGGGCCGCCGTCTCGTCGAGGACCGTGAGGTGGCCGGGTACCTGCTGCCCGCCGGGTCGACGCTGGTCTTCAGCCAGTGGGTGATGCACCGGGATGAGCGCTGGTGGCCGGAGCCGACCCGCTTCGATCCCAGCCGGTGGCTGGAGCCGACGACCGGCGAGCACGGGGGCCCGGACAGCCAGGCGGGCGAGACGCCCGCTGCCTGTCCACATGCCCCGGCCCGGCCGCGCTTCGCCTACTTCCCGTTCGGCGGCGGGCCCCGCCAGTGCATCGGGAACACCTTCGCGATCACCGAGGGTGTCCTGGCGCTGGCCACCATCGCCCGCCGCTGGTCGTTCACCGCGGCGTCCGGAACGCCGGTTGTGCCCGAGCCGCTGGTCACCCTGCGTCCCCGGGGCGGGCTGCCCATGCTCGCCCATCTGCGCGGCTGACGAGGCCCGTCGCCTTCCTGACCCCGGCAGGCGCCAGCGGCGATTCACACGGTTCTCACATCCGGCTCGCAGTGACCGTGCATCCATGGTCGGTGGGCTGACTTCAAAGGTCGCCGCGGCAACCCGGCGACCAGCCACCCTTCGTCGCCAATTCAGGAGAGATACGTGAACAGTCGGAACCGGGTCGTTGGCCGCTCGGTCCTGCTCCTAGGCGGGCTTCTGCTGCTGGTACCCGGCTGCCGCGTAGCCGCCAGCTCCGCGTCATCGACGGGCGTCGCACCCGCGTCGACCACGGTCACGGGCGCCACGGCCGCGGCGCCCGGATCGGTCGGGACCGGCACCGGGGGCGCCGGCTCGCTGACCGTCAACATCACGAGCCCGGTCGCCGTCGCCGGGCATGTCGACACGCCGGTGAGCTGCGAGACCGCCGGACGGCGCTACGTCGAGTCCGCGACAGGCGTCGTGGGCGGGGCCACAGTTGCCGAAGGGGTGCGGGCCGCCAACTACACCGGCCCGGGCTCCTACTCCGCGCTGGTGACCGTCTCCCTGGTCGGGACCGACGCCGCACGGTACGCCATCGACGCGGTACCCGCGACCGTCGAGATCACCTCGGCCGGCGGCTCGGTCTCGTTCAGCGCCACCAGCGGCGGGCGCACGCTGGCCGGCGCGATCAGCTGGGCTTGCTCGTAGCCCGACCAGCCCACGCGGCCGGCCGCGCTCGACCTTGACCACGACCACGCGGACGGTGATCGTCCCCCAAGCGCGTGGCGCGCGCCGGCAGCGCGTCGCATCCCCAGGCGCGAGACGATTTCGGTCAGCCTCCTCATACGGAGCTGACATCTTTCTCAGCTGCAATGAGAAAAGGCGGACGTTCGAGGTCGCGCCAGCGGAGGCCGACCGGGGTCTGCGCGCGGTGGCCGCCAGAGGAGGCAGGGTGAGCAGGCCGGACGTGGCACGGGTGCCGTGTGTGCTGGTCGTGGACGACGAGCCGAACATCGTGGACATGCTGGCGATGGCGCTACGGTTCCACGGGTTCGACGTGGCGACGGCCCGCGACGCGCGGGAGGCCGCGGCCGCGGTGGACGCGGCCTGCCCGGATCTCGTCGTGCTCGACGTGATGCTGCCGGACGGTGACGGCTTCGAGCTGTGCCGACGGTGGCGCGAGCGCGGCGTCGAGGTTCCCGTGGTGTTCCTGACCGCGCGGGACCGGGGAGGCGACAAGGTCGCCGGGCTCACCTATGGCGGCGACGACTACGTGACGAAGCCGTTCGCGATCGATGAGTTGGTCGCCCGGGTGCGGGCCGTGCTGCGCCGCACCCGACGCGAGCAGGCATCCCCGGCGGGGGAACCGTCCGTGCTCACCTTCGCGGATGTCAGCCTGGACGAGGACACCCACCTGGTCACCAGGGCCGGTTGTCCCCTCGAGCTGTCGCCGACGGAGTTCAAGCTGCTGCGCTATCTGCTCGCCAACCCGAACCGGGTGCTCTCCCGCGGGCAGATCCTCGACGCCGTGTGGGGCCAGGACTTCGTCGGCGGCGCGACCGTCGTCGACCAGTACGTCAGCTACCTGCGGCGCAAGCTGGCTCCGCACGGCCAGCCCCTGATCCACACGCAGCGGGGCTTCGGCTACATGGTGCGCGCATCCAACGCGGCCTGACGTCACGGGACAGGGAGCGGGCTGATGTTGCGGACCCGGCTGATGCTCGGCCTGCTCGGACTCATGGCGGCGGCGCTGTGCGTGGCCGGGACGGCGAGCGCGTTCGCCCTGCGATTCTACCTGATCGGCCAGACTGACAGCCAGGTACGCGGCGCCCAGAACCTGATCAGCAGCCATGGGTTGGCGCTGGTCGCCTCGGCCGCGCCCCTGCTCGGTGGGACGGAGCTGCGCCATACGGTCGCGCCGACGGCGTTTGTCGTCGAGCTGCGCCGGCCGGACGGAGCGGTCCTGGCGGTCGCCGGCGACACGGACACGCCGATACCGAACGGTGAGCTACTGGCTCATGTCGACCATCTCGACAGCCGGGTCAAGGCCGGCGCGCCGTTCTCGTTGAAGGTCGGGCACGTCTCCTACCGGGCTGTCGTCGGGATCCTGCCGGGCGGCGTCACGGACCTGATCGCCCTGCCGATACGCCCGGTCACGGACACCACGATCCGGCTCGTCCTGGTCGAGGTCGCCGCCGGAGCGGCCGTGCTCGCGCTGGCGGGGGCCGCCGCCTGGTTCCTGCTCGGCCGCGGGCTTCGCCCGCTGCGGGAGATCGCCGGTACGGCCGCCGCGATCGCCGGCGGGGACCTGGCACGGCGCGTCCCGCTCGGGAGGCCAAACACCGAGACAGGCCAGCTCGCGGCCGCCCTCAACAGCATGCTCGGCCAGATCCAGGCGGCCTTCGAGGAACGACGGCGATCCTCCGACCGGCTGCGCCGCTTCGTCGCCGACGCCTCACACGAGCTCCGCACCCCCGTCACCTCGATCCGCGGGTACATCGACCTGCTGCGCCAGGGCATCGTTCCGCCCGCCGGCCGAGACGACGCGCTGCGCCGCGTGCAGGACGAGACCAGGCGGATGGGCACGCTCGTGGACGACATGCTTTACCTGGCACACCTCGACGAGGCCCGGCCGCTCGACCGTCACGTCGTCGACCTGGCCGCCCTCGCCCGGGACTCCGTCGCCGACGCCGCCGCAGTCGAGCCGGACCGCCCGCTGACGGTCCACGCCCCCGAACAGTGTCCGGTGGTCGCCGACGCCGACGCGCTGCGTCAGGTGCTCGCCAACCTCCTGTCCAACGTCCGCGCCCACACCCCTCCCGACACGACCGCCGAGGTCAGCGTGACCAGGCAGGCAGCTGGGTCGGTGTGCCTGGAGGTCCGCGACCGCGGACCTGGGATGAGCCCCAGCGACGCCGGACGGGCCTTCGACCGTTTCCACCGGTCGGCCGGCAGCCGTGGCGGCGGACGCACCGGCAGCGGCCTCGGCATGGCGATCGTCGCCGCGATCGCCGCTGCCCATGGCGGCACCGCCACCCTGGACAGCACGCCCGGCGTCGGCACCACCGTCCGCGTCGTCCTGCCACCGGACGCGATGCAGGAACCGGCCACGAAAGGACTGCCCACCACTGCCGCCGGGATCGGGGCGCCACGCGGCCAGCAGCCACGCTCGCCCGCGGATCCCCGCGTGGGACAACGCCATGCGCGACCAGGGCCCGACGACCCGCCGTCAACCCTGGGGCGGGACGGATGATTCAGTCGTCGGTCGGTCGGCTTGGGTGTTGGTAGAGGTCGGGGATGCAGTCGTGGTCGCGGTCGGCGGCCTCTGCCTCGTGGAGGCGTCGGTAGGCGCGGTTGCGGAGGCGGAGCGTGACGGCCGCGAGCAGGGAGGCGTGCAACACGTCCACCGAATACCCAGTTACCCCTCTTCGTTCCCCCTCGCCGGACCGTCGAGGTAGGCGAAAAAGCTGGGCGCGGGGAATGCCGATCTTGTTGAAACGGCCCGGCCCGCGGTGGCTGGCGTGGCATCTTGCCGCGCATCGCCCCCGTCCTTGTCGATGCGCAAACCAGAGCTCGACCGGGCGACAAGGTGCCGAGGCCTGCGCCATCGCGTCATCGCCGAAGACGGAACGGAGCAGTAATGCTCACCAGTCCGTCATTCCCGTACGGCTGCTCGCCCGTTTCCGTCGTCGGGTGCCTGGCGGCCGCGATGTTCGACGAGCGCGACAGTACGCCAGGGCGGCGTCTCCTTCCCGGGGTGCAGCAGTGGGACGAGGCTCCGTCCGTCGACGGGCGTGGCCTGGGAGGCGCCGGCGAGTTCGGTGAGGGTCGGGTAGAGGTCGACGTTCTGTCTGGTGTTCTCGCCTACATGGCGGTCGACCGCTCCGGGTTGACCGCCGCGGCGGCGGCCGGGGACAGCGCCGCGCGGCGGGCGCTGACGGTGACCAGCCGTACGTCGTTCCTGCTCTCGGGTGCCCAGCTCGGCATCACGGGGACCGGCCTGCTGGTCGGCTATTGCGGAACGTTTCGTCCGTACGTCCGCGCCGGGTATCGGCGTTGCGAGCTGCCCGGCGGGATCGCCGTCGTTCGGCAGGCGAGATGCGGCGCGCGGTGCTGGTCAAATGACGGCGCCCGCCCGCGTCGCGTCCACCTCTCCGGGCACTGACCGCTGGGGTCGGTGGCGGCGCCGACGCTCAGGCCGCCGCGAGCTCGGCGAGGACCGAGCGCATGTACTCGAGGGCCTGGTGGTCGTCGAGGTTCGGCGCGGGAACCGGCGGCCCGGCGGCGGCGATCGCCCGCCTGGCGTCGACCACCAGCGTCGCCCAATAGGGGGCGACGCGGTCCAGGTGGTGCAGGACGCGGCCGGCCTCGGCCGGCCGGTCGATCATCGCCATCATGTTGACGAACTCTACGGCGGTGACGCAGATGGCCTGCATGTTGCCGCTGTCGAGCAGCTCGTCGACGTGCTCGCGCAGGATGCCGAACGCGCGGGCCCGATCGCCCCGCCGGAAGTGGGCGCGGGCCTCGACGCACCGGTTCGGCGAGTGGGTGCGCGCGGGCACCTCGACCGCGACGGCGTCGCCGAGCAGCTCCTCGGCGCGGGCCGGCCGGCCCTGGAGCAGCGCCGAGTAGCCGAGCAGCAGCAGCGCCATGTTCAGCAGCGTCGGCGGGCCGACGGCACGATAGCGCTCGACCAGCGCGCCGACGGTCGCGTCGCCCTCCTCGAACCGGCCGCCGAAGATGCGCGACGCCCCCACGTCGAGCTCGAGATGCTCGGCCAGGTCGTCCTCGCCCCGGTGACGGAGCCAGACGATCAACGGCGGGGCGAGCACCCCGAGCGCCGGAAAGTCCTGGTGGACGGAGGCCAGCCCGTGCCGGGCCGCGACGTCGAGGACCCCGTCGGCGCCGGTCGGCGCGCTGGACCCGGCCACGTCGGCGGACTCGTCGGGCCCGCCGGCCGCGACCGGGACCGCGGGTGGGCCATGGCGGGTCAGCAGCCGGTCAAACGCCGCGGGGTCCTGGGCGATCTTGTACCGCTGGCCGGCCCAGACCAGGCCGAAGGCGACGGCGTCGACGTCCGCGGGCGGGGTGATCGCGAGCAGCCGCTCCACCCAGTCCCCCATCTCGCTCCGGTTCCGGCGCGGGATCTCGGTGACGAGCGGGCGGACCAGCGCGTGGGCGAGTTGCCGGTCGGCGCGTCGGCTGGCCCAGTCGAACGCCGCCCGCAGGTTCGGCCAGAGGTCGTCCAGCTGGACGGCGCCCGTGACCTCGTCGTGCCCCATGAGCAGCCGGTGGATGGAGCTCACCCGCCCGGCGCACCAGGCGGCGTGCCGGTCGGCCATAAGGTCGGACTCGCCGGCCTCGGCCAGCCGCGCGGCGCCGAACTGCCGGATCGGCTCGAGGAACCGGAACCGCTGGCCAAGCGGTCCCGGCTCGGCGACGACCATCGAACGGGCGACCAGGCCGGCCAGCACCCCGTCGACGTCGGCGGCGTCCAGCGCGGTGGTCACGCGGCCCGTCTCCGGACCGGCCGACGCCAGATCGGCCGTGGCCGTGGCCGTGGCCTGGCCGACGGTGACGGCCTCGGCGGCTGCCAGATCGAAGGCGCCTACGAAGACAGCGAGGCGGCGCAGCAGCAGCCGATCCGCCGGCGTGAGCAGGTCGTAGGACCACTGGATAGTCGCACGCATTGCGCGGTGCCGGCGGGCGCCGGCGTGCCCGCCGCCGACCGCGACCAGCAGCCGGAGCTGGTCGTCGAGCCGAGCCAGCAGGTCCGCCGGGCTGAGCGTGGTGGTGCGGGCGGCGGCCAGCTCGATCGCGAACGGAAGCCCCTCCAGACGGCGGCAGATCTCGGTGACCGCGCCGTTCGAGGCCCCGGCGTCGAACTCCGGCGAGAGCGCCGCCGCGCGCTCGCGGAAGAGCTCCACGCCGGGGCCGTCTGGCTCGAGCGGCCCGACGGGGACGACCCGCTCGTGGCCGCCGCGCAGGCCGAGCAGTTCCCGCGACGTGGCGAGCACCCGTGTGCCCGGGCAGTCGTCGGCGACGGCCTGGGCGAGCGCGGCGGCGCCGTCGAGGACGTGCTCGCAGTTGTCCAGGACGAGCAGGGTGTGGCGGGAACGCAGGGCCGCGACGACGGAGCCGGTCAGCCCGCGCCCGGCGCTCTCCTTGACGCCCAAGGCCGCGGCGGCGGCGCGGGGGACGTCGGCGGACGAGCCGGCCTCGACGAGGTCGACCAGCCAGGCGCCGTCCGCGTCGTCCTCG
>Ga0207711_10003291_pt1 | contig 14044 bp, 12 predicted proteins | sample KBSS34metaG_FD_184401 | JGI IMG/M metagenome (GOLD analysis project Ga0207711, IMG submission 184401) | Switchgrass rhizosphere microbial communities from Kellogg Biological Station, Michigan, USA - KBS S3-4 metaG (SPAdes) (version 2) | ecosystem: Host-associated > Plants > Roots > Rhizosphere...
GATCGGACGGCTGAGTCATGCGCTGCTGCCGCTGCCGCGCAGCCCCTGGCTGTGGAAGGGGTTGCTCGCCGTTGCCGCGGCGTTGGTGATCGCGCAGTTCCTGACCGCGTTTCGTCCCTATCACGGCGTGCTGCAGTGGGGGCTCAGCCTGATTCCGCTGGTGCTGGTCACGGGCCTGGCGAGCCAGCGCATCGCGCTGCCGGTTCCGGGCGCGTTGTGCCGTCTCGGCGACGTGTCGTTCTCGCTGTACCTGTGGCATCCGCTCATGCTCGGCGCCGTGTTCGGACTGCTCGGCGACGTGGCGCCGGCGGGCAGCGATGCGCGCGCCGTCCTGATGGTCGTGGCGATCGCCGCTTCGATCGGCGTCGCCGCGCTGTCGTACCGCTACATCGAGCGCGGACTGTCCGACGCGTGGCGGCGCAACGCGCTGGCGTCGATCAACCGGTTGCGCGCGGCGTCCGATCGGCGCGCGGCCGTGGTCAAGCCGTCGGAGTGAGGGGGGGCGATTTTTGCTGCGACTTGAAGGACGGGTCGACTGCTGCGATTGGGAGGGCGCCCCCTTCCGCCCTTCGGGCACCTTCCCCCGCTGCACGGGGGCAGGAACAGCGCAGGCCTTCGAGGCGAGGCAGGAACAGCCCGGTCCTGCGACGAGGGAGCAAGTCGGGATTGCAGCGCGAATCCTTCCCCTGCGCAGCGGGGGAAGGTGCCGGCAGGCGGAAGGGGGCAGCCGGCGGCGCTGGACAATCTCACCCGCGCAGAGACCGCTACCTCACAGCCACTTCGCGCGCTTGAGCACCCAATAGAGCACGCCGCAGATGGCGAGGGTGCTCGCGATCATCAGTGGATAACCCCACGGCGTATCGAGTTCGGGCATGCCGTGGAAGTTCATGCCGTACCAGCTCGTCAGCAAGGTCGGTGCGGCCAGCAGGGCGGCCCAGCCGGCGAGGCGCTTGACGACTTCGTTCTGCGCGACGCCGACCAGGGCCAGGTTCACGCTGATCGCCGCCGTCAACATCTCGCGCATCGTGTCGGTCGATTCGTTGATGCGCGCGGCATGGTCGTAGACGTCGCGGAAGTACGGCCGCACTTCGTCGCGAATCAGCCCGGGATACTGGCGGATCAGCTGGTTGAGGATGTCCTGGATCGGTGCGATCGCCAGGCGCAGCGTGACCAGCTCCTTCTTCAATTCGTACAGGCGGCGGATCGTCTCGCGCTCGAAGGTGTCGCTGAACACGGCTTCCTCGAGTTCCTGCAGCTCTTCGCGGAACTCGCGCACGATCGGGAAGAAGTTGTCGACGATGAAGTCGAGCACCGCGTAGAGGCTGTAGCTGGGCCCGAGCGTCATCAGCTCCGGCGTCTGCTCGCAGCCGCGCCGCGCGGCAGCGTAGCTGAGCGACGCGCCGTGGCGCACGGTGACGATGTAGCGGCGCCCCATGAAGATGTGCGTTTCGCCGAAGGCGATCTTGCCGTTCACGGTCTGCGCGGTGTGCGCGACGATGAACAGCGAATCGCCGTACATCTCGATCTTCGCGCGCTGGTGCGCGGTGTGCGCGTCCTCGACCGCGAGCTCGTGCAGGCCGAATTCCTCCTGCAGCGTTTCGAGCAGGTCTTCGTCCGGTTCGCGCAGGCCGACCCAGACCCACTGGTCCGGCGTCTCCAGGATGTCGCTGATTTCGGCGATCGTGATGTCGCGCAGCTTGCGGCCGTCGGCCGAGTAGGCGACGCAGTTGACGACCATCGGATCCGTGCAGGTCGGATCGGTCGGAAGATTGGTAGCGTGTAGGCCCATCGGCCCATGATGCCGTGTCGGATGTGACAACGGCAATCCGTGCGCGCCGGGCGCGGCTTCGATCAGAGGGTGTTCGCGGCGCGCCCGGCTTCGCGGCCGAGGATCAACGCGAGCGCGATGTGGACCGGCAGGAACAACACGATCCACGCCAGGTTCGCCTGCACGAACCACGGAAGGATCTTCGAGAACAGCGCGAACGCGGCGCCGAGCACGACCAGCCAGGCGACCGCGCGGTTCCAGCGGCGCGGCCGCCAGCGCTTGCGCGCCGAGGCGATCCAGGCCGGCAGCAGCAGCAGGCACAAGGGACTCAGCAGCAGCAGGTTTTCGTTGCGCCACGCGGCCACGTGGTCGCTGCCGAACCAGAGAAATAACAGGACGAGCCCGCCGAGGCCGCAGAAGAGCTCGAATACGGTCGCAAAGATCGCCAGCGGCACGCGCGTGGCGGCGCTGCGACGGCGGCCGAGCCCGAGCAGCAGCGCGCCGAGCACGATGCCGAGGATCAGGAACGGCCAGCGCAGATCCGGCGGCAGCACCGGCGGCTCGGCCACGACGCCCTTGTTCAGCACGCGGCCGGCGTCGGCCAGCGGCGCGGTGCCGTTCGCCGTCGCGACATTGACCTCGGTGACGACGTGGCGCAGCGTCTCGGGCACGAAGCTTTCCTGCCAGAAATCCTGGCGCTGGTCGGCGTACGGGCCGAGGCCGAGGTCGATCAGCAGCATCAGCGCCGGTTCCGGCGCCATCAGGCGCAGCGCGTCGAGGCGGTAGCTGTAGCCGCGCGAGCGGCCCTCGCTCTGTGCGTGCAGGACGCCGCCGAGCGCGTGGTCGAGCGCATCGCGCACGCGCGTGGAGCAGTTCGCGGTGAAGTAGTTGTAGCGGTAGAACGCGTTTTCGGGCCGCGCGTTCCATTCCAGGTACTGCGCCAGCGCCAGCGCCTGCTCGGCGCTCATGTTCAGACGCTGCTCGACGATCTCGCGCCCTTCCGCGCGATACATCGCCAGATCGTCGCCCAGCTCGTCGGCGGCGATGCGGTAGCGCATGCGCCCGCGCGCGAAGTTCGCCAGGAAATCGCCTTCCTCGAAATCGAAGATGCCGTAGTTGTACGCGACCGCCTCGCCGCTGTCCGCATCGCGTACGACGATGGCGTTGTGGCCGAAGCGCTCGAAGAAGATTTCGCCGGGGCCGATGGTCAGGAGGCTGACTGAGAGCGGGGATTCGGGATTCGGGATTGGGGATTGGGGAGAAGCGGCGGTGTCGGGTACCTGGGCGCTCGCATCCATGAGGCACACAAATGCGCAAGCGAGTGCCAGGCATATGAGTACGATCAGGCCGGGAAAGCCTTGCTTTCCCGAATCCCGAATCCCCAATCCCCAATCCCAGCCCCTAAGCCTCATGCACCCGCACCGCAAACTGCAGCACGCGCCGCGCGTCCGCCTTGGTGATCTGGAAGTGGAAGCCGCCGAACGCGGTTTCTTCGCCGACTTCGGGCAGATGGCCGATCTCGGAGGTCACCATGCCGCCGACGGTGTCGAATTCCTCGTCGCTGAACTCGCTGCCGAAACGTTCGTTGAACTCGGCGATCGGGGTCAGCGCGTTGACCAGGAATTCGCCGTTCGGCCCGGGCTGGATCATCGTCTGTTCGTCGTCGTCGTCGTCGTGCTCGTCGTCGATGTCGCCGACGATCTGTTCGAGCACGTCCTCGATCGTGACGAGGCCGGCGACGCCGCCGTATTCGTCGACGACGATCGCCATGTGGTTGCGCGAGAGACGGAATTCCTTGAGCAGGATGTTGAGGCGCTTGGATTCCGGAATCATCGTGACTGGACGCAGCAGGCTGCGGATGTCCTGCGAGGCGCCGTCGCGCATGCAGCGCAGCAGGTCCTTGGCGAGCAGTACACCGAGGATTTCGTCCTTGTCGCCGGCATGCACCGGGAAGCGCGAGTGGCCGGACTCGATGACGCGTTCGAGCACCTGCGCCAGCGGCTCGTCGATCGGCAGCGAAACCATCTGCGCGCGCGGCACCATGACGTCGGCCACGCTGAGGTCCGCGACTTCGATCGCGCCCTCGACCATGGACAGGGTGTCGTTCGACATCAGGCCGTTGGCCTGGGCGTGACGCAGTTCCTCGATCAGTTCTTCGCGGCTCTGCGGCTCCCCGGAGAGCGCCTGCGTGATGCGCTCGAACCACGATCGCGGTGGGGGTGTACTAGGAGGGTCCTCGCTCATCTCTACGAAACAAACACCCTGGCGGGCGGGGCGGCAGTGTAGCAAATGCGTGTTCGGCCATCGTGACAAGTCCGTTCGCGTGGTCCTTAGGGCAGCTCGAACCCGTCTTCGAACAGCGCGTCGTTCTGGAGCACGGGCGTAGGCGTCGCCACGAAGGGCACGCCGCCGTTGCCGAGCTGGCCATACGCGTTCCAGCCGACGCAGAACACGGCGCCGTCGGCGGTGCCGCAGGTCGTGTAAAGACCGAGTGCAAGCGCGTCCACATGCGCAGGGAAGCTCTCGGACAGCACGGGCACGGGCGACGAACTGACTGCGGCTGTGCCGAGTTCGCCGGTATAGTTCGAGCCCCAGCATTTCACGCTTCGGTCGACCATCAGTGCGCATGCATGCAGGCCGCCGAGGCTGATCGAAGCGACGCCAGTGGCAAGGCCGGCAACTTGCCGAGGCACGGCGGCATCGTCGTAGCTGCCGTTGCCGAGGCGCCCGAGATCGTTGCCGCCCCAGCACCAGGCACCGCCGTCCTTGACGGCGCAGCTGTAGTCGCTGCGTGCGACGACCTGGGTGACGCCGGTTTCCAACCCCGGCACGGTCGCTGGAGCGAATGACGGATCCGGTGCGGAACCATTGCCGACCTGACCGCGATCGTTGCCGCCCCAGCATTGAGCGGCACCGGAGACGACGGCGCACACGTGGCGGTAGCCGGCGCTGATCGACGCGACACCGTGGTCGAGTCCACTGACCGCGACCGGGCTGAGTTGGATGCCGGTACCCAGGCCGTCACCGAGCGTGCCGTTGAAATCGTCGCCCCAGCACAGCGCGGCTTCGTGCCTTACGGCGCAACCGACCAGGTATCCCGCGGTGATGCCGGACACACCGCTGTCGAGGCTGTCCACGGCAACGGGTACGAGGCTTCCCGCGAGGCTGCCATTGCCGAGATATTCTGATCCCCAGCAACTCGCCATGCCGTCTGCAACGGCGCAGCCGGGGTACGCGTTGGCCGCGATCGTACTGACTCCCGAGAGGCCGGCGAGGCGGCTCGGCGCACCGTGCACGCCAATGGTCCCATCGCCGACTGTCCCTGCCGATTGTCGCCCCAGCAGTAGCCCAGCCCCGAGCGCACGGCGCAAACGCCTTCGTCGCTGGCGGACAATTGCGTCACGCCGTCCTGCAGTCCGATGACCGGAACCGGATCGTAGGAACTGAGCGAAGACGTCCCGAGACCGAGTTGGCCGCGGTCGTTCGCGCCCCAGCAATACGCTTGCGCGTCCTTCAGAACGCAGGCGTGGCCGTTGCCCGCGTCGATCGACGCGAGTCCGGGGCCGACGATCGATGTCTGCGCGGGCGTCCACGAAAAATCGTTGTAGCTACCGGTGCCCAAGCCGCCTATCAGGCTGTATCCCCAGCAGAATGCGTCGGTCGACGCGCGCGTGGCGCAGACGAGTCCGTCGCCGACGCCGATGCTGGTCACGTCGGCGTCGAGCCCGACGACATCGACGGGCACGGCGGATCCGCCGCCGCCATTGCCGAGCTGGCCGATGTCGCCGGCACCCCAGCAGCGCGCGGCGCCCGCGACGATGGCGCAAAAGGTATTGGCGCCTCCGGAAAGGGCCGTCACGCTGCTGCCCAGGCCGACGACATCCACTGGAACGGCGCTGGCGAAGAACGTCCCGTCGCCGAGTTCCCCGGTCACATTGCTGCCCCAGCACTTGACTGCTCCGTTGACGATCGCACAAGCCGAGGCTCTCGCCATCGCGATGGCGGTGACGCCGCTGTCGAGACCGACGACGTTGCCTGGTGTGAGTGTCGGGGTCTGCGATACCTCGCCGTTTCCAAGCTGCCCGTACTGGTTGTTTCCCCAACAATGCACACCGCCTGCGGCGACCACGCAGGTATTCCAATCGGCTGTCGCCACGTCGGTGACGTCGGCTGCCAGTCCGACGACGGCGACAGGTGTATCCGAAGCATCCGTGCTTCCGTCGCCCAATTGGCCGAACGCGTTATCGCCCCAGCATTGCAAGCCCGCGCCGACGATGGCGCAGCTGTGCCATGGGCCGGTGCTGACACGGGTGGCCGTCGCACCGTTGAACGATATCTTCGTCGGCATCGCAGCGCGCATGCGCTGCCCCCAGCATTCGACACCGCCGGCCGTATCGACTGCGCACGTATTCGATCCGCCTGCCGACAACTGTTGGAACTGCAATGGCGCACCTGCCCGCGCGAGGGTGCCGACGCAAGCGATGCCGAGCACCAGCGCGGCGATACGATGGTTCATGAAGGATCCCCAGCCTTTCCCCCGTCAATGCTGAGACTACGAGGGCGTTCGTGCAAGAGGGGCGGTCTTCGCGATTCGCTCGAACGACGCCGATGCACAGCGAGCGAACGGTTCAGCCGGACGCATCCGAATAAGGATCGGCGATACCGATGTTCGCCAACACGGCGCGCTCCAGCGCCTCCATGCGCTCGGCGTCCGCATCGCTCTCGTGGTCGTAACCGAGCAGGTGCAGCGCGCCGTGGATCGTCAGGTGGGCGAAGTGGTCACGTGGATCCTTGTGCTGCTCGCGCGCCTCGCGCGCGACCACCGGCGCACAGATGACCAGGTCGCCGAGCAGGCCGGAATGCTCGCCGGGGGCGGCTTCGTAAGGAAAGCTGAGCACGTTCGTCGCATAGTCGCGGCCGCGGAATTCGCGGTTGTAGCGGCGGCCTTCGGCGCTGCCGACGATCAGGATGTTGAGCTCGGTCCACTGCCGGCGCTTGCGCAGCTCCGGGATCGCGGCGATCCAACGCTCGAACGAACGCAGCATCGGCACGCCGCGGCGTCCGGCTTCGTTCTTCACCCACAGGCACAGCTTCGGCGCCGCGGCGGCGGCGCGCGGACGGCGGGACGGCTTAGCGGCCATCTTCGCCCTGCGCCGGTTCGTTCTGCGCCGCGGCCTCGCGCTGCTCGTAGGCGCGCACGATACGCTGCACCAGCGGATGGCGCACGACATCCTTCGCCGTGAAGAACGTGAAGCTGACGCCGTCGACTTCGCGCAGCACCTCGACCGCATCGCGCAAGCCGGACTTCACGTGCTTGGGCAGGTCGGTCTGGCTCATGTCGCCGGTGACGACCGCGATCGAGCCGAAGCCGATGCGGGTCAGGAACATCTTCATCTGCTCGATCGTCGTGTTCTGCGCCTCGTCGAGGATCACGAACGCATCGTTCAGCGTGCGCCCGCGCATGTAGGCGAGCGGCGCGATCTCGATCACGTTGCGTTCGATCAGCTTCATGACCTTCTCGACGCCGAGCATTTCGTACAGCGCGTCGTAGAGCGGGCGCAGGTACGGATCGACCTTCTGCGTGAGGTCGCCCGGCAGGAAGCCGAGCTTCTCGCCGGCCTCGACTGCCGGACGCACCAGGATCAGCCGCTGCGCGCGGTTGTCGTTGAGCGCGTCGACCGCCATCGCGACGGCGAGGTAGGTCTTGCCGGTGCCGGCCGGGCCGACGCCGAAGTTGATGTCGTGCGTCGCGATCGCGTGCAGATAGCGCGTCTGGTTCGCGCCGCGGCCGCGGATCGTGCCGCGCTTGACCTTGATCGCGACGTCGTGCGCGCCTTCGGCCGCGCGCGCGTCGAGCGCATCGACGCCGGACTCGGACAGGCGCAGGTTGATCTGCGCACCGGTCAGCGTTTCCGCATCGGTGGCTTCGTAGAGGTCGCGCAACACGCGCTCCGCGGCCTTGACCGCGTGATCCGAGCCGGTCACGCGGAAGATGTTGCCGCGATTGGCGATCTCGACGCCGAGGCGCAGTTCGATCTGGCGCAGGTGTTCGTCGAACGGGCCGGTCAAATTGGCGAGGCGTTCGACATCGTCGGGTTCGAGGACGAGTTCGTGCTGGGCGAGTGCATTCATAGGCGCGCGAGGGTAGCGCGCACCCTGCGGCCATGCCAGTGCGGACGCCCGCCCGCACCGCATCGTGCGATCGAGGTCAGAGCAGCGAGATCTCGCCCTTGGCGATGATCGGCCCGCTCGGTTTGCCGCCGGGTCCACCGCCCGGCGGCTCGACGGTCACGGCGACGATCGCGCGCGGACCGAACGCGGCGAGCAGGTCCTTCGGCACGGCGATCGCATTGGCGCGGTTCGGGTCGAGAAGCCCCAGCGAATGCGGCGTATCGCCCGGCGGAATCAGCCAGAGTTCCGGCACGCGGCCTTGCGGAATCTCGACCATGATCGGCTGCACGACCAACGTGCCCTGGCCCGGGTCGACGGTTGCAAGGAACAGGGTCGTGCCGTCGACCCGGGCCAGCTTCGCGACCATCGGCATGCTGCGCGGCGCCGTTGGCGTGACGTGCGGCAGGAAGAACAGTGCGAACAGGCTCGCGGCCGCCGCGGCGAGCGAGCCTGCGCTGAACCAGCGCCAGAACGAGGCGCTGTGCCAGAGACCCGATTGCGGTCGCACGCGTTGGCCGGCGGACGCCTCGCTGCCGGCGTCCGCGATGCCGGCCGCCGCCAGGATGCGCGGCCACAACGCATACGGCGCGGGTACCGGCGCGATCTCGTCGATCAGCGGCGTCAGGCGTGCTTCCCATTCCGCCACCTCGCGCGCGAACGCTGCATCGCGCGCGAGCCGCGCCTGCACTGCGCGGCGTGCGTGCGCATCGAGCACGCCGAGGACATACTCGGCCGCCGTGTCGGCAAAGTCCGGTGCGTCGGGTTGGGCGGGGCCGCCGGGCGTGTTCATCGTTCCAGGCACGCCTTGAGGCGCAGCAGGCCGCGCCGGATCCAGCTCTTGACCGTACCGAGCGGCGCACTGCAGCGCGCGGCGAGTTCCTCGTAGGTCGCCCCTTCGAAGAACGCGACGCGAATCAGGTTGCGCCGCTGTACTTCGAGCTCGCCGAGGCAGGCATCGAGGCGGCGCATCTGCTCGTGCGTCTCTGCCAGGACGAGCGTGGCGGCGTTCGGATCCTGCAGGTCCTCGGCCAGATCGATCGGCGCCGAGTTCCGCTCGACGCCGCCGGCGCGCAGGCGATCGATGGCCTTGTTGCGCGCCATCATCGCGAGCCAGGTGATCGCGCTCGCGCGCGCCGCATCGAACTGCGCCGCCTTGCGCCAGATCGTCACGTAGACGTCCTGCAGCACGTCTTCGGCGTCGCTGCGCTGCTGCACGATGCGCAGGCAGATGCCGAACAACTTGGGGGAGGTCGACCGATAAAGCTGCTCGAACGCGCCGGCATCGCCGCCAGCGGTCGCGACCAGCAGGTCGCGCAGGCGATCCGGATCGGCTGGATGGATATCGGTCGGGTCGGCCTTGAAACCATCCAGATCCAGGCTGTCGCGGGGAATAGTCGGCAATTTCCATGGAGCGCGCAATCGACGGCGCTTCGCCGAGCCGCCGACGTCGGAGCGCCGCTCGACGAACACCGACGCGCTGGGTCGACTTGCTGTCGGCGGGCGGCTGCGTGCCGCCTTGGCATCGTGCATCGGTGGCGACTCGCGCCGCCGGCGAGCGGCCTTCATCGAACCCGTACGAAACGGGAGCGTCGATGGATGCAGGGCGGTGCGACGGACGCCGGTCGAGAAGGCTAGGCGACGAGGCTCTCGGCGACGAGCACGCGGCCGCGCAGCGAATTGCTCATCGCCTCGGTGATCGTCACGTCGACGAACTGCCCGGTCATGCGCGCGTGGCCGGGGAAGTTCACGTAGCGCATGTTCTCGGTGCGCCCGGTCATCTCGGCAGGATTCTTGCGGCTCGGTCCCTCGACCAGGATGCGCTGCACGCTGCCGACCATCGCGTCGCCGATGCGCTTGGCGTTGGCGTTGATCGACGCCTGCAGGCGTTCGAGGCGCGCGTGCTTGACGGTATCGGGCGTGTCGTCGGCGAGGCTCGCCGCCGGCGTGCCGGGGCGGCGCGAATAGATGAACGAGAAGCTCTGGTCGAAGCCGACGTCGTCGATCAGCTTCATCGTCTTGTCGAAGTCGGCATCGGTCTCGCCCGGGAAGCCGACGATGAAATCGGAAGAGATGGAGATATCCGGCCGCACGGCGCGCAGCTTGCGCAGCTTCTGCTTGAATTCGAGCGCGGTGTAGCCGCGCTTCATCGCGGCGAGGATGCGGTCCGAACCGGACTGCACCGGCAGGTGCAGGTAGTTGGCGAGCTGCGGCACGTTGGCGTAGGCGTCGATCAGCGAGTCACTGAATTCGAGCGGGTGCGAGGTGGTGAAGCGGATGCGGCCGATGCCGTCGATCTCGGCGATCGCGTGGATCAGCAGGCCCAAGTCGGCGACGGTGCCGTCGTGCATCGCGCCGCGATACGCATTGACGTTCTGGCCGAGCAGGTTGACCTCGCGCACGCCTTGCTCGGCGAGCTCGGCGATTTCGGCGACGACGTCGTCGAACGGCCGGCTGATCTCCTCGCCGCGCGTATACGGCACGACGCAGAACGAACAGTACTTCGAGCAGCCTTCCATGATCGAGACGAAGGCGGTCGGGCCCTCGGCGCGAGGTTGCGGCAGAGCGTCGAACTTCTCGATCTCGGGGAAGGAGATGTCCACCTGTGGCTTGCCGCTGGCGCGCTTGGCTTCGATCATCGCCGGCAGGCGATGCAGGGTCTGCGGGCCGAACACGAGGTCGACGAACGGCGCGCGCTTGACGATGGCGTCGCCTTCCTGGCTCGCGACGCAGCCGCCGACGCCGATCACGACGGCGCTGTTGGCCTGCTTCAGTTCGCGCCAGCGGCCGAGCTGGCTGAAGACCTTTTCCTGCGCCTTTTCGCGGATCGAGCAGGTGTTGATCAGGATGACGTCGGCCTCGGCTTCGTTCTGCGTCAGCTCCAGCCCATGCGCCGCATGCAGCACGTCGGCCATCTTGGCCGAGTCGTACTCGTTCATCTGGCAACCGTGGGTCTTGATGTAGAGCTTGCCGGGCATGAGTCGAAATCCTAGGAAGTCCAATAGTTTACGTGGTAAAAAGGCGCCCCGCCAAGCGTTCCGGCAGGCGCCCGCGCCAGCGCGGCCGCCGGGGCTGTGACCGGACAGGCGGAAACTCTCGTATCGAAAAGGGTTCAATAACGACCATGCCGCGTCCAGCCACGTCCCTCGCCGCCCTTGCCTTGCTCGGCATCGCGCTCGCGTGCGCGGCGCCACGGGAGGCGCGGGCGGGCGTGCTGTACAAGTGCGAGGCGAAGGGCGGCGTCGTCGCCTACACCAACAAGAGCGACGGCTTTTCCAAGTGCTCGGTGCTGTCGCGCTACGAGGACACGGCACCGAAGAAGCCTGCGCTGCCTGCAGCGCCCTCGCCGTCGATCGGGTCGTCGCCCGCGCCGGGCAAGCGCACCGTGACCACGCAGGGCTGGGTATACGAGGAAAACGCGAAGGAGAAACCGGTCAGGGCCGATTTCTCGGTGGTCGCGGCCGGGGCGGGCTCTTCCGCGCCGGCGCTGGCGCCGCCGGTCATCGTCGCCTCGGCCAAGCCTGCGCCGTCGGTCGCTTCGACCAATACGCCTTCGATGAAGGTGCTGCGCGGCTCGGTCTACCGGGTGCAGCGCAAGGACGGCATCACCGAATACACGAACATCAAGCCGAGCGGCAGCGCATTCGCGGTGCTGTTCACCTACATCGCGACGTGCGTCGCCTGCGATGTGCATTCGTCGATCGACTTCTCGCGCACCGCCTTGAACCTCGAAGCCTACCGCGCCGAGATCGCCGCCGCGGCGGCCGAATTCGGCGTCGACAGCGCACTGCTGCGGGCGGTGATCCATGCCGAGTCGGCATTCAATCCGCTGGCCCTGTCGAACAAGGGCGCCCAGGGCCTGATGCAGCTGATGCCGGGCACGGCCGGCGACCTCGGCGTCACCGATGCGTTCGACGTCGCGCAGAACATCCGCGGCGGCGCGCGCTATCTCGCGCAGCTGCTGAAGGATTTCAACGGCGACGCCAAGCTCGCGACCGCCGCCTACAACGCCGGCGCCGCCTCCGTGTTGAAGTATGGCGGCGTGCCGCCGTACGACGAGACGCAGGTTTACGTGCAGCGCGTGGCGACGCTGCGGGATCGGTATCAGAAGGCGCTTTAGAGGCCGGGATTGGGGATTGGGGATTCGGGATTCGGAAAAGCGCCGGCTTTGAGCGCGACTTGGGCTTAGGCTGGCCACCGCCTCTTGCACGGCGGCCGGCCCGTTGCCGTCATTCCCGCGAACGCGGGAATCCATTGGGCTTTTGCAGAGGGATGAAGCAAGGTGGATTCCCGCCTTCGCGGGAATGACGTCGACAGTTGCCGGGCCGTTCGCCGCTTTTCCGAATCCCGAATCCCCATTCCCCAATCCCGGCTCTTCAAGCCCCCGTCGTGCTCGGCGCCGGCCGCTGCGCCAGCACCACGTCGATCGCGAAGGCCACATTGTTGCGCAGGCCTTCCAGGCGCACCTTGGTGCCCGGCGCGATCGCGGCCTCGCGATTGCGCAGGTCGAGCTGGTCGACGATGGCCGTGCCGTCGAGTTTCAGCAGCAGGTCGCCGGGGAGTAGGCCAGATTGGGCCGCGGGGCTTTCCGGCGTGATCTGACGGATCAGGACGCCGGGCTGGTGCGCGGTCGCGCCGACGGCGGCGGGGACGTCGCTGTAGTCGGCGCCGAGCCAGCCGCGGATCACGCGGCCGTGCTTGACGATCTGGTCGAGCACGGCCTTGGCTGTCATCACGGGGATCGCGAAGCCGATGCCTTCGGCGGCTTGCGACGGTCCTTGGGAGGCGCCGAGGCCGGTCGAGGACTGCGCACGCGAATACACGCGGCTGTTGATGCCGACCAGCTCGCCGAGCGCGTTGACCAGCGCACCGCCGGAATTGCCGGCGTTGATCGCCGCGTCGGTCTGGATGAAGTCTTCGTAGGACGACGCGCGCAGTTGTCTTCCGGTCGCGCTGACGATGCCCATCGTGACGGTCTTGCCGAGCCCGAACGGATTGCCGATCGCCAGCACGACGTCGCCGACGTCGGCGGTGGCATCTTCCGGTACGGCGATCTCGGGCAGGTTGTTGGCCTCGATCTTCAGCACGGCCAGATCCGTCTCGGCGTCGGTGCCGATGATCTGCGCCTTCGACACGCGTCCGTCGTCGAGCAGCACCTGGATGTCGTCGGCGCCGTTGATCACGTGATTGTTGGTCAGCACGTAGCCGTCCGAGCTGAAGATGACGCCGGAGCCCAGGCTTTGTTCCTGCCGCCGCTGGATGCGTCCCGGCACGTAGCCGAGCAGGCGCTGCGTCAGCGCGTCGGCGACCGGTACGGCAGGGCGGTACAACGTCGCCTTGTTCGCATAGATGTTGACCACCGCCGGTGCGGCGCGGCGGACGGCGTCGGCATACGACACCGGGCCGTGGCGAGTTGTCGCAGCGTCGTCGCCGGCGGCGGCATGCATCGTTTCGCCGGCGTGGCTTCTCCCGCGCAGGCGCTCGACCAGTCCCGGCGCGAATACGCTGAGCACGAACGCCGCCGCGAGGCCGACGACGGCGCAGCGGGCGATGAAGGCGAGCGTGTTGTAGGTCGTGCGGGTCGGCATGATGTCGTCGCCTCGCGTTCTTCGGCGCCGCGTGCACCGGTCCGATGCACCGTTCGCGGTCGCGCCGATGACGGCGGCATGGCAGGTAAACGACGCCCGCTTTGATTGTGCGGTGCGGGGGCGTTCGTTAAACTAACACGATTTTGGGGCTCGCCCTAGGCAAGCGCGGGCAATACCGCGATTCACCAGCGTTATTGCAGTCACGTCTTGCAGCAGCGGCGATGCCCGCCCCGATGGGGCGTCGCCATGGACGCGGTCGAGCCGTCCAACCGATTTTCTCGAAAGTTTGCAGCGGAGTGCTGATGGCAAACGATGCTGTGGTAGACCCTGGGCGCCGCCGATTCCTGACTGCGACGACTTCGGTCGTTGGCGGTGCGGGCGTCGTGCTCGCGGCGATTCCCTTCGTCAAGTCGTGGGAGCCGAGTGCGGCGGCGAAGTCGGCCGGCGCGCCGGTATTGGCCGACATCGGCAAGATCGAGCCGGGGCAGAAAGTCACGTTCGCGTGGCGCGGCCTGCCGGT
>Ga0207711_10003294_pt1 | contig 14040 bp, 13 predicted proteins | sample KBSS34metaG_FD_184401 | JGI IMG/M metagenome (GOLD analysis project Ga0207711, IMG submission 184401) | Switchgrass rhizosphere microbial communities from Kellogg Biological Station, Michigan, USA - KBS S3-4 metaG (SPAdes) (version 2) | ecosystem: Host-associated > Plants > Roots > Rhizosphere...
GGCAAATCCGACGGCGAGGGATTTCTACGAGAAGTGCGGATTTGCGCTCGAAGGCGAAGCGCCGACGCGGTTCGGTCTGGCACTACGGATGTCGAAGTAGTCGAGCCTAACAGTTCTCATACTTCCAATGCCGCTTCTTGCCTTCGCTCAGCCATTCGATGGCGTCGGCGATGCGCTTGGCGCGGGTCTTGTCCTGCTTGGCCTCGGCAATCCAGTCCGTATACTCCCGCTTGGCACTCGGCGAAAACGCTTTGAAATTCGCCGCCGCCGCCTTGTTCGCCTTCAACGCCGTAACAAACTCCGCAGGCGCCTCCGGCTTCGCCACCGGAGCCTTCGCCACCTTATGCCGCGACGCCATCGGGCTCGTGTACTGCCCCGTTTCGATGAGCTTCGCCGCCTTCTTCAGCAACTCCACAAACTGCTTATCTCCCGGCAGATCTTCCACCTTCGTAATCCGCCCCAGCGAGCCCATCGCCCCCGGCTGCAGCAGCTCCGCTTCCTTGAGAACCGCCGTAATCTCCTCACCCCAGAACCCAAAGCTGCAATGCGCATTGAACGCCGACATATTCGCCAGAATCGTTCCCTTCACCTCAAAGAAAGGACGCGACCACTTGATCGTCTCCTCCACCCCCGGGATAGCCTTATGCACCACCTCCCGGATATGCTCCAAAATCGGCTGCGCAAACGGCTTCGCCTTGTTGATATACACATCGACTTTGGGATTGTATTGATCGCCTCTCGCCATCGCTCTGCTCCGGTTTCTTTATATACCCAGAATGTTCTGCGGCGTATCCGTGTTCCCCAGCACCGCCACATCCGAAAAAGCCCTCTGCCCCGGCTTGCTCCCCACCTGCTTGAACCACGCCGACTGGCTCAGATTCGCAGCCGCATTCGGCCAGTCCTGCGCCTGGATAAACTTGAGCGTATTCACAAACTTCGCGAGCGTCGGCCCACCCATATTGAACGACAGATCCGTCACCACCAACTGCTGATTGTCCGGCAAATCGTCAAAGTTAGGAACTAACCTGCGTGCCGTAATCAGCGCTAAGTCGATGCTCCCGCCAAGCAGCGTGTCAATCTGCTCCGCCGTAAGCAGAGTAGCTCCCGACAAAACACTTTGGAAGTCCAGGCCAAGATTGGTGATCGCCGTCACCGCCGCCGGAGTAGCCAGGTTCAACCCCACTCCCACCGTCGGCTTCCCGATCGGCACATCCCCCGGATTCAGCGGCCGCCCGTTCGCGTCATCATAAGCCTGCGCCCGGGATGACTCCCAGCGCGTAATCCATTGCTTAGTAAGTGCCAGGTCCATAATCGCTTCTCCTCGCGCTTGCGCCGAACTTTACCACACCATGGTGACTTCGAATAAGCCACCGTTTCGCCGCTCACTGCAGCGTCAGCACTGTCTCCATCTGCCGCGCCTGTCCATCCACCACCAGCGGTTTGAACTTCAACTGCAAAGCCTGCCGCAGCGCCCCATTCTGCAATCCATAATGATCCCCGGGATCGGTGTACGCCTCTCGCACCTGCCCCGTCCGGTCCGTTCGCACATACAAGTGAACCGCCGTCTCACTCGCCGCCCCCGCCCCCGTCTTTCGAACCGGAGGCCACGCCTGACGCCGGTTCCACTCCAGTTGCGCCAGCGCCGACTCCTCCGGCACCAGCACCGTCACAATCTTCTCCTCCGGCCCCGTGTACTGCGTCGCCTTCACCAGCCCATAATCCCCGGGCTGCAGCGGCTCCAGCGCCACCACCCTGCCCTCCAGCAATACATGCCCCGGCAGCTCGTTGATCACCCGCCTCGGCACCTGCACCCCGCCAAACGGCGCAAAATTGTCAAACGCAATATACCGCCTGAAATCCTGAAACGAACCCAGCCGCGGCTCCCCCACCTGCAGGCAGATCTGCGCATCCATCGGAGTCGAGTCTTCCGCCGCCACCGTCAGGCACGGCCGCGCCTGCGCACCCACCGGAACCCTCCCTGTCAGCTTCCGAAACCGCTCCAGGTCCGGCACCGGCTCCAGCAGCGCATCCACAAAATTCTCCAGCCACCGCGGATAAAACACCGCAGCACCCTTCTCCCCGCTATCGTGCTCCTCCACCACCCCGCCGTTCACAATCCGCGTCTGGTTCAACCGCGCCGACCGGATCACCGTCCGGTAAGTCCGCTGATTCAGCCAGTAAATCTCCACCTCGGCGCGCATCTCCGCCGGCCCGCCCAGCGGCGGCGTGATCTCCAGCAGCAGATGGTAAGGCTGATTGCCCTCAAACAGCGTCGAACTCCGCAGCGCAGACTCCAACGCCTCCTGCACCGGCACCGTATCTTCCCGTACCGGAATCCACGCGCCCCACTTGCCCAGCTTCGCCACCTTCTCCGGCGAACAGCCGCAAAGCCACAACACCACGCAGGTCATGCTAAGGATGATCACCACTCTGCGCATCGCGGCAATGGTAGCAGTTGAACAAATCGCTGCGAAGAGCGTGTTACCAATGACTTTGTAAGGTTACCCGCGCCACCAAACCAATTCGGGAACAACACGCCACCCCCCTGCGTACATACCCCAAGAGAAGGCATAAGTTGACGGCACTCCCGCCAGCTTCCCGAGAGACGCAGAGTGGAGGCGCATATGCATTGCAACCGGTGCGGACATTCCTTGTCGGCAGAACAATCCTTCTGCCCCCAGTGCGGCCAGGCCACAGCCATGGCCGGCAACCATCCCCCATATCCCAGCTACCCCTACCCGCCGCCACCCCCAGGCCCCTTCGCATACGCACCCTCACCAGGATTTCTCGGCTACTTCGCCCGCCGCCTTCACACCGTCGCCATAGCCTGGATCGTCTACGCCGGACTCATCGCCGTCACCGGCCTCGCAGGACTGGCCTTCGCCCACGCCTGGATGGGTCACGGCTGGTTCGGCCATCCCTGGTTCGGAAGCTGGCACCACTCCCATAACTTCGGCCCCTGGGACGACGATTGGAACCAGCACAACTTCGCCATGCCCTTCTTCTGGCACTTCGCCGAAGGAGCCATCCTCCTCCGCGCCGCCCTCGCCGCCGCCGCCGGCATAGGACTCCTCCAGAAAGCCCCCTGGGGACGCTGGGTAGCCATCATAGCCGCCGTCCTCGCCCTCCCCCACCCCATCCTAGGAACAGCCCTAGGCATCTGCACCCTGATAGTCCTGCTAAACCGAGCCAACACCTACGCCTACGAAACCCTGTCCAATCAATAACTCGCCCCGGAAAAGAGATATTGAGCTGAATTGGAGGCGCGATGGCTCTGGTGATATCCCTCAAGATGGGTCATCCTGAGCGAAGATTGGTACGCTGTTTGTGCCAAACGCAGTCGAAGGACCTGCGGTTTCTCTGCGGATCAGCATAGAATCTGTCTCTTCGTCAACGATGTCAACAGAGCCAGTCGCGGTTGTTTCGAATTCATCGTGTTAGGTAAGGCTAGGTTTCAACCTTGCCATCAAACCAACCAGGTTGATCAGACAAGGGACCGCGCCGTCCACGAATTCTCCCACCGTTTTTTGAAGGGTAGGCTGGGGATTCATCCCCGGCAATCAGACCTTTATTCTTGGCTGGGTTTTAACCCCTGAGGTAGGAGAGTCTTCCAACGCTACTGAATGGACGTCTCAAGATCGAGAAAATACCGTGCATCCCAGTTTCGAACGCAATTGATACAAGCGGCGACAACAGCTTTACACTCGCTCAAGTCAGGTACGATCAAGGCTCGAATAATCGAATTGTTATGAGAGTAATTGTTGATGAACTTCCTGACGCGTTCTCTTTCAATGGGGTCTTTGAAAAGCCGGTCCATCTTCGCATGAAGATCATCATGGGTTGGAATCATGATCCCGCCAAATGCCTCCATAAAGCGCCGCATAATGTTAGGCAAACCCATTAAGTAGTCGAAACCTTGATTTGGATCGCGCTCGAACTTCCAAAGCGTTGCAAAAAGATAATGATACTCAGATTTGAATTTTAGGAGTTGATCAGGGATCGTCTCCAAAGAAGACATTCCGTCATCAGCACGACGCATCAGATAAATGCTCCAATATCGCCATTCTGTTTGAGCCTTTTTCCATCTCCCAGCCCCTTCAACATGCGAAGCCCATTCCCGAATAAGACTGTAAAACTCGAAATTGTGGGTAAGTATGAAGACTTGATGGCAATCTTTGAGCTTGGTCTTGATGAACGCGTAGGTATTGAACAAGTGGTTCGCATCAAGACTTCCGATCGGGTCGTCGATCACGACCGTCGTGATTTCTAGTGGACTGTTGCCGTCAAGAACTTTAGTCATGAAATAAGCAAACGCTACGGCCGTACGCTCACCTTCGCTGAGATTCTTCGCGGCAACGCCGTTCCGGGTAATCTGAAAGCGATTGTCCACAGCCGTAATGCGCAAATCGTCTTTACCGAAGTAGCTCCGAAGGAATTCGTTTAATTGCTCTGCACCCTTTACAGCATCGGAAATCTCGCGTTGTACACGCGTGATCTCTTGATTTAGAGGCTCCACGCGAGCTGCTTGCTCTTCAACGACGGTGCCAAGACGCTCGATCTCTTCAAGAGTTTCTTTATACCGATTCTCTTGAGCAAAGGTAGCGGCATAGTGCTTCTCCAAGACCGAGAAGGCAGAAGTTCGGTTCGCCTCAAAGGCGGATGACCGATCATTATGTGCTTCGATGATCGTATTGATCTCTTGAATGACTTTCGAAATATCAGGAGTATTGTCCGCCACCTCGGGGCACGAGACGATGGAAAATGCTTTTAGTTGCTTATCCGCTACTGCCTTCCGAAGTTCATCGATCTCAGTTTGACGCAATTGCAGCAAAAGCTCTAGGTTGCTTCGTTCGTCCTCAAATTTTGTGGCCTGCTCCGTGTAAAAGGCGCTCTTATGGTCAAGTTTGATAATTTCCTTGGCAGCATTATCGAGCGCAGTGAGCTGCGTTCCCAACTCGTTCATCAGGTCCGTATAGTCTGCTGAAAAATGAGCTTCTAACGTGGCGAGAAGATCGACAGGTAAAGCGCGTCCACAAAATTGGCAGTCCGTCTTGTCATCATGCAAAGGCCTTCCTTCGTTTACCCATCTCTCGACTTCGGGATATGCCGCGAGACGTGCGATAGGAGAATTTGCGGTTACCACTCTTGCAAGTAACGCCTTGACCTTGCTCCTCAATGCACTGATTGACGTAAGGTCATCCGAAGTGACCTTAGATAAAGCATCCTTCTTGTCGGTGGATCGGTAGATGTCGATATTTTTTTGAATCTCGCTATCGGTCAGCAAGAAATTCGCAAAGTCTGTTTTTCGCTCTTCCACCTTTGGCTCAAATTTGGTTCGATCGTAGTTGGGATTCTTCAGATCGTTCTTGATGTCCCTGGCCTTTGCTGTGAGAGCCGCATCGAGAGCCTCTCGCCGTGTCCTCTTGTCTCTTCGATTAGCAACAAGATCCTGATTCAGCGTTTCGAGTTCTGTTTGCTTCTGCGCGAGTTCTGCTTGCTTCGCAATATCTTCCGCGCCCAATATGAGAATTGCTGGGGCGCTGCTTGTATCAAATAGAATGTTCTCCCGGACATAATCGACATTGAACACACGGAAGAGATGAGGGTCAACGATAGAGGAGAGGTGATGGACCGTTCCGCCGGTGTCACAAAACTGAATCTCTGCTCCACCGAAATCATCATGAGGCTTCTTCAATTCAAAGCATCTCAAAGCTCGGGTGAAGGTGGTCTTACCCGAATAATTCCATCCAAATATGAGATTGAATTGTTTGAACGGAACGAGGTCTGCTGGCCATGAGAAGTCATGGAAACAACCGAAGTCTTTCACCCGGTCAAGGCTGCGAATCATGTTGCACCAACTCGAAGTAGTTTCTTTGGAAATAGCTTAACTCTTTTAATTCGGCTTCGTGTTCTTCTGCGATCTCGCGTTCACTATGGCAGGTCCCGCGCTCGGGTCATTGTTGATCCCGTCCGCTACGCCCCCAACCTCAGCCGCGAACTCCCCCGCATCCCCTACGCCCCAGACTTTCAGAAATACGCAGAAATCGGCGCAGCCCTGATGCAACTCCACATCTACTACGAACAACAACCCGAATTCTCACTCGTCACCCATGAAACCGCCAAACTCAACTGACGCGTAGAAAAAATGTCTCTAAGCAAAGACAAGACCCAACTCAAATACAACGACTTCCTAACCCTCAGCGGCATCCCACCCGAAGTCTACGCATACAAACTAGGCAACTGCAGCGCCCTCGAATGGATCATCGACCAGTACCGCGTCTCCACCGACACGCGCAGCAGTATTACCAACGACCCCAACCGCGAAGTCGATCCCGAATATATAGTCCGCCTGATAGGCCAGGTAATCACCGTAAGTCTCCAAACCGTCGGCTTCGTCGGCGAACTCGCCACCTTCCCCATCCAATAGGCCAGAGACACTCAGTTGGCGCGCAGACACACAGCGCCAAAGGTGCGCCGCTATACCAGCTCAGGGCAACGCCCTGGGTGCGGATGCACCATGATAGCTGTAGGGCTGAAGGCCCGGTCTATCGGTCTTCTGGAGGGAGCGAGGGTACTTATGCCACTGAAAATCCGGGCTACGAAGAAACGGACTTCAGCCCCGGGCCTTTCACGCTCCACATTCACACTACACACTTCAAACTAAAATTCCCCTATGGCCGCCACCCGCCTCAACCAACTCCTAACCGAATCCGGCCACCCACCCCTGTCCCCCGACATGGTTGAAAGGTTCGCCGACTACCTCACCCTCCTCCAAAAATGGAACGCGAAAACCAACCTGACCGCCATCCGCGACACCGACGGCATCCTCCGCCGCCACTTCCTCGAATCCATCCTCTGCGCCCGAGCGCTCCCAGAGGGAATCGCGACTCTGCTCGACTTCGGCTCCGGAGCAGGCTTCCCCGGCCTTCCCATCGCCATCATTCGTCCAGAGTTAACGGTGACTCTCGCCGAATCCCAAAACAAGAAAGCCGCCTTCCTCCGGGAAGCCGTCCGTACCCTGGGCCTCGCAACCAAGGTCCACAGCGGCCGCGCCGAACTCCTCGACACCAGGTTCGATTGCGTCACCCTCCGCGCCGTCGACAAGATGGATCAGGCTCTCCCCGCCGCCCTGGCCCTCACCAATCGTTGGCTGGCCATCCTCACCACCCGCGAGGAATCCCCAACCCTCCAATCCCTTCTTCCCGAATCCGCCGCGATCCAATGGCACACCCACGGCCCGCTCCCGCCAGCTACCAACGGCATCCTCCTCATGGGTGAAAAACAGGCGTGAATGACGGAATCTCCATTCAACTACGATTTATCGCAGCTCAACCCGTATAAATCGCATTTCAATGTTCATTGTTCTACGTAGAACAATTGGAAACAGCCAAAATCCCGCCCGATACCAGAAATGTTCCACGTGGAACATTTCCTTCCAAAGCAAAATAATTTCGCCCTTTTCCCGGTGAATTTCCACCGCCGTCCACAGCCCCTGTGAAGAAACCCGCAATCCTCTGCCCTCCCTAAAACCCGCTCGTAATCAAGCACTTGCAACCGCCCCTCTTCCATTTCCAGAAAAGTTCTCCACAGGCGCAATCGCGCAATCGCTTGTCAAGTCCCGCTTTCGTTTAGAGGCCCATCCAGATACTCTGAATTGCCATGGGCAAAATACTAGGAATCGTGAACCAAAAAGGCGGCGTGGGCAAAACCACCACCGCAATCAATCTCGCAGCCTGCCTCGCCCTCGACGGCCTTAAGATCCTGATCGTCGACTGCGACCCGCAAGCCAACGCCTCTTCCGGTTTGGGATTTGCCCGCGACGACGAGCGCAGTTCTATCTACGACGTATTGATGGGCGACATTCCAGCTGCGCAGGTGTTGCTGCCCACCGAAATCAACAACCTGACCTTGCTGCCCGGCAGCAAAAACCTCACCGGCGCCAACATCGAACTGGCCAACGCCGATGACCGCGCCCTGCGTCTGAAAGCTGCATTGGCCACAGTCCAGGCCCAATATGATCTGGTCGTGCTCGACTGCCCGCCTGCGCTCGATCTGCTGACCCTCAATTCTCTCGCCGCTGCGGATAGCCTCATCGTTCCGATGCAGGCTGAGTATTTTGCTTTGGAGGGGATTTCCGAACTGGTTTCCACCCTGGAGCGAGTCCGCGCAGCCTTCAATCCCAATCTGACCATCGAAGGCGTGTTGCTGACGATGTACGACGACCGGACCAATCTGGCGCAGCAGGTCACGGAGACTTTGCGGGAGTTTTTCAAGGAACGGCTGTTTCGGACGGTGATTCCAAGGAATATCCGGCTGGCGGAGGCTCCGAGCCATGGAAAACCGGTGGCGCTTTACGATGCGCGGTCGCGTGGGGCAGAAGCTTATTTTGACCTGGCGGCAGAATTTATGGAGCGGAACAAGATTGCCAGCCCGCGAGCCGAAGAGCGGAAGAAGGCTGCAGCCGAAGCCCAGGCAGCGGGGAAATCGGCCAAGACGGTGAAGTTCTGGCCGTATGGATGAGGCATATTTCAAATTGTTCCACGTGGAACAATTTGGGTTCCCGGCGAAAATTTGAGATTGTTCCACGTGGAACAATTTGGTTTTGTCTGAACGTGAGCTGGGATTTTGGCGGTGTGGGAGCAATTGTTCCACGTGGAACAATTGGAAGTTTCAATCCGGGCCTGACGATGCGGCTGGACGATATTGCGATTTAAGGAGAGAGTATGTCGAATTTGGAGATCAAAAAGCCGGAGCGGCGGGCGTTGGGAAAGGGTTTGGATTCGTTGCTGCCCCGGGTTTCGGCGGGAGCGGCCCCGGCGCAGGCAAGCGCGCCTGAGGCTGAAAATGGCCGGGCATTTGAGGTGAAAGTCGCGGATATCGAGCGGAATCCCTTTCAGACGCGCACGCACTTTGACGAGAAGCTGCTGGAAGAATTGACCGAATCTGTGCGGGCAAACGGGGTAGTACAACCGATCCTGGTGCGGCCGCTGCCGGGTGGGCGCTACCAGTTGATTGCCGGTGAGCGGCGGTGGCTGGCCTCGCAGAGGGCAGGGAAAGAGTCGATACCTGCCGTTGTGCGGCAGGTATCGGATGAGCAGGCGATGGAGATCACCATCGTCGAAAACCTGCAGCGGGCGGACCTGAACCCGATTGAACAGGCGAGGGCGTTTGAGCGGCTGGGCCGGGAGTTTGGGATGACGCAGGAGCAGATGGCGCACCGGACGGGCAAGGACCGGGCGTCGATTGGGAACTACCTGCGGTTGCTGCGGCTGCCGGTGAGTGTGCAGGACAAGGTGGCTACAGGGGTGCTGAGCTACAGCCATGCCAAGGTTTTGCTGACATTGGATCATCTGGAGGATGCGGAGGACGCTGCCAGTAAGATCTTAGCACTTTCGCTTTCTGTTCGCCAAGCGGAAACCTTTGTACAGAACCGGATGTTTCCGGAGCGGATGGCGAAGAAGGAGATTGTGGAGCCCCCGATGGACCCGAATGTGAAGGAGGCGCAGCAGCGGCTGCAGCGGGCGCTGGGGCTGCGGGTGAAGATCGAGGACCGGAATGGGCGGGGGAAGGTCATTATCGAGTATGGTCGGCTGGAGGATTTCGATACGCTGCTGGAGCAGATACTTGGGGAATAGAGGTGAGAGTACCGGGACATCCTTTACGTTTTAGACCGGGGCATGGTTTACAAGCCCCTTCCGGTGGGAGGACGGGACAGTACATGGTAAGCGCAGACGAGAATCGTGCTACATGGCAGCAGGTTTTGGGGATTGTCGCGAAGTATCCAGACAACGAATATTGGAACAGATGGAGGGCTATTGTTTCGCCGATCCTAGAGCGCGCGGTGGAGTTGGAATTCGACTCCTTGTTTCGTGCAGGGACGTCAATGAGCCACGTGATTTTTTCCACCTTGAATCATCATGGTCTCAGAGACGAACCGCGTGTGACTCTTGAGGTCATGAAGGATTGGAGAATCAGAATCTCTCTCACTACGCACAACATGTGGTTTCGCGAACCTACTCAGTTCGCCGTCTTGGACGAATCAAGCGCGTTCCCGACATTTCGACGGTACCTGTGGCATTTGTGGGAAGACACTGTGCCAGAACCGATTCCTGATCGCCTTCGCTCAAGCACTCAGCTCGAACACGGTCGAAAAGAGTAGCGGTTGCATCTCATATTCGAATTACCGGACGAAACCGCATCTGTAAAGCATCTCCGCAGTGCACTCAGAGACAGGGAACGAAAGACAGGGAATAGGGAACAGGGAGCAGAGAACAGAGGGTGCCGGGGAGGGGAGATTGCTCAAACGAGAATCTTTGTCACGGTGGCGGGTCTGGAATCACAAATAGCTTTACAAACTGCTGTCTTGAGACAAAGATGGCGGGGTCCTAGATTGTGGACGAAGTCAGGAGATAGAGTATGACCCTTGCAGTAACGACCTCTGCAGCGACGAAGACGTGCCAGCCATTCAACCTGGATGTGATGGTGTTCAGCCCTGAGGCGGGCTTTAAATTTGAGCTGTCGATCGACCGGTCGTGCAGCCCTACACTGGATCCAATCTGGAAGTTGATCTTCGATTTATATAAGAAGAACGAGACGGGAGATTTTGACCAGATCGTGCATGTTGCCTTTACCGCCACGCAGCCGGAAGAGCAGGCGGGGATTGCGAATATGGCAGTGAACGGTGTGTCGAGCACCGCGTCGGATGTGGTGGTGACGAAGGTGTTTCCAGCGGCGAAAGCGTTGGACGGAGTAGCGGCCCCGACAGCTCAGCAGAAGGCCGATCTGCACAATGCGATGCATGAGGCCGTCACTTCTGTGGATGTTTAGATGATCGCGCGCGGGATAGTTGCGGCGCTGCTGATTGCGGGCGCCGCGGCCTGCCTGGGTGAGGCCTGCAATCAGTCGATTGCGGATGGTTCAGGGTACAAGATTCTTCGTATCACGCCGAATGTGCGCTGGGGCGCGCCGCTGGCAGCGGGTGAGCCGGTGAAGCCGGGCGAGGAGTATTCGCAGGCGAATGTGAACCTGGCGCAGTCGTATGTTATCGAGCAGATGAAGGCGCAGGAGAGCGCTACGCTGGCGCTGCTGGCGCGAGTGTCTGCGCGCTATGTGACGACGTGCACGGTGGTGGAGCCCGCGGAGAGTTGCCGCAAAGCGCTGGGCACGGACAAGTGCGTGACGCTGCGCGTCGATGTGTATTCGGTGCAGATACCTTCGATGGATGTGGCTCCGTTGAATCTGAGCGCGCCGCATGCGTCTACGGATACGTATCTCGACGGTGTGCCGGGGGCGCTGCTGGCGTTGTCTCCGAAGGCGGGGCTGGGCACGGATGCGGCGCTGGGGACGACATTACGTGTTGCAACACAGACTGACCTGGCGCAGATGATGGCGGCCTTTCGCGGAAACCCCGCAACCTCCGCAAAAGGCGGGGCGCACCGGTATGGCGCTCAAGTTGCGGCGGCGGGATTTCGCGCGGTCGATGCTGGATATTACAGCGGGTCGGTGGGGCTGAATGCGAACCTGACGCTGCATGGAGCGCTGAAGCAGGCAAAGGCTGAGTTCAATTACAGTGCGGATCTGCGGCCGCTGGGCGAGGGGAAGGTGCGGTCGAATACGCTGAAGGCCGGGTTGTCGGCGACGGTACTGGTGGGCCAGCCGGTGGTGCGGACGCTTTTACTGCGCGGTGCGTATAACCACTCGGCGAGCGCGGTGGTGGGTGGCGGCGAGGCTGCGGGGCTGCATGAGGATGGACTGCTGGCGCAGCTGGCGACGGATGGCGTGTTCCAGTCGGCGACGGTGCGGAGCAGTGTGTGGTTTCAGCGGAACTCGACGGTGGCGAACCAGAGCGAACGCAAGCTGGTGGTGCGGGCGGGACTGGAGCGAGGGATTCCGGTGCGTCTGCACGAGACGGTGGATTTTGCGCTGCTGGGCGGGTATGGGCGAGCGGATGGGATGGTTCCGGCGCAGGACCGGTTTGCTGGCGGGAGCACAGGGGCGAGCTTTCTGGATGAGCGGCTGGACTCGGCTGCGATGGCGGAGATTCCGACAGGGCCGATACAGCGCAGCTTTGGTGCGGGACGGCTGGACTGGGTTGGGAGCGCTGCGACGAGCGGCGAGCAGTCGTTTGGGCACGCAAATCTGACGGTGGGTATTCCGGTGGGGCTTTCACGGCCGTTGATCCCGGTCTTTGAGGTTTTCGACGGGAAGACGGTGGCGGATGTGCTGAAGGCGCGGGTGGATAAGGACAATCTGCTGGAGGCGTCGCTGAAGGCGCAGGGGTATAGCGACGCGGATGCAAAGCGGGAGCAGGACCGGGTGATGAATTCGGTGAGGCCGGCGGTGCACTACATTGCGGACCAAGCGAATCTGTGGTCGGTGAAGCCGATTGTGCTGGTGGACTGGGCACGGGTGAGGGTGGGTTCGAGTGATGCCGCTTCGCGGACGGGGTTGGGCGGCGGAGTGCAGTTTGGGGTGGTGACGGCGCAGTTCCAGGCGGCTTATATACACTCCGTCGGCGGTGGGCCGTCGGCGGGGAATTTTGTCTTTCGGCTTAGTTTTCAGAATTTGTTCTAGGTTGTATCGAGGGCTGGTGGAACAGCAGATTCCCCTGAGGGAATGACAGAAAGATAAGCCGGGACGAAGACTCATCGAAATTTGAGACTCCCACCTTAAACGGCACAAAACGCCGTTGAAGGTGGGGCACCCGGTAAGTACAAAAGCAACCGCAAGAACAACCGCAGGTCCTTCGGCTGCGCTCCCTTTGGTCGCTGCGCTCAGGATGACCGCATTTTCTTAGTTCGCCGGGGATAGAAGTATGGAGGAAGCAGTTTCCCTTGAGGGAATGACAGAAAGATAAGCCGGGGCGAAGACGCATCAACATTTGAGACTCCCACCTTAAACGGCACAAAACGCCGTTGAAGGTGGGGCACCCGGAAACCGTAGGTCGTTCGACTGACCACCCCACGGACGAGGACCCGTCCGTGGGGACCCCGGCTGCTCACCCCACAAACTAAGACCTGTTTATGGGGACCCCGGTTCGCTCAGGATGACCCCATCTTTTGACGGATGTCAACAAAGCTAGACAGCTTACAGTGCTGAGCAGATATTGCTTTGCGATGGGGCTGTGTGTCTTTGTGAAAGGCCGCGGGTAAGCTCGTGTGAGAGTCTGTTAGTGAGAGTTATCCAGTTATAGGAGAGGGTTGATGAAGGGTTGGCAGAAGGTGTTGATACCGACGTTGATCGCGGTGACGATTGGCGGGCTTTATGTCTTCTTTGTTATGCAGGCACGCAAGGATCCCGGGGTGATTGGGCGCAATCAGCAGACGCGGCAGCTGACCAAGGATGAGTTGGCGGTGATGAAGCAGTTTACCTTTGCTTCGTTTGAGGCTGCGAAGCAGCTGGAGGGGATGACGGTGTGGGTGAAGGCTGGGTATTCGCTGCCGTATTACCCGTATGCGGGGGGCAAGGTCGAATTTGCGAAGCGGGTGGGAGAGCTGCCCTCGGCGGAGAAGCTGGTGATTTCGAAGATGGTGAAGGCGGTGGCTCCGGCGAAGGAGAACAACCGGGTTCCACATGGAGACCGGCAGTACTTTGTGGTGTTCACACTGCCGGAGGAGAAAGACGCTGCGGGCAAGACGTTTGCGGCGCCGATCGGGGCGTTGGATGGGATGAACGAGGTGATCTTTGCGGATCAGCTGTTTTATTACGACGATCCGCGAACGATTTACGACCATTGGCCGAAGGATGTCTGGGATGCGGTGGCGGCGCATACTCCGCGGGTGGGTTTGACGGAGAACCAGACGATGATGGCGGTAGGGATTCTGGTGGAGAGCGATTCGCAGAGCATTGGGGACCGGACGGTTACGTACCATGCGGGGGCGAAGACGTGGCGGGTGACCTTCTCGTTGTCGCCGGTCAGCACCTTGACCTCGACGCCGGCCGCCGCCATCGCCCGGATCGTCGCCCCGGCGCTCGCCTTCGGCGGATCGAGGAAGACGGCGAAGCCGGCGAAGACGAGGTCGCTCTCGTCGGTCGTCGTTG
>Ga0207711_10003297_pt1 | contig 14029 bp, 11 predicted proteins | sample KBSS34metaG_FD_184401 | JGI IMG/M metagenome (GOLD analysis project Ga0207711, IMG submission 184401) | Switchgrass rhizosphere microbial communities from Kellogg Biological Station, Michigan, USA - KBS S3-4 metaG (SPAdes) (version 2) | ecosystem: Host-associated > Plants > Roots > Rhizosphere...
ATCGCGTGTCCGACCGAGAACGAGCTCTATGTGGGCGAGCTGCTGAACTGGCGGTTGCAGAAGCTGACCCTGCGTTCCTCGCCTTGAACGTTGAACCTTCGCCTCGCGAGGCGGCATTCACCCTGGGCGCGTGCGGCGCCCGGACGGTGATCCCCCAAGGCCTGTGGCGCGCGAACAGCCTGGAGTGCGCGTGGTAGCCCTAGCCGTCGAACCCCCGGAGCTCGTCAGGGCGTTGCGCCGCCGGGATCTGGTGGGCGTCCTCGTCAACACGATGGTGGGCTCGGGCATGATGGCCGCGCCCGCCAAGGTCTATGCCCTGGCTCACGGCTGGAGTTTCGCCGTGCTGGGGCTCAGCGCCGCGCTGATCATCCCGATGATCCTGTGCTTCGCCGACCTGGGCAGCCGCTATTCCGGCACCGGCGGCCCCTACCTGTACGCGCGCCAGTCGCTGCCGGGCTGGCTGGCCTATTGCGCCGGCTGGCTCTTGTGGATCAGCCAGATCTTCTCCACCGCGGCGCTCACCAACCTGCTGCTGACCTACCTGGCGGGGTTGTTTCCGGCGCTGGGCGGCGGGATCGGCCGCGCGGCGGTGATGGCGGCGTTCGGCGTCACGGTGGCGGCGATCACCCTGGCCGGCATCCGCGGGTCGGCGCGGACCAGCAACCTGCTGGTCGCCCTGAAGGTGGGCTTCGTCCTGGCCTTCGTCGCGATCGGCGTCTGCTTCCTGCAGCCACAGAACCTGGAGATACACACGCCGCCGCCGGCGCCCATCACGCTCGCGCAGGCGGTGATGATCTACATCTTCGCCTATGCCGGCTTCGAGCGGGCCGGGGTGATCGCCGGCGAGGCGCGCGAGCCGCGCCGCGACGTGCCCTGGGCGCTGGCGATCGCCGTGCTGGCGGCCACCGCGGCCTATGGCGGCGTCCTGCTGGTCTGCGTGGGCGTGCTGGGCGATCCGTCGGGGACCGACCGCCCCCTGGCCGAGGTCGGCCGCAGGCTGTTCGGAGACGCCGGCGCGCTGGCGGTGTCGGTGGGCGCGATCACTGTGCTGGTGGGCACCATCCTGGTGACCATGGTGGCGACGCCGCGCATGCTGCTGGCCATGGCCGAGCAGGGGCAACTGCCGGCCGGCCTGGGCGCGCTGCACCCGCGCTGGCGCACGCCCTATGTGGCGATCCTGATCTCCTGCGGCCTGACCTTCAGCTTCGCGATCTTCGGCGATCTGCTGGGCAACCTGACCTTCTCAACGGCGACCCGGGTGCTCTGCTACATCCTGTGCTGCATCGGCCTGTGGCGGATCTCCGGGCGCGCGGACGCCGCGCCGGCGCTGTTCCGGCTCCCGGGGCGCCGGCTGATCGCCGCCGCCAGCGCGGGGCTGTTCGCGGTGGTGCTGGTGATGGGCGCCGCCAAGGAGCTGCCGACGCTGGGCGTGGCGCTGCTGGTGGGGCTGGGGCTGTATGGGCTGAAGCGGCTGGGGCATAGGGCCGGGCGATCGGCCTGAAGGTCCGTAGCCCGCCTTCGCCCATTCGGGCTACGGCGCGGCATCCTTCGCTGGAAAGGGCTTGCCGAGCCGAAGCGTGCTTTGCACGCGAAGGATGGTGGATGCGACAGGGATTGAACCTGTGACCCCCTCGGTGTGAACGAGGTGCTCTCCCGCTGAGCTACGCATCCGCTGCATCGCGAAGGATGGGGCGTATAGCCTGAGGCCCTACGCGTCGCAAGGTCCCAGGAGGCGGCGGCAGGCGTCGGGCAGGGCGTCGAAGTGGTCGATCAGGATATCGGGCTCCATCTCCGCGGCCGGGGTCTCGGTGTAGCCGAAGCTGACCAGGATCAGGGGCACGCCGGCGGCGCGCGCGGCGCCGGCGTCGGTGGCGGCGTCGCCCACCATGATGGCGCGCTCCGGCGTCCCGCCCGCCGCGGTGATGGCGGTCAGCAGGTGGCGAGGGTCGGGCTTGGGGCCCGGCGCGGCGTCGGGGCCGACGACGGCGTCGAACAGCCGGGCGAGATCGAGCGCGGCCAGCAGGGCGTTGGACAGCCCGGTGGGCTTGTTGGTGCAGACCGCCAGGCGCGCGCCGTCCGCCCGCAAGCCTTCCAGGGCGGCGACCGCGCCGGGAAACGGCCGGCTCTCGTCGGCGATGTGGGCCCGGTAGCGTGCGATGAAGCGATCGAAGAGCCCGGGCATGGCGTCGTCGGGCAAGGGCGCGCCCGCCGCCTGGAAGCCGCGCTCGAGCAGCCGCCGCGCGCCATGGCCGATGAGGTCGCGCGCCTGGGCCATGGGGAGCGGCCGCAGGCCCTCCTCGGCCAGGATGACGTTCAGCGTCCCGACCAGGTCGGGCGCGGTGTCGACCAGGGTGCCGTCCAGGTCGAAGGCGATCACCGCGCCGCTGAGCAGACTAGCCCCCATTGACGATCGCGGTCGCCTTGTCGAGTTCGCCGGCGTAGGCGCTGAGCGCCAGGCCGGTGATGCCGACATACTTCTGGGCGTCGTCGAAGCGCCGCTCCTCCAGCGCCTCGCGCACGCCCGGCAGGGTCTTGGCGCCGTAGCCTGTGAAGCGGCCAGGCGCGTAGACCATGTTCATGTACCAGCCGCGGCCGGGCAGGCCCTCGGGCCGCAGCAGGGTCTGGTCGAGCGGGCGGATCACCGCGTCCAGCTTGGCCTTCTGGGCCTTGGAGAGGCCGGCGCCCTTGGACGCCAGGGCCGCATCGAAGGCCGCGGCGCTGGTCTTCAGCTTGGCGACCGAGCTCTCCAGCGCCCCGAAGTTGATCGCCGGAGACTGGAGCAGGGGCGCGGGGTTGGTGTGCGGCTTGGTGGGGTCGGAGGCCAGGGCATAGGCGTTGCCGGCCAAAAGGCGGGCCTGATTCTTCGCCTCGTCGCTCTTGGTGGTCGCGAGCTTCTTCACCTCGTCGAGGTAGACGCCCACGGTGTCGGCGAAGTCGCCGTAGCGCTGCACCGGCAGGTCGGCGTCGGCCAGGCGCATGACCGCGCGGCCCACCGTGCGGGCCAGGGTGGCGTCATAGGCGAAGCCCGGGTCGACGAAGCGGCTGTGGTGCTCGTAGTCGTCGTAGAGCGAGTGATAGACCCCGCCCGACTCGCCCTCGCCGCCGTAGCCGAAGTCGATGGAGGCCAGGCCCAGGTGCTGCAGGAAGGCCGAATAGTCGGAGCCTGAGCCGAGCGGGCCCAGCGGCAGGTCCTTGGCGGGATCGGCGACCAGCTTGCCCTCGGCCTTGGCCATCTCGCTGGCCCCGGGCTCGGAGGCGGTGACCGTGAGGCGCGCGCGGGCCCGGTCGCGGACCGAGACGCCGGTCTGCGGGTCCTTCACGTCGGCGGCCACCTGGTTGACGAAGTGCTGGAAGGCGTGGCTGCCCTCGGCGCGGAAGAAGCCGCGGCCGTTGCCGTCGGTGTTGATGTAGACCAGCGCCTTGGCCTTCAGCTCCTCGGCATGGGTCTCGGCCCATTCGGTGGAGCCCAGCAGCATCGGCTCCTCGCCGTCCCAGCTGGTGTAGACGATGGTGCGGCTGGGCCGCCAACCGGCCTTCACCAGCCCGCCCAGGGACTTGGCCTCGGCGAGCAGCGCGACCTGGCCGGAGAGCGGGTCCGACGCCCCCATCACCCAGCCGTCGTGGTGGTTGCCGCGCACGATCCACTCGTTGGGCGCGTCCTTGCCCTTCAGCGTGCCGACCACGTCGTAGAGGGTCTTCATCGACCAGTCGGACTTGACCGCGATATGCACCTGGCCGCCGGTGGCCGAGCCGCCCACGTGGTAGGTGATCGGCAGCGAGCCGCGGAAGTTCGGTGGCGCCACCGGCCCGTCCAGCGAGCTCAGCAGCACCTGGGCGTCGGCGTAGGAGATCGGCAGGCAGGGGATCTTCAGGATGGTGGCGGCGTCCTTACGGTCGAGCCGCTTGGCGTCCTTGGTGGATCCCACGCCGGGGGTCAGCGGGTCGCCCGGATAGATCGGCATGTCGGCCACCGAGCCGCGCTGGAAGCCGTGCGGCGGGCGCGCGGCGCCCCTGGGATAGACGTCGTCGGTGGCGTAGCCGTCGTCCTTGGGGTCGGAATAGATGATCGAGCCGGCGGCGCCGTGCATCTGGGACAGCAGGGGCTTCAGGCCCCGCCAGCCGCCGCCGTAGCGGGCGATGGTGATCTTGCCCTTCACGCTGATGCCCATGCGCTCCAGCGCCAGGTAGTCCTCGGGCATGCCGTAGTTGACGTAGACCAGGGGGGCGGTCACGTCGCCGTCGCCCTGGAAGGCCACATAGGCCGGCAGCGCGTCCTTGGTGTAGGTCGGCTGGTCGCCGGGGACCGGCGGCTCGGTGAGGGTGGCCTTGAAGCCGGCGCCCGGCCCGGCGGTCAGCTCCAGGGCCTCGCTGATCGGCGTGGGGTAGAGCACCTCGAAGGTCTCGATCTTGGCGTCCCAGCCCCAGGACTTCAGCTGGGCGGCGATCCACTCGGCGTTGGTCTTGTCGTGGACTGAGCCCACGTGGTTGGGCTCGGCGGCCAGCAGCTTCAGCCAGGTCCCCATTTCGGCGGGGTCGATCGCCGAATCGAACGCGGCTTCCAGATCCTTTTGGCTCAGCGGCGGCGTCAGCGCGGCGGCCGCCGGAGCTTGGAACGCGCCGATGGCGCAGGCGGACAGAAGGGCGGCGACGCGCGCGCGGTGATTCATGAAAAGCTCCCCGAATGTGCCGGGACGCTAGCCCCTTCTCGCGCCCGGCCACAAGGCTTGGTAAGCCTCGTTGCGACGATTGAGAGTCGGTTCCGAAGGACGCGCCCACGATGACAGCCCGCGCTGCCGTAATCCTCGCCGCCGGACAGGGCACACGGATGAAATCGCCGCTGCCCAAGGTGCTGCACAAGGTGGGCGGGCGCACCCTGCTGGAGCGGGTAATCGACACCGTCGAGGCAACCGGCTGCGAGCGGATCGTCGTCGTGGTGGGGGCCGGCGGTGGGGCGGTGCGCGAGCTGGTGGAGAAGCGGCTGGGAAAGGCGGCGGTCGCCGTCCAGGACCCGCCGCAGGGTACCGGCCACGCGGTGCTGGCGGCGCGCGACGCGCTGGCCGACTTCGAAGGCGACGTGCTGGTCACCAACGCCGACTGCCCGCTGCTGACGCCGCACGACCTGGAGCCGCTGTTCGCCATGCGGCGCGACGGCGTGGCGTTGGCGCTGCTGGGCTTCGAGCCGCACGACGCATTGCTGTACGGGCGGCTGATCCGCGGCGCGGACGGCCACGTGATCCGGATCATCGAGCCCAAGGAAGCGACGCCCGAGCAGCTGGCGGTGAAGGCCTGCTACGCCGGCATGCTCTGCGCCGAGAAGGGCAAGCTGTTCGGCTGGCTCGACCGCACGACCAACAACAACGCCAAGGGCGAGTACTACCTGACCGAGATCGTGGGCCTGGCGGCGGCCGACGAGGCGCTGGTCAAGGCCGCCATCGCGCCGGAGACCGCGGTGATGGGCTGCGACACGCCCATGCAGCTGGCCCAGGCCGAGCACGTCTTCCAGGTCCGCCGCCGCAGTCACTTCCAGTCTGAGGGCGTGGTGATGCCGGCGCCGGAAACCGTCCACTTCGCCTGGGACACCCACATCGACCCCGGTGTGACCGTCGAGCAGTTCGTGGTGTTCGCGCCGGGCGTGCGGCTGGAGACCGGCGTCGTGATCCGCGCCTTCAGCCATCTGGAGGACTGCGTGGTCCGCTCCGGTGCGATCATCGGGCCCTATGCGCGCTTAAGGCCCGGCGCCGACATCGGCGAGGACGCCCACATCGGCAACTTCGTCGAGGTGAAGAAGGTGAAGGTCGGCAAGGGCGCCAAGGCCAATCACCTGAGCTACCTTGGCGACGGCACGGTGGGCGCGGGCGCGAACATCGGGGCGGGCACGATCTTCTGCAACTACGATGGCTTCGACAAATGGGAGACCCACGTGGGCGAGGGGGCGTTCATCGGCTCCAACTCGGCCCTGGTGGCGCCGGTGACGGTGGGCGCGGGGGCCTATACCGGTTCCGGCTCGGTGATCACCAAGGCGGTCAGCGCCGACGCGCTGGCGGTCTCGCGGCCGGCGCAGGTGGAGAAGGCCGGCTGGGCCAAGCGGTTCCGCGAGAAGAAGCTGGCCGAGAAAGCGGCGAAGAAAGCCAAATGAGCACGGCGGATGAACAGAAGCGCGCCGTGGGCGAAGCCGCCGCGGCGCTGGTCGAGGCCGGCATGGTCGTGGGCCTGGGCACCGGCTCGACGGCGGCGGAGTTCGTCAAGGCGCTGGGCGCGCGGCGGCTGAAGATCACGTGCGTGGCGACCTCGGTGGCGACGGCGGAGCTGGCCGCAAGCCTGGGCATGACCGTCGTCGAGCTGGGCGAGACGCGCGAGATCGACCTGACGGTGGACGGCGCCGACGAGATCGGACCCGGCCTGGCGCTGATCAAGGGCGCCGGCGCGGCCATGCTGCGCGAGAAGCTGGTCTGGGAAGCTTCCCGCCGATCCGTCGTGATCGGCGACGCCGCCAAGGTCGTGACGGTGCTCGGGAAAATCTATCCGCTGCCCATCGAGGTCGTGGCCTTCGGACACAAGACCATCCACGCGCGGATCTGCGATGTGCTGGCCGAATTCGACATCGGGCTTCCGCCCCGTCTGCGGATGAAAGACGGCGCCCCGGTGCGAACCGACGGTGGAAACCTCATCTATGACGCGACCTGCGGTCGGATCGAGGAACCGGCGGCTCTGGGCTCGGCGCTGAAAAGCATCACCGGGGTCGTGGAGCATGGCCTCTTCCTCGACCTGGCCGACCAGGCCTTGATCGGCGGGCCGGCCGGCGTAACCACTCTCGAGCCCTGAGCGAAGACCGCTCTAGCTCTGGACCGATCGGAAGGAGGCCCGCGTGGCCAAGTACGACTACGACCTGTTTGTCATCGGGGCCGGCTCCGGCGGAGTGCGCGCCGCGCGCCTGGCGGCGATGTCCGGCGCCAAGGTGGCGATCGCCGAGGAAGACCGGGTCGGCGGCACCTGCGTGATCCGCGGCTGCGTGCCCAAGAAGTTCATGGTCTACGCCTCGGAATTTGCTCACCATTTCAAGACGGCCAAGGGCTACGGCTGGACCATCGAGAACGCCAGCTTCGACTGGCCGACCTTCCTGGCGGAGAAGGACAAGGAGATCGCCCGGCTCTCCGGCATCTATGTCCGCAACCTGCAGAACGCCGGCGCGGAGCTGGCGCACGGCAAGGCGGTGCTGGTGGACGCCCACACCGTCGAGATCGACAAGGTCGGCACAAAGACCGCCGACAAGATCCTGATCTCCACCGGCGGGCAGGCCTGGCGGCCCACCGAGATCCCCGGCGCCGAACTGGGCATTACGTCCAAGGAAGCGTTCCACCTGACCGAGTTGCCTAAGCGCATCATGATCGCCGGCGGCGGCTATATCGCCGTGGAGTTCGCCGGCATCTTCAACGGCCTGGGCGTCGAGACGACCCTGGTCTACCGCGGCCCCAACATCCTGCGCGGCTTCGATGACGACGTGCGCAGCCACGTGACCGAGGAGATGGAGAAGCGCGGCATCAAGGTCATCCTGGGGACCCAGCACGCCTCCATCGAGAAGACCGCCACCGGCATCCTCTCAAAGTTCGCCAATGGCCACGAGCACGAGAGCGACGTGCTGATGTGGGCGGTGGGCCGGCGGCCGTACGTGGAGGGCCTGGGCCTGGAAAAGGCCGGGGTCGAGCTCAACGAGGCCGGCGCGATCAAGGTCGACGACTATTCGAAGACCACCGTCGGGAACATCTGGGCGGTGGGCGACGTCACCGACCGCATCAACCTGACGCCGGTGGCGATCCGCGAGGGCGCGGCCTTCGCCGAGACGGAGTTCTACGGCCGCCCCACCAGCTTCGACCACGAGATGGTGGCGTCCGCCGTGTTCTCGCAGCCGCCGATCGGCTCGGTGGGCCTGTCGGAGGCCGACGCGCGGCACAAATACGGCAAGGTCGACATCTATCTGTCTCGTCAGCGGCCGATGAAATACACCTTCACCGGCTCCGAGGAGCGCGCGCTGCTCAAGCTGGTCGTCGATTGCGAGAGCCAGAAGGTGGTGGGCTGCCATGTGGTCGGGCCGGACTCGCCGGAGATCATCCAGATGGCCGCCATCGCCATGAAGATGGGCGTCACCAAGGCCCAATGGGACTCGACCTGCGCGGTGCATCCGACCCTGGCCGAGGAACTGGTGACCATGCGCGAGAAGTACGTGCCCCTGGGCCTGGGCCAGGTCGCATGACCGACGCTCGCGCCGGGGGGGCGGCGCGAGACAGGTTGGCCGTCTGGTGCGGCTGGGTCCTGGTGGCCATCGCCGCGGCGATCCCGCCGTTTGCGTGGCTGGCGCCCAAGGGCTTCGCGGTGCTGGTGGCGCTGGGAGGCTTACTGTGCCTGCCGGCGTTGCGCCTGACCGACGAGGACCGGCCGTCGCTGATCACCCTGTTCGGCCTGCTGATCTGGGCCGCGGCGTCCACCACCTGGACCCTGTTCCACCCGAAGTCGGCCGACAGCAACACCATCCTGAAGCTGGCCTTCGAGCTGCCGCTCTACTGGAGCCTGATCTGCGCCGCCCGCCGCGCCACGCCGGACCTGCAGCGCCGCGCCCTGCACGTGCTGGCCTGGGGCATGACGATCTTCGGCGGGGTCCTGCTGATCGAGACCCTGACCGGCGGCATGGTCTACCAGCGGGTCCGGGACATCTTCTACCACGCCCACCCCATGCGGCCGGACATCGCCCAGGCCAAGCTCGGCCACGCCACCTTCGTGCTGACCGCGTTGCTGCCCATCGCCTTCGTGGGCGCGCCCCGGCGACTGCGCCTGTGGCTGGGCCTGGTGATGGTGGCCGGCGCCGGGAGCGCGGCCATCGCCTTCGGCTCCGACGCCCCGGTGATCGCCCTGGTGGCCGCGCCCCTGGCGGGCCTGGCGGTCTGGCGCTGGCCCACCGGCGCGCCTCGCGTCCTGGCGGCCGGCGCCGTGATCCTGTTCCTGACCACCCCGGCCATCGTCTGGGCCGTGCGCCACTTCGCCGACTACGAGGCCATCCAGCGGGCCATCCCGCTCTCCTACGCCGAGCGGATGGGCTACTGGAGCCACGCCATCGACTGGATCGCGCAGCGCCCGCTGCAAGGCTGGGGCCTGGACGCCAGCCGGATGTTCGCGCCGGGCATCAAGCTGCATCCCCACGACGGGGCGCTTCAGATGTGGCTTGAGCTGGGGGCGGTGGGCGCGGTGGCCGCCGCGGTGTTCTGGGGCGTGACGCTGCTGCGGCTCAGCCGGCCGGTGCGCGACGCCGCCCATGCGGCGACGGCCGCCTGCGCGGCGGTCTATCTGCTGTTCGGCGCGCTCAACTTCGGCCTGTGGCAGGAGTGGTGGCTGGCGCTGGGCGCCCTGATCGTGGCGCTGGCCGCCATGATCCCGCCGACCGCCCCGGCGGACCAGGCCACAGCCTAAACATCGACCTGGGGGCCCTTCTTAGAGTAGAAGGCGCGGTTTCGCCGGTCCGGCCCAGCTTTTCGGGGGCGCGGTCGGGGCGTGGAGTGGGAGCGATGAACGAGAACTGGACGCCGGCGTCGTGGAGGGCAAAGCCCGCCAAGCACATGCCTGGCGACTATCCGGACCTGGCCGAGCTGGCCAAGGTCGAGCAGACCCTGCGCGGCATGCCGCCGCTGGTTTTTGCAGGTGAGGCCCGCCGCCTGAAAGGCCTGCTCGCCGACGTCTCCGAAGGCAAAGCCTTCCTGCTGCAAGGGGGCGACTGCGCCGAGAGCTTCAAGGAATTCGCCGCCGACAACATCCGCGACACCTTCCGCCTGATCCTGCAGATGGCGGTGGTGCTGACCTTCGCCGGCGGCAAGCCGGTGGTGAAGGTGGGCCGCATGGCCGGCCAGTTCGCCAAGCCGCGTTCGGCGCCCACCGAGACCATCGGCGATGTGACGCTGCCGTCCTACCGCGGCGACATCATCAACGGCATGGAGTTCACGCCCGAGGCCCGCAGGCCGGACCCGCAGCGGCTGATCCAGGCCTACTCCCAGTCGGCGGCGACGCTGAACCTGCTGCGCGCCTTCGCCGGCGGCGGCTACGCCGACCTGCACAACGTGCACCGCTGGACGCTGGGCTTCGTGTCCGACAGCCCGCAGGGCGCGCGATACCGCGAGATGGCCGAGAAGATCAGCGAGACCCTGATGTTCATGGAGGCGATCGGCGTCACGCCCGAGAGCCAGCCGGCGCTGCACCAGGTGGAGTTCTTCACCAGCCACGAGGCGCTGCTGCTGAACCTCGAAGAGGCGATGACCCGCGTCGATAGCACCTCGGGCCAGTGGTACGACACCTCCGCCCACCTGGTGTGGATCGGCGAGCGCACCCGCGAGCTGGACGGGGCGCACGTGGAATACTTCCGCGGCATCAAGAACCCGGTGGGCGTGAAGTGCGGCCCGACCATGGAAGCCGACGACATCCTGCGTCTGGCCGACGTGCTGAACCCGGCCAATGAGGCCGGGCGGCTGACGCTCTATGGGCGCTTCGGGCACGACAAGATCGACAAGCGCCTGCCGGGCCTGCTGCGCGCCACCAAGGCCGCGGGGCTCAAGGTGGTGTGGGCGATCGACCCGATGCACGGGAATACCCTGACGGCGAACAACGGCTACAAGACCCGGCCGTTCGAGCGGATCCTCTCGGAGGTGAAGTCCTTCGTGGAGATCTGCAAGGCCGAGAGCGTGCACCCGGGCGGCGTCCACCTGGAGATGACCGGCCAGAACGTCACCGAATGCACCGGCGGCGCGCGGCAGGTGAGCGAGGGCGACCTCGCCGACCGCTACCACACCCACTGCGACCCGCGGCTGAACGGCGAGCAGGCGCTGGAGCTGGCGTTCCTGGTGGCCGAGAAGCTGAAGGAAGAACGCGTGGACGCCGCGGCGAGGGCGGCGGTCTAGAGATAGATGCTTCGAGGTCCTCCTCCCCTTGTGGAAGGAGGTGGCCTGCGCATGCAGGTCGGAGGTGGGGTCTCTCAGACTCTCAGCTTCGAACGAAGCTCAGTATCGCGCGGAGAGCGGAGCAAAACCCCACCTCCGTCAGCCATGCGGCTGACACCTCCTCCCACAGGGGGAGGAGGATCGTCTAAGTGCGGGCTCGCCTTGAAATGTCCTACGCCGCGAACCGCGCTAGCGCGAAGTCGACGAAGGCCTTGAGCTTGGCGGTGGGCGTGCGGTCCGGCGGGTAGACCAGGTACATCGGGCGCGCCGGCAGGTCGTAGCTGGGCAAGAGCGCGGTCAGGCGCCCCTGGGCGACATCCTCGCCCACCAGGGCTTCCGGCTGGCGGATGACGCCCGCGCCGGCGAGCGCGGCGGCCCGGAGCGCCGGGCCGTTGTCGATCCGCAGCCGGTATTCGATGGGAACCTCGATCCCGCCGTCGGGGCCGTCGAAGCGCCAGACGTGGCGCAGGCCCCAATGGGTGAGGCCGAGGCAGGTGTGGGCGGCGAGGTCCTCCGGCGTCGCCGGCGATCCGTGCTGCGCCAGATAGGCCGGGGCGGCGCAGACGATCATCCGATAGGGCGCGAGCGGGCGCGCGATCAGACCGGAGTCGGGCAGGGGCCCCACGCGGAAGAGGGCGTCGAAGCCCTGGCCGACCGTGTCGCTCAGGCTGTCGGAGAGCGACACCTCGACGTCGACGCGGGGGTGGGCAGCCAGGAAGTCGGCCAGGGCCGGCGCCAGGCGCGCCACGCCGAACGAGATCGGCGCTCCGATGCGCAGCAGCCCGGCCGGCGCGCCGCGGGCGGCGGCCACCGCGTCCTCGGCCTCGGCCACTTCGCGCAGCACCAGGCGGCAGCGGTCCAGGAAGAGTTCGCCCGCCTCGGTCAGGCTCTGGCGGCGCGTGGTGCGGTTGAGCAGCCGCACGCCGAGGCGCCGTTCCAGCTCGCGCACATGCTTGCCCACCATGGTGGCCGACAGGCCGAGCCGCTGGGCGGCGGCGGAGAGCCCCTCGGCCTCCACCACCGTGACGAACACGGCCATGCTCTCCAGGCGATCCATATTCGAAACTCACAGTGCGAAAAGAGTGCCGCTGGGCACGGTTTATCACGCAGCGCGTGCGGAATAGAGCGGTGATCTCAGCCCAGGAGATCGCCCATGAAGCCTAAGGACCTCGCCGGTCGCGCCAGCGCCGCCTTCAACGCCCGTGACGAGGCCGCCCTGCGCGCGCTGTGGACCGACGACTTTCACTTCATCGGCCCGGACGCCGAAAGCCATGGCGCCGACGCCATGCTGGAACGCGAACACGGTTTGTGGCGCGCGTTTCCCGACGTGCAGGCCTCGCTGGTCACGGTCTGCGCCGGCGACGACGTGGTGGTGATGGAGACCACCATGCGCGGCACGCACACCGGCCCGTTCGCGCTCGGCGCCACGGACCTGCCGCCCACCGGCAAGCCGATCGTGGCGGTGTTCGCGGTGCACGTCTGGTTCCGCGACGGTCTCGCCTGCCGCGAGCGGGTCTACTACGACCGCCTGGGGTTCCTGCAGCAGTTGGGCGTCGGCTAGGCGGCCTTCTTCTGCTTCACGCGCTGGCGGGCGGCTTGCCGGCCGCCCACGGCGTCGACGATGCGGCCCACGGCGCCCAGGCCGTAGGGCGGCATGTTGTTGTAGATGTTCTCGTACTTGCCGGGCTCGATGACATAGGTCTCGTGCCAGATGCCCACGTCGCCATTGGAGGCCACGGCCTTGTTGAAGGCCTGCCAGGCGGGCAGGTGGGCCTTGTCGCGGGCCTTGGCGTAGGCCTCCAGGGCCTCGAAGCTCTTCCAGTACTGGGTGACCGTCACGTTCGGGAAGCTGAACTGGTTTTCCGCATGCAGGAGGCCGAGCTCCGGCTGCCTGGTGAGTTCGATCAGCATGCGCGGCATGGCGGTGGCCACCGGCAGCCACTTCCAGAATTTCCACGGCTTGTTGACGCGCATGCCGATCAGAAAGACGACGAAGCCGCCGTCCATTTCCGCGCAGACCCGCCGGTCGATGATCTTGCCCATGTGAAAGCGCCTCCCTGTCGCACCATACCGTCGAACCGCGGTTTGCGGATGTGCCTTCGGCGTCACGACGCGAGCGCAAGCGCGGTCACGACCGCAAGCTTGGCTTGCCCTAGACCAGGGGTGGCGCCAGTGTCCGCGCCTCTTTGAAAATCAGGCTTGCCGCCATGGCCTCTCAACCGGCCAAGGGCCCCTCCGTCGCCGGAGGGCGCCCCCGTCCCGTCCGCACGGAAGTGACCCAGCTGCTGAAGCTCAGCGGGCCGGTGGTGATCTCACGCCTGGGCATCATGGTGATGGGCCTCAGCGACGCCATCGTCGTGGGGCGCTATTCGGCGACGCAGCTGGGCTATCACGCGCTCGCCTGGTCGCCGACCAGCGTGGTGGTGACCATGGCCATCGGCCTGCTCTCCGGCGTGCAGGTGATGACCGCGCGCGCCATCGGCGAGGGCCGGCGCAACGAGACCGGCGCCGTGCTGCGGCGCGGCCTGGGCTACAGCCTGTGGATCGGGGTGATCTCGGCGGCGGTGCTGGCCTTGCTGGGCCCGCCGTTCCTGCACGCCATCGGCCTGCCCAAGGACCTGGCGGACGGGGCAGCGTGGCCGCTCCGAATCTTCTGCCTGTCGCTGCCGGGCTACACGCTCAGCGTCTGCGCCGCGACCTGGCTGGAGGGCCTGTCCAAGCCTGGGCCGGGCGCCTGGATCATGTGGATCGCCAACGCGCTGAACCTGGGGCTCGACCTGTTGCTGGTGCCGGGGACCTTTGGCCTGCCGGCGCTGGGCGCCATGGGCGGCGCCTGGGCCACCACCGGGGCGCGGACCTTCCTGGCGGTGGCCATGCTGGGCTATATCGCGCTGATGCCGGAGTCGCGGGCGCTGGGCGTGTTCGCCAAGCCGGAACGCGACCGCGCCGCGGAGGTGGAGCAGCGGCGCATCGGCTTCGGGGCGGGCGCGTCCAACTTCTTCGAGGTGGCGGCGTTCGCCAGCCTCAATGTGATCTGCGGCTGGATGGGCGGGCTGGCG
>Ga0207711_10003302_pt1 | contig 14017 bp, 10 predicted proteins | sample KBSS34metaG_FD_184401 | JGI IMG/M metagenome (GOLD analysis project Ga0207711, IMG submission 184401) | Switchgrass rhizosphere microbial communities from Kellogg Biological Station, Michigan, USA - KBS S3-4 metaG (SPAdes) (version 2) | ecosystem: Host-associated > Plants > Roots > Rhizosphere...
TGGCGGAGTCCTCGTCGATGATGGTGAATCGGGCGGAGGGCAGCAGGTCTCGCAGAATCAGGTACGAGCGCGGAAACAGCCCGCCGCCGACGATGGCGACGCGGTCGACCGGCGGCCACGCCCGCATGAGCCGATGGAACGCCCGGGCGTGCGTGCGCAGGACGAAGCGCTGCAGCAGCCGCGAACGCAGCACAATCCGCTCCAGGCTGTCGAGGCTGAATCGCTCCATCCACCGGAGCGGCGCCGGCCAGTGGCTGGCTCGCGCCGCTGTCGCGCGAAGCTGCGGCAGCCGGTGCCAGCGAACGCCGGGGTGCGCGTGATGCTCGACGTGATAGCCGTCGTTGAACAGGAGCGCGTTGTACAGCGTGCCGTAATGGCTGGTCGTGCCCCCGGCATGCTCGTAGTGGCCGTGCAGCGCGCACAGCGCGAGACCGCCGAGGTACCCCGGCAGGTAAGTTGCCACGAAGAACGCCGGCGAGACGGCGGCCATCGTGCCCCAGGCGATCAGCACGAACATCGCCTGCAGGACAATCTCGCTCGAGACCGCCAGGGCGCGGTGTCCGCCGGCGTGATGGGCCAGGTGTCGATCGCGCCAGAGCGACTGCGGGAATCCGAGCAGGACGCTCAGACCGGCGGCGAACGCCTGGTTGGCCAGCCGGTGCCGGAAGAAGGGCCGATGGATGAACAAGTGGGCGACGGTGTTCGCGCTCCACCAGACGCCCAGCGCGATGATGAGCACGGCGCCCCTAGTTCTTGAACGCGGCCAGCGCGCGGATGGGCGCGTAATCGGTCCGCCCCCGCACTTTCGTCAACCCGAAGTTCACCGAGTACGCGTCCGGGCTCGCCGGGCGCTCGTCCGCCTGACGCAGGCGCGCCTTGAGCTCGTAGCGGCTCCCGAAGGCGACGATCTGACCGGTCCCGGCCACCCGCTTGAGATCCTCCCATTCCGCGCGGACCGTCCGGCTGTCGCCGGCCAGCGTGAGATACAGGTAGCCGCGCACCGGCGCCAGGTAGTCGTTGCGGTCGTCGGGTTTGGCCATCGCGAAGACGCCCCATACCTGGATCATCTGGGGCGAGTCGGTGTTGGGCTCCAGCACCACCTTGTCGACCCGGGCGTACACCGCCATGGGGTCGCTCGCGTGGGCTGGCGTGGCGCACAGCAACGACGCCAGGAACACCGCGCCGATCGATGCCGCTGCTTTCATCGTGTGTCCTCCTGATCCTGGAGGACGGGCCGGGGCGGGCGGATGTTAACGCTGATATCCTGAGCCGCGATGAAGATTCTCAAGTTTGGCGGCTCCTCCCTGGCGACCCCGGCGACGGTCCGCGATGTCGGCCGCATCCTGCTCGAGGCGCGGCGGCGGGAGCCGGTCATCGCCGTCGTGTCGGCGTTCCAGGGCGTTACCAACCAGCTCCTCGAGTGTGCGCGCCTCGCCGAGCGCGCGGACGCGTCCTACGAGCACGCCTTCGATCACATTGCGCGCCGTCATCGGTCCGCGGCTTCGCAACTGCTCGCATCGCGCCGCCCTGACGGGCGTCGCACAGGATCGCCGAAGCGCGTCCGTGCTCAGGTTGACGTGCTGCTGGAAGAGCTGCGCAGCACGCTGCAGGGGATCCACCTGCTCCGGCACTGCCCGCCGCGCTCGCTCGACATGACCGCCAGCTTCGGCGAACGTCTGTCGGCACTCATCGTCGCGGCCTACCTCGAACGGACCCATGCGGCCGAGTTCGTGGACGCGCGCGACTTTCTCGTCACCGACGACCACTTCACGCATGCCAACGTGCAGTTTCCGGCGACGAACCGGCGCGCGCGCGCGTACTTCGCGCGCCTCTTCGGCCGTTCGAAGCAGGCCGTCCCGGTCGTCACCGGCTTCATCGGCGCCACCGCCGACGGTCAGACGACGACAATCGGGCGGAACGGATCGGACTACAGCGCGGCCATCGTCGGCGCCGCGGTCGGCGCCTCGGTCATCGAGATCTGGACCGACGTCGACGGCGTGCTGAGCGCCGATCCCCGCAGCGTCCCGGCCGCCTTCGTCCTGCCGCAGATGACGTACGAAGAGGCGATGGAGCTCTCGTACTTCGGCGCCAAGGTGCTGCACTCGGCGACGATTGCGCCCGCGGTCGCCAAGCGGATCCCGATCCTCATCAAGAACACGTTCAACCCGGGCGCGCCGGGCACGCTCATCTCCCGCAAGGCGGTGGACGACGGGAGACTGGCGAAGGGGATTACGTCGGTCGGCGATCTCGCGCTGCTCACTCTTCGCGGCCCGGGGATGGTCGGCGTACCAGGCGTCGCGGGACGGGTATTCGGGACGCTGGCCGCCAAGGGAGTCAACGTCGTCCTGATCTCGCAGGCCTCGTCCGAGCACACGATCTGTTTCAGCGTGCGCAGCGCCGACACGGCGCGCGCGGTCGAGGCGATCCGGCAGGAATTTCAATACGAGTTCCACGCCGAATCGATGCAGATCGACGTCCGCGCCGATCAGGCGATTCTCGCCGTCGTCGGCGAGGGGATGAAAGGGCGTCCTGGCGTCGCAGGGAAAGTGTTCGACTCGCTCGGCCGTCAGAACATCAACATCAGCGCGATCGCGCAGGGGGCATCGGAGCGCAACATCTCGTGTGTGATCGACGCGTCGCAGCAAGTGCGCGCGCTCAATGCGATTCACCAGGGGTTCTTCGAGACGAACAAGCGGCTGTCGCTGGCGATCGTCGGCGTTGGCAACGTCGGTGGCGCCGTCCTCCGGCAGCTCGAACAGCAGCGGACCTATCTGCTCTCGAAAGGCTTTGACGTCACCGTCGTCGCCATCGCGAACAGCACGCGGTTTCTGGCGGATCCGGCGGGCCTCGATCTCAGGCGCTGGAGGGACCGTCTGCGGTCCGCGCCGGAGCGCATGAACGCGAAGACGTTCGCGCGGCGGATTGGCGAGATGGCGATCACCAACGTGGCGCTGGTCGACTGCACGTCAGGGCCGGCGATCGTCGACGCCTATCCGGCATTCATCGAGTCGAACCTCCACATCATCACGCCGAACAAGTGGGCGAATGCACTGCCGTGGCGGCGCTACGAATCGCTGATGGGTCTGCTCGAACGGCGCAAGCGGCATTTTCTCTTCGAAGCCAACGTCGGCGCCGGACTGCCGGTGGTCTCGACGCTGCGTGATCTGATAGCGAGCGGCGATGAGATCGCCCGCATCGAAGGCATTCTGTCAGGGACCCTCAGTTACCTGTTCAACACGTTCGACGGCAAGGTGCCGTTCAGCGAGCTGGTGCGCGAAGCGCACCGGATGGGGTTCACCGAGCCCGATCCGCGAGAAGACCTCTCGGGCCAGGACGTCGCCAGGAAGCTGCTGATTCTCGGACGGCAGATTGGTTTGAAGATGGATCTGGACGAGGTGAAGGTCGACAGTCTGGTGCCGACGCCGCTCGCGCGCGGCACCTTCGGCAGCGGCTTCCTGCCGGCCTTCGCCCGCCATGATGCGGCGATGGCCGATCGCGTGAAGCGCGCCGCCGCCCGCGGCAATGTTCTGAGGTACGTCGGCACGCTCGAGCGCGGCAAGGCGAGCGCCGGACTGAAGGAGTTCCCGCGCAGCCATCCGATCGCTTCAGCCAAGGGAAGCGACAACGTCATCGCTTTCACGACGAAGCGCTACGCGCGGACGCCGCTCGTGGTGCAGGGCCCCGGCGCCGGCGCCGACGTCACGGCGATGGGCGTCTTCTCGGACATCCTCAAGCTGCTGCACTATTTGCCGCACTGACGACGGTCCGGCTAAAGCCGGACACTACCGACGATACGAAGCGTCGGGCTAAGGCAGCGCACCACCGATGCTGATGGCCTGCCGTTTTCCGGTAGTGTCCGGCTTTAGCCGGACCGTGTCGGTCAGTGTCGGTCAGCCGGACCGTATCGCACTGTGCGCGAGCGCGAGCAGCGCCACGCATGCGGTGTCCGTGCGCAGGGTCCGCGACCCCATGCCCACCGGCTGAAAACCGTGGGCGGACAGCAGGCCGAGCTCGAATGCGTTCCATCCGCCCTCTGGTCCGATGGCGAGAAGCACCCGCTCTTCATCGCTCGCGCGAACGACATCGCTCAACAGAGACGTCGCCGACGGATCCGCGACGACGCGAAGCCCGCTTCCGAAGAGATCGTCCAAACGATCTTCGATGAGGATCCTGAACTGGCGATGAATGGAAACCGCCGGCAACCGGGTGTCGCGTGCCTGCTGCAGGCCTTCGATCAGCAGGGGACGGTAAGTCCCAGGCGTGAGGATGTGCGTGTCGAAGTAGTGGCGCTCGACTTTCTCCGCGTTCGTCAGAATGATCTGGCCGACACCGAGCGCGGCGATCTGCGCCCAGAGCCGTCGCATCACCTTCGGCCGCGGCACGGCGAGCAGGAGATCGACGTTCGGCCGCGGCGGCGCGTCAGCCTCGAGCGCGCAGCGTAAGGCAACGGCTCCCTCCTCGACCGCCTCGACCCGTCCGGTACCGCGCGGGCCATCGAGGACGCCGATCCTCACCTCATGCCCGCGCTCGACGTGTAACACGTTTCGCATGTGAGCTGCACGCCTGCCGGACACCGTCACGCACCCGTCCTCGCCGACTTCAGCAGCTTCCAGGAGAATGAGATTCATTCTGCGGACTCTGCGAGCTCTGCGTTGATCGTCGTGCGCTACGCGCCCGTCACGGCAGTGTGGATCAGCGCGCACTCGAGGCTGTCCACGAGCGCCTGCAGGCTGGCTTCGACGATGTTCTCGTTGACGCCGATCGTGCCCCACTCGGTCACGCCGTCGCTGGACTGGATCAGCACACGCGTGGTCGCGGCGGTGCCGGTGCTCGAGTCGATGATGCGAACCTTGTAGTCGGTCAGGCGGACTTGCTGCAGGTGCGGATAGAAGGTGACGAGCGCCGCGCGCAGCGCGGCGTCGAGCGCATTGACCGGACCGTCGCCGTCCGCGACCGTGTGCGCCCGCTCGTCCCCGACGCGGACCTTCACCGTTGCCTCGCAGACCGACGTGCCGCCTTCCGATCGCATCGACACGTGGTAGGCGTCGACGGTAAACGGCGGCGGCGTCTGTGACATCACGCGGCGGATCAGCAGCGTCAGCGAGCCGTCGGCCGCCTCGAACTCGTAGCCGCGGTGCTCCATCTCCTTGACCGCCGTGAGCAGCGTCCTCAGGTGCGTGTCGTCGGTCAGGTCGAAGCCGAGCTCCCGCGCCTTCATGATGATGTTGCTGCGTCCCGCGAGATCGCTGATCAGCACGTGACGTGTGTTGCCGACCGACGCCGGATTGACATGCTCGTAGCTGCTCAGCACCTTCGCGACCGCGTTCACGTGCGTGCCGCCTTTGTGCGAGAACGCGGAGGAGCCGACCCATGGCAGCCGCGGGTTCGGCCGCAGGTTCGCGGTTTCGTCCACGAACTGCGACAGCTCGGTCAGCAGCGGCAGCGATTCAGCCGGCACGCCGCGCTGGTTCAGCTTGAAGTGCAGAATCGGAATCACCGACGTCATGTTGCAGTTGCCGGTCCGTTCGCCGTACCCGTTGATCGTGCCCTGCACGTGCGTCGCGCCCGCCTCGATGGCGGCCAGCGCGTTGGCCACCCCGAGCCCGATGTCGTCGTGGGTGTGGATGCCAATCCGCGCGCGCAGCTCTCCGCGAACCAGGCGCGTGATCGCCGCGATGTCTACCGGCAGCGATCCGCCGTTCGTGTCGCACAGCGTGACGATGTCGGCGCCGGCCTTTTCGGCGGCGTGGAGCGTCGCCAGCGCGTAGGGTGTGTCTTCCTTGAACCCGTCGAAGCAGTGCTCCGCGTCGTAGACGACGAACTTGCCGCTCGCCTTCAGGAAGCGCACGGTGTCGCCGATCATCTTCAGGTTCTCGTCGAGCGTCGTCTGCAGCACTTCGCGAACGTGCAGCGGCGAGGTCTTGCCGAAGATCGTGACGACCGGCGTCTCCGCGGCGATGAGGAGCTGGACCTGGTCGTCGGCCGCGGCGGCGACGTCCTTGCGCCGGGTCGAGCCGAACGCCGCGAGGCGGGCATTGCGGAAGGTCCGGTGCTTCGCTTCGGCGAAGAACTCGATGTCCCTGGGGTTCGACCCGGGCCAGCCGCCTTCGATGTAGTGCACCCCGAACGCGTCGAGGCGATCCGCGATGCGCAGCTTGTCGGCCACCGAAAACGAGATGCCGTGCCCCTGCGTGCCGTCACGCAATGTCGTGTCGTAGATCTCGATCTCGGACGTCATCACGGTCGATTATATCGAACGGCCGGCGGCCTCGAGGCGCTTGCGCACCGACGGGCTCGCGAGCTCACGCAGCGCGTCGCTTCCCACCCATCGGGGCGTGGGGTCGTGTGACGCCGCCAGACGCGCGGCCGCGTCGACGGCGGCGGCATGAAGCGCGGGATTGCGCTTGCCGATGGCGCGCAGGGCCATGTTGACCGCCTTCTTGACGAAGTGCCGCTCATCGCCCGCCTCGCGTTCGATGATGGCGAGGCCCTGGAGAAACGGCCCGTCGCCGGCGCGCTTGTCGTGCACGGTCAGGCTCCAGAGCAGCGCGAAGGCCGTTCGCTTTTCGAACTCGTTGCGCTTGCGGCTCCATTGCCACACTTTGGACCACGCATGCGGCGTCCGATCGAAGAGGTTGAAGCTCAACGCATCGCACAAGGCCCAGTTGTCGAAGTCCTTGCACCAGCGATCCATCTGCTCCGGCGTGACCTGCGCCGGATCGTCGATGAATGAGGCGGCCATGCGCGCTTCGTACACGCCGGTATCCCAGAGTGCGGCGGCGAGCTCATGGTTGCGCCCCAGCTTCTGGCCAAGCGCCTTGATGTCCTTCATCGCTACCCCCAGTGCCTTATCCGAGGGGATCGCGTAACGGGCCATGCCCTCGAGCGTCGCTCGGGTGCTGTGGCGCTTCAGCCACGCGAGCGCCGACTGGAGGTCGGCCTCGACACTCTTCTTTGCAGGGGCTTTCACGAATCAGGATCGTGGCGGCGGCGCGTCCATCCGGGTCCGGGCGTTACGCAGCAGGCTGCGCGTATCCTCGAAACTCAATCGTTTCAGCGCTTCGTCGAAGGGCAGCCATGCGATCGTTCGACCGTCGCTCGCCGGCGACTCCGACGTCGCGCGAATCAGGAAGTACTGGACGCTGTACCGCCTGCCGTTCCAGTCGTACTCGAGCGGCGTCCCTACAGGTCCGAGCAGATCGCCAGAGACGCCGGCTTCTTCCAGCGTCTCGCGTGCGCCGGCTTCCGCCGTCGTCTCGCCCGGCTCAACGTGCCCTTTCGGGAAGATCCAGAAGCCGGCCTGCTTCTTCGACGTGACGAGCAGGATCGACAGATCGCGGCCGCTGCCGCGAAAGGCGATGCCGCCCGCCTGGAGAACGGAGTCCGTCACCTATCGCTGCGGCTGGTGCGATTGCGACGTGGTGGACGTCGCCGGCTTCGCCTTGCGTTCCTCGACGAGGCGCTGGTATTCCGCGTCGTCCAGGTACACCATGTCGAGCCACACCTGGAGCATGTCGTCCACGCTGCGCTCCCCGAAGCCGACCCACATGTTCGGATCCGGATTGCGGCGGTTCGCCGACGTGTTGTCGTGGATGCCGATCAGATGCAGCACGGTGCCCGCGGGCAGCAGCGGCGCGGCGTCGTCGGCATAGACGTAATTGATGTGCCAGTTGAAGTCGAAGTGATCGACAGAACTGAGGATGAAGGTCTTGTTCGTCGCTGGATCGATCGCTTCGACCGTCAGCCCGCGCCCGCGCATGTGCATGTGCGGCTGGAACGAATCGATGCGCGCCGGCCGCGGAAGACGGAAGTAGCCGTCGGTGCGCACGACGGAATTCGGCGGCACCTCGAGCTCGTCGTTCGGAATGTTCCGGATGTTCTGTGACCGCACCTGATATTTCGGCGTCACGCCCTTCGGGTAGAACTTGAAGGCGATCGTCGTCTTGTTGCGCTGCTCGGAACCGACGGCGAAGTAGTGCATGTCGTAGCGCAGACGCGTGCCCTTCTTCAGCAGCCGCCCCGTGTTGTCGCCGAAAATGTCGCCATACTTGCCGACTGCGTATTCGTGCAGCATCACGCCGCCCTCCGGCGTCCCCTCCGGCGCGTCCGGTTCGATCGCGTAGACGACGACGTGATGGACGATCTTGGGATTGCTCGGCTTGATCTCCATCGACTTGATCCAGCGATCCTCGGTGAGCTGGACCTCCGCGAACTGATCGATCCACCAGTCGGGACCGGCGGGATACATCGTGAACTCGGCCGGCGTCGTCACTTTCAGATCGGGCTCGCCGATGAACCAGTCGGCTTCGGCACGGAACGTAAGGGGCGCCGGCATGTCGGCGGGATTGCCCTGCGGCGCACCCGCGTCGACCCATCGCGTGATCGTCGCGATTTCGTCGTCATTCAGCGACCGATCGTTCTTGTAGTGGCGGACGCCGACGGTCTTGTCGAGATGCCATGGCGGCATGTCGCGGTTGGCGACGCGCTGGCGGATCGAGCGTGCCCACGGACGCGCTTCCTCGTAAGTCACAAGGGACATCGGCGCGGATGTGCCCTGGTGATGGCAGGTCTGACAGCTTTTCTGAAAAATCGGCGCGACGTCTTTGGTAAAGGTGGGAGATTTCTGATTGCTAATTGCTGATTGCAAATTTGACGTCGCGCGCGCCGTCCCGCCAACGGTCACCTTCACTTGCGTGTTGGTCCAGCAGCAGTGGTAGCCGAAGTTGCCGGCCGATTCGCCCGATCCGTCGTCGACGACCGACTGCAGGATGTAGTCGCCCGGTTCGCTGAAGGTCGCGGAGGTCGTCGCCTTGCCGTCGACGAGCTTGGCTCCGGGCGTCGAAAACTGCACGGCGCCGGGTCCTCTGAACTTCGTCCAGAAGACCGTCAGTCCCACCGGTGCGCCGCGGCGTGCGGGCAGGCCGTCGTCGGTCGCCGAGAGTGAGAGCGTGGCGGCGGTGTCTGATTGATTCGACACGGCCACGTTCACGACCGGCGGCAGGTTGGAGCTGATCTTCTCGCTGTTGCCGCCGCGCGTCGTGCGGAGGCGATCGATCTGCCAGACCGGCTTCAACGTGGCGACGACTTGCTCGGTCGTGCCGTGCGTCGTCAGCTTCCACACGAGCGTCTTGTCGGCGAACTCTTTCGGCACAGTGACCTTGAATACGTCCTTGTGCCGGCGCGTCGTGAAGTGGGTCGGCTGCCCGCGGTCTCCGCCAGGCTCGAACGTATTGGCGGGGCCGACCGGGATGTCGAGCTCTTCCTCGTAGTTGCGGTTCATGTAGCCGAACCACATGTTCATCGAGCCGTCAGGATTGATGTCGAACCCTTCGTATACCGGCGCGACCCCCTGTCCGGACCAGTGGCGGAGGTTCGCAAGCTGGGATGCGGTCTGCTGGGCGAGCAGCGGGCTCGTCGCGATCGCGCAGAGAAGCACGGCGACACGAAAGGCTTTGCTGACCATGGCGGGATTATAGAGCTTTGAGGGCGGGCGTTCCCGACGATCCGCTGATCGGGGAACGCCCTTCTAATGACGTGAAACAGGGACCCAGCCCTGCTATTTCGTGGCCGACAGCCCGTCGATGTGGACCTCGAGCAGGTGGTTCACGCGGATGCCGTAGATGCCGTCGGTCTTGGCTGCGCTCTTCGGCGACGAGCCGACGACCGTGCCGTTGACCACGTAGTCGATCTTGTCGGCGCCGACCCGCACCTCGAGTGCGTTGGTGGACTTGCCGTCGGCGCCCGGCTTCTTCACCGCCGCATCCGCCTTCTTCGGCAGGACGTCGCTCGCCACGTCGCCGTCGCGCTTCTTGACGAGCCAGCTGCCGTCCTGTGCGACGAGGAAGTAGGTGTAGGCCTGCTTCGCGCCTTCGAGGTCGCTGCCGCCGAACACGAGGCCGTAGTAGTTGGTGTGGCCGCTCGGCTTCATCAGCGTAAACGTGCCCTTGAGCGTGTAGGTGCCGTTCATTTTGTTGGCGGGATTCCAGTACACGGCCGCCTGCGGATTGGTCGCATGAAACCCCGTGCCCATCGTCACGAACTTGATCGCACCGGCGGCGTCGGGATCCGAAGCGCTGGTGCTGCGGTCGGCACGGACCATCCAGCCCTTCGGAGCCTGGGCGATCACGGAAACAGAAACAAGCAGCGCGAGCACGGCAACAGCGGCCACCTCTAGAGAACGCTTCATCGAATACCTCCGGAGGCATCATACCGCCAGAGCCGCAGCTCGTGAATGGACCAGCCCAGACGCGACGCGGCAGTCTGACGGATCCAGAGCGCGACCGTCTGGTTGTGCGGAAGGGATATCGCCAGCCGCGGATACCTGCCGTCGCGGACGACGGCTGCCGCGAGCTCGGGGTACGGCGAGCCGTCGTAGAGCGCGTGCGTCCGGCCCGCCGCGTCCTCGCCGTCGATACGCAGCATGCGCGGATAGTCGCCGATCGATCGTTCGGCGATCTGAATCTCCACTCGGGCGATGTCGGCCACGCTTCTCAATTGCACGCGGACCCAGCATGAGCCGTTCTGGCCGCCGATTCCCGCAACCCAGCGCGTGTCCGGATTGCCGTCGAACAGATTCTGCAGGCGGTCGCGCGATTCAGAGGCGGAGGCCGTCAACTCACGCCAATCGATCGGCGTGACCGGCGCGTCGTCAACCGGCGGCGCGCTCCAGGGTGTCAGCTCGAACGCGGTGACCTGCGGCAGTCCCGCCTCCTTCGCAATCTGCCCTGACGCGCGCAGGGCGGCGATCGTGCGATCGGGTACGCTCGCGGCCCTGGAAGTCGCGTCGTAGTCGCCGGGATGGACGATCACGTAGCGGATGCCGATCGAGCGAAGCATGCGCACCGCAGCCGGAAAGCGTTCGGTGTCGTTCAAGGGTGACGCGGCGGAATCCAGAAGCTCGAGCAGCGGCGTGCCGTATCCGCTGTAGCCGTTCACGATCGGATGGCCGTGCGCGAGCGTCATGAACTGGTAATGCAGCGTCTGGTATTCGGCGGGGCGAAGCGGCAGATGCATCAGGGCGCCTGGCTCGCGATTCGCGAGCCAGGACGCGACGCCGCGATCCTCGGCGCGCCCGCGCGCGCTGTAGCGGACGATCGGGATTGGCGCGGCCCATCCATCCGCGACGATCGCGGAGAGGCAGACGGCGAGCGCGAGCGTGCGCGCCCGCTGCGTCACGCGATCCATGAGCCACGCGACGCCGCACGCGACGAGCACCGACAATCCCGTGACAACGACGATCGCGAATCGCGCGGGCACGCGCATGCCGTCCATGCCGGGCACGATTCGCAGCAGCCAGCCGTACGGGCCGTGCGTCGTGAGGATCGTTCCCCAGACGCGCACAATCGGCCCCATTGAGAGGACGAATGCGATCGCGACGATGAGGCCGTAGAGCCGCGCCCAGCGCCTCTGCTGTGGAACGCGATTCGCCGTCAGGAGGCCGAGTGCCGCGAGTGCGATCGCGAAAATGCCCGGAAACAACTCCCGCTCCGGATCTGTTCCGACGGCGGTTGGCAGCCATCGCCACACGCCGATCGTGTTTTTGCCCACGACGTACGACCGCGCATCGGCGCTCAGGGACGCGATCTCCTCGATACTGCGCGTCTGGTGAAGGTCGATGCGCGTGCGATAGTACGCGGCCGCGACGGGGGCGAGCACCGCGCCAGCGAGAAGGCTCGCGGCGCCGAGGTGGATCAGCGCGCGTCCGCGATGTCCCGGCAATCGCCACAGGCCTTCAACCGCGACCACCGCGATCGGGATCGCCATGAAGTAGCCCACGTAGGCGTTCGAGAGCGCCTGCAGGACCCAGCCAACGGCAAACGGCGCGAGCCAACGGGCGCGCCGCGTCGCGAAGTATCGGTGAAGCCCCCAGAGCGCGATCGGGATCCAGCCGGTCGCGACCATCTGCACGTGCGCGATCTGCGCCATGCGGAACGGACCAAAGGCGTAGTACAGACCACCGGCGAACGCCGCGGCGCGGCCGCCGGTCAACTCCCGCGCGAGGAGATACATCCCGACGCCGGCGATGACGAAGGACAGAAGAAACGCGACGTTGTACGTCAGGACGGCGTCGGCGGCGATCCAATAGAGCGGCGCCACGAAGATCGCGAGGCCGAACAGCGTCTCGGTAAATGCGAGCGTGCCGCGGTACGGAAAGAAGATGGGCGTGTCCCACACGCCGCGCAGGCCATGCCGCAGCCGGTCGGCGTCCCAGCCGAGGATCCACGTCGCCAGCAGCGTGTCGGCGAGATCGGACGGCAGCGCCCGCCTCAGGTTGAGCGCGAGCGGGAACGTCAGCACGATCGTCAACGCCACGAATGCGGCGGCGACCAGGACAAGCTCGCGCTTCGCTGCCGTCACGCCGTGGTCAGAACGTCGCGATGGGGTTGAGCGGGAACCCGGTGCCGCCGAGCACCGGGACGGCCGCGGCGGTCAGCAGGAATTCCCAGCGGCGCAGACGCGCTGCCGTCTCGGCCGCGGCTTCGAGATCCATGACGTCGACGAGCGGCAGGCCGAGCGCGACGATCGCCAGCTGGTGAATCGGCCGCGGCGAACCGTCTACGCCGGAGGGCTGCACGTCGTTGACGCCGTCGTTGCCGAGCAGGGCGACGTCCCGCTGCTTCAGCCACGGCATGACCGAGGCGTGGAAGCCGGCGGCGCTCGCCGCGACGTTCCAGGGTCCCTTCTCCGCGCGCCGCGCCCAGCGACCGGTGCGCAGGAACAGCGCATCGCCGCTGCCGATCTTGATCCCGGCGTATTTTTCCCAGGCTTCGAGATCGGACGCGTAGACGGCCGTTCCGGGCTCGAGGTACGGCACGTTCTTCAGGCGCGGCAGATCGACGATGATCCCGCGCGTCATGATGCCGCTCTTATGGTTCTCGATGCCGTTGCTCGGACAGCCTGGACCGGGCGCGATCGCCGACCGCTCGAAGCCGTTGAAGATCTTGCCCTCGAAGGAGTAGTGGCAGAGCGCGTCGATGTGCGTGATGATCGAACCGTGGTACCAGATGGAATAGAGATCCATCGCGTGCCCGCCGGCGTCGAGCACCATCTCCTGGCCGAGAGGCCGGGGGTTGTCCGCCGCCTTCTCCTTGTCGATCGTGTGCGCCAGCGACACCGCGACGCCGTCGCGAACCAGCTTCAACACCTGGCGCCGCTTGTCCGGCGTGATCAGGTTCAGCGTGCCGATCTGATCGGTCTTGCCCCAGCGCCCCCAGTTGGAGAGCTCAGTCATCCACTTGTTGACTTGATCTTTCGTCGTCACGGGATCCGCAGGGCTGAAGCCCTGCGCCACACGCATCATGACGAAACAAGCCACTGCCGCGAGCACCGTGCGCTTCATGGCTATTTCCTCTCCGGGAGCGCAAAAACGTAGAGAGCATTGCCCGTAGCAGGCATCTTCACTTCCGGAATGATCGTGCGGGGGACGACGCGCGGGCTGCCGCCGCCGGTCGCGCCCGTGGTGACCGCGACGTACTGGCGGCCGCCGGCCGTGAAGGTGACCGGGTAGCCCATCACCGTCGTGCCGAGGCGCGTCTGCCACAACGTCTCACCGGTTTTCACGTCGAACGCGCGGAACGTCCGATCGAGATCGCCGACGAAGCCGACACCGCTCGCCGTCGTGATCACGCCCGTCAGGTAAGGCGAGCGCTGCTCGCGGCTCCACAGCTCCTTCATCGTCTTGACGTCGAAGGCCGCGAGCTTGCCGACGTTGCCGTCGGTACCGGGCATCTCGAAGAAGCGGCGATCCGCGCCCGTGCCGCCGGAGCCGTTGGTCGCTTCGATCTTGCGCCCCGACATCGCCATGCACGACTGGCTCAGCGGAATGATGAGGACGCCGCCGGACGGCACGTAGCTCATCGCCTGCCAGTTGTGGCCGCCTTCCGTGCTCGGACACGAGTCGACCCATTGTCCGGTCTGCTGCTCGAGGATGTCGCCGCGATAGGTCGGCGTGCCGTTCTTCGGATCGATCGACTCGAAGACGTTCTGGAAAATCGTTTCCTTGTAGCCGAGGAACTGG
>Ga0207711_10003303_pt1 | contig 14014 bp, 9 predicted proteins | sample KBSS34metaG_FD_184401 | JGI IMG/M metagenome (GOLD analysis project Ga0207711, IMG submission 184401) | Switchgrass rhizosphere microbial communities from Kellogg Biological Station, Michigan, USA - KBS S3-4 metaG (SPAdes) (version 2) | ecosystem: Host-associated > Plants > Roots > Rhizosphere >...
TGGCCGGCGCCGGCACCGGCAAGACCCGGGTGCTGACCACCCTACTGGCCCACCTGCTGGCGACCGACAAGGCGCGGCCGTGGGAGCTGCTGGCGGTCACCTTCACCAACAAGGCCGCGCGCGAGATGCGCGAGCGGATCACCGCCATCATCGGCCCGCAGGCCGAGGGCTTGCGCTGGCTGGGCACCTTCCACGCCATCTCCGCCCAGATCCTGCGCCGGCACGCCGAGCTGGTGGGGTTGAAGTCGAATTACACCATCCTCGACACCGACGATCAGGAGCGGCTGCTCAAACAGCTGCTGGAGGCCGAGAATATCGACGCCAAGCGCTGGACGCCCAGGGCGCTGGCCGGACTGATCGACCACTGGAAGAACCGCGGCTGGACGCCCGACAAGCTGCCGCCCTCCGAGGCCGGGCTGTTCGCCCCAACACCTCAAGGGGGCGGCAAGGGCCAGGCGCTCTACCGCCAGTACCAGGAGCGGCTGCGGGTGCTGAACGCCTGCGACTTCGGCGACCTGCTGCTGCACAACCTGACGATCTTCATGGCCAACCCCGACGTGCTGGCCGAGTACCACGACCGGTTCCGCTACATGCTGGTCGACGAGTACCAGGACACCAACGTCGCCCAGTACCTGTGGCTGCGGCTCTTGGGCCAGAAGCGGCAGAACGTCTGCTGCGTCGGCGACGACGATCAGTCGATCTATGGCTGGCGCGGCGCAGAGGTGGACAACATCCTGCGGTTCGAGCGGGATTTTCCGGGCGCTAAGGTCATCCGGCTGGAGCGCAACTATCGCTCGACCAGCCACATCCTGGCCGCCGCCTCCGGCCTGATCGCCGCCAACAAGAGCCGACTCGGCAAGACGCTGTGGACCGAGGCGCAGGGCGGCGAGAAGGTCGTCGTCCGCGGGGTCTGGGACGGCGAGGCCGAGAGTCGGCTGGTCGCCGACGACATCGAAAAGGGCAAGCGCGCCGGCCGCCGCTACCGGGACATGGCGATCCTGGTGCGCGCCTCCTTCCAGATGCGCGCCTTCGAAGAGCGGTTCGTGATGCTGCAGATCCCCTACACGGTGGTCGGCGGCCCGCGGTTCTTCGAACGGGCCGAAATCCGCGACGCCCACGCCTATCTGCGGCTGATCCAGAGCCCCGATGACGACCTCGCCTTCGAGCGGATCGTCAATGTGCCCAAGCGCGGCATCGGCGAGACCACCGTCCAGAAGCTCTTGCAGGTCGCCCGGCTGAACGGCGTTTCCGCCAGCGCCGCCGCGCGCGAACTGGTGCGCACCGACGAACTGGCGGCGCGCACCCGCACGGCGCTGGCCAACTTCCTGCGCGACCTCGACCGCTGGCGCGCCGAGGCCGAACACGTGGCGCACGCCCGCCTGATGGAGGCGGTGCTGGAAGAGAGCGGCTACACCGACGCACTTCGGCTGGACAAGGGGCCGACGAGCCAGACCCGGCTGGAGAACCTCAAGGAGCTGGTCCAGTCGATGGCCAACTTCGAGACGCTGAGCGGCTATCTCGAGCACGTCTCGCTGGTGATGGATCTCGACCGCGGGCCACAGGCCGACGCGGTGCAGATCATGACCCTGCACTCGGCCAAGGGGCTGGAGTTTCCGCTGGTCTTCCTGCCGGGCTGGGAGGAAGGTGTCTTCCCCTCCCAGCGCAGCCTCGACGAAAAGGGCGAGAAGGCGCTGGAGGAGGAGCGGCGGCTGGCCTACGTCGGCATCACCCGCGCCCGCGAGGAGGCGCGCATCTCCTTCGCCGCCAACCGCCAGGTCTACGGCCGCTGGACCAGCCAGTTGCCCAGCCGCTTCGTCGACGAACTGCCGGTCGCCAATGTCGAGGCCTCGTCCGAGACCGGCTACTACGGCGGCGGCCCCGGCATGCAGCAGCACGGCAGCCGCTGGGACGAAAGCCCCTCGTTCGGCGCCGGCTATTCCTCCCCCGGCTGGAAACGCGCCCAAGCCAGCGGCTACCGCGGCAGCCATCCGGGCCGGCAGGGCGTGATCGAGGGTGAGGGCCGGCTGGTGGCGGTCTCCGAAAGCTCGGCGGCCAGCGCCTACACGCGCGGCGACCGGGTGTTCCACGTCAAGTTCGGCTACGGCAAGGTCGCCGCGGTCGAGGGCAACAAGCTGACGGTCAACTTCGAAAAGGCCGGCGAGAAGAAGGTCATCGACAGCTTCGTCGAAAAGGCCGGGTGAGCGGGGCGGCGATGGAGCTGATCCACTCCACGACCGCCGTCTACATGATGTCGAAATGTCGAACCGCAAGAACGGGACGCTCTACACCGGCGTCAGCGGACGCTTCCTGCATCGCATCGTCCAACACCGCGACGGCCTCGTCGAAGGCGTCATCCGGGGCGGGCGGTGTGCATGGGTGGCCGGGACAAGCCCGGCCATGACGGAGGAAAGGAAGAAAAGGAAGTGAGGGTGCGCGGCACCCCCCTACCGCCGCCGCGTCACCGCCCGCACCAGCATGGCGCCCAGCCCGATCACCGCGGCGACGCCGGCGGCGGCGATCGCGGTGGCGCGGACGGTCTGGGTGGCCTGCATCCGCGCCGAGGCGTTTTCGGCGGCCTCGCGCATCACCGGCGGCTGCACCTCGCTCGGCGCCGCCGCGTTCTTGCGGAACACCACCTGCTCGCCGGCGTGATCGACCTCGTCGACGCGCCAGCCGAGCAGGCTCCAGGCGCGACTGTGGCTCTTCCCCGGCGCGTCGGTCCACCAGGCGCGGCCGGTCCGGGCGGCCTTGGGCAGGGGAAATCCCAGGAGGCTTTCCAGCTCGGAGAAGCTGGCGCGCCATTCCAGGGCCGGATGCCCCGCCAGCCGGACGGACAATGGATCATATTTGCTCATGCGGAGATCTCCCGCCGCGCAGAACGCATGCCGCGGAAGATGGCGCCGGCCGGGCGTTGAACCAAGCCGCTCGCCGTGCGCTGTTATTCGGTAAGCGCAACAAGGACTGGACCGGTGAAGACGCTTTGCGCGGGGGCCGCGCTGGCCTTGATGGCCGGGCTTTCGGTGGGCGGGGCGATGAAGCCGCAGCTGATCACCGATACGGCGCTGGCCGGTCCGCGCACCCTCATCACCCGCGCCGGCGTCCGCGCCGTTCACCCCGATGACGGGGCCGTCGACGCCGGGCTGAGCTACGCCAACTATGCAGGCGAGATCCCCACCTATGTGACCGGCACGGACGCCCAGGCGCCGGCCGCGATCGCCGTGGAACCCGCCCCGCCGGCGGCGGACGAGGCCGCCGCGAACTATTACGTCTCGCCGCTGCGCGACGAGGCGCCGGCGCCGCGCGCGGCCACCGGCGAATTGACGCCGGCGGCCTACGGCAGGCCGGAGACCGAGCGCCTCGCCTATCCCTCGCTCGACGGCGGAGCGGACTATGACGCCGCCCGCCAGGCGCAGGCGACGCCGGTGGTCGAGACCGCGGGCGAGCCTGGCGCCGCACGCTGATCGCCTCGCCTTTCCGCCGACGGCGACGGCGATCGGCAGGCGCGGCGACGCGAAACCGGCTTCCACTTTCGGCTGGCGCGCTCTAGCAGGGGCGCCCATGACCGAAGACGCCGTCCAGATCACCGCCCGCGGGCCTCGCGCCGTCGCCGAAGCCGCCGCCGTCGCCGTGGACGAGGCCCCCGCCACCGAGACCCTCACCTATTCCATCCTGGAAGAGGACGAGGACCACGACGTTTGGCGGATCGACGCCTTCCCGACCACCGCGGCCGAGCGCGCGGCCCTGACCGAGCTGCTGGCCGGCTATGCCGAGCTGCGGGTCACCACCGAGAAGCTGGCCGACGCCGACTGGCTGGCGATGGCGTTGTCCGGCCTGCCGCCCGTGCGGGCCGGCCGCTTCTTCGTCTATGGCGCCCACGACCGCGGCCTGGCCCCGGCCTCCACCGTCAACCTGCGGATCGAAGCCGGCGCGGCCTTCGGCACCGGCCATCACGGCACCACCGTCGGCTGCCTGCTGGCCTTCGACCAGCTGCTGAAGGCGCAGCGGTTCGCGCGGGTGCTGGACGTCGGCTGCGGCACCGGGGTGCTGGCGATCGCCGCCGCGCGCACCGGCTCGCGCACCGCCGTGGGCACCGACATCGACCGGGTCTCGGTGCGGATCGCCAACGAGAACGCCGCGCTGAACCGGGCGAACGCCCGCTTCGTCCACGCCTTCGGCCTGAACGACGCCAAGGTGCGCGCCGACGCCCCCTACGACCTGGTGTTCGCCAACATCCTCGCCCCGCCGCTGGTGGCGCTGGCCCAGGACATCAAGGGCGCGCTGCGGCCCGGCGGACTCGCCATCCTCTCGGGGCTGTTGCGCACCCAGGAGCGGCGCGTTGCGGCGGCCTATCTCTCGCGCGGCTTCCGCATCGTGCGCCGGCTGCATCGCGACGCCTGGGCGACCCTGGTTCTGCAACGCCCTTGAGGCTCCGGAACCGCGCCTGACGCCCGACGTTTCCCGGTCCCAGGCAAAGCTCTCGCCACGAAGGAAACGCCGATGTCGAATGACAGAGAATATGTGGAGCGCACCACGACGGTCCGCTCCAGCCCCGCCGGCTGGTGGATCGCCGCGATCGTCGCCATCGTCGCCGTGATCGGCCTGGTCTTCCTGTTCACCTCGCAGACCAATCAGCACGACCTGCAGGCGGCGCGCGACCAGGGCGCGGCCCAGGCCACCGTCCAGGCCGCCAACGCCGACGCCCAACGCGCGGCCAGCCAGGCCGGCCAGGCCGCCCAGTCGGCGGTCGACTCCACCGCCCGCGCTAGCCAGCGCGCGGCGGAAACCGCCCAGGCCGCGGCTGACCGCACCGCCAAGACGGCGCAGAACGCCGGCGAGGCCGCCCGCGACGCCTCGGCCACCGAACCCGAGGCCGCGCCCGCCCCGGCGCCGCAACAGTAGAGGGAGAGGCCGTAGCGCCCCGTCGGCCAGCTTCCCCGTTTCACGCTGGAGCATCTGAGGCGCAGATCCTCCACCGCGCAGCGGGGGAGGTGGCGGCGAAGCCGACGGAGGGGGCCAGCGGAGCTTCTTTCAATCCCCGCCCCCGCCCTTCACCCGCTGGCGCGAACCCATTACATCGGGTGACATGCGCCAGACCTTCGACGAGACCACCGACCCCTCCTTCGGCCCCGCCCACCTGCCGTTGATCCGCCGGGCGATGGCCGAACAGGGCCTCGACGCCCTGCTCGTGCCGCACGAGGACGAGCATCAGAACGAATACCTGCCGGCGGCGAACGACCGGCTCGGCTGGGCCACCGGCTTCACCGGCTCGGCCGGGGCGGCGGTGATCTTCCAGGACAAGGCCGCGGTCTTCGTCGACGGCCGCTACACCCTGCAGGTCCGCGACCAGGTGGACCTGGCGACCTTCGAGGTCCGCGACCTGATGGACGGCGGGGTGAGCGCCTATCTGGAAAGCGCCGCCAAGCCCGGCCAGGCGATCGGCTACGACCCGCGCCTGCACAGCCCCGACGCTCTGGCGCGGCTGAAGACCGCCGCCGCCAAGGCCGGCGCCGAGCTGAAGCCGGTTCCGCTCAACCCGCTCGACGCCGCCTGGGGCGAGGCCCGCCCGGCCCAGCCGGCCGCGCCGGTCGTGCCGCACCCGCTGGCCTACGCCGGCGAGGACTCGGCGGCGAAGCGCAAGCGCGTCGGCCAGAGCCTGGCGGCCCAGGGCGCCCAGGCCGCGGTGCTGACCGCGCCCGCCACCCTCGCCTGGCTGTTCAACATCCGCGGCGGCGACGTCATCCGCTCGCCCCTGCCGCTCGGCCAGGCGGTGCTGTCCGCCGACGGGACCGCGCAGCTGTTTCTCGACCCGCGCAAGGTGACGCCGGACCTGCCCGCCTGGCTCGGCAACGACGTGATGCTGGCGCCGCCGGAAGACCTGCCCCAGGCCCTGGCCGACCTGAAGGGCCAGACCGTGCTGGTCGATCCGGCGCAGTCGTCGGCCTGGTATTTCGATGCGCTGGGCGCCGCCGGCGCCGCGGTGCTGCGCGGCGAAGACCCCTGCGCCCTGCCCCGCGCCTGCAAGAACAAGGTCGAGATCGAAGGGACCCGCGCGGCGCACGTCCGCGACGGGGCGGCGCTGACCCGGTTCCTGCACTGGCTTGCCACGGACGGCCAGATCACCCCGCCCGACGAGATCACCGCGGTCCGCAAGCTGGAAGCCTTCCGCGAGGCGACCGGAGCGCTGAAGGACCTCTCCTTCGACACCATCGCCGGCGCCGGCGGCAACGGCGCCATCGTCCATTATCGCCCCACAGAGCGACTCAATAAAACTGCCGAGACCGGCTCGCTGATGCTGATCGATTCCGGCGCCCAGTACCTCGACGGCACCACCGACGTGACGCGCACGGTGGCGATCGGCGAGCCCAGCCGGGAGATGCAGGAACGCTTCACCCTGGTGCTGAAGGGCCACCTGGCCCTGGGCCGGGTGCGTTTCCCGGCCGGAACCACCGGCTCCGCACTGGACGTCCTGGCGCGCCAGGCGCTGTGGGCGCACGGGCTCGACTTCGACCACGGCACCGGCCACGGCGTCGGATCCTACCTCGGCGTCCACGAGGGCCCGCAGCGGATCTCCAAGGCGCCGAACAGCGTCGCCCTGCAGCCCGGCATGATCCTCTCCAACGAGCCCGGCTACTACAAGGAAGGCGCCTACGGCATCCGCATCGAGAACCTGCAGGTGGTCACCGAAGCTGATCCCATCCCCGGCGGCGAGCGGCCGATGCATGGCTTCGAGACCCTGACGCTGGCCCCCATCGACCGCCGCTGCATCGCCCGCGACCTGCTGTCCGAGGAGGACCGCCGCCAGCTCGACGCCTACCACGCCCGCGTGCGCGACGTGCTCGGCCCGACGCTGGAGCCGCAGGTGCGCGCCTGGCTGGAGGTGGCCACCGCCCCGATCTGAACTGCTGAAACAACCGATCGACCATGGCGCCGGCCCGGACGCAGCCGCCGCCAGCGGCGTTGCCCTGCCGGCCGCGAGGCCGAAGGTTAACCGGTTCGACAGACGTAGCGGCGATCCTGCGCCAAGCTCGGCGGGCGGGACCAGACACAAATGAGCAATAGCTCCGCGCGCAGAACGACGCGGCCGGCCGCTGAACGAAGCCTGGGCGCGCGCGCATCGGAGCCGCCGGTCGCCGGCGTGCGTCTCACCGACTGGCAATTCCGCGACGCCATGGAGCACTTCGCCATCGGCACGGCCTTCGTCTCCCTCGAAGGCCGCTGGCTGCACGTCAACCGGACGCTCTGCGACCTGCTGGGCTATACGGACGACGAACTGTCCCGGCTGACCTTCCAGGACCTCACCCATCCGGACGACCTCAACGCCGACCTGGAGCAGCTCAGCCGGCTGCTGGCCGGCGAAATCTCGGCCTACCGGATGGAGAAGCGCTACCTGCGCAAGGACGGCGAGACCGTCTGGGCCCTGCTCTGCGTCTCGCTGGTTCGCGACGAGCAGCGCCGGCCGCAGTACTTCATCTCCCAGGTGATCGACATCACTGAACGCAAGGCCGAGGAGCTGGAGCGCCAGGTCCTGGCCGAGCGCCTGACCCTGGCGACCAAGGCGGGCGGCATCGGCGTCTGGGACTGGGACCTGCGCACCGATCAGATGACCAACGACGCGCGAATGTTCGAGCTCTATGGCCTGCCGGCCGGGGCGGAGACCACCCTGGGCAGCGCCTTCCTCACCGTCGCCCATCCCGACGACTGCGAGCGCGTCAACGAACGGGTGCGCCTCGCCCTGCTGGGCGACAGCAACTACGAGATCGAATTCCGCGTCCTGCATCCCGGTGGAGACGTCCGCGATCTGCGCGGCGCGGCCGAGATCCTCCGCGACGAGACCGGCGCGCCGATGCGCGTGGTCGGCATCACCTGGGACACCACCGATCTGCGGCGCCTGGCCGACGACGCGCAGGCGGCCAGCGAAGCCAAGTCCCGCTTTCTCGCCACCATGAGCCACGAGATCCGCACCCCCCTCAACGGCGTGCTCGGCATGGCCCAGGTGCTGGCGGCCGACAGCGACCTGTCCCCGACGCAGCGGGCCAGGGTCGATGTGATCCACGAGTCCGGCGAGGCGCTGCTGGCGATCCTCAACGACGTGCTGGATCTGACGAAGATCGAGGCCGGCAAGCTCGAGCTCGAGGAGACGACCTTCGACCTCGATCGGGTGCTGCAAGGCGCCCGGGCCACCTTCGCCGGCATCGCCGAGGAGAAGGACGTCGCCCTGACGGTGGAGGTCGGCGAGGCTGCGGGCGCCTATCGCGGCGACCCGACCCGGCTTCGCCAGATCGTCTCCAACCTGATTTCCAACGCGCTGAAGTTCACCACCGAGGGCGAGGTCAGGGTCACCGCCCAGCCCTGCGGCGACGGCGTCGCGATCCTGGTCCGCGACACCGGGATCGGCATCCCGCCGGAAGCGCTGGACAAGGTGTTCGGCGTCTTCACCCAGGCGGACAGTTCAGTGACGCGGCTGCACGGGGGCACCGGCCTGGGCCTGGCGATCTGCCGCGAACTCAGCACCCTGATGGGCGGCGAGCTGACGGTGGAGAGCGAGGTCGGGCGCGGGACCAGCTTCCGGCTCCGCACGCCGCTGGCTCGGGTGGCCGACCCAGCCGCCGCCGAAAGCCCGGACCAGAACACGCCGACGCTCGCCAACGCCGGCGGGCTGCAGGTCTTGCTCGCCGAGGACAATGCGACCAACCAGCTGGTGCTGACCGCGCTGCTCGCCCAGTTCGACGTGAACCCGGTCAGCGTCTGCGACGGCCAGCAGGCGATCGAGGCCTGGCGGGCCCAGGACTGGGACATCATCCTGATGGACGTGCAGATGCCGGTGCTCGACGGCATCAGCGCCACGCGCATCATCCGCGCCGAGGAGGCCGAAAGCGGCCGACGCCGTACGGCGATCGTCGCCCTCACCGCCAACGCCATGCCCCAGCAGGTGGCCGCCTACCTGGACGCCGGCATGGACAGCTTCGTCCCCAAGCCGATCGACGTGCGCGCGCTGCTCGCCGCCCTCGAGCTGGCGTCGGCCGCCTGACCCGGAGGGCACGGTGGGCGCGCTGCGCATCAATGTCGTCGGCTTCCGCAACGACAAGCCGGTGATGCGCTTCCGCGCCAACTGGTGCTGCACCACCGAGCTTGAGCAGGACTGGGAGCTGCGCGCGAGCGGCCGGCGGGTGCAGGTGGAAGGCGACACTCCGCTGGACATCTCCATCAGCTTCCCCTGCTCGCAAGAGGATTATCCGAAGATCACTCCGGACTTCACCGCCCACCCGGTGGTCAACGCCGTCCCCGCGGTGGTCGAAGCCGAACCCGGCATCCGCACGGCGCCGGAGCTGAAGGTGCTGGCGGTGTTGGGGTGAGAGGGTCCTCCCCCTGTGGGGGAGGTGGCCCGAAGGGCCGGAGGGGGCTTCCACTCAAAAGTGGATGACGGCCAATCCGACCTTCTGAGCGGAAGCCGCCTCACCCGCTTCGCGGAGCTCCCCCAAAGGAGGAGCATCTCGCCCCGCTACCCCGCCACCAGGGCCAGCCACTCGTCCTCGGTCATCACCTGGACGCCCAGCTCCGCGGCGGTCTTCAGCTTGGATCCCGCGCCGGGGCCGGCGACGACGATGTCGGTCTTCTTGGAGACCGACCCGGAGACCTTGGCCCCCAGCCGCTCGGCCTGGGCCTTGGCCTCGTCACGGGTCATCTTCTCCAGCGCGCCGGTGAAGACCACCGTCTTGCCGGCGACGGCCGTGTCGGTCTTCGGCCGCGCCGCCGGAACCACCACCAGCTCGGCCAGCAGGGCCGCGACCTTCTGGTGGTTGTGCGCTTCGGCGAAGAACTCGCCGATCATGCGGGCTGCGACCACGCCGACATTGTCCACCGAGGCGATGTCCAGGAACGCCTCGCCGGGCCGTTGCGCGACCGCGTCCCGCGCCGCCTGCTCGAAGGTCTCCCAGCTCTGGAAATGAGCCGCCAGGGCCGCGCGCGCCGTCCGGTTGAGCTTGGGGATGGCCAGCCGCAACCGCTCTTCCAGCGCCGCGTCCGGCGGGATCAGCAGGTCCCGGGGCCGCTGGGCGAAGTCGAGGATCGCCTCCAGCGCCGTCGGCCCCACCCCGTCCAGGTTGGCGAGCTCGAGATAGGCCGAGCCCGGCTTGCCCGCCGCGGCCCGTCCCGCGGCCGCGATGAAGGCCTCCACGGTCTCGAAATGCCGCGCCAGCGCCGTCGAGGTCGTCTCCCCCACGTGGCGGACGCCCAGGCCGAAGATGAACCGCTGCAGGGCGATGGTCCGGCGCGCCTCGATGCCGGCGACCAGGTTGCGCACGCTGGTCTCGCCATGCCCCTCGGTCTGCCGGAGCTCGGCGAGCTTCGCCTCGTCCTTGGCCAGGCGGAAGATGTCGGCCGGCTCGCGAATCCACTCGCGCTCGGAAAAGGCCATCAGCTGTTTCTCGCCCAGGCCCTCGATGTCGAAGGCCTTGCGCGAGACGAAGTGGCGAAGGTGGGCGAGCTTCTGGAAGGGACAGGCGAACTCCCCCGAGCAGCGGCGCACCACCGTCTCGGCGCCCCCCGCCGTGGTCTCGCGCACCACCGGCGTCGACAGCGGGCACGGGCAGACGTGCGGGAAGTCGTAGGGCTGGGCGTCCTTCGGCCGCTCGGCCTCGATCACGCTGACGATCTGCGGGATGACGTCGCCGGCGCGCTGCAAGATCACCGTATCGCCGATCCGCGCGTCGAGCCGGGCGATCTCGTCGGCGTTGTGCAGGGTGGCGTTGGTGACCACCACGCCGCCGACCGTCACCGGCGTCAGCCGCGCCACCGGCGTCAGCGCCCCGGTGCGGCCGACCTGGATGTCGATGGCCTCCAGCGTCGTGCGCGCCTGCTGGGCCGGGAACTTGCGCGCGATGCCCCAGCGCGGGGCGCGCGAGACGAAGCCCAGCCGCTGCTGCCAGTCCAGCCGATCGACCTTGTAGACCACCCCGTCGATGTCGAAGCCCAGGTGCGGCCGCGCCGCCTCGGCCTGGCGATAGGCCTCGAGCAGTCCCTCCAGCCCCTCGACCCGCTGGCTCTGCGGCGTGGTCTGAAAGCCCCAGGCCTTCAGCTTGGAAAGCGCCTCCCACTGGGTCTCGGCGAACGGGCCGCTGAGCAGGCCCCAGGCATAGGCGAAAAAGCGCAGCGGCCGCTGGGCGGTGATTTTCGGATCGATCTGCCGCAGCGAGCCGGCCGCCGCATTGCGCGGATTGGCGTAGGTGCGCTGGCCGGCGGCCTCGGCCGCGGCGTTGAGGGCGGCGAACTCGGCGTGGCCGAGATAGACCTCGCCGCGCACCTCGATGACCTCCGGCCAACCGGCGCCCTTCAGCCGCTTGGGGATCTCCGCCAGGGTGCGGAGGTTCTCGGTGACGTCCTCGCCCACCCGGCCGTCGCCGCGGGTGGCGCCGCGCACCAGCACGCCGTTCTCGTAGCGCAGCGAGGCCGAAAGCCCGTCGATCTTCGGCTCGGCGGTATAGGCGACCTCCCCGTCCAGCTTCAGGAAGCGCTTCACCCGGGCGTCGAACTCCGCGGCGTCCGCATCGGAGAAGGCGTTGTCGAGGCTGAGCATGGGGACGCCATGCTCCACCGGCGCGAACTGCTCGGACCGCGCGGCCCCGACCCGCAGCGAGGGCGAGTTCTCGCGCACCAGGTGCGGGAAGGCCTGCTCGATCGCGGTGTTGCGCTGCTTCAGCGCATCATAGTCCGCGTCGGAAACGGAGGGCTGGTCCTCCTGGTAATAGCGGATGTCGTGGGCGGCGATCTCGTCGGCGAGCTTGGTCAGCTCCTCGACGGCCTCGGCTTCGGTGAGTTGGTCGACGGGTCGGGCGTCCATAGGCGCATGGTCTAACCTACGCCGCACACGCCGTGGAAGGGGGTTGCTTTTCATAGAACAAAAATAGAACGTAAGTCCTCTCCCGCGTGCGGGAGAGGGGGACCGCGCGCCGCAGAGCGCGCGGTGGAGAGGGCAAGCGGCAGGCATGGCGCCCCGAACATCCACGCTGATATCGACCCGCGCGCGAGCCCTGCGAAGAGCGATGACCGAACCGGAGATCATGCTGTGGTCGCGGCTGAAGGGACGCGGAACGGACAAGCCGATCATCCGCCGTCAGTTCGCCTACCAGACTGTGATCTTCGACTTCTACTGCCCCGCCGCGCGGCTGGCCGTCGAGATCGATGGCGCCACGCATTGGGCCGAAGAGAAACGGGCCAAGGACGCCGCGCGAGACGCCTGGTTGGCGAGGCAGGGGATCGTCGTCCTGCGGATCGAGGCGAGTGCTGTCTACCGCGACCTGAGCCGTGTCGCCGATGGGGTCATCCTGCGAGCGGAAGAGCTGATTGGAGGGGGATAGGCCGAGCTTCCGGCCTGCCCTCTCCACCCCCCGCTCTTCGCTGCGCTCGGCGGGCGGTCCCCCTCTCCCGCTCACGGGAGAGGAAATAAGATCAAATGCGCACTATTTTTCCTCTCCCGCTTGCGGGAGAGGGGGACCGCGCGCCGCAGAGCGCGGGGTGGAGAGGGCAAGCGGCCGGCATGAAGCCTCACGCCCCGATCAGCGCCCGGGCGGCGGCGCGGGCGGCGTCGGTGATCTGGGCGCCGGCGAGCATGCGGGCGATCTCCTCTTCGCGGTCGTCGGCCGGCAGCACCTCGACGGCGGTGCGCAGGCGCTCGCCGTCGCCGGCCTTGGCGATCCGCCAGTGGGCGTCGGCGCGGGCGGCCACCTGCGGCGAGTGGGTGACCACCAGGACCTGGGCGCTGGACGCCAGGCGCTTGAGCCGCAGGCCGACGGCGTCGGCCACCGCGCCGCCGACGCCCTGGTCGACCTCGTCGAAGATCATCAGCGGCTGCGCGCCGCCGCCGCGCCCGGCGAGCGCGGCCTTCAGGGCCAGTGCAAAGCGGGCGAGTTCGCCGCCGGAGGCGATGGCGCCCAGGTCGCCGAACGGCGCGCCAGGGTTGGTCGAAACCTCGAAGGCGACGCGGTCGACGCCGCTGGCCCCGGCGCGGTCCTCGCCCAGCGGCTCGACCGCCACCTGGAACCGCGCCTTCTCAAGCTTCAGCGGCGCCAGCTCGGCCATCACCGCCGCCGCCAGCCGCGCGCCGGCCTCGCGCCGCGCCGCCGTGAGCGCCTCGGCCTCCACCATATAGACCTTGCGGGCGGCGGCGACCGCCCCCTCCGCCGCCTTCAGCGCCGCCTCGGAGGATTCCGCCGCCTGCAGCCGCTCGGCGAACCGGGTGCGCAGCAACGGCAGCTCCTCGACGCTGCAGCCCAGCTTGCGGGCGAGGCCGCGCAGGGCGAACAGCCGCTCCTCGGCCTTCTCCAGCCGGTCGGGCTCGAATTCGAAGGCCTCGGCGGCCAGATCGATGACCGACTCGGCCTCCTGCGCCTCGATCAGCACCCGGTCGACCGCGGCCGACGCCTCGGCCAGCCGCTGCACCGCCGGCGCCTCGGCGGCCGCGCCGGCCGACACCGCCCGCTCGCGAGCCCGCTCCAGGGTGCGGGCCGCCGACGCCAGCCGCGCCGAGAGCCCGTCGAAAGCCTCGCGGGCGGAACCGATGTCGCTCAGCGACTTCTCGGCCGCCCCCAGCACGGCGCGTTCCTCGGCCAGCGCCGTCTCCTCGCCGTCGCGCGGATCGAGCCGGTCGAGCTCGGCCAGCCGCAGGCTGAGCTCCTCGGTCTCGGCCGAGGCGCGGGCGGCCAGGGCGCGCAAGTCCTCGACCCGAATCCGCGCCTCGCGCCATTCGGCGAAGCCCGCGGCGACGCGCGCGGCCAGGGGCTGAACCCCGCCGAACACATCCAGCATTCCGCGGTGGGTGCGCGAATCCAGCAGGCCGACCGTCTCGTGCTGGCCGTGCACCTCGAGCAGCAGGTCGCCGAACTCCTTCAGCACGCCGACACCGGTGGCCTGGTCGTTGACGAAGGCGCGGCTGCGGCCGTCGGCGCTCAGCGTCCGACGCAGCACCAGGTCCTCGTCGCGGGCGTAGGAGAGCCCCTTCTCTTCCAGCAGATCCCACACC